>Ga0214473_10009554_pt1 | contig 11452 bp, 7 predicted proteins | sample RVTome_7_FD_203509 | JGI IMG/M metagenome (GOLD analysis project Ga0214473, IMG submission 203509) | Soil microbial communities from uranium-contaminated site in the Upper Colorado River Basin, Wyoming, United States - RVT98D197 | ecosystem: Environmental > Terrestrial > Soil > Contaminated >...
TGGGCCTCTTCTGCACCTGGGCGCTGCGCTACGAGGACTTCGCCGCCTTCCTGCGGGAGAAGACGCAGCTCACCGGGATCACCAGGGTCGACATCCCGCCGCCGCCCGCCGAGGTCTTCGAGGTGTACTCCGATTCCCGCTGCGTTCGACTGCCTCTCGGCGAGGTGCGGCGCTTCATCCGATCGAGCTGCGAGCTCTGCATCGACATGACGGCGGAGCTGGCCGACCTCTCGGTGGGCGCGGCGGAGGGCGTGAAGGGCTGGAACACCCTGATCGTGAGAAGCGAAGCGGGCAAGGATCTGGTGGAGGCCGCCGTCGCGGGCGGCGCGATCGAGACCGCCGCGCTGCCGAGGGAGAATCTCGAGCATCTCAAGTTGGCGGCGCTCGCCAAGAAGAAGCGGGCGCTGGGCAACATCGTCGAAAGGTCCGGCAGCAGCGAGGATCTGCTCTACTTGAAGCTGAGCCGGGAGGCGCTGCAGAGGCTCCTCGCCTAGCGGCGGCTCTCGGCGACGAGCGCGGGGAAGACGGGAGGGAGACGCGAAGATGGTGAGCATCGCGACGGGCAAGCCTGGAACGAGCGAGCTCTTCATGGGAAACGAGGCCATCGCGCGGGGCGCGCTGGAGGCGGGGGTGGGATTCGCAGCCGCCTATCCCGGGACCCCTTCGTCGGAGGTGATCGGCACGCTGGCGGAGGTGGCCAAGGATGGCGAGATCTACGCCGAGTGGTCGGTGAACGAGAAGGTGGCGATGGAGGCCGCCGCGGCCGCCTCCCTCGCCGGGGTGCGAGCCATCGTGGCCATGAAGCAGAACGGCGTCAACGTGGCCTCCGACTTCCTGATGAACCTGAATCTCACCGGGACCAAGGCGGGACTGGTGCTCGCCGCCTGCGACGATCCTTCAGCGCTCTCCAGCACCAACGAGCAGGACTCCCGGCCCTTCGCCAAGTGGGCCGACCTGCCGCTCCTGGAGCCCGGCACCTTCCAGGAAGCCAAGGACATGACCCGGTGGGCCTTCGAGCTCTCGGAGGAGATCCGCAACGTCGTCGTGCTGAGGACGGTCACGCGGGTCTCGCACGCCCGGGGGGACGTCGAGCTGGGGGAGAGGATCCCGCCGAGCAAGAACGCGAAGTTCGTAGCCACCCACCCGGCGGAGTACACGCCCTATCCGGTTCCTCTCAAGCACCATCTGATGATCGAGAAGCTGAAGAAGGCCGGGGAGCTGTTCGAGTCCTCCCCCTTCAACCGCTACGTCGGCCCGGAGCGGCCGGAGCTCCTGGTGGTCACCAGCGGCGCGTGCTGGTTCTACTCGCGGGAGGCCGTCAAGGCGCTGGATGTCGGGGGCAGGGTAGGCATCCTCAAGCTGGGCACGACCTGGCCGCTGCCCGAGAAGCTGGTGCGCGAGCGCCTGGCGCGCACCGAGAGAGTCCTGGTGGTGGAGGAGGTGGCCCCGTTCCTGGAGGGCAACCTGAAGGAGCTGGTCGGGGGGGACCTGGCTGCCTCGGGACCGCTCACCTTCTACGGGAAGCGGAGCGGGCACATCCCCGACTCGGGCGAGCTCAATCCGGACCTGGTCACCAAGGCGCTCGGCGCGATCCTGGGGATGGAGAAGCCGGGAGTCTCCCCGGAGTACGTCCAGAAGGCCCGGCGGCTCACGGGAAGCCATACCCACATGCGGGCGATCGGCTTCTGCGCGGGGTGCCCGCACCGCGCCACCTTCTGGTCGCTCAAGAACGCCCTCAAGCTCGACGGAAGGGGCGGCTTCGTGACCGGGGACATCGGCTGCTACACGATGGCCCTGGGACCGACCGGCTACTTCCAGGTGAAGACGGTGCAGGCGATGGGGTCGGGCGTGGGTATGGCCTGCGGGTTCGGCAACCTCGCGCGAACCGGGTTCGGCCAGCCCGTGGTCTCGGTGTGCGGCGACTCGACCTTCTTCCACGCCGCCATCCCCGCACTGATCAATGGGATCTACAACAAGTCCAACTTCACCCTGCTGATCCTGGACAACCGGGCCACCGCCATGACCGGGTTCCAGCCCCACGCGGGCACGGGAAGGACGGCCATGGGAGAGACGGCGCCCGCCGTGGACATCGAGGCGCTCTGCCGGTCGCTCGGGGTCCGCGTCGAGGTGACCGACCCCTTCGATCTGGAGGGAACCACAGAGAAAATCCTGGACCTGCTGCGCGACGACGGCGGAGTGCGGGTCATGATCTCGAAGAGAACCTGCGCCCTGGTGAGGGCCAGGGAGGCAAAGGCGCAATACCGGGTCCACGTCGATCCGGAGAAGTGTCGGGGAGAGAGCTGCGGTTGCGCCCGCCTCTGCACGCGGGTGTTCCAGTGCCCCGGCCTGATCTGGGACACCGAGGCGGGGAAGGCGAAGATCGACGAGGTGATCTGTAGCGGCTGCGGGGTCTGTGCGGACATCTGCCCGGCCTCGGCCATCGTCACGGAGGCGGCCTGACCATGAAGCAGAAAGACCCGCTCAACGTGATCGTCACCGGGGTAGGCGGCCAGGGAAACGTGCTGATCTCGCAGCTGATCGGCCAGGCCCTGGTCAAGGCGGGCCATCACGTGACCATCGGCGAGACCTACGGCGCCTCGCAGCGCGGGGGAGCGGTGATGAGCCACATCCGGATCTCGCGGCAGGAGCAGTACGGCCCCTTCATTCCCGAGGGCCAGGCCGACGTCGTGCTGGGACTGGAGCCGGTGGAGACGATGCGCGTGCTCGCGCAGTACGGTCAACCCGAGGTGATGGTGATCGCCAACACGCGGCCGGTGCATCCGCTGGCGGTGACCACGGGGGCGGCCGAGTACCCGAGCACCGAGGAGGTGGAGAGGACGCTGAAGGAGCTCTCCAGCAGCGCCTGGATGATCAGCGCCACCGAGATCGCCTTGGAGCTCGGTGCCTCGATCCTCGCCAACATCGTCATGCTCGGGGCGCTGGTCGGGAGCGGGGCGCTGCCACTGCAGCCCGAGGCGCTGGAGGCGGCACTGCGCGAGAGCATGCCGAGCGACAAGCTCGAGATGAACCTGGAGGCCGCCCGCAGGGGCTTCGCGGAAGCGAGAGCCCGGCCGGCGGTCGCGAGCTGACCCCATCCGGCCGCCGACGCGCGAGCCGGCCCGCCGCCAGGCACCGGACCCTCGAGGAGGCTTCCATGGAGAACCTGATCGATCTCCTCTCCGACATCGTGACCTCCGAGCACGCGCTGACCGGCGACGCGATCGGCGAGCACTATGCGCACGACGAGGCGCTCACCGTCGAGCCGCGCGTTCCCGAGGTGGTGGTGAGGCCGGCGAACACGGACCAGGTCTCGAGGGTGCTGCGGCTCGCGAACCAAGCCGGGATTCCCGTCACGGCCAGGGGCAACGGCACCGGTCTCTCCGGCGCCTGCGTGCCGAGCCGCGGGGGGATCCTGCTGTCCTTCGAGCGCATGAATCGCATCCTGGAGATCGATACCGAGAACCACGTCGCGGTGGTGGAGCCGGGCGTGACTCTCGCCGAGCTCGAGGAGGCCACCCGTGCGCGCGGGCTCCTCTATCCGATCTTCCCCGGCGAGAGCAGCGCCACGCTGGGAGGCAACGTCGCCACCAATGCCGGCGGCATGCAAGCCGTCAAGTACGGGGTGACCCGACACCACGTGCTGGGCCTGGAAGCGGTGCTGGCCGACGGCCGGGTCATCCAGACCGGCGGCAAGCTGGTCAAGGTCTCCAGCGGCTACGACCTGACCCAGCTCCTGATCGGCTCGGAGGGGACGCTGGCCGTCGTCACCCGGATCATTCTCAAGCTGTTGCCCCGGCCGCAGCATCGGTCCACGCTGCTGGTCGCCTTCGAGTCGATCGCCAGGATCACGCAGGCGGTGCCCAAGCTGGTGACGACGGGAATCGGCCCGCTGATGGTCGAGTACATCGACAAGCTCAGCATGGCGGGGATCACCCGCCACCAGGGCATCGAGCTCGGCATCGCCGAGGCGGTCCAGGAGAAGGCGCTCGCCTACCTGCTGATCATCGTGGAAGGGCGCTCCGCGCAGCGCGTCGACGAGGACGTCGAGGATCTGGGACAGCTCTGCCTGGACCTCGGCGCTCTCGAGGTCTTCGTGATGCCGCCCGCCGCGGCCAGCCAGCTCGTCGAAGGCAGGGAGAAGAGCTTCTGGGTGGGAAAGGAGGCCGGTCTCAGCGACGTCATCGACGTGGTGGTCCCGCGCGCCGAGATCTCCCGCTACATGGAGAAGGCGCGGGCGATCGCGGAGAAGCACGGCACGATGATCACGGGCTGCGGCCACGCGGGCGACGGAAACCTCCACCTGGGCGTGTTCCAGCCGGATCCCCGGCTGCGCTCGACGATCGTGAGGGAGCTCCTCGCGGCGGGAATGGATGCGGGCGGTCAGATCTCCGCCGAGCACGGCATCGGAGCCGCGAAGAAGGCCGCCTTCCTGGAGCTCGAGGATCCCACCACGGTCGAGCTGCTGAGGCGCATCAAGCGCGCCTTCGATCCCAAGGGCATCCTGAACCCCGGGACCCTCTACGATTAGCTGCGCCTGCGGGGTCGGGCGCGGGCTCGCCCTCCCCGCGGCGGCGCGATCGATTCCTCGAGGGGGATCCATGATCGACATCCTGCTCACCAACGGCGACGTGTTCACGATGGCTGGAGACGGAGTGGGCTACCTCGAGAAGGGAGCCGTCGCCATCGACGGCAACCGCATCCTCGCCGTCGGCCCTTCCTCGGAGATCGAGGCGAAGTACCAGGCCAGGAGAACCATCGACGCGACCATGAAGGCGGTCCTTCCCGGCTTGATCGACGGCCACCTGCACACCGTGATCGCGATCCTGCGGGGCCTCGGGCAGGATGCTCCCACCTGGCACGAAGGCGTCGATCCCTTCTTCGAGCAGCTCACCCCCGCCGCGGTGCTGGCGGGAGCGCAGCTCTCCGCCATCGAGGCGATCCGCGCGGGAACCACCACGCTCGGCGATTACGGCCCCGGAATGCCGATCGCCCTCCCCTTCTACGAGAAGCTCGGCGTTCGAGCCAGAGTCTGCACCCTGATCAGCGAGGTGCCGCCCGTCGAGAGCATCCTCGAAGAGGGTGAACTCTATCCCTTCAGCAGGGCGATCGGCGAGTCCCGGCTGAAGGAGAATCTCGACCTGGTCGAGCACTGGAACGGAGCGGCGAACGGACGGATCAGCGTGATGATCGGCCCTCAAGGCCCCGACTACTGCAGCGAGGAGCTGTTCGGGAAGATCAAGGCGGCGGCGGAGAGGCACGGCCTCAAGCTGCACATGCACATCGGCCAGGGCGACCGCGAGATGCTCCAGATGAGGAACCGCTACCGGATGCGGCCGGTCGAGTTCCTGGAGCGGATCGGCTATCTCGACGAGCAGTTGATCGCCGCGCACATGGTGAAGTGCAGCGACGAGGAGGTGGAGAGGATCGCCGCTTCCGGCGCATCGATGGCGTTCTGCCCTTCGAGCCTGATCCTCTGCGACGGGATCGTCCCCCCGGCCGACGTCTTTCTGAGAGCCGGCGGCAAGGTGTGTCTCGGGACCGACGAGACCAGCTCCAACAACGGCACCAACCTGTTCAGCGAGATGAAGCTCGCCTCGCTCGCCCTCGACATGAAGAACCAGGACCCGACGCGGATGCCCACCTGGAAGGTGCTGCGGATGGCTACGATCGAGGGAGCCGAGGCGATCGGGCTCGGGGACGAGATCGGCTCGCTCGAGCCGGGAAAGAAGGCGGACCTGATCCTGGTGGATCTGCGCAAGCCGAGCATGATGCCCGTGCTCCGGGAACCGGTCCGGAACATCGTGCCGAACCTGGTCCTCTCCGCCCGGGGAGAAGAGGTGGCCATGTCCATCATCGACGGCGAGGTCGTCTACGAGAACGGGAGGATCGTGACCATTGCGGAGGACGAGCTGCTCGACAGGGTCCAACGGGTATCCGAGCAGGTGAGCGCGCGGGCGTCGAGCGAAGTGAGATGGCGCAAGACCTTCCAGCACCGCCTCACCCTGGAAGGTCGGTATTAGCCTGCACTTCTCACGGAGTGGCGTCCGCCGAACCGCAGCCCTCGATGGCTCATTCCTCCTTCACTCGAGCCTGAAGAGGTTCGGTTCGCCGCCCCGACCCGGGGTGACCGAGCCGCGGAGTCCGACCCCCTCGCTCAGGGTCAGCCGCGCGAAGGCGGCTGGCGTCTCCTCGCCGTGGGCGACGGTGCGCCGGCCGTCGTCGAGCCGGACGATCAGCCGGCTGGTTCGCGGACGGTTCTCGCGATCGAACGCCACCGTGTAGGTCTCGATCGCACCCGCCCCCTCCGGTGCCTCGGCGATCTCCGGGCCGCGGAATTCCTCGGCCGGGAGCTCGACGAACGGCGCCTCGCCGTCCGCCGCGGCGATCCGCGCCGGGTCGGTCGCGAAGACGCTCACGGCGTGCTTGGCTGCGCTCATCCCCAGCCCCGACACCAGGCCGACTCTGCCCATACCCTCGCGCAGGCGGTCGGTCATCGCCGCAATCGAGTGCATGCAGTAGCTGTTCCCCGGCCCGCCCGCGCAGGGGAGCCCGCCCGTCACGGTGAGGGGACGTGGATCGTCGGCCTCGAGGCCCAGTGCATCCATCGCGAGCTCGACGGCGCTCGGAAAGCAGCTATAGAGGTCGAAGAGATCCACGTCGGCGAGGTCGAGCCCGGCGTGGTCGAGCGCCGCCCGCGCGGCCGCCGCACATCCCGCGCTCCGGTGGAACTGTCGCCGCGCCGTGGGCGTCCAGGGATCGACGGCGCTTGCCCCGGCCAGGAAGGCGACCCGGCGCGCCGGGGGAATGCCGCGGCGCTCGGCCTCCGCGTCGCTCATCAGGACGACCGCAGCGGCGAGGTCGACCGTGATGATCGCGTTCATCAGCTTCGGGTAGGGGAAGCAGATCCACCGGTTCGAAGCGCTCACGGTCGTGAACTCCTCGGGGCTGCGCTCGACGGGAAACCACGCGTAGGGATTCCTCGCCGCCACGGCCGAGAAGCGCGCCATCATGCGACCGAGGACCGCCTGGTGCTCCTCGATCGAGCGCCCGGCGCGCGCGCGGATCGCGTTCTCGAAGAGCGGGAAGATGTCGATCGGCAGACTGAAGCCGTGGCGCAACTCGAGGGGCGACGTCATCGGCGGCTGTCCGCGCAGCACCACGTCGATCGGAGCGTCGGGCCGCGGGGACCAGTGATCGAGAGGGATTCCCTCCCGCTCCGCCCGCTGCCGAGCGTGGAGCGCCTCGGCGCCGGCGAGAATCGCGACGCGCGCCTCCCCGCGCGCGATCGCGGTGGCGGCGTGGCTCACCAGCTCGGCCCCCGAGTTGCCGCCCGGCCTCGGCTCCTGGCGGATCGGCGGGCTCGTCCCCAGCAGCTCGGCGAGCCGCGCGGGCGTGTCCTGATAGGGCCAGGCGAGGGGCGGGATCGTGCCCAGGTAGTCGGCCTCCCGGTAGAGAGCCGGGTCCCCCGCGTCGGCCGACGCGCGCCCGACCGCGTCCACCATCATCCGCACCGGCTCGACCGGCTCGAACGGGCCGTCCAGCTCGGGGCGGCGCCGGAGCTGAGCGACACCGACGATCACCGGGACTCTTCTCGCCGCCATCTTCGATCCTCGGCAAACGGGCTCAGCGGCCCTTGAACACCGGCTTGCGCTTCTCGATGAAGGCGCGCGGCCCCTCGATCGCGTCCTCGGAGGAGAAGACGCGGCGCGCGTACTCGTTCTCGATCCGGAGCGCCTCGCCGAGCGGGAGCCCGCTGGTGCGCAGCACGCTCTCCTTGCAGGACCGCACCGCGAGCGGCCCGTTCTCGGCGATCTGGCGCGCCAGCTCCTCGGCGCGCGGGAGCAGCCGATCCGGCGCCACGATCTCGTTCACGAGGCCGATCCGGTAGGCCTCCTCGGCCGACATCGGCCTGCCCGTGAGCAGGATCTCCATCGCCTTGCAGTACGGGATCTGACGCGCCAGGCGGACGGTCGAGCCGCCCGCCGGGAAGAGACCTCGCATCACCTCCGAGAGGCCGAGCTCCGCGTGGGGCACCGCCAGCCGCAGGTCGGTCACCTGGATGATCTCCGTCCCCCCCGCGAGCGCGAAGCCGTTGATGGCGGCGATCACCGGCTTGTACATCTCGAAGTCGCGCAGCAGCGCCGCCTGGATGATCGAAGGGTCGGCGAGAAGCTGCTCGTCCCAGTCGTCGTCGGGCTTTCGCGCGCCCGTGATGAGCGGGATCAGCCGCGCGAGATCCGCACCGGCGCAGAAGGCGCGATCCCCTGCGCCGGTCAGGATCGCCACCCGGGCAACCTCGTCGTCGCGGAAGTCCTTCCACGCTTCGGCGAGCTGGATCAGCATCTCCGGGGTGAGCGCGTTCCGCTTCTCGGGCCGGTTCATGGTGAGCCAGGCGACTGCGTCCCGCTTCTGGTAGATCAGGTGGGGCATGGCGTCTCGACCTCCGGTGAGTCGCTCAGGATATAGCGTGCGGCGGTTCCCGAAGACAGTCCGAAACCGGTATGATCGAGCGGTCGAGCTCGACCCGAGCCGCGGGTTCCGGTTCTCTTCTGGAAGGGAGGATTCTCGTGCCTGCCGCCTCTGCTTCGTCTTCTCCGAGCCTGCGCCATCTCGCATCGTCCCACCCCGAGAAGCGACTCGGGCGATTGCTCTCGCAGCCGTACCGCTATCGAGGCTGGGAGGACGTCTACCGCGACGAGTGGACCTGGGACAAGGTCGTCCACGTCTCGCACCTTCGCGTGAACTGCGTCTCCACCTGCCTCTTCGACGCCTACGTGAAGGATGGCCTGGTCTGGCGCGAGGAGCAGAGCGCCAACTACCCCCAGGACTTCCCGGACATCCCCGACTTCAATCCCCGCGGCTGCACCGCCGGCTGCACCTACAGCACCCAGATGTACGACCCGAGCCGGATCCGCTATCCGATGAAGCGGGTGGGCGAACGGGGCTCGGGGCGCTGGCAGCGCCTCACCTGGGATCAAGCCCTCGAGGAGATCGCCGACCGGCTGATCGACGTCATCAGCCAAGACGGCTCCGACTGCGTCATCTACGACCACGGCACCACCAACATCGACAATGGCATCGGCTCGGTGATGGAGATGCACTTCTTCGGGGCCGGCCTGGCCGCCACCACCATCGATTCCTGGGCGGGGGTCGGCGACCTCTCCACGGGGCTGATCCAGAGCTGGGGCACCTACATGAGCGAGGCCACCGCCGACGACTGGTTTCGCTCCGACTACATCTTGATCTGGATCTGCAACCCCAGCTACACGCGGCAGCCCGACGCCCACTTCCTCTACGAGGCGCGCTATCGCGGAGCCAAGATCGTCTCCGTCGCTCCCGACTTCAGCCCCTCCACGGTCCATGCCGATCGCTGGCTGAGCGTCCGCTACGGCACCGACGCGGCGCTCGCGCTCGGCATGGCGCACGTGATCGTGGAAGAGGACCTCTACGACGCCGACTACGTCAAGGAGCAGACCGACCTCCCCTTCCTGGTGCGCGACGACGATGGCCGCTTCCTCCGCGAATCCGACCTGGTCAAGGGCGGGGCCGAAGACAAGTTCTACTTCTGGAACGCCGCGAAGGGACGCAAGGAGCTCGCCTCGGGCAGCTGGGGATCCGAGGTGATGACGCTCGAGCTCGCCGACGATCAGGATCCGTCGCTCGAGGGCGCCCACGAGGTGCGCCTGGTGGGCGGCAAGAAAGTCCGGGTGCGACCCGTCTTCGAGCTGCTCCGCGCCCGGCTCGCGGAATACACCCCCGAACGGGCCGCGGAGATCACCGGCGTACCGGCGAGCAACATCCGCTGCGTCGCACGCGAGCTCGCAGCGGCCAGGTCGTCGATGATCCTCTCGGGGCCGGGCGCCTGCAAGCACTACCACTCCGACCTCTTCCAGCGCGGCATGGTCTACCTGATGGCGCTCACCGGCAACTCCGGCGGGAAGCCCGGCTCCGGGATCAAGGTGGCGAACTGGTGGCCGATGCCGGGCTTCGTCCTGGGCTCGTACACCGTGCGCCTCAACACCGAGCCGCCCCCGCCCCTGCCTGTCGACCGGGTCCAGATGCAGGACGTCTCCAAGCAGATGTTCGCGATGACGAAGATGGAAGGGCGGGGCGCGCCGCTCGTCCCCTGGCTCTACGCCCACGACCCGAAGTTCGCCGAGGTCGCGGCGCGTGATTCGTACGCGGATCCCGCCCTCACCCGTCCAGTGTCGGAGTACATGAAGGAGATCTTCGAGCGGAGCTGGCAGCCCGTTCACCCCCGGCCTCCCAAGCGACCTCGGTTCCTCTACTACTCGGGCCTCAACCCGCTCCGTCGCTGGCCCAACGCCAGGACCATCCGCGAGAGCCTCTGGAAGAGCATCGACACCATCGTCACCTGCGACTTTCGAATGTCGACATCGGGGATGTGGTCCGACTACATCCTTCCTTGCTGCGGCTACTACGAGAAGCCGGGCATCAAGTACGTGATGTCGAACGTCCCCTATGTGATCGTCGGCGACCGGGCGGTCGAGCCCCTCTACGAGTCCAAGCACGAGTGGGACATCATGTTCGGCCTGGCCAGGAAGATCCAGGAGCGGGCCCGGGCTCGGGGAATCGAGAGCTTCACCGATCGCAGCGGCACCGTGCGCACCCTCTCCTCCATCTACGACGAGCTCGGGAGCGGCGGGGCTTACTGCGAAGGCGAGAAGGGCGAGACGGCGGCTCTCGACTACATCCTGCGCCACTCGCCCATCACCCGGGCCACGGACCTCGGCGAGCAGCCATGGCGAAAGGCGGCCGAGGACGGAATGGTGGAGATCAAGGCGATCTCCCCCGTCCATCTGGCGATGGGGCTCAACTCGATGATGAGCGACTACGACCGCAGCGAGCCCATGAACCAGTTCGGCTGGTTCGTCAAGCAGAAGAACCCGTGGCCGACGCTCACCGGCCGCCAGCAGTTCTACATCGACCACGAGTGGTTCCTGGAGGTCGGCGAGCAGCTCGCGGTGCACAAGGAGCCGCTCCCGGCGGGTGGCCCGTATCCGCTGCGACTCACCGGCGGTCACGCCCGCTGGAGCCAGCACTCGATCTTCCGCGCCAACCAGCAGCTCCTCCGCCTCCAGCGGGGCGGCCCGGTCGCCTATCTCAGCCAGGCTGACGCGCGAGAGCGGGGAATCTCCGACCACGACCAGATCCGGGTCTACAACGACGTGGGCGAGTTCGTGCTGCACGCCAAGGTCTCTCCGGCCGTCCAGCCCGGCGAGGTGATCTGCTACCACGCCTGGGAGGGCTACCAGTTCCCCGACGGCGCCACCCAGAACGACGTGGCCGCGAGCCCGCTCAAGCCCACCAACATGGTCGGCGACTACGGACACCTCCAGTATCGAGGGGCCTACTACACCATGAACCACGTCGCGAAGGAGGTGGCGGTCGAGGTCGAGAGGCTGCGCGAAACGCGGTGAGCGCTGCCGCG
>Ga0214473_10009555_pt1 | contig 11451 bp, 10 predicted proteins | sample RVTome_7_FD_203509 | JGI IMG/M metagenome (GOLD analysis project Ga0214473, IMG submission 203509) | Soil microbial communities from uranium-contaminated site in the Upper Colorado River Basin, Wyoming, United States - RVT98D197 | ecosystem: Environmental > Terrestrial > Soil > Contaminated >...
GCCCTCAAGGTCAACACCCACCCCGCGGAGCTGATTCCGCGGAACATCGCCCGGTTCCGGGACCAGCTCCGGCGCGTGGGACTCATGGTGGACTGGGACCACGAGCTCTCCACCACGGATCCCCGGTCCTACCGGTGGACCCAGTGGCTCTTCCTCCAGCTCTTCAAGGCCGGGCTGGCGTACCGGAAGGCCGCGCCGGTCAACTGGTGCCCCGAGTGCAAGACCGTCCTGGCCAACGAGCAGGTGATCAACGGCTACTGCGAGCGCCATCCGGACACGGCCGTCACGCAACGGGTGCTGGAGCAGTGGTTCTTCGCGATCACCAGGTACGCGCCACGCCTGCTGGAGCATCTCGACTGGCTCGACTGGTCGGACAGCACCCGTACCGCCCAGCGGAACTGGATCGGGCGATCCGAGGGGGCGGAGCTCCTGTTCCGTATCCCCGTGGGCGAAGATATCCGGGTGTTCACCACCCGCCCCGACACCGTGTTCGGCGCGACCTACGTGGTCCTGGCGCCCGAGCACCCGATGGTCGAGCGCGTGACCGCCGCCGAGCGTCGGGCGGAGGTGAGCGAGTACCGGCGCCGGGTCCAGGCGATGGACGTGGTGACCCGCAAGGTGGGCTCCAAGGAGAAGACCGGCGTCTTCACCGGCGCCTACGCCCGGAATCCGGCTACCGGGGAATCGGTTCCCGTGTGGATCGCCGACTACGTGCTCATGGAGTACGGAACCGGCGCGATCATGGCGGTCCCGGCGCACGACGAGCGGGACCACGAATTCGCGTCTGCGTTCAACCTGCCGATTCGCCAGGTCGTCCAGGCGTCGGAAGGTACCACTCCCCACTCCCCACTCCCCTTCGTCAGCTGGGAGGGGCGGCTCGTCAACAGCGGACAGTTCGACGGCATGAGCTGCGGCGAAGCGGTGCCGGCGGTGACGAAATGGCTGGAGGGGAAGGGCCTCGGCTCGGCGCAGACGACCTATCGCATCCACGACTGGTGCATCTCGCGTCAGCGGTACTGGGGGCCGCCCATCCCCATCATCTATTGCGACGGGTGCGGGACGGTGCCGGTGCCGGAGCAGGACCTCCCGGTGATCCTCCCGCCGCTCGAGAACTACCGGCCGGACGAGAGCGGCGTGTCACCGCTGGCCCGCCACACGGAGTGGTACCGCGTCCCCTGTTCCCGGTGCGGCAAGCCGGCGCGCCGGGAAACCGACGTATCGGACACGTTCCTCGATTCGTCCTGGTACTTCCTGCGGTATCCCTCGACCGAGTTCGACGACCGGCCGTTCGATCCGGCGCTCACCCGGAAATGGCTGCCGGTGAATTCGTACATCGGGGGTAACGAGCACGCGGTGCTCCACCTCCTGTACGCGCGCTTCATCACCATGGTCCTCCACGAGCTGGGGCATCTGGGCTTCGAGGAGCCGTTCCTCCGGTTCCGGGCCCACGGCACCATCGTGAAGGACGGGGCGAAGATGTCCAAGTCCCGGGGCAACGTGGTGATTCCCGACCGCTACATCGCGCAGTGGGGCGCCGACACGTTCCGCATGTACCTCATGTTTCTCGGGCCCTATCAGGAGGGCGGGGACTTCCGGGACGAAGGCATCTCCGGCATCCGCCGCTTCCTGGACCGGGTGTGGGGACTCGTGGCCGACGCGCCGGAGGCGGGCGGCGGCGACGCCGCGCGTCGCAAGCTCCACCAGACCATTCGCAAGGTGGGCGGCGATCTCGAGGCCATGCAGTATCACACCGCCATTTCCGCGATGATGGAGTACGTGAACCTGCTGAAGAAACACGACGGGCACGACGGGCGCGTCGGGCGGGACTTCATCGAGCCGCTCATCGTGCTATTGGCGCCGTTCGCGCCGCATTTCGCCGAGGAATGCTGGGAGCGGTTGGGCCACCGGGAGACCGTGTTCGCCGCCTCCTGGCCGGCGCACGACCCCGAAATGGCCCGCGACCCGGAAGTCGAGATGGTGGTCCAGGTGAACGGCAAGGTGCGGGCCCGGATCCGCCTGCCGGCCGGGACCCCGGAGGCCGAGGCCGTGGCCCGCGCCCGGGCCGAGCCGGCGGTGCGTAAGTTCCTTGATGGCAACGAGATACGAAAAGTCGTCTTTGTGCCGGATCGCCTGGTCAACCTGGTGATCTGACTGGGGAGCCGGGAGCGGTACCGTCCCAGCGCGGTTTCGGTCTCGATGCAGGCGGACTCACATCGGAGACTGACCCGGCACGGAGGGTACCGCTCCCCGCTCCCCGCTCCCGCCAGTTGCGACCCTCCCCCCGCCTCCCGCATCTCTTAGTTCGACCATGACGCGAGCGACCACCTTGGGTGTCGTCGTGCTGGACGACATCGCCATCGAGCGAGCGAGGACCGGCGACCTGGGTGCGCTCGAACGGGTGTACCGGGCCTACGAGGGCCTGGTGTACTCCCTCGCCCGGCGCATCTGCCGGACCGAGGAAGACGCCGAGGACGTGCTCCAGGAGACGTTCCTGGAAGTGTGCCGGAGCATCCGCGGGTTCCGGGGCACGGGTCCGGGAAGCCTCACGGCCTGGGTCAAGCGGGTGGCGGCCAGCAAGGCGCTGATGCGGATTCGCCGGCAGAAGTACCGGGACGCCGACGAGCTGCCGGAAGACGGGTCGCTCGCGGCCCAGCGCCCGCCGGACGTGGGCCTCCAGTTGGATCTGGAGGCGGCGCTCACCCGGTTGTCGGAGACGTCACGGGCGGTGGTGTGGATGCACGATGTCGAGGGATACACGCACGAGGATATCGCCGAGATGATGGGCAAGACCGTCAGTTTCTCGAAGTCGCAGCTCGCCCGGGCGCACACTCGGCTGCGCGGCTGGCTCGGCGAGGAGTGATACCATGCGCAAGCACTGCACGATGAACGAGCTGCTCGCCCTCCGGGAGGGCGAGGGGACCGCGTGGGCCCGGGAGCACCTGGACGGCTGCTCCTTCTGCCAGCGCGAGCTCGAGCTGCTGCATGGCCGCGTGGCGGCGCTCCGGGCGCTGCCGGCCATCCGGCCCCCGCGTGACCGCTGGACGGTGGTGCGCGAGCAGGCCGCGCGGGAGCAGCGGGGGACGAGGCTCCGCCGCACCGCCTGGGGCGCGCTGGCCCTCGCGGCCAGCGTGACGCTGATGGTGGGCGTCAAGGCGCTGAATTCACCCGATGGCCCGATGCCGGGCGCCGAAGAAACGGCGATGACTCCGGAGCTGACGGAGCTGATGTCGCGGTCGCGCGACCTGGAGGCGGCGCTCGAGAGCTACGGGACCGACGGGCGGGTGCTCAACGCCCGCGCGGCGGGCATCATCGCCGGCCTGGAAGACCGCATCGCGGTGGTGGATGCGGGCATCGTCCAGGCGGGAGTCCGCCGCGACACGAGGGGCGATCTGGTGGATCTGTGGCGGAGCCGGGTGGACCTGATGGACGCGCTGGTCAACGCGCACGTCACCCGGGCCGCGTACGTCGGGTTCTAGGCGAGCCCGGCAGAACCCTAGGAGATGCGATATATGAAGCGAATGATGCTTAGCGCGCTGGGTCTGATGCTGGCGATCGGCACGGCCAGTGCGCAACAGCGATTGACCGATCAGGAGCGACGCGAGACGGAAACCAAACTCGAGGCGCTCCGCCAGGAGATGCGCGAGCTGGAGCGGAAGCTCGGACGGGAACCGGGCGGGTTCTTCCGCATGATCCCGGAGGTCCAGGCGGCGCCCTGGGCCTATTCCATCGCGCTGGGACGTCCGCGGATCGGGGTGACCGTGAACACCGACGCGAGCCCGGCGACCGACTCCGTGGGCGCCGAGATCCAGGCGGTCACGCCGGACGGGCCGGCGGCCCAGGCCGGGATCCAGGCGGGCGACATCGTGGTGCGGTTCAACAACGAAGCGCTCGCCCGCCGGGGCGAGGACGCCGCCAGTCCCGGGGACCGGCTCATCGAGCTGGCCCGCGAGCTGGAGGAAGGCGACACGGCCCGGGTGCAGTACCGGCGCGGACGGGAGACGAAGAACGCCGTGATCGTGGCCCGGAAGCTGGACGACCAGACCTACGCCTACACGCTGCGCATGTCGGACAGCGCCCTGCTGCGCGCGAACGAGCTGACCCAGCGCCTGCGCGAGATGCCGCGGCTGCAGGGGCAGGTGCGGGTCCAGCCCGACTTCTGGGTGGGGTTCGGCGGCGGGTGGTCCGACATGGAGCTCACCACGCTCGACGCCGACCTCGGGGCCTACTTCGGCACCACCGAAGGGTTGCTGGTGGTGCGGGCTCCCAAGGACTCGTTCCTGACGTTGAAGAGCGGCGACGTGATCCTCCGGATCGGCGGCCGGGTCCCCACCAACCCGTCGCATGCGGTGCGGATTCTCCGCTCCTACGAGCCGGGTGACGAGGTCAGCGTGCAGATCATGCGAAACAAGCAGCGTACGGAAGTGAAGGGGACGGTGCCGGAGAAAGACGAGAACTTCTAGCAAATGTGTGAGCTGTGAGCTGTGAGCTGTTTGAGCCGGGGTAGTTCCAGCTCACAGCTCACAGCTCACGGCTCACCGCTCACATCGCTCACCTCCCCGTCCCGAACAACATCGCATTCGTCACCAACCGCGCCGTGCCCCGCCAGAACGCCCGGAACAGGGGGTCGTCCGCCAGCAGGACGACGTGTCCCGAGCCCTGGCTCTCGGCCGCGGCCCACACGGTGCCTTTGAGCAGGCGCTCGGTGTTGGGCCAGGCGAAGCCGGAGAGCCGCAGCGAATCCCCCACGAACGCCACGGGATTGGCCCCCGTGCGGGACGGCGTGAACAGGGTGGATCCCGAGACCATCACTGCCAGCTCGTCGCGCTCGTAGCCGTAGGTGAGCCAGTGGGTGCGGTCGAGTGATGCGCGGAAGATGGCGCCGGGGATGCCCTCCACCGCGCTGGTGTCGGCCGAAGGCGAGGGCAGGGGTGGGGACAACGTGGGTGCCGCCGGCAGGGAGTCGCCCTTGGGCTCCTTCTTCTCGTCCTCGGCCGGGGGCTCTCCCAGCCGCTTCACGGTGCTCAGCTCCACCCCTTTGGCGGAGAGAAAGAGCGCCGACCCGCCCCACGCGATTACCGCGCCGCCCCCCCGCACCCAGGCCTTGAGCCGCTCGACTCCGGCGGTGCCCAGCTGGTCCCGCACGGCTCCCGCGGAGCCGCCCGGCACGATGAGCACGTTGTAGTCGTCCAGGTTGCCCATCCGGCCCACCGCCGACAGGGCCACCGGGACGAAGGGGTACTGGAGCTCCCGCTCCATGAAATACCAGAGCGAGCCGTACGAGGTCTGGCCCACGCCGTCGCCCGCCGCCACCAGCACCCGGGGCCGGAACACGGGCCGGACCGCCTGCGATCCGATCCCCACCTGCCCGGAATCGGGATAGGCCGACTGGACCGCCGTCACCGGTACGCGGATCTCGGTGGCGAGGGTGGCGATGCGCTGGTGCAGGGTCTCGGGGTTCCGGACCACGCGCGCCACGAAGGCGCCGCGCGGGTAACTGCGGCCGTCAGCCCGCAGTGGTTCGCTGCTCACGTTCAGCACGAAGCCTTCGGCGAGCAGGGCCAGCGCCAGCCTGGCCGCGGCCTGGCGATCGTTGGGGAACACGTAGGCCGAGGTAGCGCTGCCGGAGACCCCGCCGGCGGGCGCCAGCGTCTGGGACGACCCGTCGTCCGGGAGCGCCAGGAGATCGCCGGTGACGGGCGCCAGGTCCTCGGTCCACCACGCCTCGAGGCCCATGGTGTAGGGGAGGCTCCAGGCCGTCACGTCGTAGAACTCGTAGCGTTCGCCCTCGGCGTCGCCCCGCCGCTGGTTGCGGCGGAACTTCTCGAGCTGGCGGGCGCGGAACTCGGCCGACACGTCGGCCTCGGGCTCGAGCAGGGCCCGGGCCATGCGGCCGCGCGGTTGGGCGAGGTCGATGACGAGGGCGCCGGGGGGGAACGTCTGGCGGTTGGGGGCTTGGCCGAGATACGGGTGGGCGGCGGTGGTGAGGGGGGCCGTCAGCCGGCGGACCTCGATTCCGTGTCCCAGCAGCAGCGACGCCAGCCGCGCCGCGTTGGTGGGATCCCGATCGGGCAGCACCACGATGCGCTTCATCCGCGCGGTGCGGGCGTCGGCCGTGGCGCTGCGATAGAACTCGCCGAAGTCGGCCAGGCGGGCGCCGCGGTTCTGGGCGGCGGTCTCGATGGTGGCGAGCGACGCCACGTAGTGGTGCGCGATCCCCTCGCGGAAGCTGATCACCGTGTGGTCGTCGCGCCGGCGCCGGAGCGCCTTGCCGCCGTCGGTCTCGTAGGTCATGCCGGTGGCGCCGGCGGTGGTGGGCGAGGCGTCGAAGTAGCCCGGGTAGTAGCCGTCGAACACGTCCCGGGTGAAGTACTGCCAGCCGTAGCGGTCGAACGCCCGCGCGTTGGCCCGGCCGAACACCTCCACCCACCGGAGCGCCGACGCCGGGATGTTGGCGTTCACCGGCTCGGCGAAGGGCGGGAAGAAGTACTGCTCGGTGGTGCTGTGGAGGTCCACCACCACCTGCGGGTTCCAGCGGCGCATGGCGCCCAGCATGGCGCGGACCGGCGCCTGCGACTGGGCGATCAGGTCGCGGTTCATGTCGAACCGGTAGTGCGAGTACCGGCCCCACACGCTCCAGGGCTCGGCCCATTCGTAGCTTGCCGGCTCGTCCGACCCGTTAGTCCCCGGGAACACCGAGTTGTACCAGACGGCAAACCGCTCGTGGCCGTCGGGATTGGCGGACGGGTTGAGGATCACGAGCACGCTGTCGAGCCAGCTCCGGGTGTCCGGGCTCTCGGACGCGACCAGCTGATACGCCACCCACATGACCGCTTCGAACCCGGCCGGCTCGTTGCCGTGAATCGAATACGACAGGAACACCGCGGCCGGCGTGCGGCCGATGATGGCCCGGGCGTCCTCCGGGCCGAGCCCCCGCGGATCCGTGAGCCGCGCCAGGTCCGCCCGGATGGCGTCGCGGCGGGACAGGTTGGCGGGCGACGAGATCAGCACCACCCGCATCCGCCGACCCTCTTCCGTGACCCCGATGTCCTCGAAGGCGGCCCGGCCGCCGGACGCCGCCACCAGACGGTCGAGCACGGCCTGCTGGGCGTGATACTGGGTCTGCCGGGTTCCGGCCTCGTAGCCCAGCAGGGAATCGGGGCGCGGCACGTCGGCGCGGTAGGGGCCCCGGCCGAAGAAGTCGAACGGCGCTTCCTGGCCCGCCGCGGGCCGCGGCCCCAGGGCGAGGACCAGCAATACGGCGAAGGATCGGATCGTCATGGCAGCGAACCTACGCGGCGGCCGGGCCGCGCGGAAGTTGCGCCCGCCGGGGTCGGGGCGCATCCTACGGGGCGCCTTACCCCATTCACGACGCCCATCATCGGGGGACCCATGCTGCCGTCATGGACAGAGCCGCTGTTCTACTTCGGACACATCGTCGGTCGCGTTCTCTTGGGCTACATCTTCATCACCAGCGGGTGGAACCACCTCACCAAGATCGGCCCCACGGCCGGGTACGCCGCCAGCAAAGGGGTCCCGGCGCCCAAGTTCTTCGTGGTGCTCACCGGCGTCATGATCTTCGTCGGCGCCGTGCTGATCATTCTCGGCTGGCACCGGTTCATTGGGGCCGGGCTCCTGGTCCTCTTCCTGCTCCCGGTGGCGTTCATCATGCACGCCTTCTGGAAGGAAACGGATCCCATGGCCCGCATGAACGAGAAGATCCACTTCCAGAAGGATCTCGGGCTCGCCGGCGCGGCCATGCTCATCGCGTACTACGCGGGGCAGTCGTGGCCGTTCAGCCTGGGTGGGTGATCTCGCAGCGCGTGAAACGTGAAACGAATGGCCCCGGCGCTCCAGGCTTCGGCGTCCTGGTCGCGGTGATCGCCGGATTCGTGGCGGTCGGCGTGCCGCTGGTCGCCCTGGCCTGGCACAACGTCAATCATCTCCTGGCCGGTGACGTGGGAGAGGTCCGGGTACTGACCGTGGTCGGGGCCACGGCGGGGCTGGGAGGGGTGCTGTACGGATTGGCGCGCGTGGTGGACGTCATGATGGCCGGTGGGAAACGGGAAACGGGAAACGGGGCTCCGCCCCCGTGATCGTTTCTCGTTTCCCGTTTCCCGTTTCCCCAGAAAGCGAGGCGACATGCCCGACCACGACGAGCAGGAGCCCGACGTCCGCGGGACCGTGTTCCTCATGGTGCTCTTCCTCATGCTGATGGTCGGCATGTGGGCGATCATGTACTTGCAGCTCCTGAGCCGGTGACCCCATGCGCGTGCACGTCTACGAGAAGGCGTTTCTCTCGGTCGGCGGCGCCCTGCTGATCGTCTTCCTCGGCGTCCTGGGCTATACGTCGCTGGCGATGGGCATTCACCTGCCGGGGCACGGGGGGCAGATCGACCCCGCCCAGGCCCGAAGCCTGCCGCCGTTCGATCAGCCGGGGGTGCGCCAGACGGGGCCCGACACCTACGAGGCCGTGGTCCTGGCGTCGGCCTGGCAGTTCGTGCCGAGCGAGCTGCGCGTGCCGCGGGGCGCCACGGTGACGTTCGTGGCCACCTCCACCGACGTGCTCCACGGCTTCGAGGTCGCGGGGACCCGCGTCAACGTCATGCTGATCCCCGGCCAGATCACCCGCCTCACGTACACCTTCCGTGAGCCGGGCGAGCACCTGATCGTCTGCCACGAGTACTGCGGCGCCGGCCACCACGTCATGTCCGGAAAGGTGATCGTCGAATGAGCGCGCCCGTCGTCTTCGACCCCACCGGATTCACCTTCCCCGCGACCCAGCGGCGGGCGCTGCAGTGGGCCATGGTCATCGCCATCGTGGCGATGTTCGCGGGGGTGGCCCACGGACTGGCCCAGGCCCTGTCGTACGCCGGGATCGACATCCTCCAGTACTTCCCCGGCCTCCGGAGCTACTACCAGGGGCTGACCGTTCACGGAGTGGCCCAGGCGCTGATTCTCACGTTCGCCTTCTCGAACGGCTTCCTGCCCATGGTCACCGCCCGGGCCCTGGGCCGCCCGCTCAGCACCCCGCTCCTGCACGCGACCTTCTGGGCCATGGCGGTGGGGTGCGGGCTGGCCGGGTACGCGCTGCTCACCAACCAGGCGAGCGTGCTCTACACCTCGTATTCCCCGCTCCAGGCCCACTGGACCTACTACCTGGGCCTGGCCCTGGTGGTGGTGAGCACCTGGCTCGCGTCGGCCAACATGTTCCTGACGCTCCGTGCCTGGCGTCGGGCGCACCCCGGTGCCCGCATCCCGCTGCTCGCCTACATCGCCATCCTCTCGTACGCCATGTGGGACCTGGCGTCGATCGGCATCGCGGTGCTGTTCCTGGGCTTCCTGCTGCCCTGGTCCATCGGCTGGCTGCCCAAGGTGGACCCCCTGTTCAACCGGGTGCTGTTCTGGTTCACCGGGCACGCCATCGTGTACGCCTGGCTGCTGCCGGCCTACGTGTCGTGGTACGCGCTGATCCCCAAACAGGTGGGTGGGAAGATCATCAGCGACCGGCTCACCCGCGCCGTGTTCGTGCTGTTCCTGCTGCTGTCCATCCCCACCGGCTTCCACCACCAGTACGCCGACCCCGGCATCGCTGAGCGGTACAAGGCGTTCCAGGCCGTGCTCACCTTCGGGGTGTTCTTCCCCAGCATCGCCACGGCGTTCAGCGTCATGGCGTCGCTCGAGATCGGGGGGCGGGCGCGGGGCGGCACCGGCCTGCTGGGCTGGATTCGGAAGCTGCCGTGGGGCGATCCGTCGGTCGTGGCCCAGCTGCTGGCGATGCTGACGTTCGTCCTGGGGGGGCTCACGGGCCTGATCAACGCCAGCTTCACAATGAACCAGGTGGTCCACAACACGGCGTGGATGCCGGGGCACTTCCACATGACGGTGGGGAGCGCGGTGCTGCTGTCGATCATCGGCGTGTCGTACTGGGCGGTCCCCTATCTCACCGGCAGACGGCTGTGGGCGCCGAAGCTGGCGGTGGCGCAGTCGTGGATCTACACCATCGGCCTCATGATCTTCGCCCGCGGCCTCATCTCCGGCGGCCTCCAGGGCATGCCGCGGCGCACCTTCATCGCCCAGGCCACCTACACCGGGGAAGGGTGGCGCCTGGCGGGGGCGCTGACCGGCATCGGCGGGACCATCATGACCGCCGGCATGCTGCTGTTCTTCCTGATCATGATCATGACCCGGCTGGTGGGGAAACGGGGCGGCGCCCCGGCCGACATCCCGGTCTCCGAAACCCTGACGCCTCCCTCATCCTCGGGCTGGGACGCCCGCCTGGATCGGATCGGGTTCTGGATCGTCATGGCGATCGTGCTGATCGCGCTGGCGTACGGACCGTTCTTCCTGACGTATCATCTCAACCTGGTGTCGCCGGGGTTCCGGTTGTACTAGGACGTGAAACGTGAAACGTGAAACGGGTTCCGGCGCTCGTTTCCCGTTTCCCGTTTCCCGTTTCACGAAACCCGGCGTCCCGCCTCTCTCACCGCTGCGAAGAGCTCCTCGAAGGACTCCACCACAAACAGCACGTCCTGAAACCGGTCGATCTCGAACGGCTGGGCGAACACCGCGCCGAGGGTGAACGGCCGGCGGACGCACCGGTCCGAAAGCGCGTTGGCCGCGTCGCCGGCCGAGGAGATGAGGCCGCTGCCGTACACCTTGACCTCGCCGTCCTCCCGGATTAGTCCAAACTCGACCGTGAACCAGAAGAGCCGCGCGAGGCGGGTGAGCGCGTCCTCCGACGCGCCGGCCGCGAGCGCGCCGAAGGCCTGGAGGAAATCGGCGAACACGGGGTTGGCGTGGAGCGGGACGTGCCCGAAGACGTCGTGGAAGATGTCGGGCTCCGGAACGTAGTCCAGCCGGTCCTTGGGCCGCACCGTGACCGTCGTGGGGAAGCGACGGCGCTCGAGACAGGCGAAGAACTCGCGGGCCGGCAGGAAGCCCTTGACCGGGACCGCGGCCCAGCCGGTGCGCGCCGCCAGGCGGGCATTCACGTCGGCCAAATCCGGCACCGCGTCCCGCCGGAGCCCGATCGCCTCGGCGCCGTCGAGAAACACCCGGCTGCCGGTCCGGCGGAGCTCGCGCATCCGCCGCTCGTACAGCAGGCGCCACGCCTCGTGATCGTCGGCGGTATACGCGGTCCAGTCCTGGGTGATGAACGGCGATCCGCCCACTGCTCCGACCGAAGTCTCCATGACGACACCTCCAGGTTGGGGGAAACAAAAAAGGCGGCCCGTGGGAACCCACGGACCGCCCGGACACAGGTGCGCGAATCTAGACGCGCATACGCCTCCGCCGGCGGCCCGTGGACCGGGTCGCGTACCAATAGGCGTAGGCATATCGCGGCGTGCGCATCATCGCGTCATCAATACCTGAACCCCTGATCGGCGTCAAGGACTTGAGCGAGGAAGCAGCCCCGGCGCCGCCGCGGCGAGCCCGAACGCGAGGGAATCC
>Ga0214473_10009556_pt1 | contig 11451 bp, 6 predicted proteins | sample RVTome_7_FD_203509 | JGI IMG/M metagenome (GOLD analysis project Ga0214473, IMG submission 203509) | Soil microbial communities from uranium-contaminated site in the Upper Colorado River Basin, Wyoming, United States - RVT98D197 | ecosystem: Environmental > Terrestrial > Soil > Contaminated >...
ACGTCCAGACCAAGCGCGAGATCGAGGCGCTGCTCAAAGCCGCCGGATTTCACCCGCGGAAGCGTTTCGGTCAGCACTTCCTTATCGACGGGAACATCATGCGCCGACTCGTGGACCGGGCCGAGATTACCTCCGACGACGTGGTGATCGAGGTCGGCGGTGGCACGGGGGGGCTGACCGACCTGCTGGCCGCCCGCGCCGGGCGGGTGATCTGAGTGGAGATCGACCGCGGTCTGTTCGCGTTGCTCGCAGACCGTTTCGAGCACGAGCCCCGCGTTACGCTGATCCCGGGTGACGTGCTCGAACGCAAGCACCGGCTCAGCCAAACGGTCAGCGAAGCTATTCGCGCCTGCGACGGACGCGCCGGTGGAGTCGTCAAGCTCGTAGCCAACCTGCCGTATCAGGCGGCGACGCCGCTGGTGATGAACCTGTTGATCGACTATCCCGAGGTGCGTCGTCTCTGCTTTATGGTGCAGGCCGAGGTGGGCGAGCGGATTACCGCGTCGCCGGGAGGGCGGGACTACGGTCCGCTGAGCATCATCGGGCAGACGTTGTGCCGGATCGAGACGATCGGCCGGGTTCCGCCGCAGGCGTTCTGGCCGCGGCCCGACGTTGCCTCGGTCATGATCCGCATGGACGTCGGCGAGCCGCTCTTCCCTTCTCGCGCCGACGTGAGCCGCTTCGCGAACTTCGTGCGGACGGTCTTCGAACACCGCAGAAAGACGCTTCGCTCCGCTTTGAGTTACGCCGTCGACCAAGCCACGTGCGAACGTGTCGCCGCCAAGTTCGACGCGTCCCAGCGCCCCGAGACCTTCACCGTCACCGAGTGGATCGAAATCTTCCAGAACTCGATCGAATAGGCTCGCACCGACCCGATCACCCAGTTACTCCCCTCCCACCGATCAGCCCGCGCGTTCTCAATCGAGGAGGTCCGCACCATGTCCACAATCGACGCCGATAAGCACCGATTCCGCGGTCGCGGAAACCGTTCTCCGTTCCGCCCGTCGACCCCTTACTCCTACTCCGGCGATTTTCTGCTTCCTCCATCCCGCCGTCCTGCAGTCCCCAGCTTCCCCTTCGTCGCCACGACGATTCGTCACTCCTCACCAAGTGCCACCACGTAACACTTGCAACAAAAGCGTACTGACGGAACGAACCCATTTGACAGCCGCACGGCAAAAAACAAAGTGCGTCCGATTCCCACCGCCTCCAGCACCTGGGGCAAGGCCGAAATCGGCCTTTCTGGGCCGTGAGCATCGATTTATCCGAGGCTTACGTCGGACTCAGACTAACCGCTCGAAAAGATTGTCAAAGGGCTTTCGGCTGGGGATCATCACCTCGGTCACTTGCAGCGAGGTAGAAGCATGAGGTTCGAAGTAAGCGCGGCGTTTGTAGTCGGCGTGTTGCTTCCCGTCCTGGAGACCTGCCGTCGGGGTTTGAATCACTGGCTGGTGGACTCCACTACGATGCTGGAGGACTACCTGGCGGGACTCTTGCTGCTCTTCGCTGCGATCGTCTCCCTGCGTGGGAAGCGAAACGCCTCCCTCTGGCTGGTGCTCGCCTGGGGATCGGTCACTGCTATGATGAGCATCAGCTTTTTGGATCAGCTCGAATCGACACTCCGCGGCGCGGTCTTAGAGCCTCAGAATGGACTGGTGTTTCTCATCAAGTTTCTCTTGTGGGGAACTTGCATGTTGTCACTGGTTCTATCGTTCATAGGTGCTCAGCGCGGGCGCGCGGGTTAGACGACCCAGGGAGCCGGCGCTCGCAGCGCGCCGGACCGCTCGCTTTGCGCTCGCGGCTCGTACTTGCGCTCGCGGCTCGTAGCTGCGGCTCGTACCTGTACCCGCTTTGGGTCCTTGGGCCGGTACAACGTCGGCACAGGGGCAGTTACGGGCCCGTTGACCGGGCGATAACTCGCCCGGCTCGGTTACGATAAACGCCCCGCTCGGAAATGGGCCGCGAGGGTCCGAAGTAAGAAACCCACGGAACCCAACGTGATTTCGTGCGACAAAATGCATGGCGGGCTCTAATAAACCGTCGGTTCGAGCGTAGTACCAGGTGGAACCGGGCGACGTGGCGAAGGTGCCGGCGGCCGACGGCTGATGGCTGATGGCTGACGGCTGACGGCTCAACACCGACAACTGAAAACTGATAACTGATAACCCGGATCTGATGATGGCGGAGGTCGGTCAACCTGCCGGGGCGAACTGGGACCGTTCGATCGTCGAGCGGTTCGAGGGGCCCCTGGTGCGCTTCGCGGTGCGGATCACCGGTGACCTCGAGTCCGCGCGAGACGTGGTCCAGGAGACCTTCTTACGCATCTTTACCGGCAACCGGGCCTCCGCCGACGGGCACGAGGCGCAGTGGCTTTTCACCGTGTGCCGCCGCCGGGCGCTGGACGTCGCCAGGAAGGAGCATCGGATGAACGTCGCAACCGATCAACAACTCGCCGGGCAACGCACCCCGGCCCCCGGACCGGCGGCGGTCGTCGAGAACGGCGAAACGGCCGGCACGATCCTCCGCCTGCTTGCGACGCTGCCCGCGAATCAGCAGGAGGTCGTCCGACTCCGGTTCCAGAACGGTTTGAGCTATCGCGAAATCGCCGGCGTCACGCAGCTTTCCGTGAGCAACGTCGGCTTTCTGATGCATACCGCGATTGCGACGATCCGCCGGCGGCTTGCGGTCCCGGCCGACGCCCGCGGTGACGGAAGGAGCAAGTCATGACCATCAACTTCAACGATCCGAGACTGACGGCGTACGCCCTCGGCGAGCTTGACGAGAAGGAGCGTGCCGAGATCGAGGCATTGCTGGCGGGTTCCGAAGACGCGCGGCGCGAGGTGGAGGACATCCGCCGAACGTCCGAGCTTCTGACGCAGGAGCTTGCGGCGGAGCCTTCGCCGGGGCTGAGCGACGCCCAGCGCGCGGCCCTGGCGAATCGACTCGCCGAAACCGACGGGAGAGCGGCACGACCTGCGAAGAGACGCCGGTTCCTTCGCCCGCGCGTGTGGATCCCGACGGCGCTGGCGGCGTCCTTCGTACTTGCAGCGGGTGTCGCCTATTTCAATTGGCCTAGTCTGCTCTCCCAGGCAAGCCGCCCGTCGAATGAACTGGCCAATCTGTCTCATGTCAAAGATGACGCGACTTCGTCGCGGGTGCATGGAGTGGGCCAAGAGCAGAGCTTGTGGATTCGTTCGGTCCCCTCAGCCCGCGAAGCGCCAACGGCAAGACGCGAGCGGCTGACCCGGGACAAGGAAGGGAGCGAGGTCGTCGCTTCTACGTCTGATCGGGCGTTGCATGGCGTCACCCGTGAAGAGATGGCGAGGATGATCGCCGAGGCGCCCGCGAAGCTGTTTATTTGCCCGAGCAGCACTGAAGGCAGCTACAGCGACTCCGGTAATCCACCGCCCGTCGACTTCTCGCAATACGAGAACGTCAGTTATGGGTACCAGGTCCCACAGCCTCCAGCAGCTCAGCCTCCAGCAGTTCCAGGTGGCGGCGGCGGTCAGTCGATCTTGGGCGGATCGGCCGAGCGGGTTGGAGGTAGCAGCCCTGGCCATGGACGACCCTTGGACAAGATTCCGCCTGAGCAACTGTCGAGACTGCTGGCCGAAATAGGGTCTCGGGTCCCGGACATGGGACGGTCGGCGCCGGGCTCGTTAAGTGAAGCCGAAATGCCGGATGACCCGGAATTAATGGAAGACCTCAAGCGACTCATTGCGGCCCAGCTTGCCGCGGGGGCGGACCTTGGCTTCAGCACCGAGGCTTACGACCACATCGTCGAAAACCCGTTCCTGCTGGTGACGCAGGAGCCGTTGTCGACGTTCTCGATCGACGTGGATACGGCGTCGTATGCGAACATCCGGCGGTATCTGACCGGCGGGCAGTTTCCGCCCGCCGCCGCGGTGCGGCTGGAGGAGATGATCAACTACTTCACGTACGACTATCCCCAGCCGGCGGGCGATGAGCCGTTCTCGGTGAACGTGGCGATTGCCGACTGCCCGTGGGACGGGCGGCACCGGCTGGCCCGCATCGGCCTGAAGGGCTACGAGATTCCCGACGACGAACGGCCGGCCAGCAACCTGGTGTTTCTCATCGACGTGTCGGGCTCGATGCAGCCGGCCAACAAGTTGCCGCTGCTGAAGCAGTCCATGCGCATGCTGGTCAACAACCTGCGCGATGACGACAGCGTGGCGATCGTGGTGTACGCCGGTTCGTCGGGCGAGGTGCTGTCGCCGACCTACGGCTTCGCCCGGGGGGAGATTCTGGCGGCGCTCGACCGGCTCCAATCCGGCGGAAACACCAACGGCGGGGCCGGCATCCAGCTCGCCTATGACCTGGCCGTAAGCCGCTACATCGAGGGCGGCATCAACCGCGTCATCCTCGCCACCGACGGCGACTTCAACGTCGGCGTGACCAGCCAGGGCGAGCTGGTCGAGCTCATCGAGCGGAAGGCCAAGAGCGGCGTTTTTCTCACCGTGCTGGGCTTCGGCATGGGCAACCTGAAGGACTCGACGCTGGAGAAGCTGGCCGACAAGGGTAACGGCAACTATGCCTACATCGACACGCTCAACGAGGCCCAGAAAGTGCTCGTCGAGGAGATGGGTGCCACGCTCATGACCATCGCCAAGGACGTCAAGATCCAGATCGAGTTCAATCCGGCGACGGTCGCGGCGTACCGGCTGCTGGGCTACGAGAACCGCCTGCTGGCGGCGCAGGACTTCAACGACGACACCAAGGACGCCGGGGAGATCGGCGCCGGGCACACCGTCACGGCGCTGTACGAGATCATCCTCGCGGGCGAAGCGGTCGACGTGCCCGAGGTCGATCCGCTGAAGTACCAGGCGGCGACGGCCGTGGCCCCGGCGGCGATGAGCGGCGAGACCATGACCGTCAAGCTGCGCTACAAGGAGCCGGAGGAAGATGAAAGCAGCCTCCTGGAGTTCCCGGTGACCGATTCCGGCACGACCCTGGCGGACGCTTCCGACGACTTCGCCTTCGCCGCGGCGGTGGCGTCGTTCGGTATGCTGCTGCGGGATTCGCCTTATCAGGGCGACTGGTCGTATGACGCGGCGATCGAGCTGGCCGGCAGCGCCCTCGGCGACGATGCCTTCGGGTACCGGGCGGAGTTCATCGATCTGGTCGCCCGCGCCCGTGACCTCGCCGCCCGCCAGCCGTAGAAGTGTGCCCTGCCCTGGGTGCCATGCCTTCACGCCGGAGGCCTGGGTGCCATGCCTTCGCGAAGCGTAGGCATGCCGGGGTGTCGATGAACTCCCACACGCTTACCCGCTTCGCGTGAAAGCGTGGCACCCATCGCTATAATCCGTGGTGTTATGCAAGATGTGATCTACCTGGACAACAACGCCACCACCCGGCCGTTGCCGGAGGTGGTCGAGGGAATGCTGCCCTATCTCCGCGAGGCCTACGCCAACCCCTCGAGCGTGCACAAGTTCGGCCAAGCAGCCCGGTACCAGGTGGAATGCGCCCGGGAGCGGGTCGCGGCCCTGATCGGTGCCCAGCCGCGGGAGATCGTCTTCACCAGTTGCGGCACCGAGGCGATCAACCTGGCCATCCGCGGCGCTCTGCGAGCCAACCCGAACAAGCGCCGCTTCGTGACCACCGCGGTGGAGCACTCCGCCGTGCTCCGCGTGGCCGACCGCCTCAAGGCGGACGGATACGACGTGGAATTCGTTGGCGTCGACCGCGAAGGGCGGGTAGACCTGGACGAGTGGCGGGCCGCTCTCACCGATGACACCGCCCTGGCATCCATCATGCACGCCAACAATGAGACCGGCGTGATCTTGGACGTCCAGACGCTCGCGGGCGTCGCCGCCGAGCGCGGCGTCCCCGTCCACGTGGACGCCGTCCAGTCGATCGGCAAGGTCCCCGTGAACGTGACGGACTGGCCGGTGCAGCTCCTCAGCATGTCGGCGCACAAGTTTCACGGCCCCAAGGGGATCGGCGCCCTGTACGTGCGGCGGAGGACGCGGCTGGCCCCGCTCATCCTCGGCGGCAGCCAGGAGCGGGACCTGCGCGGCGGCACCGAGAACGTGCCGGGCATCATCGGCATGATGATCGCGGCCCAGGCGATCCTCGACGACGGCGGGCGCTCCATGGAGCGGGTGCGGCGGCTCCGCGACCGACTCGAGGCCGGCATCCGCGGCGCGGTGCCCTTCGCCCACGTCAACGGGGCGGGCGCGGAGCGCATCGCAAATACCTCCAACATTTCCTTCGAAGCGCTGGAGGCGGAGGCGATTCTGATTCTCCTGAGCGAGGCCGGCATTTGCGCCTCGAGCGGCTCGGCGTGCAGCAGCGGATCGCTGGAGCCGTCGCACGTGTTGAAGGCCATGGGCATACCCCCGGCGGTCGCTCACGGGGCCGTTCGGTTCAGCCTCTCCAAGTTCACCACGGAAGAGGAGATCGACCGCGTGGTGAGCGCTCTTCCTGAGTTGCTCTCCAGGCTCACCGCCCTGACCGCGCGCTAGTACCGCGCTTGGCAAGTCTCGCGACGACCTGAGCCGCGGGCTTTAGCCCGCGCGAAGTTTCTGCGTCGCGGGCGTTCCGCGAATTCGGGGCGTTCGCGCGGGCTAAAGGCCGCGGCTCGGAGATAGGCGTTCGCGCGGGCTGAAGCCCGCGGCTCGGAAAGGACGCGACGGCACGTTCCGCCGTACTTACGTGACCGGAATGTCGACCTATAATCGAAGCGGTCGGATCATCCGGCGCACCAAGGGCGCGAGGCGATTGCGTCCGGAGTTGTTCGTGGGTGTGGGAAACCGCGAGGTGGTTCAGACGCGCATCGGCATCATCGGGGGCACCGGTTTGGGCGAGGTGCTGGTCCAGGAGGCCGGCGGCGAGCCCGTCGCCGTGGACACGCCCTTCGGACCACCCAGCGCCGCACCCATCGCGGCCCGGTGGGAAGGCGCCGACGTGGTCTTCCTTTCGCGGCACGGCGAGGGGCACCGCCTCAACCCCTCGAGCGTGCCGTACCGTGCCAACATCTGGGCACTCAAAAAGCTGGGCGTCGGGGCGATCATCGCCAGCGGAGCCACGGGGAGCCTGCGCGAGGACATCGAGCCGGGGCACTTGGTGATCTGCGACCAGGTCATCGACAAGACCTGCCGTCGCGAAGGCTCGTTCTTCGACGACGGGCTGGCGGTGCACGTCGAATTCTCCGACCCGTTTTGCCCGTGGCTCCGAGCGCTGCTGGCCGAGGCGGGCCGGGGGCTGGGCACCCCGGTGCATCGCGCCGGCACTTACGTGTGCATGGAGGGCCCGCAGTTTTCGACCCGGGCCGAGTCCCTCATGCACCGGCAATGGGGCGGCGACCTCATCGGCATGACCTGCATGCCCGAGGCGAAGCTCGCCCGCGAGGCGGAAATCTGCTACGCCCTCGTCGCCCTGCCGACGGACTACGATTGCTGGCGCCCGCACGATCCCGGTCGCGGGCAGGCCGAACTGCTCCGCGAGATCATGGGCAACCTGCGCCGAGCCTCCGACGCGGCGGCCGCCCTGATCCGCGCGGCGCTGAGACGCTTCGATAAGCCGGTGGGCACATGTGCGTGCCGCGAGGCCCTCAAGCTCGCCGTCTGGTCCGAGCGAAGCATGATCACCGCCGACCTTCGTCAGCGGTACGAGTTGTTGCTCGGACGCTACCTGACCGATGGTGACCCAAAGGGGCCGTGACGCTTCGGCCGGATCGGGGAGGCGCTGTGCCTGGCAACCCGTTGAAAAGTGGGCCGGTGCGGGCCGGGTTCCACGCACTATGCGCTGCAACGGCCGGCACGGGTTCGCAGCCGCGACCGCGTCGACTGCCGGCCGTCACGGGGGGCCGGCCGTTACCTATTCGAAGGGTCGGTGACGCCGCCCGTCGACTGGCCCACGTTCTTCCCGCCGCCTGCGCCTGGTGGGGTTGGGCCGTCGCCGTCGACGCTGCCCTGCCGCCGGAACCGGACAAACCACCCGCCCCGCCCGCCGAGGCGCGCCCGGCGGAGGTCTACCTCAATGACAGCTTTGAGGCCGCCGACGCGGTGTCCAAGGCCAAGGTGCTGGCGGCGTCGGGACGCTGGACGGAGGCCGCGGAAGTGCTCCAAGCGACGTACGACGCTGCGGGCGACCAGCTCTTGCGCATGGGCCCCGGCCACTACGTGGGCATTACCTCCTTCGTTCACGACCTCATCGCGAGCTGGCCGGAGTCGGGCGTTGCGGCGTACCGGGTGCTGTACGAAGGGGAGATCGCCGAGGCCATCGAATCGGACCCGGCCCCGCACTCCATCGCCCCGCTGCTGGGATTGTTCGACCGCTATTTCTGTACGACCGCCGCGGCGCAGCTTGCCGACACCATCGGGCAACTGGCCCTCGAGGCGGGCGACCTGGTCCTCGCCGAGCGGGTGTACCGGCGAGTGCTGGATCGCCACCCCAGCCGGGAGGCATACGCCGCCCGCTACCGCCCTATGCTGGCGCTCGTTCGGGCGCTGCAGGGCAAGCCGGCGGACGAGCCGGACGAGGTCGATCGAAGCGCCGTCCTGCGCTGGCAGGGAGAGGATCGGGCGCTGGGCGAAGTGCTCGACGGCCTGACCGGTTCCTTCACCGCCGTCCTGCGCCCGGAGACGCCGCGGGGATGGCCCGCCTTTGCCGGCGACGACCACCGCAACCGCTTAGAGGCATGCAGCGTGGACGAGCTCGGGCTCCTGTGGCGGACCCCTGCGTTCTTGGGCGACGGGGCGCAGCGTACGGTCGAACAACTCGAGGTCGGCGAGGGCCGCCAGGAGCGGCCGTACACGCTCACCTCCCACGCGGTGACCGACGGGGACCTGGTGTTTGTGCAGCGCAACCGCAACGTCATCGCCCTGCACCGCAACACCGGTGTTGTGGCGTGGCGTTTTCAGGGTGACGAGAGCGCCGCAGGTGCTTTCGACGAATCGGAGGAGCAACCGGCCGGCTCCCACGGTCTCACCGTCCACGACGGCCGGGTGTTCGTATCGCTGCCCGGCGACCTGGTGCCCTACTTCGGTTACGAGTCGGTGAACAGCCCGCCGGAGCTGCTCTGCCTGGACGCCCACACCGGACGGGTGATCTGGCCCGCGGACCGGGAGCGGTTCAGCCGGCAGTTCCCCGAGATCGCCTTCGATTCCGCCCCGATCCTACGCCATGGCTGCCTCTACGTCGTCGGACGCCGGCGGCGTTCGTTCGGCTTCGAGGACTGCTACCTGTATCGCTTCAACGCTGCAAACGGGTCGGTCGACTTCCGCACCCACCTGGGCAGCGCTTCCACGGGGACGTTCGGGTCGCTGCGCCCCACCATGGCCATCGCCGCGATGCACGGTGACACCGTGTTCGTGTGCACGAACCTGGGATCCGTCGCGGCGGTCGATGCCCATTCCGGCACGGTCCGCTGGCTGCGGCTCCACGAGAGCGAGCCGGAGACCCGGCGGAGGGACTCCGCCTGGTCGGCGCGCTTCGTGAACCCGTGGGCGTTCAACCCGGTGATCTGGGATGCCGGGCGGGTCATCTGCCAGCCGATCTACTCCGGGCGCGTGCTCGTGCTGGACGCGGAGGATGGCCGGGAGATCCGTTCCGTTCCGGTCAGCGAGATCGGCGGCCTCGAAAGCCTGTTCGGCGTCCGCGACAATCTGCTCTGCGGCGCCGGCGAGGAGGTGGCCTGTATCGACCTCGAGACCGGCAGCGTACGGTGGTCTCGGCCGTTGCCCGACGGCCGGCGCCTCTTCGGACGGGGCGCCTGGGCGGGTGACCGCCTCCTCGTGCCCACCCGCGAGGCCCTGAGTACTTTCCTGGTGGCGGACGGCTCCCGGACCGAGCTGCCTTGGGACGCGGAGGGGAGAGGTGGCAACATCCTGGCACTCCCCGATCAACTCCTGGTCGCCGACGGCACCGCCGTGGCCGCGTACGTGCGGAAGGCGGACATCTGGAACTCGTTGCAGGCCCGCCTGGCCGAAGCTCCCTCGGATCCCCTGCCGGCCCTGGAATTCGCCGAGGTCGCCCTGCGCAGCGGCGAGTACGACGACGCCCTGAAAGTGCTCGACGAGGCGGTGCGGCGGATGGGAGGCTTCCTCGTGCCGCCCGAAGAAACGGTCAAACGCCGCTTCTTCGACGACGTACTCCTGCTCGCCGGAGAGTTGGCGGCGCGATCGCTGCTCGAGGCGGACGTGCTGGAGAAGCTCTTCTCCTATGCGGCGCAATCCCCGCCGGACACGGAGGCCCACCTGACCTACCGCCTGCGCTTCGCTCCACTCTTCGAGGCCGCGCTGGCGCCGGAGCGAAGCGTCGGTCTCTACCAGCAGATTCTCCGGGACCGGTCCCTCCGTGGGCTGGAGGTCCCTGGGTCCACGCTCGGCTCCGCGACCGCGGAGACGTTCGCCGAGCGGCGCATCGCCGAGCTCATGGATCAGCACGGCCGGTCGATTTATGCGCCCTTCGAGGCCGAGGCGGAGCGCCTGCTGGCCACCGGCACGGCGGCGCAGGACGAAGAGGCCCTGGCTCGCGTGGTCGAGACATTCCCCAACAGCGGGGCGGCACTCCGGGCCCTGATCGCCCGCGCCTCCCTGGCCCTGGCCGGCGGCCGGGCAGAGGAGGCGGCCCGGCTCTTCGCCAGCGCGTATCACCGCTACCCCCACCTGGTCGACCAAGCCGACCTGGTGCGCAAGATCGCGGACGCCCATGAACGGGCGGGGAAGCTGGCCCATGCCTACCGCTGGCTGACCAAAGGGGCGCGAGAGCACCCCAGCGCGTTGATCGAGCATGACGGCCGGTCGATGAGTCTGCTCGAATTCCGCGCCCGGCTGGCCGACGTGCGGAAGGAGGTAGAGCCGTCCCCACCCGCAATCGTGTTGCCGCTTGCGGGTAAGTTCACGCGGACGTTCGAGGAGCCGGCGGCACTGCTCACACCGTGGTTCGGCGACGCCCCATCCTGTGACTGGTCACGGTATTACGTGCACACGCCGGACGGGCTGCGGGCTTTCGCCCCGGCCACGGACGAGGGGCTCTGGGCCAAAGCAGCGGCGGTGCGCACCCGGCCGGACTTGCTCATCGCTCTGGTGGACTTTGCCGTCTTCCGGACGCCGCACGAGGTCTTCGCCCTCGAAGCCTCTACGGGTGCGCGCCGGTGGACCTACGGCGAGTATCCCGAGCGGCTGGACGACGAACTGCACGACTGGGAGCGAGAAGACGCCTTTCACAATCACTCGCTTCAGGGGACGCGCTTGCTGAACGTGCGCGCCAACGGCGCAATCAGCGCGGTGGCACTCGCCTCGGGCGAGCTCTTATGGACGAAGGTCTGCGAACCGGCGCCCGTCGGTTCGGTTCGTCTCGCCGAGCCTTGGACGGTCTATCACACCATGCAGGACGGTCGAGCGGTGCTGCACGTCGTCGACAGCGAGACTGGTGCGACGGCCGGGACCATCCCCACGGACGAGGGTCGCCCGATCGAAGAGCTCG
>Ga0214473_10009558_pt1 | contig 11450 bp, 7 predicted proteins | sample RVTome_7_FD_203509 | JGI IMG/M metagenome (GOLD analysis project Ga0214473, IMG submission 203509) | Soil microbial communities from uranium-contaminated site in the Upper Colorado River Basin, Wyoming, United States - RVT98D197 | ecosystem: Environmental > Terrestrial > Soil > Contaminated >...
TTCTTATCATTTGGTAGATCCAAGTCCATGGCCTATTTCGGGTTCACTCGGAGCTTTGGCAACCACCGTTGGAGGTGTGATGTACATGCACTCATTTCAAGGGGGTGCAACACTTCTCAGTTTGGGCCTCCTATTTATCCTATATACTATGTTTGTATGGTGGCGCGATGTTCTACGTGAGTCCACGTTGGAAGGACATCATACCAAAGTCGTACAATTAGGACTTCGATATGGTTTTATTCTGTTCATCGTATCGGAGGTTATGTTCTTTTTTGCTTTTTTTTGGGCTTTTTTTCATTCTTCTTTGGCGCCTACGGTAGAGATCGGAGGTATTTGGCCCCCAAAAGGGATTGGGGTTTTAGATCCTTGGGAAATCCCTTTTCTTAATACCCTTATTCTCCTTTCATCCGGAGCTGCCGTAACTTGGGCTCATCATGCTATACTCGCGGGGAAGGAAAAACGAGCAGTTTATGCTTTAGCAGCTACCGTTTTACTGGCTCTAGTATTCACTGGCTTTCAAGGAATGGAATATTATCAAGCACCCTTCACTATTTCGGATAGTATTTATGGTTCTACCTTTTTCTTAGCAACTGGCTTTCATGGTTTTCATGTGATTATAGGTACTCTTTTCTTGATCATATGTGGTATTCGCCAATATCTTGGTCATCTGACCAAGGAGCATCACGTTGGCTTTGAAGCAGCTGCATGGTACTGGCATTTTGTAGACGTGGTTTGGTTATTCCTATTTGTTTCTATCTATTGGTGGGGGGGTATATGAAGGAACGAAAGAGTGGATTGAGGAATGAAAGCTCGAAGACAAAGAGAATCGGGCTTTTCCAAAGAATTACTGCAGCTTTGCTGCTCCCTTTGATTATCATATACAAAAAAGTCTCTTCCACTTTCCTACCCAATCTCTCTTTATTCTGGCATATAAATGAAGGGATCGAAGAGATTATGGCAGATTATGTTCACCAAGAAATGACCCGAAATTGGATCTTGGTCTATTTGAGATTGTTCCTTTTAATCGTAATCAAAGATGTTTTCTTGTCTTTCGTTTCTTTTCTGAACAAATCGAAGAACCTAATGGATTCAGACAGTTAAGATACTTTCATCGGCCTTCAGGAGCGTAGCCTTATTCCTCAAATCAATTACTCGGCTATTAATAAAGAATTCCGGGTTTTCACTCCTCCCTTAGAGTTACCGCCCCGTGGGAACACCGGAGAAGAGGATAATCGCAAAAATCAATGTGGGAATAGCGGTCAATCTCAGATAAGTCGTCTTTTTTATTGATAGCACGTGATTCGGTCTTATTCGTCGTAATTCGATTAGTTAAGAAAACCCGTAGAATTGATAGAGGCAATCTTGCCATTTAGAATAGAATCTTCTTGCCCCTAAATAGTCCTAAGAAAGAAGGCATATAGATTCAATCATAAGAGAAGGAAGGGGGATTAGCCACCCCTCGTGCAGAGAAGAAAAAGTAGCGATTCCTAGCCTTATTAGTTAGAAAAGTAATCGAAGGGATTCGCTTACAGAAATTTAAGAAAGGGAATCCAGAGTACTCTCTCCGGGTAGGGAATCAATCTATTTGATTGAAGGAAGGTATTCGTGTACGGGAATCGAAGTGATTAGAACAGAACTAATCCCGTGGTTAGAGCAAAGGACGGAAAATCCTTCCAGTCCTCGATAGGGAAAGGAAAGGTAGGAGCACGCCGACGAGGCAAGTAGACCGAGACGACAGAAGGGATCCGCAAGGATCGTTACGAGCGATTAGGACCCATACCAATAGACTCCCTCTTCCCCTATTCCTGAACCCCAGAATCTGACTCTTGAGCTGGGTGCCGGGGTAAAGCATTTAAAGGAAAGAGACCTAGGCTTTTTATTCCTAAACAAGAGATCCATTCACTAAGCGGACAGGCAGGGCAGGAATGCGCCTTCTGTATCCCTTCCTTTGACTTGACTCGTGACTCATACTTAAAAAAAAAGAGAGGAAGACAGACGGAGAGTACTACTAAATAGAGGGTCACGGGGGAACAGAAATAAGTAAGGGATACTTTACGACACTGCCGCTCGACAACTAGACTGGAAAGCCAAGTTGGCCTTTCTCCAAAACTCCTGGTATGGATTCTGATAATAAAATAAAAACCCTAAACCCGACTCTAAAAACTTTGACGGCTGTGGTACTTATTATTGGAAGATGCGTCTTCTTCCTTCTCAGATGGCCTTAGCTTAGCGTCAGAAAGCAGCTCGGGAAGAGCTACTACTCAAAAAATGTTCATTTTTCCGGCCTTGTCTTGTAAATGTGTCTCTACCTCTAGCGTTCTTGCACGAAAGAGCAGTTCCGCTTTCTATTGTCAAGCCAAGGAGCTCACGAAGGGAAGACCACAGCGGAAACTAGCAGAGTGAAGCTCCCAACCACGAGAGGGGTGCGCTCTTTCTTCTTTCTTGTCTTTAGCCTGGCGTAGCGCACGATAAGTTCATCCCGAAAAGACGAAATGACTTGCTCGGTTCGCTTGGATCGACTTATCCCTTTGGCATACTAATTTACATTAGCCTCGATATGCTTAAAAGTGAGTGCCTTTGTACCTAACTCAGGCCTGTGTAGTGGGTGGGTAGACAAGGCAGTCAAAGTAGGACTCGCTTGTTTCGTCCGTTCGGCTCGTACAGTTCTTGCTTTCAAGGCTCAAGTGGGCCGCTTAGGTTTTTAGGGGATAGGCAGGGCAGGACTTGCACTTAAAAAAAAAGTAGGCCCGACTTCGCGCCCCTCAGTCCAAGACGGACGCAGAGCTCTCACCTAGGTAACAATCTCGCGTGGGTAAGAAGAAAGCATCAAAGCTAGGCGTTTCATTCAAAAAGGCGCAGAACGGTGCAGGAGATGGAACAGTAGCTAGAGCTGGTTCCGGATCAGGCAACAGTGGTTTCAACCGGAGAAGGAGCAATTAGAGCACTCTAGTTCCCGTCCTATACTATAGTTCTCGTCCTGCCTTCCCAACAGGACAGACAGGTTTGCTATTCGACTGTCGGAGGTTCGAAATGAATGGGGAGAGAGAAGGTTGAAGTATACGTCACGTTGCAATACGGATAATATAAAGAGTGACGCCTTTCAAGTAAAGATGATCTTTCTCGTTGACGAATCAACCGGGAGGAAGGAATAGACTCGTACCTTCAAGGCGCACCTTTGCTTCAGTGGAAAGAGAATTGGCAATCACTGGGGAACGGAATTGGAGTAGCTTTCAACTCAGCTTTCCGCTCAACCTCAGGCTAAATAACCTGATATTGATGACAGCCGACCCTTCGCAGAAGGAAATCCTCCAGCAATTTATCTGGATTTGCCTCCCCCAGAACCAATAGCCTACGAGCCGGCTTAGACTGACGGGTACGAGGGGATAGACCATAAGAAAGGAAATCCACTTTATAGCGTGAGTGGGCGGAAAAAAGTCGTAACGTAATAAGAAGTAGGTTATGAGAAGCAGGCATGTAACCCTAGACTGCATCACCTACTCGCTCAGGAAAGTCAGAAGGGAAGGCATATCCGATCAGTCCTAGTCCTAAGGCGCTGTAGGAGCTTACCTTTGGTTCGGGAGCCCAATCCGCGCCTAGGTTCTTCGTCCTCTCATTTGGAAAGGCAAGCAAGCAAGTCAGGCCTTTCTTGATTGAATAGGCTTCAACCGTCCCTAGGTCTGAAAGCTAGTCTGAAAAAAGAGAGGTCATCCAAGAGATAGGAATAGGAGAGCCACCGAGTCCTCGTGTAGCAGAAGTTCGTTCCCCCGCCGAAGAAAGAGGTGGAGTCCTGAGGCGATTGCGGTAAATCGTCTTGTTTAGAAGGAGGGCTCTCCTTTTTACGGAAATTTCCCGGGGATTGACTCTTATATGGTATACGCCCACGCTACGTCTTTGAAACTACCTATGCTTCCTGGAGACAATACGATAGCTTAACAGTCTCGGGCTTCTTCCTTATTCAATTCACAGATAAATAGCATGGATGAAATGCCAGAAGTAAAGGAGAAGTAGCGGAGAAAGAACTCACACTAAACCTAGCGAGAAAAAATCATCGTATTTAGGACACGACTGCGGTCTCTTTCTGAAAGGTTGCTTCAAGCTACCGCTTCTCCTGCTAGACCCGGGTCCTCTGCCTACGCTTCAGATCGCCTATAGCTTTTAGAGCTTTTAGAAAGAAAGCGCTACAGCACCCTATTTCGAACAAAGCTAGAAGCCCGGGCAAAGAAGCTCTTTCGGCCAAAGTGGAAAGCCTAACCCAACCGTCACGGATGATGCTTACCAAGAGCTGGAGCAGCACTTTCTAACAGCCACTTCTGACTTCCCTCCCTCCAGGAACAGCACTCGCGGACTTATTGTTTAAACAAAGCATCTTTCCTTGCAACTGATTACATGTGAGGAGCCTCCCTATCTTTGCTTTGTTTGGATTGACCAAGGACGTAGCACCTTTTGATGAGAGATATGAACATCGAGAAAACTAGTATTTTCTGAATTATATGAAGCCGGTAAGCAAACAGCAAATCCGTGGGTATTTGAACCCGGTAAAAAAGTAGAATATGGAAGAACGGGAGATCCTTTTGAGCAGCCTGTTATAATAGGAAAGCCTTCTATCTTGAAATTAATTCATCAAGTTGCTGATATGATAAAATACATGGACGTTCCAGCGGGCATTATGCACTTGTTACACAACAACCCCTTAGAGGAAGGGCCAAACAAGGGGGACAACGGGTAGGAGAAATGGAGGTTTGGGCTCTAGAGGGATTTGGTGTTTCTCTTACAAGAGATGCTTACTTATAAATCTGATCATATTATAGCTCGCCAAGAAGTGCTTGGTACTACAATCAGTGGACGAACAATACCTAAACCTGAGGATGCTCCAGATTCTTTTCGAGTTGTTTTTCATTTCTGATTCCTCTCAATGAAATTTGCCATGTTGCACTAAGTTACTTAAGGTTTTAAGGAAAAAAAGGAGGTAATGCTAGACCCTTAACCCCAAAGGAGACTACTTCTAGAACATAAAAGTGAGGGAGGCTACTTGCTTTGCTTTTAGGAGGGTAGAAATTCTTTTCTTCCGAATTCGGAAGATTGAAGGAAGTCAATGATTCGGATATTTGGCTGACCGAAGGGAAGAGACTTCTCGCGTTTTACCCGGGTGACACTCAAGCATTTCCACTAAGCAAGTCACTCGGAAAAGAAGAAAGTTCATTCCACCTATGTACGAAAGTGGTCTTTTTTTTCTTGATCCTGACATCCAAACCTTCTCTTTACCGGTAGCATGAATAAGAAGAGAGAGAAGATGTCGCAGATCAGCTGTTAGGAAGAAGAGTTTTGTTTTCGGTAAGTAGAGCGAGTCTAGGGTTCTAATCCATTCAGCCTTGTCATGGCTGGTCACGGTTAGAATTCAAAAAGGTGGGTAGAGATGAAGGCGTGCCTTGGGCGTCGGGGCTAAGAGAGTGATCGAAAGATCTCCCTTGGTACGCGACGTTCTTGCGAGCGAACTCCCGAACGACAGGTAGAAAAGGGCGGCCTCGAGAAAGGGAAGCAGGAACAGCTATATCTTATGAAAAGAAATTACCAGCCACACAAAAGACTGATTTTCTTTCAAGGCTTGAGACGAGTTTCTAGAGTAGATAGACTAGAGAAGGGGAAGCAGAAGAGCCGAAATTTGATTAAAATGAAATAAAAAGTAAGCGCGTATGTCGCTGGGCTTGATTGCTTTCACAAGCGTGTTCTTTCCTAGGATTCTTTCCCGCCTTCCTTTTCAATAGGAAAATGGATGGCACCGCGCCGGCCTTTATTGCTCTTTGCTCTTTGAAGGACTTTCCTTCCCTGTTCCAGTTAAGGATAAGAGAAGGACTGCCGGTTTTTATTCCTCTTCCCATTCCCAGTTATATAAATGAAAGAATTTAGGCATATGGATAATGTGGAGTTTGAGGAGTCATTTCTACCATTTATGAGAGCCGAGAAATTCCTCGATGCCCGCTCATCAAGTTCCCTCTAAAGGGTTGTCTGAGGGTTTCACCTCGAATCAATTCAAGGAACCTCATCGATAAGATTGTCAAGAGCCAAGGAGAAGCTGGGGCACTTACAATAAGAATTTTTTGAGAAAAAATCTCTCCGTTGACAGTCAGACTTGGTTTCTACCAATTATTGGCACTGGAAACCAACTGACCGAGTCTTCCAACCGGACAAAGAAACGAGTCATCCACTTCACCGAATTCACTCCTTGGGAACTCTTCGACACCTAGTCCAAGATGGCACCATTAGGGCTGCGAAATGGACGCCAACTGAGACCGAAACGAACGCCTTCCGTTCCGGAGGCTTTTTGACGAAGGAAATGCTTTACCTAATATTCTTACTCCACCCACCAACTTTCAAAACGATATTTTAAATGGAAGACAATTCTCTTAAATATGAAAATAGACTCTTTCTTATTTCGAAAATTCTCTTCGATTCTACCGAATTCGCATCAGAAAGAGAGGCTTTGGCCCAGCCATAATGAGATCAATCACGAGTCTTCGCTACAATTCCTAAGTCGTAGCTTGGAAGGTGACCAGAAATGGAACGTATGACCCATATGATCCCGGATCTAGAAATGAGGCTAGAGCGTGAATCCTCCACTTGGAGATTGGCTTTATCGGGGAATATTTCAGCCTGTGTCGACCCCTATTTGATAATCGATGGGACAAGAATCACAGGAATGAATTCCCAGGAGTCTCCTTTGAAGCAGACGCCGAAACAAAGGCTCCAAAATCAGTTATTTCAGGGGCATAATAAGCCGTTGAGTCGGGGAATTGATCTTTCGACTTCAATAGGTTCCGGCTCGGCGTGAGCTTCGGAAGAGGAGTTCACTACTAAAGAAGTGCAAATTAGGCTCACCTGATGTTGTCCTTTTTGATACACCTTCAGGGCCGGTTTTCCCTATCTATTGATAGTTGTATACCCAACCTTTCCCTTGCTGTCCTAACCGAACCAGGCTCGGCCTAACCCACCAGCCTTCTCGTGTTAATACACTCACGGATGAAATATCATACATATGCAGAGAAAGGCTTCCTTTGCGCATAGCGGAGTTGAAGGTCAAAACAAGGCCTTGATCACTAGAAACGTCCAAACCAATGGTTTCGGGAAGCTCTATTTAGATATCTTATTTTCGAGGACATCCATCCAATACATTTCGATACACCGTATGATAGACTCTATTAACTCAAACTTACGAGTAGGGTCTCACATGGCTTAGAACAACAATTTTTTCGTAGCATATCAGCATGCCAGGAATTTTGCAAGAGCAAATGGAGAGCGAAAACGGAGCACGAAACCCATTTCGATATGAATAAGATGGAGAAGAAAGCTCCTGCTTTGAGGTAGCACTTGATGAGGGTGGTTCGGGTGGGGCCTCTTCGCAAGGAGGGGAGTCTAGTTTCTTTTTCAATTCCACCGGGGAGGGAAACTAAAAAAGATTCAACTGAGGATGATTCGCCAACAGGTAATGAAATTACATAATTATATAGAAAGCAGCTAGAAAAGCCATACAACTGCTATGCCTGCAATGAACCTGCTATGAAAACGATACACCTGCTCTACTGACCTGTGGCTCTACCATTTTTAGAGAAGAAAGAAGTCACAACACAAAGGAAAACTTAAAAGAACAACTACTTGATAAGGTAAGAGACAATACAAAGTAATACAGCAGTTATTCCAGTAACACACCAGCTATGCTATGAAAGTGGCCAACATTCGCTGAGTTGGCCGACAAGTTCATCAAGCAGTTCTGCTACAACATCGATGTCGTGCCCACTCGCCCTATAGAATGAATTGTTGGAGGCTTTACTTGACGAGTAGACCGTCAGTTACCCAATGAATCATTTGCAACATACGTGGGAAGGTTAATGGCCCTAGCAGCTAAAGTGAAAGTGATGCCTCCATGAAAATTATCAGACAGATATGGTTCTAAAGACCGCTAGTAACCCCCTGGTAAGTTACATCCTTTTAAGGTAAGGAACTTTTTTTATTTTGAATATTTCATCTGCAACGAAGATTGTTCTTGCAACCGATAGATGATATTTTTCAATAGCCTTTATTCTATTCTCCTGTTTCAAATGCTCGACTCGTTCCCAAATCAACTACTGAATTAGCTTTCCCTGTTTGAAGTCGATAACTGGGAGTAGTCCCCTGCTCTATAATCCGATCTAGATGGTCCCTCATCGAGGAAAGTAGCATTCAATGAAACTTCCTCTCAGCCGACCATGCCCTAATCTAGATTCCCTTTTTTGGTAGCCCGGGGCACTTCGAATGATTATGGTTCTCATCGACTGGATGTACTGAGACGCTCAACTACTTTAGTCGATTATTACGAAAAGTCTATTCGCCATAAGGAAAGGAAAGCCCAAGGCAAGTGCGGAGTTTCAGATCAGGAAACCTACGAGCTGACGATACGAGAGACCAAAAGCCTTCGTTCATCAACAGATGAAGAATGTGTTCCAGGTGAAGGCTCTGGAAGAAATACGGTTTTAGACCAGTTTACAGAGATCGGACCCCTAAGCTTTTCCGACCAAAGCTGAGGGGACCAAATACCATGGATCATGGACCTTTAACTTTCTGTAGTGAGGAAAGAGAGAGAGATGCCAGCCCGACTTAGACGACGGAGGCCTTCTCCGACGCGAGTTCGTACTCGTTTTATAAGTAGAAATCGGCATTGGGACTGTTTTATTTTAATAAGAAAAACCGCCAATAGCAAGACTCGTCACTAGCTTCTTCTCTTTCTTTTTCTATCCCATCCTGATTTTAGCATTTAGCTACGAGAATCACTCATCTAATCTCCTTTGCTCCGGCTGACCTCGATGCGGCTGTGCTGTTTGCTCTCACGATGCCATGTCCATAAGATAGAGCTCGTTCCTATCCTCCATACCTTTTTCGCCTGCTTTCTTTGAGGAGTTCCAGGGATGATATGGAATCTTCAATTTCTTGTTACATAGAGCAAAGGTCTACTCTATCTTCAAACTCGCCTTTGAAGGCAGGCAGGGCGGGCAGTTCATGTCCTAGGGCGGGAAAAGGAAGGGTAAAGAGCTTATCTTACTTAACGGATAAGGGATCGGAGAAGCAGCTCGAGAGAAAGGAAAACCGAGATCCGAGCTTGTAAGATTCGTGAGGGAAGGGATCAAAGGAAAGCTGAGAGTTGGAAGTGCGCTTCAAGTAGTCCGAGAAAGGGAAGTGAAATCATTCAAGAAAAGGCTTCGTCAATCAGCAAATTCTCGACCTGTTGAAATTCATAATGTTTCGAATCAGTCTAAGTGCCTAAGGATTCCGACATTACCTTACTAGACCTTTCTAACTAGCGATACAGGCAGCCAAAACAAAGACAAATATCGGTCACAACGAGCTTCTCATCCCTTGGGGCTCCATTCTTCACCCTCTCTCTAAGCACTAAGGGATGAAACTCGTAACCACCTGTCTCTGGCTCTGGCTACCAATGCAACCCGTGACCTCAAGACAAGAGCCAACCCGCCTCTCCTTGCTCTAACGAACGGGCTAATCGCACTCCGACTCCCGTAACTACATTCCCCACCCTCTCCTCGAGGCAGGGATCACAGTCGAGATCTAAGGTAAGGTAGGTCTTTCGCGGAAAACCTTGGGACAGGTACCCAATTCCACTCCTAAAAGGCAATCTATTCTTGTATACCATTATTCCAGGAACAGAAAGACAACCTGAAAGAAAGACGGATTTCATTTCAAAACACGATCTAAATAAGCAAGAAATGGAAGGAAAGAAGTCTAAGAGAGGCCCTTAACGAACCCGTACCTTTCATTAGAATAGAAAGAAAAGGAAAGACTTGACTATGGAGATGAGGCTAGTGGACGGGCTCACCAACTTCAACCAGGCCTTTCATGAGAAGAAATAAAGATCTTAGCCGGAGGATCTATATTTTTAGATTGTTTGGAGAAAAAGTAAACCCCCTTAGCGGCATACGTGAATAAAAGCTATAAATATCGCTCTGCAAATCAAAGACTTCTGGTCGAGTAAGAAGGCTCAAAGCATCGACCTAATTCTACTAAATGAGACAATCTCTGCAACTTAGAAGAAAAATGAATTCTAATCAGTCTCGGATCACACCTCTCTCTCTAAAGAGTCTCCGGCCTTGTCCTTATGAATGAGCCTGGAAAGCCTATCCTCATGGTCGATGGCACCCTTTCATCCCGATCGACTTAGGCAGGGAAATGGAGGGCTAAACTGAGTGAAATTAGGGCTTATCCACGAATTCTACCAAAAGAGCCTCTCTCTCACTTTCAACTTAGCAGCATCATGAGCTTCCGGACTTTCGCACAAACACGCGACTAAGCCTCGTGATCTCAAGACATTTCGCTAGACATATATCATAGAGAAGTGTGAAAACCTTGTCTAATAGCCTTTCCTGCCATGAGGGGGAGGTCGCTGTTTGAGCCCTTTTGAAAGGCAGTCCGAGCTAGCTCTTCCCGTCAGTCCCGTCACCCTATCGATCACGCCTATTCGAAACCCGTAACCAGTCTCGAACTGCCGGGATTCGAACTTACACTTGAATCGAGATATAGCTAGTGGTGAAGGCATGAGTAATCTTTCTCTCTTATGTATTCATTATAGCGATCCTACATTTATTATACGAGTGACCGCTTCGCGATCGGTGTCAATTAAATCTTGGCTGTTTGCGGTGCATCTGAGACGCGGAGCAGATTGCCACTTAGGCTGGTAAGCATTGCCAACATTTCACACTTCTGGAATCGCATTTTCTTCTGTTCCAGGGCCCTACCAAAAAAGCTTGCTTCATTGGTTGATCGAAGCTCGTGCTTTCGATTTCCTGCTGCGCGAGAAAGTCTAAAATGCTCGCGCAAAGGGCTGCGACGATAGGGAGCCACGCGGACCGATCAAAAGCCGTTTTTCGTTATCCTAGACAAAACGCATAAGAAGTTTCCCTCTATGCCGGTGCAGCGAGACAGGGAGATCGTATCGAAAAAACTGCTTTTCCTCTCCTCCCCAGTTGAAGTAGAAGCGGATGAAAGCCTGGCTAGAGCGAATAGAAAGAGTGGATTGTTAAACTCACTGCCCGTCCTCCTTTTACCGGATGCTGATCTAGAAGCTAAAGCTAATCACCGGGCTCTAACCCTTTCAAAATAGAGGATTGATCACGCCGTCGGATTCGAGTACCTCTTACCGGTTTGCTCATCGCATGCTATCAGAGTAGAAGCTACATCACGCGGATGTTTGGGCATCTTTAAGAGTCACGTAGCTGCCCATCATCCCTTTCAAAAATGAGAGAGGACGTGACCCCCGTACGGTATGGCTTGTTACGGTACGGCTCGGTATAGAAAGGGACGAAGTAGTGGATGTGATGACAAGGCATCTCCGATAGTTTGAAGGACCCCATCGTAAGGCTTTCAGTCAAATCGCGGAGGGGGGAGAGAGAGAGAAAAGCCCGTCACTTACTCAG
>Ga0214473_10009559_pt1 | contig 11449 bp, 10 predicted proteins | sample RVTome_7_FD_203509 | JGI IMG/M metagenome (GOLD analysis project Ga0214473, IMG submission 203509) | Soil microbial communities from uranium-contaminated site in the Upper Colorado River Basin, Wyoming, United States - RVT98D197 | ecosystem: Environmental > Terrestrial > Soil > Contaminated >...
CGGCGCCACGACATGATTGTGGCCATCGGGGGCGGGGTGATTCAGGACGTGGTAGGGTTTACCGCCTCAATCCTCTACCGCGGCGTTGAGTGGACCTTCTTGCCCACGACGCTCCTCGCCCAGGCCGACTCCTGCATCGGGGGAAAGACGTCCATCAACGTCGGGACTCGGAAGAACCTAGTGGGGACCTTCTATCCGCCGGGCATGATTTACATCGACCCCGGTTTTCTCGAATCGCTGCCCGAGGTTGAGATCCGCTCGGGAATCGGGGAGATCATGCACTATTATGTGTATGCCGGCTCGCCACTCCTCGAGCCCATGGTGGAGGAGTACTCCACGTTTCTTGAGAACCCGCGCGACCTGTGCCGGCACATCCGGGAGGCGCTCCACATCAAGCGGGGCGTCATCGAGATCGACGAGTTCGACAAGGGTGAGCGGAACAAGTTCAACTATGGTCATACGTTCGGTCACGCCCTGGAGTCGATCTCGGAATTCGAACTCCGCCATGGCCAGGCCGTAACCGCCGGTATGTGCCTGGCAAACGACCTTTCGGTGCGCCTGGGACTCCTTGACGCCGGGAAGGCGGCTCGGCTCAACGCGCTCCTGTCGGTTAATCTACCGTCCTACGAATGGGGATCCCTTGATTTCGACAGGTACTTCGAGCTTCTGTCCCGGGATAAGAAGAATGTAGGCAAGGGCACCCTCACGTGTATTCTGGCCGAGGGTTATGGCCGGCTGGTGAAGCAGACCTTGCCAATGGACGACCAGTTCGCGGGCTGGGTCAAGTCCTTCTTCCTCGAGGAAATCCACCGATTGAAATGAATGCTCAAGTTGATGTCTAAGGCTCACCAAGACGTAGATGCGGTACCTCAATCGCCGCCGGCGCCACCCATGCCTGGGCAAACGCGGCCGCTGGCTTAAATGAGCACAAAGACGGTCAGAACCGGATCTCAGAACAGATCATCACGCCCGACTGCGTCAACTGCGGGGGCGCACGGCCGTCCAAGTCTCGAAGATGAGCCGATGAGCAACCCCATCCAGGAACTACCGCGCTACCTGAAGATCTTTCAGGATTACCTAGGGCGCAGGATCTACATCGTATTTGCGCTCTCGCTCACGGCGGGCCTTGCGGACGGCGTTGGCATCATGATGCTGCTGCCCCTCCTGCAAACCCTGAACTCCGGCGCCGGCCCCGGCGCTCCGACCGGCGGTGTCGCAACCTACCTGTACGACTTCTTGTCCAGATTTGGCCTCCAGGACTCGACGCCCGCGATCCTACTCATCATCACGGGGGCATTCCTGGTAAAGGGAGTGCTGGTGTTCGGGGCACGCGGCTATAACGCCTACTTGCAGGGACGGCTATTAGCGGAGCTTAAAGGCCGACTGTTCGATGCCTACTGCCGCATGCGATACGAGTACTATACCAGTCGCGACACGGGCCACTTTGTCAATGTCGTTAATGAGCAGATCAACAGGGCGCTCCTGTCCTTCCACAGCATTTCACAACTCGTATCATACCTCATCCAAGCGACAATCTACCTCCTTCTCGCGTCCCTTGTCGCCTGGCGGTTCGGTCTCATGGCGCTGGTGGTTGGGGCAGCCCTGCTGGCGCTCTTCCGTTGGCTCAGCGCATTTGTACGCAACCTCTCCAGGAATACCGCGAGAGAAAACGGCTATCTGGCGAAGCAGTTGATTCAGGCGTTGCACGCCTTCAAGTATCTGGTTGCAACGGGCCAGACGGCGGAGGCCAGGGCGAACGTGTCTGCGTCTATTCAGCGGCTGATGGTTTACGAGATACGCACGGGCGTTGCGCGTGCATTCACGCACTCTGTCCGCGAGCCGATTGCCGCGGCAAGTATCATGTTGATCGTGCTGGCACAGTTGGTGTTCTTGAACCAGCCGCTCGCCCCGATCCTGGTCTCGATCGTGCTGTTCTACCGAGGTCTGGATGCCGTTCTGCAGATTCAAGCCTACTGGCAGAACTCACTGGAGTACATCGGAAGTATGGAGCTGGTTGATGAGGAATTTTCTAGCCAGAGAGAACATCGGGAGGCCGACGGCCACCGGCCAGTAGGTGATTTGTCCGATAGCATAACTTTCAGGGATGTTCACTTCGCTTACGACCCGCAGTCCGGCAACGTAATCCAAGACGTCAGCTTTGTTCTCCCGGTGCGAACTTCGGTGGCGCTGGTAGGTCCCTCCGGTGCAGGCAAGTCAACGGTGGTGGACCTCATCACGTTGATGCTGAAGCCCCAAGGGGGCCAGGTGTTGATCGATGGCGTACCTGGCGACGAAATTCAGTTGGACAGTTGGCGGCCCCGGATCGGCTACGTTTCCCAGGAAACGGTGATATTCGACGATTCCATCGCCAACAACATCAGCATGTGGGAGGGGGACCCATCAGAGCCGGCCATCATGGACAGGGTCCGCGACGCAGCCCGGCTGGCACACCTGGCGGAGTTCATAGGGAGGCTGCCCGATGGCTACAACACCCCGGTAGGAGATCGTGGTGTATTGCTGTCAGGTGGACAAAGACAGCGGTTGTTCATCGCCCGAGAGCTCTTCCGCCGGCCCAGCCTGCTGATCCTGGACGAGGCGACGAGTGCCCTCGATTCGGAGTCGGAACGCGCCATTCAGCAGAGTATCGACGAGCTGAAGGGGCGGATTACGGTCATCATCATCGCCCACCGTCTTTCGACGATCCGCAATGTGGACCGGGTCCTTGTCTTCGACCAGGGCAGGCTCGTCGAACAGGGCAACTACGAAGAGTTGCAGAGTGACGAGGATTCGCTGTTTGGGCGGTACGTAGCCATGCAGAGACTGTGAGTTGTGGCATTGAGGAACCCGAAGAACCTGGTGAAGGCGTTCGTGAAACGGGTCAGCTATTATCTCGTGCAGAAGGTCATCGTCTCCCGGCGAGAGATGGTCTCCGACCCGCGGAACGACACAGTAGTCCTGAGAGAGGGACATCGTTTTGTTCCCGCCTACACTCCCAGCGAGACGAACGACGAGCGGTTTCCGACAATGCCGGAGTTCGTGGCGGTCTCTCCCTTCTTCCGGTGCTGCGTGAGAGATGTTTGTCTGATCGGACCCTATGGTATACCCGTGACGCGACGTGGGCGGATCTTGCAGGAGCCCATGCAAGGCTCGGTATTGAAGTGTGTTCGGCGAACGGTGGCCCAACTCGGGGTCTTCAAGGTGGTGAGTCTCTACCTGCGAGCATTGTTGCCCGGGAAAGCTGACCTGGATTGCGGTCTCCATATGGTTCCGCGGCACGGCTACCAGGCGGGACGACCGAATTTCTCACACTGGCTCCTGGAGAATATGCCGCAGCTGTTCGCCCTGGAGGACTTGGACGAGCCCGGCATTCGTATTGTCACGAACGACAGCCCCACCGCATGGCAGTGCGAATCCCTTGCCCTGATGGGATTCGGCAGAGACGACGTGTTCGATCACTCGAAGAGTATGACTCGAGTAGGACGGCTCTACATCGCGACCATACGGAGTGCCACGAGCACCCAGAGTGAGAGAGATCCTGTCGGCCGGGAATGGGTTGTTGAAAGACTGGGCGGACGCCGGGATCGGGCGGAGGGCTCGAGGCGGCCACTACGTGTCTTCTTGTCCCGGCAAGACATGCGGCGCGGCTATATTACGAACATGCCCGATGTCGAAGAGGTGCTGAATCGGTACGGTATCGAAGTGTATTGCGCGTCCGACACCTCGTTTCAACAGGATGTGGACTATTTTCGGCACGTTGAACTGTTGGTCGCCCCTCACGGAGCTGGAATGGCCAACATGGTGTTCGCCCGGAGCTGCCATGTTATTGAGATCGCCTGCGGTGCCAAGTGGTCCACGGACCTGTTCTATCACACGGCTCTGGAGTTCGGCTTCTCTTTTGACACGGTTCGTGCGAAGCGGGACCACAGCTACGAGGAAAGCGCGGACGACGTAGAAGAAGCATGGTCCGTAGATATTCGGTCTCTGGAACTCGCGATTCAAAGGTGCACCATGCTGGATCATGTCCACCCGAGCCTCTCAAGCTGAACCCGTAGCTGGCCGGCATGTGAATCATGCGTAGACAGTGGTTTTCTTAACCGGGCCCGAACATGTGCGCAATGCGCGTTCGGTTGTATAGTGCTAGGGAGTTTCCATGTCGAATGTAGTGTGCTACGGGGGGTACTACTCCACCGGCGGCAGCGTCATTAGGGATATCTTCCGGGAGTTCGAACCCGCCTTCGATTTCTCGATCGAGTTTCGACTTTTGAAAGAGAGGTTCGGCCTTTTTGATTTGGAGGACGTGCTGCTGAGGTCGTATGCACCCGAGAACATTGATCTCGCGATCAGGGATTTCTCTTGGCTCGCTACGAACCTGGCGAGGAAGTCGGGTCGCTTCCGGAAGATGGGGATGTCGTACGACCTACGCACCAACCACGTATTCAGTGGGGCCACGAAGGAATTCCTGGACACGATATCGGACTACAAGTACCCGATGTCCTGGCATTTCCTCGAGTTTGAGAAGGGATACGCCGCGCAGATTGCGAGCAGGGTCGCGAAGCGGTTGTCGAAGGACATAAGAAGGAAGGAAGGGACCTACCTGGCCACGCTGGCCTATCCGGGCGCAGAGAATTATTTCGAGGCAGCCAGGAAGTATCTCAATACGATCCTCGATGGCATCCGTTCCGTCAACGGACGTGGTTCGAGCTCGCTTGTAGGTTTGCATAATGCGATCCCACCATTCTCCACGCAGTTGATCGACAGGGGCGTTGGATACTTCGACTCGTGCAAAGTGATCATCGTAGACCGTGATCCGAGAGACATATTCATCAATTACCCCAAAGACTCCTACGGACGTTACCTTCCGCGAACTGAAGATCCAGTAGAAAAGGCGAAAGCGTTCGTGCATTTCTTCAGGGCCACCAGGGAGGACCAAGTGGTTGTTCGGCGCCATCCAAAGGTCTTGTTCCTGAAATTCGAGGACCTGTGCCACAACTACGACAACTTGTACGACGAACTACTTGACTTCACGGGCCTGGATCGGAGCGAGCACACGCATAAGCGATCTCTTTTCGAGCCGGAGGTGTCGAGGAAGAACATTGGGATGTGGCGGCACCGTTCAGGAGAAATGGCCAAAGCCGTAAGGTATATCGAAGACCAATTGCCGGGATTTCTGTATGCTACCTAGCGTGAACTCCTGCGCCAGTCTGGTGCAGGGACGCGAGCACACTGGAGGAGCGCATGGCCAGCCGGTGGCGGAGTCCCGCATTTCTGCCGTTCCCGCATCGTCCCCGTACCTATCGAGGTATGCTTTTGAGCCTGACTCAATGGATTGACTTCAAGGTCATGGGAGATGAGCGCGGCCAGCTCGTCGCCTTGGAGGAGCTCAACAACATTCCGTTCCAAGTCAGACGGGTGTACTACCTGTTCGGCACAAAACCCGAGGTTTCCCGGGGAAATCACGCGCATCGTGACCTTGAGCAAGTGGCGGTGTGTGTAGCGGGCCGGTGCAGGATGGTACTGGATGATGGCGGGAGCCGAGAGGAGGTCTGGATGGATTCGCCTTCGAAGGGAGTTCTCATTCACCGAATGGTCTGGCACGAAATGCACGACTTCAGTCCAGATTGCGTGCTCCTGGTACTTGCGAACGCCTACTACGGCGAGGCGGACTATATTCGCGACTACGGAGAATTTCGTCGGCTCGGAAGGGAAGGAGCGGCGTGAGCGAAATTCACCCATTGTCCGATGTCAGATCGACGGACATCGGCGCAGGAACGCGGGTTTGGCAGTATAGCGTCATATTTTCGGGGGCTCGGATCGGGGCAAATTGCAACATCTGCGCCCACACGATGATCGAAGGCGACGTGATCGTGGGTGATAACGTTACCATCAAGAATGGTGTGTACCTGTGGGACGGAACGAGAGTAGAGGACAATGTTTTCATTGGCCCGAACGCGACCTTTACGAATGATCCAATGCCGCGTTCGAAACATCATCTCGAGGAGTATGTTGGCGTGTGGGTCAGGTCCGGGGCCAGCATCGGAGCCAACGCGACGCTGCTGCCGGGAGTGACGATCGGATGCAACGCGCTGGTCGGGGCAGGAGCGGTGGTGACCAGGTCTGTACCGGACAATGCCGTCGTTATGGGCAATCCCGCCAGAGTAGTTAGGTATTTGGAGCCGTGATTAGCTTTCTCGACCTGAAGAGAGTGAACGCTCGGTTCAGCGCTGAGTTGCTTGAGGCGTGTGCTAGGGTGATCGATTCTGGATGGTATATCGGCGGGAGCGAACTCGCGTCGTTTGAGAAGGAATTCGCCGAGTATTGTGGCACACGGTATTGTGTGGGTGTCGCGAATGGTCTGGATGCCCTGACCCTAGTCTTGCGTGCCTGGAAGGAATTGGGGAGGCTGAAGGACGGCGACAAGGTGATCGTCCCGGCAAATACCTATATCGCGAGCATTCTCTCTATAACGGAGAACCGTTTGGAGCCCGTCCTGGTCGAACCGGACCCGCGAACCTACAATATCGATCCCGGCAAGGTGAAAGGCGCGGTTTCAGCGAAGACCAAGGCGATCCTTCCGGTTCATTTGTATGGCCAGGCCGCGGGCATGCCTGCAATTATGGAGATCGCAAACAAACACCAACTCCTTGTCTTGGAAGACGCTGCCCAGGCGCATGGTGCGATCATAAGTGGGCGGAAGGTCGGTGGCTGGGGGCACGCTTCGGGATTCAGTTTCTACCCGGGCAAGAACCTTGGCGCACTGGGGGACGCCGGCGCAGTTACGACGGACGACGAAGAGTTAGCGTACACCGTACGCGTGCTTGGCAACTACGGGAGCGAGAAGAAATACAGAAACCGCTACCAAGGCGTAAATAGCCGACTGGATGAGATTCAGGCGGCGATTTTGCGGGTGAAACTAAGGCATCTCGACGAAGATAATGCTCGGCGCCGGGAAGTGGCTAGAGCCTACCGGGACGGCATCCACAATCCGGAGATCGAACTGCCGGAGTGGGACTACGACGAGCAACACGTATTTCACGTGTTCGTCGTGCAGGCGAACCGCCGAGAGGTGTTGAAGAGATTCCTGGATGAGCGTGGCGTGCAGACTCTGATTCACTACCCGCTCCCTCCACATCTTCAACAGGCCTATATAGAATGGAACGGACGATCGCTTCCCGTGACTGAGACCCTCCATGAACGGGTCCTGAGCCTGCCTATCGGGCCGGATATGATTCCGGACGAGCTGGAGAGAGTCATAGCCGCATGCAATGCGTTTGACGCCGGATAGGACGTGGACAGGGCAGAGACATACCCACGCATGGCGTCGGAAGGACGAACTTCGGTAATTCCTCGTGCTGGCTTAGTGCTTCGATTGTCGCTACCTAACGGCCGGGGTCAGCATCACTGGTGTGCGGTGAGGCGATCGACGCGCTCCGTTCCCCTGCCCGCGAGAGGCCCTCGGTCTTCTGTCCCCCACCCTCATTGCGTTCTACTCTGGGGGGGCTGGGGCCTGCGTTCGCCGAGCGGATCCGTGACCAGAATTCGCTCGTGGGGTCGATCAGCGTGTGGTTCAGGACCTTCCGCAAACCCGGAAGCTCACCCGCTTCTCGACGGGATCTGTGTCACCTTTTCCAGTGCCGTTGCGAACGTGGATCGAACGGTTGAGTCCCAACGGGAACAGCCTGCCTTGAACTTCAACCGCGGAGCGCCTACCTCGCCTTTCAAGCCGGCTTGGCATCCACAAGCCCAATCTCTTGCGGCGCAGGCGGATGCCTTATGGGCTTTTCATGCCCAGGTCGTGTCAGGTCGTACCTACGGTAAGTTGTCCAGATGAGAATTCTGTTGTTTGGTGAGTTCAGCGGGTTGCACAACAACCTCAAGGAAGGGTTGGCCGAGTTGGGTCACGAGGTTGTCATCGCGGCAGGGCGCGATGGTTTCAAGAGGATTGAAAGCGATATATGTCTCGACAACACCATGCCGGGACTTTTGGGGAAGATCGAGACGCGTGTGAAGCCGTTTCTGGAAATGCGCAAGCTGAGTGGCTACGACGTTGTGCAGATCGTAAACCCATTCTTTCCCAATGCGAAGCTTTTTCCGAGGGGGTTGTTTTACTCCATTCTCTGCAAGAGGAATGCGAAGTTCTTCATATTGGGTGCCGGAAGCGACGCGTACTTCTGGAGACACGGCAGGGAAAGGCTAAAGTACGGCCCATTTGAGGAGTTCCTGAAGTACGACGTGGAGGCGAAGACCTTTTACATGGAGGGGGAGAGGGCATATAAGTACAATAAGAAGATCGTGGAAATGTCAGACGGATTGATCCCGGTCATGTACGAGTACGAGATCAGCTATGCCGACTCAGAAAAGCGGTTGGGCACGATACCGCTGCCAATCAACACCCGTAGTGTAGAATATCGCGAAAATAGGGTGGGCAACAAGCTGGTCGTGTTTCACGGGTTGAGCAGATATGGATTCAAGGGCACCAGGCATGTGGAAGAGGCGTTCGCTGTCCTGGAAAGGCGGTATCCAAACGATCTGGATTTGCGTATCGACGGGAAAATACCGCTCTCGGAGTACCTGGAGGTGCTGCGAAAGGCCAATGTTGTGATCGATCAGGTCCATACGCATTCTCTTGGGATGAACGGTATCTATGCGTTGGCGATGGGCAAGGTCGTATTGGGCGGCGCAGAGCCTGAAGGACTGCAAAGCTTGGGCGTCAACATGACCCCAGTCGTAAATATCGAACCACACAGGGACAGCATTATCGGTGCAGTTGAAGACCTATTGGACAGGCGAAGTACGATCCCTGAGATCGGAGAGCGCGGGCGGCGCTTTGCCGAAAGGGTCCACGGCCATGTAAACGTTGCGCAGAAGTACGTCGACACGTGGCGTGATCCCGCTTCAAGCATCCAGGCGCACGCGAACACCCACGCCCGGGTCGACGCCTGACCTTGAACGACGAACTTCACGGAGCTTCGCTTCTCGGCGGGGTGACCGAATCGACCGCCTGCCTCGATCTCCGGAGCGCTCCTTACAGAAAGTCTTCCCTGGCGTATCCCTCGACAGGGACACGAGTGACATGACAGCGATCCCGGCGTATGCGCTGATTACCCATGTGGTCACCGTGTTGGGGCTCCTGGCCGTCGGAAAGACCCGGACCTTCCGGAAGGCGGCGTTGTTGCTTGGAGTCCTCGCAGCGGCAGCGATCGTGTCGCAGCTGAGATTGACAGACTACGAAGTCTATGCAGAGGCCTTTCGGAACATCGACCTACGCCGGCGCCTGGCGGACCAGACGTCTCCGTGGGGCTTTGAGGTCGGATATGCGTGGATAACCTACACCGCGAGGTACTTCACGGACGAATTCAACTATGTGAGACTCCTTCTCGTTTTCGCAGCTCTAGCGTTGAAGGTCGCGTTGTTGTGGCGTTGGGTGGAGAAGGCAAGCGTCGTTTCATTAATATTCTATGTCGCGATTGTCTTCTATCCGGACTCCTATCTGCTAAGGGCGGCGCTTGCATCCTCCTTCACTATGCTTGGTGTTTGGGTTCTCATGGTGGGCAGGCCCGCGTACCAGTTCGTCCTGGCTCTTGCGATCGCATCCAGCATTCACCTGAGCGCGCTGATCGCGTTGCCGATTTGGTTCTTTCGCGAGGTCGACGTTTCGAAGGTGACCGGCTTGCTTGCTGTGGTGGGTATCCTACTTCTAGGGGCGGTAGGCATAGGACACTCGTCCGCCGATCTGGCGGCAAATCACCTGCCGAGCGGGCTTGGCATCGTTAGTAAGCTCGTTATGTACAGGAGTTCGGAGTTGTTCGGCGGGAATGTGGGACTGTTGCGCGGTTCGGTGTTGATCTATACGGCGATTACCGTGTTGTTCATCCTCCTCAAGAGGAGCATTTCAATGCGGCTCCCGAACTACGGTCTGGTCCTGGCCACAATGCTCTACAGTATGGTTCTGCTGGCAGGTCTAAGCGATTACGTGGTGCTGGCCGACAGGTTGTTTAGAATACTGGGGTTCATCTTTGTGGTTGCGTTCGGGCAGATACTACTCAGCATTCGGAAGGAAGAGAGGCGTCTGGCGGCTTTGCTCGTAGTCGTGGTTCTCAACGTAGCCCCGTACTTTGTTACTCCTTACGACATCGGGTTACTGTGAAGTTGTGACGACGGTGGACAAGCCACCGTTCGGCGGTAATTCGCCTGCGGGATGGGCGTGGCCCCGGCCCGCGCTTGGGGTGAGGCCTAAAGAAGAGGAAGGTGGCCGCGCGTTGTATACGGACTGGATGATGACAGGCATGCTGCTATGAAAGTGTGTGTCCTCTCGGTTTGCCACAACTCGTATGAGGAATCGTTGGTTTTTTTGGATAGCGTTTCAGCCTCCGTCAGGGGAACGGGGGTCGAGGTGGAGCTGTATTTCATCGACAACTCCGCGCGGGTGGACCGGGAATTTACCACGACTCTCAATGAGTTGGACCTGGGATACGAAGTTCATTATGTGAGAAGCGACAACCTCGGTTACTTTCCGAGCATTGCCGCCGCGGTAAGGCGACTCGGTCTCTCCTTGGCCGCGTACGCCTACGTGATTGTCAGCAATGTCGATTTGCGTTTCGACAGCCGGTTCTTTGCGGTCCTGAAGGAATCGCCCGTTCCGAAAGGCGTGGCAGCGTTAGCGCCGTCGATCCAATCTTCCCATCTTGGGGTCGACCGAAATCCGAAGATTTTACGGAGGCCGTCGGGGCGCAAACTTCGTCTCAACCGATGGCTTTTCCAACACCCGCTCTCCCACGCCGCCTTGAGGACAGTGAGTCGATTTCGCTTGAGGGCGAGAGAGGTGTTGCGGTCAGCCCGAGCACCGACAAAGGCCCGGGGGCGGTCAAGCGATGTCGCCATTTATGCGCCGCATGGTTCGTGTGTGGTTTTGACGAGGGAGTTTGTCAGGCGCGAGGAGAACATTACCTATCCTATATTTCTCTTCTGCGAAGAGATCTACATCGCAGAAAAGGCCAGGAGATTCGGGTTGGATATCGTCTACAATCCGGAACTGGTCGTCTACGATGACGAGCACGCATCAACTTCTTTAATGATGCCGAAGGCATATAGGAAGAGAAATGTTGAGGCGCTGTCCTATGTTCTTGATAACTATGAATTCTAGCTCCTCCAACTCTGGTGAAGGGGGACGAGTGCCGTGAACCGTTTAGAAAGAGCTGTATACAATCTTGTCCGGCGGAATCCAGCGCTCAAGAACCAGGTAAGAAATGTCTATCAACGCCTCTTCGACCTTCTGCCAACGCCTGGGGATGAGTCGGCGTACCCAATTGTCCGGAGAAAGGGATTCTTCTACGGGTTCCACGACCATACTCCGTTTTCGTTCAATAATGGAAAGCTGCTCGCGAACCGCGCCCGGTTCGACCTGCGCATGCCGGCTGTGGATGATCCCCTGGAGGTGGGTTTCTTCGACGGG
>Ga0214473_10009560_pt1 | contig 11449 bp, 6 predicted proteins | sample RVTome_7_FD_203509 | JGI IMG/M metagenome (GOLD analysis project Ga0214473, IMG submission 203509) | Soil microbial communities from uranium-contaminated site in the Upper Colorado River Basin, Wyoming, United States - RVT98D197 | ecosystem: Environmental > Terrestrial > Soil > Contaminated >...
GCATCACGAAAAGTCACGCCACTCTACGAGACACGAGTCCATGATGTCAAGGGAATTCCGCCGCCGCGCCGGATGTCACGCGGCGCAGCACCGTTTCGCCTTCAGCCCGCTGCCGCAGGGACAGGGGGCATTGCGCCCGACCAAGTGGGCCGGGGCAAGGGCATCCGGGCGTCCCCAGGTGAAGGTGAGAAGCCCGAAGTAGAGCAGGAGCGCGAAGAACCCGCGCCCCATGAACTCGAAGAAGGCGTAGAGCCAGTCGAAGAGGACGAGCTTCGCGCTGGAGAAACCGGGAGGGCGCAGGGGACCGTACTTGGTCGTGATCGGCCAGAGTTGGGTGTACATCACGTTCACAAGGAGGGAGGCGAACTGGGTCAGAACAAGGAGACCGATTCCCCACGCAAGTGCCCGCCCCCGCTGGCGCCAGGACCACCCGGGGGTGGCGAGGAGGAGGGCGACGAGCAGCGCGACGTTGTAATCCGCGGCGCCATCCCAGAGCTTTCGGCTAAATGTCACGACCTCCCGCTGCTGAGGAAGCGGAGTCCGTCTGGCGGCGACGATCGTCGAACCTTCAACGAGATAGCGGGTGCCCGGGGTCGCTTCCAGGAGGGGGATCAGGGGTTTGCCCAGCGTGGCAAGCAAGAAGGCGTAGGCAGGCGCCACGGCCAGCCAAAGCAGGGCAAGCAGCGCAAAGGCCAGGGCGAAACGGAGAAGGACGGGTCGCCAGGTCGCCCTAAGCGACCGGACGAACCCGGCCAACCCAGCCGAGCCAGCAGGCGGCGACGACGGCGAGGAAGAGGGCTTGCCAGACATAGAGGTGGGCGGCCTGGAACCCGCCGGGCCAATACCGCCCGAGGCCAAGCAGGCTTAGGACGCGAACAAGATTCACCAAGTAGAGCACCGTGCCCCCAAGCAGCAGTCCAGCCAGTCGCTGGCGGGCGGTCGCCGGGTAGGCGAAGACGGCGGCTCCGTAGAGGCCGATCTCGTAGATGGCGTTACAATTATTCTTGATCTCGACGGCAAAGCCGGGTATGCCGACAGACGCGCCGGCCACCCAGGACTGGACGCCCGCGGCCCGAAGGGACTTGTCCGTCAGCCAGGCGATCCGCCGGGTGAAGGGGACGACAATCAGATCGTCCAGCGCATAGAGTAGCAGAAAGGCAAGGATGGTGTAGAGCGAGAAACGGAGGCAGAAACGCACCCCGTCTCCGTGCTGTCGAAGAAGCCGTGACGGTTGCCCTAGGGGTCGCGTGGTGACCATGGCAGTCTTAGACCGGACTCTCGGTCGCTATTCAATCGCAAACCACAGGCTGCTCAGTGCACTGTTTGAGCATCACTCCCACGCGATGACCATCCGGGTCGTTCCAATCACGCTGAGGCGTTTCGCGCCTCGCAAGGACGCCTATCCTCAAGTACCTTTACCCCGCCTGAACCGTGGCCGGGCCGGGAGACTTTCGCCCCGATGACGGAAAAACAAGGCGTCGGGCGCCCGCAATGATCGTCACCGTCGGTGAAGCGCCGATTGGCCGCTGCCGAACAGCGGGGCGTGAGGGCGCTACGGCAGTCGGTGGCGACGGCCGAGCCTGTGGGTCGAACGGCGCGGCGATGATCCGGTCATGCGACCGTCGGAGCGGAGCCTACACGGGCCTCTGGCCCGGGGTCAAGCGAATTCTTGGCAGCGGCCTGCGCGAGCCTCCTCGGGTCGTCCGTCGCGCAGTGCCCGTTCCGGAGCCCGCGCCGGGACCCGTGCGCGCCGGGCGGCGCCTACATGGGCCGTCGGGTCCTCCCCCAGGAGACCACCCAGCAGGGCCCGGAACCCGCGGCGCACCTTGGTGGCAACCTCGGCCCAAACCGCCGCTTGCGCGTCCGTTGCCATTTCCAGTACACTTGACGCCGATGGGGGTTGTTTCGCATCTCTCATCAGGGGGGGTGTCCCTCTTCTGGGCGGTTTGTTGGCCAACTTTCCTGCAAGGATGCACCCCTTTCGCTTTTCAACGGAAACCTATACATGACCTCACTATACAAACGAAGGAGTTTCATCATGCGCAGATCTCTGTGGCTCCCGTTAATCGTCGCAGTTGGGGTCGGGGTGCTGATGCTCGGAGCGTGCATCCAGTCCGGCGGGTGGACCGCGGATTTCCCGATAGAGAAGAACGAACTGGTCCCCACCGGTCGCAACCCTTACTTCATCTTGGAACCGGGCTACTACCTAGTTCTAGAAGGGGGCGGCGCACAGTTGACCATCACCGTCCTGAGCGAGACGAAGAAGGTGGACGGGGTGGAGACGCGGGTGGTCGAGGAGCGAGAAGCCAAGGGCGGCAAGCTGGTGGAGGTTTCCAGGAACTACTTCGCGATTAGCAAGCGGACCAACGACGTGTTCTACTTCGGAGAAGACGTGGACATGTACAAAGATGACAAGGTCGTGAGTCACGCTGGGTCGTGGCTCTCGGGCGTCAAGGGCGCGAAGTTCGGCCTCATGATGCCGGGCCAGGTGTCGCTGAATGCGAGGTACTACCAGGAGATTGCCCCTGAAGTCGCGATGGATCGAGCCAAGATCGTCAGCATGAGCGAGACGGTCAAGACCCCGGCCGGGGAGTTCACGAACTGTTTGAAGGTGGAGGAGACGACTCCCTTGGAGCCTTTTGTCACGGAATTCAAGTACTACGCCCCCGGCATCGGGATGGTGCAGGACGGGTTGCTGAAACTGGTGAAGTTCGGGAAAGCCGATGAGCCCAAGAAATAGGCCGTGTCGGCGCTTGGCGCCTGATGTCACGGTTTCGAGGTCATGCAGTGCCGCCTTACCCAGTCGCTGCGGCCGACCGGGGTCGCATAGGCGGTTTTTCAGAGTTCAACCGTCGTCAAGCGGCCCCGGCGGCTGGGCCTGGTCATTAGGCGCCTACGTTTAATGGAGGGCCCTAGCGCTGTGGCGGGAAAGCGACTTCCTACCCTTCCCAAAACGCAAGTATAAGGAGGGTACGACGAACAGGTTGAGCAACGTCGAAGTGACCAGGCCACCGAGAACGACTACGGCCAAGGGGTGCTCTATTTCATTGCCGGGAATATTGCCGGCAATCACCAAGGGCGCGAGGGCCAGTCCTGTTGTTAACGCAGTCATCATGATCGGCGAGATCCGTTCCCGTGCCCCGCGCAGGACAAGGCCAGAACCAAAGGCTTCGCCTTCATGCTGCTCGAGATGCTGAAAGTGATCGATCAGCATAATGCCGTTGCGCGCCGCAATCCCCAACACCGTGAGAAATCCAACGAGGGAGCCCAGAGAAATCATGCCGCCCCCTGCGGATGCCGCCAGGACCCCGCCGACCAGCGCGGATGGCAACGTCAGGAAGGATAGAATCGCCAAGCGCCAGTTCTTGAAGGACGCCTGCAGGAGGAGGAAAATGCCGATCGCAGCGACACCCGAAAAGCCGAGTAGACGCTTTTGGGCAGCCTGCCGCTCCGCGTACTCTCCGAGCAGCTCCGGGTAGTACCCAAGCGGGAACTTGACTTCCTCGAGGCGATCTTCGACGTCGTCCACTACAGAGCCGAGATCACGTCCACTCACGTTGGCGCCGACGTCGATGCGCCGCGACACGCCTTCACGTTTTATGACGTTCGGCGTCGGCCTGATGCGCACGTCGGCCACATCCCCCAAACGCACGTGACCGCCCCTGGGCGCGTCGATCAGAAGCTCCTGAATACTGGTCAGACTGTTGCGTGCCTCGGGAATGCTCCACACGAATACATCGTAGACCTTCCCGTCCCGGTGAATGTCACTGACCTCAATGCCCGAGATGATTGTGGCAGCCGCCCGACGCACATCGCCTGGTTTGAGCCCATGGCGTTCGGCCGCGGCGAGGTCTACTTTGACTTCCACCTGTGGCACGTCGGCTTGGAGCTCCACGTGCAAATCAACGAGACCGACGATCCCTGCCAGGGCCTGCTTCACCTCCTCCGCCTTGCGGCGGAGGAGGTCCAGCTCGGGGCCAAAGATGCGCACGACGATGGTCTCGTGTCCTCCCGTCAGCACCTCTTTGATTCTCTCTTTCAGATAGGTCTGCACATCGCGATAGATCCCGGGGTAGCCGTCGACCACCTCCTGAATCTTGGCCACCGTCGCGTCATAGTCGGCCTTGGGATCGACGCTGACCCAATTCTCGGTGAAATTGATACCGACCACTTCATCCGCCGCTATGGCGCGTCCTATATGGGCTCCGAAGTTGCGGACCCCCGGAATGGACCGCAGCTCACGACTGGCCTCAACCGTGATCCGGTACATTTCGGGGCGGGAGGTGCCGGGCTTGGTCACCCAGTGCATCAGGAAGTCCCTCTCCTTGAACGCAGGAAGCAGCGAGTGTCCGAGGAATGGCCAGACCACGAGCCCGGCCAAGACCGTGACACCGACGCCGATGAATACGGGGCGTGGCTTGTGGATGATCCGCGAGAGAACCGCGTGGTAGCCATGCTGAAGCCACGGTACGAGAGGGGACTCGCGGCCCTCGAGCGGCGCATTCCGCAAGAGAATCAGGCCCAGCGCCGGCGTGACGGTCAGCGCGATCACCATCGAGGCCAGCAACGCCAGCGCGTATGAGGTGGCAAGCGGCTTGAAAAATGCGCCGGACAGGCCCTCCATGAAGAAGACCGGCAGGATAGCGAGCACTTCGATCAGCGTCGCGTAGACGATGGCGCCACGCACCTCCAGCGAGGCCTCGAGAATAATGGTCGCCATTGACTTGCCGCTCCCCTCCTTGCGATGCTGACGGAGACGCCGCACGACGTTTTCTATGTCGATGATCGCGTCGTCGACGATGTCGCCGAGGGCTATCACGAGCCCCGCCAAAATCATCGTATTGATTGTAGCCCCACGCAGGTAAAGCACGAGCCCTGCTGCCACCAGTGACAACGGCATCGCCACGACGCTGATCAACGCGACACGCCACTCGTAAAGAAAGGCGACGAGCATCAGAACCATGAGAACAGCACCGATGAGCATCGCCGTGCTGAGATTGTCGATCGACATCTCGATGAAGGTCGCCGGCCGAAAGATCTGAGAGTCAATCTCTATGCCGGGAAGACCGGGCCGCATCGCCTCGATCGCCGCTTCCACTCCCCGAGTCACATCCAGCGTGTTGGCCCATGGAAGCTTCTCAACGATGAGCATGAGGCCAGGACCGTCGTTAATCACAGCGTCCCCAATGAGCGGCCACGTATCCCACACCACCCTGGCCAGGTCACCCAAGCGCAGCGTCTTGCCATTGCCCACCTCGAGGGGGACTCGGGCCAGGTCTTCCGGCGAGATGACGGGCAAGACGTGCTGGATATTGAGCCTTTGATTGGGTGTGTCGATAAACCCATCGGTACGGGTCTTCGCTGCGTTCGAATATGGCAATAAGCCAATATCCAAGGCCTCCGAGGTGGCCCTCTCGACGCCATTGAGGGAAACATCGTGAGCCAGCAACCGATCCGGATCGACTTGCACCGTCAGCATCTTGATCCGCTCGCCCCATATCGGCACATTTGCCACGCCGGGCACGCCCAGCAAGCGGAACCTGATCGTCCAATAAGCGATCATCGACAGATCCATCATGGAGTATTCCTTCGAGGAGATCCCGATCTTCATGACCCGGCTTGTCGCCGACAGAGGTTGGAGCATGACAGGCATGCCCGAGGAGGCTGGCAAGTCGCCGATGGCCAACTCAAGACGCTCTTGCACCAACTGCCGTGCATGCAGGATGTCGGTCCCCATCGTGAAGATGAGGCGGATCGACGACAGCGCCGTCACCGACTGGGAGCGCATGACATCAAGCCCTGGCGTGCCTCTGAGCGTCTCCTCCATCGGAATGGTGATCAACTCTTCCACTTCGGCGGCGGTCATTCCTGGGCCTTCGGTCTGAATCTCCACAAGTGGCGGCGCGAACTCGGGAAAGACGTCCACGGGCATGTCGCGAAGCTTGCCGATGCCGAAGAATATCATCGCCGAGGCGATCGCAATCACGAGGAAGCGAAACCTCAGGCTCGACCCGACGATCCAGCGCATCATCGCCGGAGACCTCTCTGTGGAGTCATTTTCCAATCTCGAACTCGGTCCCGAACAACTCGGCCGCTCCGACCGTCACAACCGCAGTGCCAGAGGGTGGACCGTCTGACAGAACCGCCAGGTCTCCGTCTATGTAGTCCACACTGATGCGATGTCGGACGAAGATCAGGGGTTCGGGGTTTGTGTATACCCAAGTATCCCCGTGCGCGTCGTATAGCACTGCGGCGTAGGGAACGACCTTTCGCCGCGACTTGCTACCCGATAGAGGAAGCCTGACACGTACACGTTGCCCCGGAACCAAGCGGTGCTCTGCGCTGTCTACCACATAGTGCAGCGCTGTGGTCGCCCTCTTGGCGTCGTCATCGTCAACCGGCTGGGCCGTCAAGCCGGCCCGCCCGTCATCCTCGTCGTCCTCGTCGTCGCGGGCCAGAGGCAGCACACGCGCGGGTTGGCCCCGGGCCACCTTGCGCAGGTCACCCCTAGAAAGGGGCACACGCACCCAGACTGCCCTGCGATCGGCGACCTGCGCTGCCGGCAAGGCCACGACCTCACCCCCAACCTTCCGCTTCCGCACTACCTGCGCGTCACGAACTGGGGCCGTCTTGATGTCAAGCCGTTCGGCTGCCCTCGCGGACAGAATCACGCGACTGAGGTTCGTCCCCTGCACGCGCTCGACCGTAGCGGGTTTGCTCTTGCTTGAGGTGTCTGGCTTCTGTTGGCACGCGGAAAGTTGTAGACCGGCAATGATCAGTGCCGCAACCAACCATCGATTACTGTGCTGCACGTAGCGTCCCCCCAAAGATTGTTTGACGGCGTCCACACTTCAAGCTCTCGACATGACACCACGCTTGTCTTCTTCATTGGCTTCCGTGACTGGAAGAGAGCTCAAGGTCAGGTTCACGGCTAGCTCCAAAACGCACGTACAGGGCGGGTATAACGTGTAGGTTGAGCAACGTCGAAGTGACCAAGCCACCCAGAATGACTACGGCCATCGGATGGACTATCTCGAGACCGGCAAGGTCGCCGAAAAGCACCAGGGGCAAAAGGGCCGCTGCCGTTGTTGCCGCAGTCATCAGGATCGGCACAAACCGTTCCCGTGTTCCGCGCAGGACGAGGTCGGGACCAAAGGTCTCGCTTTCATACTGCTCGAGACGCTGATAGTGATTGATCAGTGTAATGCCGTTGCGCGCAGCAATCCCCAGCACTGCGAGGAATCCAACGAGCGAACCGAGCGAGATGATGCCTCCACCTGCAAACGCCGCCAGCACGCCGCCCACCAGGGCTACTGGCAGGGCCAGGAAGGCTAGAGACGCCAGGCGCCAGCTCCCGAAGCACGCCTGCAGCAGGAGGAAAATTCCGATCGCAGCGGCCACCGCGACGCCCAGCATGCGGTTTTGGGCAGCCTGCCGCTCGGCGTATTCTCCCAGCAGCTCCGGGTGGTACTCCAGTGGGAACTCGACCTTCTGGAGGCGACGCTTGACGTCGCGCGCTACGGAGCCGAGATCGCGTCCACGCACGTTGGCGACAACGTTAACGCGAGGCGAGACGGCTTCACGTTGTATGACGGTGGGAGTCGCCCTGATGCGCACCTCGGCCACCTCCCCCAAACGCACGTGACCGCCCCTGGGCGCGTCGATCAGAAGCTCGCGAAGATTGGTCAGACTCTGGCGTGTTTTGGGCGCACCCCACACCACCACATCGAACACCTTCTGTTCCTCGAAAAGGCTACCGACTCCAAGGCCTGCGAATATAGTGGCCGCCGCCCGACGCACATCGCCTGGCTTGAGTCCATACGGTTCAGCCGCGGCGAGGTCCACCTTGACCTCCACCTGTGGCTCCTCAACTTGGCCCTCCACCTGCAAATCAACGATACCGTCGATCTGCGCAAGGGCCTGCCTCACTTCCTCGGCCTTGCGGCGGAGGACCTCCCGATTGGCGCCATAGATGCGCACGACGATGGCCTCGCCTGCTCCCGTCAGTACCTCCCTGATTTTTTCTCTCAGATAGGTCTGTACATTGCGAGAGAGCCCGGGGTAGCCGTCAACCACCTCCTGAATCTTGGCCACCGTCGCGTCATAGTCGGCCTTGGGATCGACGCTGACCCAAAGCTGGCTGGAATTTATGCCGACCACCTGATCCCCCGTCACGGCGCGCCCCACATGGACACCGATGTCTCGGACCCCTGGAATGGACTTCAGCTCACGACTGGCCCGAATCATGATCCGGCTCATTTCCGGATGGGACGTGCCGGGCGCGCCCACCCAGTCGATCAGCAGGTGCCTCTCCTTGAACGCGGGAAGCAGTGAGTGCCCGAGCCATGGCCGCGCCGCGAGGCCGGCCAACACGATGACACCGATGGTGAAGAACGCCATGCGCGGTGCGTGGATGGACCGCGAAAGCACCACGTCGTAGCCACGCTGAAGCCACGGCACGAGAGGGGGTCCCTCCGTGCGGGCCCGCGCATTGCGCAACAAGAACAGGGCCATCGCGGGCGTGACGGTCAGCGCGATCACCATGGAGGCGAGCAACGCCAGCACATAGGAGAGGGCCAGGGGCTTAAAGAATGCGCCGGACAGGCCCTCCATGAAGAAGACCGGCGACACAGCCAGCACAATGATCAGCGTTGCGTAGGCAATGGCGCCACGCACCTCGAGCGAGGCCTCAAGAATAATGGTCGCCATCGACTTGTCGCTCCCCTCCTTGCGATGCTGACGCAGACGCCGCACGATGTTTTCTATGTCGATGATGGCGTCGTCGACGACGGCGCCGAGGGCTATGACGAGCCCCGCCAAAACCATCGTATTGACTGTAGCGCCAGAGAGGTAGAATACGCCCATTGCCGCCAGCAGAGACAATGGGATGGCCACGAGGCTGATCAAGCCGCTACGCCAATCGTAAAGAAAGGCCAAAAGAATCAGGACTATGAGAACAGCACCGATGAGCATCGCCCGGGCGAGATTGCCGATCGCCATCTCGATGAAGGTCGCCGGGCGAAAGATGTGGGAGTCTATCTCTATACCGGGAAGACCCGGCCGTAACGCCTCGAGCGCCGCTTCCACCCCCCGGGTTACTTCCAGGGTGTTGATCCCTGGGAATTTTTCAACGACGAGCAGGAGGCCAGTACGCTCGTTAAGGAGAGCGTCTCCAATGAGCGGCGGATGTCCCTCCACCACCTTGGCCACGTCGCCTAGGCGCACCGTCGCGCCATGGACAGGTATCCGGGCCAGGTCCTCCGGCGATGAGATCGGCAAGACGTGCAGAACCCCGAGCCTTTGATTGGGGGTATCGATCCATCCTCCGGTACCGGGGAACGATGCTTTCAAGAAGCTTAATGGCGACACCCACAATGCGTCCCCAGTGGTTCTGATGATCTGATCCTGCGTAACGCCATACGCGCGCAACCGTTCGGGATCGACTAGCACCTGCAACTGTCGGTCCCGATGGCCCCAGATGGCCACATTTGCCACGCCGGGTACGCCCATCAAGCGGGGCTTGATCGTCCAACGGGCGAGCACCGACATTTGGATCGAGGATACCTCCTTCGAGGAAAGGCCGATCATCATGACCCGGCTGGTCGCCGACAGGGGTTGGAGCATGACAGGCCGTTTTGACACGTTTGGCAACATATAGGCCAATGTAATCCGCTCCTGCACCAACTGCCGTGCACGCATGATGTCAGTCCCAGGCTTGAAGATGAGGACGATCGAAGACAGTCCGGGAACCGACCGTGAGCGAATTGTTTGAAGCCAGGACGTACCGCTGAGCAACTCCTCCAGGTTCAGGGTGATCAAGCTTTCCACTTCGGCGGCGGAAAGCCCAAGGGCTTCGGTCTGAATCTCCACAACTGGCGGCGCGAACTCGGGAAAGACGTCCACGGGCATGTCGCGAAGTCTGGCGATGCCAAAGAACATCATCACCGCCGCGATAGCAACCACGAGGTATCGAGACTGCAGGCTCGACCCAACGATCCAACGCATCATGGCTGGAGACCTCCCCGCGTAGTCATTTTCCAACCCCGAAAACGAGGCCAAAAAGGAACAGCAAAAAAGAAATAAGGGTGCGTGGGTGGTTGGATGTTGCCTTCAAGGGTGGCGCCAGAGCAGGCGACGCCACCTCGCGTGAGCCCCGGCGAGGGTGCCAACGTGAGGAGAACCTACCCCGGGCGGACGGAGGGTGTCAAGGCATTACCTGGGTGGGTCGGACGAGAGGGGCAGAGGCGGAAGCCGGCCAGGGAGGCAGGAGCCCTATCCCCTGCAACATCTCAAAGAGCCGCCTGAAGTCCGCTAGATCAACGAGCGGCGCTGTTCGGTTAAGCGGCAATCGATTCGGGCGGGCCGTGTCCCTGCAGGGGGGGGTCGCGCCTCGCGAGGACTGGAAAGGTCCTACTTGGTGGCGCGGGCGCGCAGCTCCTTGAGGGCAGACTCCAGGCGCTTGACCTCTTCGCCGTAGCCGGCGAAGTTGCCTTGTCGCAGCAGCTCCTGCGCCCGGGCGTAATGGTCGTAGGCCCGGCTGGCCAGCGCCTTGAGGGAGCCATCGGCCGCTGCGGCGCGGGCGGTGCCTGCCTCTGTCGTCGATGCGATCGCCGCCCGGGCCGTCCCGCCGAAGACCTGCGCCAGCGCGCGTTCCAGCGTCTCTTCCATGGCGATGTCGTTGCCGTGGGCCACGATGATCCGCTTCAGCTCCGGGAGCGACCCCTTCTCGGCCGCCAGGTAGAGCGGCTGGACGTACAGCAGCGACCGCTCGATCGGGATCGCCAGGAGGCTGCCACGGATAACACTGGAACCGCGCTGGCTCCAGAGAGAGAGTTGTTGGGAGATGAAGGAATCCTGATCGATGCGCGCGTCGATCTGCCTCGGCCCGTAAACCAGCTTCGCCTTGGGGAAGTTGTAGGCGATCAGCTTGCCGTAGTGCGGCGGATCCGAGCGGGCCGCCATCCAGGCGATCATGTTGTCTTTCTTATTGGGCGTAAACGGCAGGAGCAGGATGAACTCCTCTTTCTTCTCGCCGGGCAGCCGCATGATGGTGTAATACGGCTCCATCTCAGCCTCTCGACCTTCCACGGCTTTCCTCGGGATGCTCCACAGATCTTCTTTGTTATAAAAGACCTGAGGATCGCGCATGTGGTAGGTGCTGAAGAGCTTGGCCTGGATCGTGAACATCCCCTGAGGGTAGCGAAGGTGGTCTTTCAGGTCGGCCGGCATGGCATCCAGAGGCCTGAAGAGGCCCGGGAAAGCCCTGGCGTAGGCGTTGATGACCGGATCTGTTGGATCGGCCATGTAGAAGGCCAGACTGCCGTCATAGGCGTCCACCACCGCCTTGACCGAGTTGCGGATATAGTTGCCCATCCCGCGGATCGGCTCGGAGTAGGGGTACCTGTCTGAAAGGGTGTAGGCGTCGATAATCCACGAGAGCCGGCCGTCC
>Ga0214473_10009561_pt1 | contig 11449 bp, 6 predicted proteins | sample RVTome_7_FD_203509 | JGI IMG/M metagenome (GOLD analysis project Ga0214473, IMG submission 203509) | Soil microbial communities from uranium-contaminated site in the Upper Colorado River Basin, Wyoming, United States - RVT98D197 | ecosystem: Environmental > Terrestrial > Soil > Contaminated >...
TCAGTGGACCGCGCGCTGTCTCTTTTCAGAGTGCAATTACGCCGAGACCGACACTGGCGCGGAAGCTGAACGGCTACTTCGGTTACTACAACCTCTGCAGAAGGGTGATAGCAATGAACTTCTATCGTGCATGTTTTCTGGCGCGTGGGGTTAGTTTATATCTGTCCGGCTTTATTACTCTCGTTGCTCTACCAGTAATGGCAACCGGGCAAGGCTCCCTGGTCATGAGTGATGGGTTATCAGATCAGAAATCATTTTGTTCTGGACCATTAACTAACCAACCGAACGTTCCCTCTTCGACTGCGAATAGAGGAGGCATTTCGAATATTGCTCTTTACTTCGATCCCGCACAGGGAGCCTCGTCTGAAGATCTTGTGCGCCGGGCATTGGCTTCGAATGGTGAACTTGCAGCCGCGCGTCTCGACATTGAGCGCGCGCGTGCGCGCATGCGCCAAGCAGGACTCAGGCCTAACCCCTCACTTGATCTTGAGCAGACTACCGGACGGTTCACCGGCTCAGCGGACGAGCGTGAGACCGCTGTCGGCATCTCGCTAGTTCTTGAGCTTGGAGGAAAACGGCGACGGCGGATTGAACTTGCGCGAGCGGAACTCGAAGCAGCGGAAGCTGCAGTAGCAGATCGCGAGCGCCGGCTTGTTGGTGAAGTGTTAGCCGCGCATGCTGAAGCTCTGGCTGCGCTACGTGAATTACAGATCACGGAAGAAATCAACGACGTTAGTTCGAAGACCACTGTGTTCATTCAAACGCGTGTCAATGAAGGCGAGACGCCGCCGCTCGAACTGAATCTGATACGAGCAGAGGTCGATCGTCTGCGGTCGCAGCGAAGATTGATTGAGGGCCGTTTGCAGGCTGCGTTTATCCACCTCAAGAGTCTAGCGGGCATTGCGCTGAGCGAGCCGGTTCGCCTGCGAGAAGACCTGGCCAGCCCGTTTCAGCCGAAACCTCCGGCCACATTGGAAGCTGCTATCGAGATCGCGCTGCGCACCCGACCTGATCTTCGACTGGCTCGTCTTACTGAGGAGGTGGCCCAGGCAGGCCTCGGGCTTGCGCGAGCGCAGGGCGTGCCGGACATGACTGTGTCGACTAAGTACTCTTTCGGGCGCTCGGTTACCGATTTGCCGGAACCGCTCATAGCAGTGCCTGACCACGATCGACTCCTAACCTTTGGTGTATCCGTCGGTATTCCTATTTTCAATCGTAATCAGGGCGGAAAGGCCGAAGCGACGAGGGCGATCTCCCAAGCTAGAGTGCGCCGTGAGTTTCTCGAACAGTTGGTGCGCGCTGAGGTCAGTAGCGCGTATCAGCGCTACTACGCGGCGCAAGCGGGGACGATTACTTTCGAACAAGGGGTGATCGCGCGCTCGAACGATAATATCCGCGTCATCCGCGCCGCCTATCAGCTTGGAGAATTCCGCATCACTGACGTTCTCACTGAGCAGCGGCGACTCTTGGATTCGCAGCGTGAATTCACCGAAGCACTGACTGAACAGTACCGGGCTCTTGTCGATCTTCGCTTAGCCATCGGAGCGCCAGTCAATTCGGAAAAGTAAAGGAAGATATGCAAAAAGATCCTGAAGACAAAGAACAGGGCGTCATACGAAAAGATGCCAAAGATGAGGTCGGTCCTTCGGGCAAAGCGTCGAAGGGAGGACGAGCAGAGTCTGCATCGGTACGCAATCGGAATATAGCGATCGGCAGTGTCGCCGTGGTAGCTCTTATTGCACTTCTCGCTTTCATCATTTTTGCGGCGCTGGAGAAAAGCACTCCTCCCGCTGCAACCGAAGAAACAGAAGTTAAGACGGAAGCGCAGCCAACCATTTCCAATGAAGTAGTTGTGCCGTCGGAAGCGCTGCCTGCTTTGAAGATAGAGATCGTTGGTGTAACCCAGCGTTCCGCAGTGGCTCCGCTGCTGGTGACCGGCGCGGTTGAAGTGAACCAGCAACAAACACAGACGGTGACGCCGCTAGTTGGTGGTCGCGTTGAGCGTGTAGTGGTAGCGCTCGGTGATCGAGTGCGCACGGGCGCAATTCTTGCCATTGTGGCCAGTCCGCAGATCGCCGAGATGCGTGGCAATCTCCGCACAGCGGAGACGCGATTGTCTCTTGCACAACGCAATTTGGCGCGTGTCCAGCGTTCGGAAAATCGCGTGGCGGTACTGCAGGCTAAAGCCAAACTCGACGAGACAGAAAGCACACTCCAGCGTGTGCGCCGCTTAGTTGAGCTCGGCGCTGGTGCAGGCAAGGATTTGCTCGCCGCCGAGGCTGCCTACAAAACGGCGAAAGCCGAGTATGACTTCCAGACCAATATTGCGCTAAGCCGCGAAGTACAACAGGCGCAGGCGGAATTCGAAACGGCGCAAGCCGAGGTCGCGCAACTCAGAGAAAGCTTGGGCGCCCTCGGCGCACCACTGGACGAAAGTGAACGTGGCAACCGACGCAACATCTCATTAATTCCGTTGCGGGCGCCAATTTCCGGCGCGGTTACAGAGAGGTTGGTGAATGCAGGCGCAGGAATCGAAGCAGGCAAGCCACTCTTCACTATAGCGAATCTCTCGAGCGTGTGGGTCATCGCCAACGTGCCGGAAGCGCAAGTTGGGTTGTTGCGAATCGGCGCGCCCGCCGAAGTCCGCTCTGCCGCGCCCGGCAGGAATGCGATAGCCGGTCGCATCAACTACATTGATCCTCAACTGAACGAAGACACGCGCACGGCACGCGTGCGCGTCGAGGTTCCGAATCCCGGCGAGCGGCTCAAGGCTGGCATGTTCGTCGACGTCGGCTTCCAGGTTGGCGTTGTCGGAACGCTGAGCGCGGAGTTGGTCGTTCCATCAGAAGCTATTCATCGCATCGCTGATCGTACGGTGGTGTTCATACCAAAGAGCGAGCCAGGACACTTCGAGGTGCGAGATGTGCAAATCGAGGGCGAGGTGGAAGGCTACAGTCGCGTCATCAGCGGCCTGAGCCTCGGTGACCGTGTCGTGACAAAGGGCGGTTTTACTCTGAACTCTCTGCTGATGAAAGGCCAGTTTGGCGAGGAAGATGAAGAGGAAAAGACGCGATGATTAACGAGATAATCCGCTTCGCCGTGGCCCAGCGCCTGCTCATCATGCTGCTGGTGGCAATCATGATCGGCGCAGGAGTCTATAGTCTGCGGAACCTCCCGATTGACGCCGTACCTGACGTCACGAACGTTCAAGTGCAGATTCTGACTTCCGCATCCGCACTTGCTCCGTTAGAAGTTGAACGCCAGATTACCTTTCCCATCGAGGTGGCAATGTCAGGATTGCCCGGCGTCGAAGAAATTCGCTCAATCTCAAGGCCTGGAATCTCGGCCATCACAGTCGTCTTTAACGATTCAACAGATATCTACTTTGCTCGACAGCTTGTGTTTGAACGACTGACGCAGGCGCGTAATGAAATCCCCTCCTCCATCACCTCGCCGCAAATGGGACCAATCTCCACCGGGCTTGGTGAGATCTACCAATACGAACTCCGCAGCGCGCCCGGCAGCGGCTACGACCCGATGTCTCTGCGCACGATTCAGGACTGGGATGTGCGGAGACAGCTCTTAGGCGTTGCCGGCATCGCTGAAGTGAACAGTTTCGGCGGCTTCGAGAAGCAGTATCAAGTACGCGTTGATCCGGCAAAGCTCCAATCCTTTAACTTGACCTTACACGATGTGCTGGAGGCAGTGACGCTTAACAACGGGAACGTCGGCGGCGCGTACATCGAGCACGCCGGGGAGCAGTATCTCTTGCGCGGGATAGGCCTCGCGCAATCAACGGCTGACATTGCCAATATCGTCGTTAAAACCGGCAAAGCGGGTGTGCCCGTTTACGTGCGCGACCTAGGCGAAGTTATCACCGAAGCTGCCGTCAGGCAGGGGGCAACAACTGCTAACGGCGAGGGGGAAATCGTGGCCGGCATCGCCATGATGTTGATAGGCGAGAATTCACGAACCGTAGTCGAACGGGTCAAAGACCGAATCGCCGAAGTAAGAAAGACGCTGCCGAAGGGTGTCGAGATTATTCCCTTCTATGACCGAACAGAACTTGTTGATCGCACCATTTACACCGTTGCTAAAAATCTTATCGAAGGCGCAATCCTCGTCATTATCGTTTTGATTCTGCTTTTGGGTAACTGGCGCGCTAGCTTGCTTGTGGCGACTATCATTCCGCTGTCGATGCTCTTTGCGGCGATTCTGATGCGTGTCTTCGACGTTTCTGGCAATCTGATGAGTCTCGGTGCCCTTGATTTCGGACTAATCGTTGATGGCGCAGTGGTGATGGTCGAAAACGCCGTCAGGCGACGAGCGGAAGCCCAGCACGAAGGCTCACAGGAACGGCCTGAACGTACGATTCTCGAAGCCTGCGCGGAGGTCGGTCGTCCCGTCGTTTTCGCTGTTGCGATCATTATGATCGTATACCTCCCAATCCTTAGCCTCCAGGGGATCGAAGGAAAGATGTTCAAGCCGATGGCGCTCACGGTCATATTTGCGTTGCTCGGCTCGCTCGTTCTTTCGCTAACCTACATTCCAGCGGCTGCGACCTATATTTTGCGCGGGCATATAAGGGAGAAGGAAAGCCTGATCGTCCGGTACGCGAAGCAGTGGTACCACCCAGCGCTGGCTTTCACGATGCGATATCGAGGGCGAGCCCTTGCCGGGGCCACCGCGTTGGTGCTGATCAGCGCCGCGATTTTCTCTTTGCTCGGCTCGGAGTTTATCCCGCGGCTTGATGAAGGCTCCATTGCCATTGAATCGCGACTCTTGCCAAGCGTGTCGCTCACGCAATCCATCCAGTCCTACTCGGAAGCCGAGCGCGTGCTCAGAGCTTTTCCCGAAGTGACAAGAGTAGTAACAAAGATCGGCCGCGCCGAAGTTGCTACTGACCCGATGGGGGTGGACTCGGCAGATATCTTTGTTGATCTCAAGCCTCCATCGGAGTGGACGAGCGCGCGCACCAGAGAAGACTTGTACGGTCAGATGGCGGAGGCTCTGGAGCGCCGTGTGCCGGAAGGGGCATTCAGCTTCTCACAGCCCATCGAGATGCGCTTCGCCGAACTAATCGCCGGGGTCCGCTCGGACATAGCGATCAAAGTGTTCGGCGACGACCTTGACACGCTCCGCCAGAAGGCTGAGCAGATAGCGCGGGTCGTCGCGCGTGTACCGGGCGCCGCAGATGTAAAAGTGGAACAAGTATCCGGCCTGCCGCAGCTTCAGATCAAACCGGATCGCTCAGCCATCGCGCGCTACGGTATCAACATTGAGGATGTCAACAGCATCGTCGAATCGATCATTGCGGGCCAAGAAGCCGGCCAGGTCTATGAAGGTGAAAAGCGGTTCGATCTGGTCGTGCGCCTGGCTGAAGAGGCAAGCCGTAATGTGGAAGGGATCAGAAACCTGATCGTTTCAGCTCCCAATGGCGCTCGCGTGCCGCTGTCGCAACTGGCGGACATCACAATCACTGAAGGGCCGGCACAAATCTCCCGCCAAGACACCCGGCGCCGCATCGCTGTCGAGTTAAATGTGCGCGGACGCGATATCGGGAGCTTTGTCAGCGAAGCTCAAAAAGAGATCGAGAAGCAGCTTCAATTACCCGCCGGTTACTACACAAGGTGGGGCGGACAGTTCGAGAACCTCCAGCGCGCGTCGGCGCGGCTTTTGATAGTCGTGCCCCTCGCCCTTTTCCTGATCTTCATCCTGCTGTTTGCGACATTCGGTTCAGTCAAACAAGCGCTTCTGATCTACACAGGTGTTCCTTTCGCAATTGTCGGTGGCGTATTTGCCCTCTTCTTCCGCGGGATGCCGTTCTCAATCTCGGCAGGTGTCGGTTTCATAGCTTTGTTTGGCGTTGCAGTCCTAAATGGTGTTGTGATGGTGAGCTACATTAACCGTCTACGTGATGAAGGAAGATCGCTTGGGGCTGCGGTTCATGAAGGAGCGGAGACGCGCTTGCGGCCTGTACTTATGACTGCGCTTGTAGCCAGTCTCGGTTTTATCCCCATGGCGCTCGCCACCTCGGCAGGCGCTGAAGTCCAACGTCCTCTTGCCACCGTTGTCATCGGTGGACTGATCACGTCCACGCTCTTGACCCTGCTCATTCTGCCAACTCTCTATAGCTGGTTTGAGCGTGAGCGCGTCGAATAGTGGAGGAATGCAGGAAAGAGAATGTAGTGCTAGACATGTTTAACTCCTCATGATGGATTATCGTTTCGTTGCGAGGCTCAGTAATGAGTTTGTCAGCTGGATTCTGGCCCGAGTTTTCTTCGCGTCGCATTACGCATCGTCCATACCACAACACTCCCTGCAACCATTAACGCAAACGAAAAACCGAATCCGGCTGCGGCGCCAACACTGGCCCACAACCAACCAACTGCAAGGCTACTCACGAAGTCCCCGACTCCATTTACGACCGCCATTGTGCCGAAGCCCGTTCCCCGCAGTACGTTAGGCAACAGTTCAGCAGCAAGCGAGTCTTCCAATGTCTCTTCCATGCCAACGTAAGCTCCCCCCAAGACGAAAACTGCGGCCAGCGCGGCCAGACTGTTGACATTTAGAGCAAGAAGTAATGCAGTTGAAGCGCCGGTGGCGTAAGCGAACGCGAGCAATCCTCGTTTGTTCATTCGATCAGCCAGAACACCGATCGGGTATGAGATGCCGGCATACACAATATTATGAAGAGCATATAGACCGACACTAATGGTTGCCGCGCGCGCGGCGCTGAATCTCGGCATTAACGCAGTGACCGCATATAGGATCATTAACGAGTGCGCGAAGTCACCCGCCCCAAACAGTCCGACTCCATAGAGAAAGCGCGTAAAGTTCTTGGGCAGGCCGCGTAGCGATGCCAGAAAAGGATGAGGGCTCGGCGTTCGGTCGGCAGTTTCACGGACCAGAAGGAGGATGGCAGCCACCGCCAGCAGCGCAGGGAAAACCGAAATCCATAGCACATCACGATGACGCATTCCCAAAGTCAGCAGTGCGAGTGTCGCAAGCGGTGCGATAACGGCTCCCAAAGTGTCCATTGTGCGCTCGAAGCCAAAGGCCCGTCCGTATGTCTGCGGCGTGACCGATTCAGCCAGCAATGCCTTACGTGCCGGTGTGCGCAATCCTCGGGCAATCCAGGCGAATCCACGACCTATCAGCACAAGGGGCCAAACCGTCGCAGCAGCAATTATCGCAGTCGCAATCGCCATCATGCCGTAGCCCAGAGCGCACAGCGGTTTGCGACGATGCAGCCGGTCAGTCCACCAGCCGCCGTAAAGCTTCGCCGCACTGGACAGGCCATCGGCAACACCTTCGATGGTTCCAAGCGCACCCGCCGCAACGCCCATTGAAGCAAGCAGCGCTGGAAGAACAGCGGTAACCGCTTCGTGGCTAAGATCGCTGAAAAGCGAGGCCATGCCGATGCCGAACACGGTTGACGTCAACCAGCGTGTACTGCTGCCGCGATCTCTCATTCTCGATACCATTATTGTTGTTTTTTGAGTCTCGAGCTAACACGGCTCCCAACAAACGCCGCTGAGCGAAAGCCCTACTGTGACCGTCAGCGGACTTGAAATACTGTTCCTCCTTAGCCAATAAACCCAGGAACCCCATCTCAATCCCCCTTACCGTTCGGGTCGTTGCTGTGGCTGAGCGTGATGATGCGAGGATGCCAATCCTCCAGGTATTCGCGAGCACGCTCCGCGAGGTAAGTGTGAGGACTAAGTAAGATGGCCTTCTCGTAGGCGCTTCGCACGTTCTCCTCTTTGCCGCGCTTCTTATAAAGTTGCGCCAGGTGGTAATACGCCGATTGGCTATCTGGTTGAAGTGCTATCGCGTGCTCCAGCGAAGACTGGGATTCATCCAAGACATCTTTGTCTAATAAGGCAATGCCCAGGTTAAGCCAATACGCAGACACCCACGGCGCACGCTTGATAGCAAGCCTAAATTGCTCAATCGACAAATCAAGAGCGCCACTCTGGAAGAATGTGACACCGAGCTCATTGTGCTCGAATGAACGCGCCTTTCTTCTTCTCGGCATTGCCCAGATCCTCACGTCTGATCCTGCGTCAGCAACTCACTCGCCGTCGCGATGCATGCGACTATTGAAAACCCGCGCCTTCCCCACGCATACCTGATCTCACGCCTCGACTACTTGACGCGAGCCAGGCCCGGCTTGATTCCGCCACTCTGCGAATGTCTCCAAATCTAGCTGCAGTGCCTTCTCTTCATCCGGAGAAATCTCAGACCCACTGCTCTGTCGCTCGATCTGGGCACGATACCAATCCGCGCGCTCGCCGAATCGTAGCTGCAATTCGTCAAACACTCGGGCTGTCCATGCCTCCAACAGCTTGCCGTATGACACCAATGCATTTGTCAGCTGTGACCCCAATTGCTTTCGAAGCTGCTTCTCTACGCGGCTCCTTGCGACTCGTTCTCCCAAGGCCAGCAGGAACTTGAATCGCAAGTCTAGATGAACTGTTCCCAAATCCAGCCGCGGCATTTCTTTCAGCACGTGATCCAGCCCGCCTTCTTCTGGCGTATGGCTTACGTTCAACGCTTGCTCCGCCGCGTCAAGGACTTCGGAGAGATGGCCGCGGAGACTTTTCAGTAGCTCATAAAGCCCTCTCGCTTCCGCTGCGACCACTTGATTGATGATAGAGCTCACCATTGCGGTAAGCTGACCGTTCTCCCCATTCGCGGTCGTCCACTGCTTGACGACTTCTCCGGCGGCGAGCTGTAGCGCCGCGTCAGCGACTTCGGCCGGCTCGCCCAACAACCTTCTATGCAGTGCACGCGTCTCTTCAATCTCTCCGCCTGCTCTGCGTAACTCTTGCTCGACCTCTTTGAGTGCAGATTGGTCTGGTTGGTCACCTCGCCCTGCGCGCTTCAGCCTGACTTCGAGCGTTGCTTCGACAGCTTCACATAACGAACTAATCTTCCGTTTGAGGGAAGATTGGGCCAGTTGTTGATGACGGTCATAAAGCGACGCAATCTCTTCCTCGAACCAGCGATCCAAAAGGCGGGCATCATCGCCAATGATGCTGACTGCGTGTACCGAAAGATCGAGTCCCAGCTCTGTATTGATGTGACTCTCAATGTATTTCAAGGCTTGAGTTCGTTCGGCCGGCTTGAGTAGATCGGCTTTGCTCAGCAAAACCTGGGCCGGAGTAGACGCTTCGTAGAGTGTTCGAATAGTGGAAAGATCTTCCTGTGTTAGCGTCGAACCAGCATCGATGAGGACTATGCCCAAATCGCATCGCGGAAGGTAAGCGAGCGTTTCGGCAGTGCCACTGCTAGCTAAAGATCCGAGTCCGGGCGTGTCTACGAAAACCACGCCGTTCTGCAATCGGGGCGATGGCACTGCGGCACTTATCCGAGTGACGTGTTTGGCGTTCGCTGGGTTTTGTTGTTCCGTTGCGAATTCGGCCAGCCTGCCGATCTGAACAATTTCCGCCTGCTTGTCAGCGAAATGGACAACCAATTTTGGTGTTGCTCCGTAGACGATGCGGGTCGGGATCGCCGTGATAGGATTGACGCCAACCGGTAGAATTTCCGAGCCGAGAACATGATTCAGAAGCGATGATTTCCCCGCGTTGACGCGACCGAAAAACGCGATCTCGAATCTGTTCTCTTCCAAACGATCCATAATGATCGAAAGCCTCGAGCGAAACTCTACCAACCCGTGGTTCATGATAATGCGCTCGATGGTTTTCAGCAGCGCAATTTCGTCACCGGTTCGTTCAAGTCTTTCGAGACGTCCTTGCAGATCCTGTCCCAGGCCTTGCGCAAGGTATAAATAAAGCTGCCGCGCAATCTGCTGGATCTCGTTAGCGATGCCATTGAGTTCCGGCATTATCGAATCTGAAACCTCACCATAGCCGCGCATGTACTTCGGTTTTAGTTCTTCGGCGGCAATCTCGACGAAATTCAGAGTTACGCGAATGGCATGAATCGATCCCGTCGTGGGACCAGGGTGAACAATATCCTGACCAGTGAGAACGCGCACCAACTGTCCTCGAAGCCTAGCGACATAGTCATGCGCAACTTTTCGCTGAACGGGCGAAGTGTCGTCAATCCATCTTGGAAAGGGAGATTTCGACGCAGAGGCATTGAGGATCTCTTCAACGTTAGAGAGGAGCCTGTCGATATACTGGCAGCTTACCAGAAGGCGCCGCCTCTGGAACTCATTGAGCCTTCCTTCCTTCGCTGACGACAATTCGAGTGGTCCTCCTTATTCAGTAGATAATGATTCCAGTGCCGAAGTTCAACGCCATACTCTTTTCGCCTGCGTACCCACAAGCACGCTGCCACCAGGGAAACGGGCCGCCGATCGCAATTCATGTTCAATCTGCCTAAGCCGATTGTATTTTGCGACTCTGTCCGAACGTGACAACGAGCCGGTCTTAATCTGTCCCACTCCTGCGGAGACGGTGAAGTCGGCGAGGAATGCATCTTCGGTCTCGCCCGAACGATGCGAGCATACACAGGTATAACCAGCAGCTCGTGCCGTTTCTATTGCCTTGAATGTTTCCGTCACTGTGCCGATCTGGTTGAGTTTTATCAGCACCGAATTGGCGACTCCTTCAGCAATTCCTCTGGCAATGATTTCAGGGTTCGTTACAAAAATATCGTCGGCCACCAGCTGGACTTTGCTACCCAGTTCCTTAGTCGCAAGTTTCCATCCATCCCAATCGTGCTCGGACCATCCGTCCTCAAGTGAAACGATCGGATACTGCCTCAGCCAGTCGTCAAAGAATTTAATCATTTCTTCGCTGGATTTGGATGTGCCGCCGGACTTCGCAAAGACATATTTGCCGTTCTCATAGAATTCGCTTGCTGCTGGATCGAGCGCGAGCGCAATTTGTTCACCCGGCCGATAGCCGGCTGCATGAACAGCTTCGAGAATCAAATCCAGGGGCTCAGTATTATCGCGGAGGTTCGGCGCGAAGCCGCCTTCGTCGCCGACGGCTGTCGAGTAACTGCGCTTCCTGAGCACGTTCTTAAGAGCATGAAAAGTCTCAGCTCCCCAACGCAGTGCCTCAGCAAAGCATGAGGCCCCAAGCGGCACAATCATGAATTCCTGAAAATCGACGTTGTTGTCCGCATGCTTGCCGCCGTTGAGTACATTCATCATTGGTACTGGTAATAAAGTTGCCCTCTCTCCACCGAGATAGCGGTACAGCGGTAGACCCTGATCCATCGCAGCAACCCGAGCGACGGCCATTGACACGCCTAGAATGGCGTTCGCACCGAGATGTGCCTTGTTGGGTGTGCCATCCAAGTGGATCAAGAGCTCGTCGATCTCTTCTTGCGCATCAACATCGGCGCCCACAAGTTTCGGTGCGATCTTTGCACGCACGTTCGCCACCGCGTTGCGTACGCCCTTACCGCCGTAACGTGCCGGATCGTTGTCACGTAACTCAACTGCTTCCGCTTCGCCGGTGGA
>Ga0214473_10009562_pt1 | contig 11449 bp, 7 predicted proteins | sample RVTome_7_FD_203509 | JGI IMG/M metagenome (GOLD analysis project Ga0214473, IMG submission 203509) | Soil microbial communities from uranium-contaminated site in the Upper Colorado River Basin, Wyoming, United States - RVT98D197 | ecosystem: Environmental > Terrestrial > Soil > Contaminated >...
TTTGTAACCTTTATGGAATGGATACGATCGCTGTCGGAAACCTGATCGCCTTCGCCATGGAATGCTATGAAAATGGTTTGATCGGAAAGGAAGATACGGATGGACTCGATCTATCCTGGGGAAATACGGAAGCCATTGTCTCCCTGACGGAAAAGATTGCAAGCAGAGATGGGTTCGGCGCTCTTCTGGCAGACGGTCCCAGGGCCGCTGCCGATCGAATTGGAAGAGGGGCAGAAAAATGGGCGATGCACGTTTGCGGTCAGGCGCTGCCCTATCATGACCCAAGAACAAGTCCGGCACAGGGGACCGGTTATTTTGCCGATGCGAACCCAAGTCGCCATGTGGAGTCCTCAGGGACGCAGACGCTTGAACATGGAGGAGCGCTCGGTGATGATCCGGTTTTATCGACACCGGCTCTCAACCGTTACGGAGACGATTCAAGGAAAGGCCCGATGCTGGCACTCGGCGCCCAGTTTTTTCAATTTTATAGTTCAGCGGGCCTTTGTGCCCTGCTTTTGTTGGGCGGCACCGTTCCCGCCGCAGAGTATGTTGCCGCTATAACGGGATGGGAGATGGATTGGTCCGAAGCCCTGAGGGCCGGCAAAAGGATTCTGACATTAAGACAGGCTTTTAATGCCCGGGAGGGAATCGTACCGGATGATTTTTGCTTGCCGGAACGATTGGTGCCACCTCTCAACGTGGGGATATCGGCCGGGCAGGAAATTGATTTTGAGACGATGAAGGCAAGTTATTTCACGGCAATGGGATGGGATCTGAGAAGCGGCAGACCCCATCCCACGACCTGGAAAGAATTAGGATTAGACGAGTTTGAACTGTTACGGATCGATACATAGCTATGAGTAAAAAATGCCTGATGTTCAGGTCATGCACAAAATTTATGGTCTCGAAATTATTTTTAAAGGATCTTCTACTGGCCAATTTTGAAGTTTTTTCGACACCGTGACATCCAGGGTAATTGGAAGGATTGTCCAAAGGCACTTTCTTTATTAAAAGCTACCAATCGCTTCAATCTCGATGAGATACTCCGCCTTAGGAAGCGATGCCACCTGAACCACTGTGCTGGCCACAGGCTCCTTAACGAGTTCCGGAGCATGTTCCAAAAAATAGTTTCTCTCTGTATCACGGTATCCTTGATAGTCTTTCATGTCTTTTAGAAACGTGGTCGTCTTCACAAGATTTTTAAGGCAACTCCCGGCCTCCTTCATGGCCAGGTCAATCTGCTCAAGAGCATGCCAGGTCTGTCCTTCAATCGTATCCGATACGGCTACTCCCGTTTCATTGGATCTCGCATTCATGCCCGAAATATAAATGGTCTTTCCGACCACCACACAATTGGCAAAGGGTTTTTGTTTCCCCATGACAAAACAAGGATAGATTTTTTTCTTCATCATATACTCCTTTCATTGTCGTTAAAGGTAAAAGTTGGTGAACTATACCTCAGGATACTCCTTTAGGATACCTAATTTACCCTAATGGCTTTAAACCTTCTTGCCACCTCTTCAAGGCCTACGACAAAGCGGTGGGGCTTTCGATAAACCCCAAATATAGAGGACAGTGGAAGTAGACCATAGCCCTTGTCTGATACCAGACATACACTGTGTGCATTCTCAGACATACACTATGGACAAAGCTCCTACTGGACAAATGGCCACACAATATCCGCAACCCTGGCAGTTCGTCTTATCGATTACAGGAAAACCATTGCCAGCCTTAACAGGGACAGGACAGAATCCATCCGAGCAAACGTCACATTTGATGCACTTCTCCTCGTCTACTTTAGCCGCTATCTTACCCACTTTCCAATCAATGCTATCATCTACTGGTTTAACATATTTAAGTCCTATTCCTACCAGGTCTTTTATTTCCTTATAGCCCTGTTCATCCATGAAGCGGTTCAAGAATTTTACGGAGTCAGTTATGAGCTTCCTGCCTTTCCAGAAGAAACCGGAAGACAGCCCCACAGTTTTTGCTCCCATCATAAGGACTTCAACGCAGTGTTCGGGGTTAACGAGACCGCCTACAGCACAAATATCAATCTCGGGAACAAAAAGGGCAATCGTCACTGTATCTTTATAGCAATGATATCGGTCATTAGGCCCTGAAACTCCTGCAAAGGGGTTGATTGGGAAATGGACTACATCCCATGGGGTTTTGCCCTTCTCATAAATCTTCGGAGGGGCAACAGTGATAGGTGAAGTTATATTGGTCACCCATTGAGCTCCGGCATCAGCAACGAGTTTAGCCAGAGCGACACACTTGGGAAAGCCCGCTTCAGCGGAGGGTTTGACTCCTACGGGTATTTTTACTGCATCCACACATGCTTTGGTGATGGGGGCCAGCACTTCAGGAATCTCACCCATGCTGGGCGTAAGCCCGAGCTTTCTGAGAGTCCTCATCTCAAGGGTATCCACTTCCTCTATGAGTTTAACGGCAGGATCCGTAGCCTCATACCCTACAAGAGATATAGGGCAGGCTACATTCAACTCAAGCCCATCTGCCCCTGCTTCCTCAAGCACCTTGCAGAGATGAACCCATTCCTTGATATCGGCTCCCGCTACATGAGGCTGTGCAATGATCGGCACGTCCTTGGGTAACTTTTTCTTGATGATCGACATCACCTCAAGGGTTTTATCCAAATAAAACTGGGTTGCACTTATATCACCCGTTGTGAACAGGCTTTCCCTATCGGCAAACCCTGGACATTGTATCTTGAGCCATTTCAGGGCTGGATTCGCTTCGGCTGGGCTTGATCGTTGTGGGCGAGTGGCTGAAATGTAAACATACCCTGCGCCCGCTTCCACGTGCCTCATCAGCCAATCGGCTTGCACCGTTGGAGTTCGAGCATACGCGATTGCTGGATTTAATGCAGCAACTCCTATAGGGTTCCTCATTTCCATACCGCCAAACGTTACCTGAAGATTTGCCATCTCCATCCCTATGCCTTCATCCGGCCACACCAATGTACTTTGCTTTTACTTCATCGTTTGACCTTAAATGATCCGGGGTAGACTCATATACGACTTCACCATTACTCAAAATGTAGAGGTAGTCTGCCACCTTCAGAGCCATGGGCAAGTTCTGCTCTACCAATAAAATGGAAAACCCTTTTTGCTTAAGCTGGGGAATGATCTTGCCCACTTCCTTGACGATCAGCGGGGCTAAGCCTTCGGATGGCTCATCCATTAAAATGAGCTGAGGGTTGGACATGAGGGCGCGTCCAATAGCCAGCATTTGTTGCTCCCCGCCACTTAAAAGGGTACCACGGTAGCTGGATCTTTCTTTTAAAATCGGAAATAGAGCGTAGACTTTATCCAGAGACCATGAATCTGCTTTACCAGCACCACGGGCTGACATGGTGAGATTCTCTTTCACACTCAGGGATGGAAAGATGTATCTTCCCTGCGGAACAAGTCCAATCCCCAACTTTGCAATCTTATCGGGAGAAAGGTCCCTAATCTCTTTCCCCTGAAAAAAAATTTGCCCGCGGCGGGGAGGGGTAAACCCTATGATGGAGCGAATGGCAGTCGTCTTGCCCATTCCGTTGCGGCCCAGAAGGGCTACTACGGAGCCCTCTGAGATCTGCAGGGAAACTCCACGCAGGACGTAGCTCTCGCCGTAGTAAGTATGAATATCAATGAGCTCCAACATCATCCGTGCTGTCCTCTGCCCCCATATAGATTTCTCTCACTTTTGCGTCACATTGAACGTCGTTTGGCGTGCCCGAACAAAGAACCTGCCCGTAATGTAGAACTAAAATGTGATCGGCGATCCCAAAAACTAAGTCCATGTCATGGGCCACGATCAGAATGGTAATCGTCGGTCCGAGGTTGCGCAGGATGGCTGCAACATCGGCACTTTCCCCCGTGGTTAACCCTGCGCTCGGCTCATCCAATAACAGCAGCTTCGGCTCCAAAGCCAGGCTCATGGCAATCTCCAACCTCTTCTGCTCCCCGTGAGAGAGGTCGCTTACCATGTTATCTTTCTTCTCCCACAAGTTTACGGATTTCAAATGCCTTTCGGCTTCCACGCCGTATTCGTGATAGGTTTCAAAAGACCGGAAGAAATGGAGACCGGAAGGCCTCATCCCATGAATCGCCAGCAGCAGGTTATTAAGAACGCTCATGCTGGGAAAAAGTGTGGAAGACTGGAAGGCTCGTGCAATCCCGAGGTGGGCACGCTTATAAACGGACAAATGCCTAATATCCCGGCCATTGAAGTAGATGTGGCCAGAATTGGCCCGGTGTTGACCATTGAGCACGTTTAAGAGCGTCGTCTTACCTGCACCATTCGGACCAATGATCGCCAGTTTCTCTCCGGTCTCAACAGCGAAGGTGACATCCTTTAGTGCTTCAACCCCGCCGAAATTCTTGGAAAGTCCTTCAACTCTTAACGCTTCCATGAGAATCGCCCAACCTACTCCATAGTCTTGTCAAAGACACGCCGATCCCGTCTCTGAGAAACATCACCGCGATCACGAAGATCCCGCCCAGGATCAACGGCCAGCGCTCAGGCGCATAGATACTGGCAAAATACTCTATGAGGATGACCACGACAGCGCCTGCGACCGGTCCCCAGAAGACCTGGGTACTGCCGATGATCACCATCAGCAGGGCCATCGTCGAAGTCGTGATACTGAGTTGAGGAGGCCCAACCACAACCAGGAAGTAGCTGAACAGAACTCCGGGGATCGCTGCAAACATCCCCGCGATAATATAGGCGAGATACTTGTAGAGCCAGGTATTGTAGCCCAGAGTACGCATCTTCTTTTCATCATCACGAATGCCCTGCAGCGCGTACCCGAAGGGGGAATTCACCAGCCGATGGAGCAGAAAGAAACAGGCGACCGCAATGAATAAGACAAGATAATAGTAGGTCACGGAGTTGATCGTAAACCCTGGGATTCCCAAGTCCGGAAAGGGTGTACCGATGACACCATTGTCACCCCCTGTCACGGAGCGCCATACGGTGGAAATGCAGAACACGAGTTGTCCCAGGGCAAGGGTCACAAGCAAAAAGTAGAGGCCAAACACGCGGAGTGCGATTATCCCGTAGATCGCCGCTAGAAGGCCGGCAACAATCACGGCAATCAAGGTCGCCACCCAGAAATTCCCAATCCCCAAACGCACGATCATGATGGTGGACGTGTATGCGCCCACTCCGAAATAGGTCGCATGCCCTAAGGAAATCATCCCAGTGTAGCCCCAGATCAGGTTTAAACTAAGAGCAAAGGTTGAAAAAATCAATATTTTGGTAATCATACTTCGGAGATACTGGGGAAAGAGGGGGGGCAATATGATAAATGCCAAAAGACAGGCCACATACGGGCCGTATTTGAGCAGGCGGGTCTGCGGCATGGATGAAGGCATCACCAAAACTGGACTTCCAGCCATACTCTCAACGTTCTGGCTTCTTCCCAGAATTCCCGTGGGCTTCAAGACCAGCATGATGATCAAAACCAGGTACATCGTAAACATGGCAAAATTTGGGAAAAAGGCCTTACCGAAAGCATCCACGATCCCTATGATGAGTGCACCGATCAGAGTCCCAAGGACGGAGCCAGGCCCCCCTACGACGACCACGATTAGGGCATAAAGAAGGATATCCAACGCCATGCCCTGCACCACTCCAATAAACGGTGTCGCTACACTGCCTGCAAAGCCCCCTACGCACGCGCCCAGCGTGAAGACCGCGCTGCAGGTCAAGCCATAGTTGATGCCAAGACCCATGGTCATTTCTTTGTTGTCCATACCGGCGCGGACAATCGCGCCGATTCGTGTCTTTTCAATGAGCCACCACAAAATGAAAAATCCAATTGCCCCGAGACCGATCAGAAATATGCGGTAAAATGGAAATGCATACCTCCCGACGGTGATTCTCCAGTTCAGAAAGGCAGGAGGATCGAATATCTGCACCCTACCCCCATAGACCCAAAGGGCGATATTCCCGATAATGTAAACTAGGCCCAAGGTGAGCAACACCTGGCTGTCCAACTGCTTATAAAGGTGTACCAGGAATAGGCGCTCGATGATCAGTCCTGCCACCCCGGCACCGATACTACCGATGACAATTGCGAGCCAGAAATCGCCTCCGGAATGAACCATGGTAACCGCAATGAACCCTCCGATCATGAAGAGCGAGCCATGGGCCAAGTTCAAAATGCCCATTACCCCGAGGGTAATCGACAGCCCCATGGCCAGAAGAAATAAAACCATACCGAAGGAGATGCCGTTGAGCAGGTTTATTGTGAGCAGGTCCATTGTAGGGTCTGGCTTTGCTGCAATTTTCCGGCGTTACTAACCTTGTCGAGTCTCGTCATGCATAGACAACGGAATTAATCATATCACAAGAGGTCTCACGTATCCAATAGGGAACGGTTTCAAACCGTTCCGTGCTGCAGTCGAAATCCAGAAAAGCAATGCATTCCGGAGCCTGCCCCGCACTCGATACGGGGTCAAGCCCGGAATGATAATCGGCAAAAGATTTACGCCGCCACGTAAACTAAGCAGTATTATCTCCTTTACATCTTTGGAGCCGCATCTTTAGCGCTGGCTGGTTCACTCCGGACGACATTCTCATATTTATAGACGTCGGTTGGAATATAAGTATTGCCGTCCTTGATGATCTTCATAATGTGAGCATTTCCAACACCCACCCTATCATCGTTGAATGATACTTGCCCCCAAGGTGTCTTGAACTTGCCATTCTTCAACGCCGCACGCAACACAGCTGGAGTGGTATCCCCCTTGGTGGACTGGATCGCCTGCAGGATTATCGTCACTGCGGAATACATGGCAGTGCCTCCAGCATCATAAGGATATCGACCGTCCTTGTCGGCTTTGTTCCCGTGAAGCTTCACCCACCGATCCACCCAGTTCTTCACATCTGGTCCTTTGACATAGGCATCGTAGGCAGAACAGCTGATGAGATTCAGCGCTTTATCACCCAAAGCTTTCAGGTTTTGCACTATGAGCGTGGTGCATCCTCCTTGCACAAGTGGCATTTTGAAGCCGTACTGACTGTACTGGTTGATGAATTGGAGGGTATGGAAGGGTACAAACCAGAACATGCAGCAGTCAGCCTGTTTCATCGCGGTAATGTAGGGACCGTAATCTACCGTATTCATCGGCGCCCGCTGCCGCTGGATGATCTTGCCCCCCCTGCTCACAAAGCCGTCCATGGCGCCCTGGGTAAATTCTTCAGCAAATATGATGTCATCGTGGATCACAGTAGCTGTTTTATAGCCCAATACGTCATGAGCGTAAGTACCTACAAAAAATCCCGTCCCCCTATGCGTACCCGTGTGTGCAAAGACGTGGTCGCCGGTCGCCAGTATCTGGGGCATCAATTCCATGATGCCGATATGCGGTATTCCTAACGGCTTCAATAGCGCGGCCACTGGAGCTGCTGCTGCTGCTGGGAGGGGGCCGATAATGGCATCGGCTTTGTCTACTTCCAACAGTTTCTTGGCTTTGTCTACAGCCACCGTCGGGTCACTGGCTGAGTCTTCACTGACCAGCTTGATTTCCCTTCCGGCAACCTTTCCGCCGAACTCATTAATGGCAAGCTCTGCAGCTCTCAACATCCACGGATTGCTGTCAGAGCTCGATCCGGTAAAAACGCCCAGGTTCCCGATGACAACAGGCTTCCGCGTCGTCTGTGAAGAAGGAACACCTGGGGTCAATGCTAATAACGCTAATGTCAAGACGAGAACGATGCCCAATACAGAGAATGCACCTATTTTATTCATCATAATATTTACTCTCCTTCAATTTTTTTGATTTTCATATTCTTTGTTATTGCCGTGCCTATTTTGGTTGTAACTTGAATCACCTCCTCCCTCATCGTCAAAGATGTGATCATCCTCTTCCCCTTGGTTGCCGACTGAAATATATGATCACAATCTCTGCACGAATTCAATTTTGCCCTATCCAGAATCTCTTTGTTTAGACCGCGGATGATCGCATCTTTTCTGCCTCATTTCACTCTGTTGTCAAGATTCACCTTCGCTCTTCGCTTTGTATACTTTGCAAAGTAAACAGGTGAGGTCCGGAGAACCGAACATAGGATCGTAATGGTCGTTTGATGTCAAGACATTCACGATCCTCGGGGTCTCAGGATTGATAGCAAAGCTGATGGCGCTGTCAGCTTTATCGGCTCCGATGGGATGATGGACGGGGGTTACAGCCGTTTAGCACACGTGAGAGAGAATCGGCTACCATCAGAACTACTTTGACGCCCGTCTATCTCTACTCAATTGTCAAAGAGCAGTTCACGTTAAAAAGCTACTTATATTTAGTCCCTTCACCCTCCTCTATTGCGACACAGTCTCTCTAGGGGGGAGGGGATGTTGATCAGTCGGAAAGTATTTCGCTACATCTTTGGAGCCGCATCTTTGACCTTTGCTGGTTCGTCCCGGACGACATTCTCATACTTGTAAACATCGGTTCGAGTATAGGTATTGCCTTCCTTGACGACCTTCATCACGTAAGCGTTCCCAGTGCCCACCCGACCAGCGCTGAAGGAAACCGGGCCCCAGGGGGTCTTGAACTTGCCTTTTTTCAATGCCTCGCGTAACACTGCCGGAGTGGTATCCCCCTTTGCCAACTCGATCGCCTGTAAGAGGATTGAGGTGCCGGCGTACATGGAAGACCCCTCCGTGTAGTATGGGTATCTGCCATCCTTGTCCGCTTTGTTTCCATGCAGTTTTAACCACCGATCCACCCAGTTCTTCACATCTGCCCCTTTGATATAGGCATCGTAAGAAGAACCACTAATGAGATTGAGCGCTTTGTCACCTAATTCAGCCAGATTCTGGACTCCGAGGGTAGTACATCCTCCCTGTACCAACGGCATTTTGAATCCGATCTGGCTATACTGATTAATGAACTGGACGGTATGGATCGTCACAAACCAGAACATCACGCAATCGGCCTGTTTCAAGGCCGTGATGTAAGGAGCGTAGTCCATTGTGTTCATCGGGGTCCTCTGCCGCTGGATAATCTTGCCCCCCCTGCTCACAAACCCGTCCATCGCACCCTGGGTAAATTCTTCTGCAAAGACGATGTCATCATGAATCACGGTGGCCGTCCTATAGCCCATGACGTCGTAAGCATAAATGCCTACGAAATATCCGGTGCCCCTCTGGGTACCCGTGTGCGCAAAAGTGTGATCCCCGGTCGCCAACAACTGAGAGGGGAATTCCATGATGCTGGAATGGGGTATCCCCAAAGGCTTCAGGAGGGCCGCTACGGGGAAAGCCGCTGCTGCAGGAAGGGGACCTATGAAAACATCAGCTTTATCGGCTTCCAGCAATTTCTTGGCTTTGTCTGCGGCCACCGTCGGGTTGCTGGCGGAGTCTTCACTCACCAGCTTGATCTCCCTGCCAGCAACCTTTCCCCCAAACTCATTGACGGCAAGTTCGGCAGCATTCAACATCCAAGGATTTGGAGTCGCGCTCGTTCCAGTGAAGCAGCCAAGGTTTCCTATGACGACAGGTTTACGCGTAGCAGGCTGGGAAGGAACACTTGTTGCCATGACGAATAAGGCAAATGCTAATACTAAGGTGATGCCCAGTGCAGAGAACATGCTTTTCTTCTTCATTGTATTCAACCTCCTCTTTGATCATTCATTTTCAAATTGTCTCGATCACACAAATTCTCTTTCTAGGTGAAATCACCTCCTCTCCGATCCTCTTCAAAGCGTCATGATTATCCCCAACCTGATTGCAGACTGAATAAACTCGGTTGCCCCGGCTTAAATAGGCGCGCAGTCGTGAATTCGTTTTTTGTCCTTTCCAGAATTTTTATATTTGACGCCGAGAAGACTCAATCAGTACCTTCTTTTTTACCAAATTTCGTTGAATTGTCAAGAGATTCAACTGACTGACCTCTCCGAGAAGTGGGGAGTTAGATTCAAGAGAGCGGAGGGAGTGATGGGAAAACTTCAAACTTTGCAGAAATCTCAAGGGCCTACTTGACTATTGAATGCGATTCGTTTAATTTCAATTTCAATGTTGCCTGGATACCATTCCTTGTTATTGGGTTGAGCACCGACGTGGATACGGAGGGTATTGGAAAAGAACGGGAGGAAGGCCGATGAGAAACTGGCCGAGGGCCAGGTTATTCCAAGTCAGTTGAAAATATCAGGGCATGATGAAGCCCTTTTAGTTTAAATGAGATGACAAGGAGGAAAATATTCATGCAAACTAATTTTCCTAAATTATTTGAGCCGGGATGGATAGGAAATGTCCAGCTTAAGAACCGGGTGATTAAGGCTCCCCAGCATACTGGGCTCGCCAACCCTGATGGTTCAGTCACCGATAGGATGCTACGGTACTACAAAGACGTGGCTTCGGGCGGGGTCAGCATGGTCATTGTCGAGTACGCATGGATCGACAACGATGCCAGCAGGGCCTCGCCGTGCCAACTTGGCATTGCCAGCATGGATCATATCCCCGGGCTTTCATTGCTCGCACAAACCATCCAAGCCAATGGGGCGAAGGCGGCAATCCAGATATCGCACGCGGGGCGGCAGAGGTTCACGCTCGCCAGACCGAAGGCTCCGTCAACCGTTCCCTGGGAGGAAATTTATGCCGCTGGCTGCCCGCCCCCGGATGTGCTGACGTTTGAAGAAATACTGCAGATCGTCAAGTCTTTTGGACAGGCTGCGAAGAAGGCACAGATCGCAGATTTTGATATGGTTGAGATACACGCCTGCCACGGGTATCTCATTTCGAATTTTCTCTCTCCCCGGACAAACAAACGGGCGGACTGGTACGGTGGTTCGCTGGAAAACCGCATGCGTTTCTTGCTGGAAGTGATTGCAGAGATCAAGTGTCAGGTTGGATCCGGATATCCTGTCTGCGTGAGGGTGAGCGGCATTGATTATGAACCGGACGGCACGAAAATCGAAGAGACCATAGAGCTTTGCAAGCGTCTTGAAGCGCTGGGGGTTGCTGTTATTCATATGTCGGGAGGGAATCACCACCAGACGATCCATGAAGTCAGTCCGATGGGTATGTCTTTAGCGCACAATGTATGGGCGGCGGAGGCTGTGAAGAAAGAGATCAAGATACCGGTCATTGCCTCTGGCTCAATCACTCACCCCGAGTTGGCAGAAAGTATTCTGGCAGATGGGAAAGGCGATTTCATCGGGCTGGGCAGGCCTCTCTGGGCAGATCCGCAATGGCCTTTAAAGGCCCTGGAAGGCAGACCGGAGGACATCAGGCCCTGCATACGCTGCAATGATGGTTGCTTGGCAAGGGGAGATCATCTGGCGAAAACGATCTCGTGCTCGGTCAATGTTGCGGTTTGCAGGGAAGCGGAGTTCCAGATTACAAAGGCAGAACATCCCAAGAAGGTTGCTGTGATTGGTGGCGGTCCTGCCGGAATGGAGGCAGCGAGGGTATGCGCGTTGAAAGGTCATCAGG
>Ga0214473_10009564_pt1 | contig 11449 bp, 17 predicted proteins | sample RVTome_7_FD_203509 | JGI IMG/M metagenome (GOLD analysis project Ga0214473, IMG submission 203509) | Soil microbial communities from uranium-contaminated site in the Upper Colorado River Basin, Wyoming, United States - RVT98D197 | ecosystem: Environmental > Terrestrial > Soil > Contaminated >...
GGAGTTTCCGACAAAATCCCCGAACATCATTCCTTTAAACACAGGGAATCATTTTTTAACTTCACTTCAGATTTTATCCAAATTACATTTTCGAAAAATTATGACTTTAGATGGAAGAAAGCCGGAGATAAATTACCCAACCAGTTGGGAATATAAAATAATCGGGCCAAACGTTGATGATATGCTGAAGGCAGTTGAGGAAATTATTATTGGTCTCGAATATCAGATAACTCCTTCCAACATCAGCAGGCATGGTAAATACTTCAGCCTTAACATATCTGTAGTTGTTCCTTCAGAGATATTGAGGGATATTATTTTTCAGAAATTAACCAGCCACCCGCATATAAAATTTGTGATATGATGGATGAGAATTGCAAAGTTCCGGCACCGATCAGCTTCAATTGCTGGAAACACCACTCAGGATTTATTAAAAAGCAAATTTCGTTATGTAAGAAACCAGAAGATATCGAAACATTAAAAACAATTTTGTTGAAGGTTGGCGGTTCGCAAATGGATTTATATTTTGGAAAAAGCTCTCCTCAATTTATTTCAAAATCGATAATCAAATTTCTTGAAACATCAGAATTACTGAACAAAGAAAAATATAATGAATGGCTTAAAACAGATGGAAAGGATTACAGGCTTTTCAAAATGAATGATCCGTCAGCTGACGGATCGATTTGGACTTTAAGATTTGGTGTGACCCCCAAAAAGTATGTTCACATTCACCCGGGAAGAAATTCACCGAATACAATCAGAGTAAGAGCGGTAACACTGAAGACAGCGATTTTTGTTTTGTCCTGGAGGAAAATTAATAAGAGTGAAAAAATTGATCTGTCGATAATTAATTCATTGAGGAAAAAATATTTGAACGAACCGCCGTTAAAAAAATTCTCTAATAATTCCGGACTGGGTAAAATTCTGAATCTTCTTAGTAAGTAAAAATGAGCACAATTTTTTTTGACGTGATTGTAATTGGTGCGGGTGTTTCCGGCTCGTCCGCTGCTTATGAACTGGCTAAAGCCGGACTGAAAGCTTTAGTTCTGGAAAAAGAAAAGCTACCTCGATATAAAACTTGCGGTGGCGGAGTTGTTTTTAAAGCAGCCAACCTTCTGCCTTTTAAATTCGAAGAAATAGTACAAAAAACGTTTTATGCAGCCGATGTTATCGATCATGAAAACAAAACAAAATTCAGGATAGAGAGAAATATTCCATTAATAAATATGGTAATGAGATCGGATTTCGATTACTTTATTTTGAAAAAAGCTGTGGAGAAGGGCGCTGTAGTAAATGATAAATCCGAAGTGCTTGAAATGATTAATGAAAAATATTCAGTTGAAGTTAAAACTTCCATTCAAACGTTTAGTGCAAAATTTGTTATAGCGGCAGATGGCGCTACAGGTTTTTCAATGACAAAGTATAAACTGAGCAAGAACATTTTAAGAATTCCCGCAGTTGAATCGGAGATATTCACTAATGACAAAATGATGGACAAATATAAAGATATCGCAAGGTTTGATTTTGGATTTATTCCACATGGTTATGGATGGGTTTTTACAAAGAAAGATCATCTGTCAATCGGTGTTGCATTTATGAATAAAATTGAGCAATCTATTCAAAGCTGGTTCGGTAAATACCTGGAATTTCTAGGATTCAAAGAGAAAAATATTTTTAAGAATGAAAAGCATGGTTATGTAATTCCATTAATTCGTGGGAATGTAGTAAGCAGCATTAACAGAATTTTATTTGCCGGAGATACTCTTGGCTTTGCTGATCCGCTTACGGCAGAAGGAATAAGTTATGCAATTGAAACAGGTCAATTAGCTGCCGGCTCAATTATTAAAAATGAATTTGATTATCAGAAAACAAGGGAAGATTATAGAGAAATAATTGAAAATGTGTACAAAGAAATTAAAGCGGCGAGATTTCTTTCGAGAGTAGTTTATGGTCCGTTAACTTTAAGAAAATTTATTTTCAAGCATTATGGAAGAGGGTTGAGTGAATTGCTTACCGAAGTAATAACGAATAAAAAGAAATATAACGAGCTGGTAAATAATCCGGCAAATTATCTGAAATTAATAAAACCGAAATATTTTTTAAGAACAAGTTAGAAGTCTGTCACGGGACGACCGTGACAGCCACATAGTTAATTCTGGTTAGTTTCTGCAGTCAGAAGTTCTTTTTCAATTGCAGATTTAAAAGACTCTTTTGGAAGAGCACCAACGGCTAATTTTGGCTGCCCTTCTTTAGGAATGAAAAGTAGCGAAGGAATGCTTCTTATTCCGAAAACAGCACCGAGCTCCTGCTCTTCATCTGTATTCACCTTGTAAAAATTTATTTTACCCTGGTATTCTTTTGAAAGTTCATCGACGATTGGAGCTACCATTCTGCAAGGACCGCACCATGGTGCCCAGAAGTCTACTACTGCAGGAAGTTCGCCTTCAAACTTCCATTCCTGGTTCTTTTCGTAATTAAAAACTTTTTCTAAAAACGTTTGTTTGGTTAAATGCTCTGCCATTATTATTTCCTTTTGTGTAAGATGATTTAAATTGCTTTTAAAACTCTCTGAAGTTTTTCCTGTACTTCTGATGCGATTGGTTTCATATTGTCATTCTCTATTATCCATGTCATTACCATCGGATCGAATATGGAGACAACAGTTTTATTTTCCTTTTCATATACTATTACATTGCAGGGAAGTAAAAGCCCGAGCTCTTCTTCTTCCTGCAACGCTTTGTGAGCAATCGGCGGATTGCAGGCACCAAGTATAACATACTTTTTAAAATCAACATTAATTTTTTGCTTCAGGGTTTCTTTTACATCAATTGTTGTTAAAACTCCGAACCCTTCCTTTTTTAATTCTGCAGTAACCTTTTCGATAGCTTTTTCATAAGGCATGTCGACTGTTTTTGAAAATCCGTATTGCATATTTGTCACTTTGATTTTTTTATTGTTGAAAGTTTAAACGGTGCATATAGCGGGCAGAAACCGACAAGACTCGTCAGCAAAAATATAACAGCGAATATTCCTAAAACGATTGCCGCAACACCAGTAATCTGATTTGTGAAATAAAGAATAATGATAATTGCTGCAAGCAGTATCCGTATCCCTTTGTCCATTGAACTCATGTTCTTTTTTCCCGCGGGGTGGGATTTCACTTCGTTCAACATTTTTCGTTCTCCCTGTTTGTGAATAATAGTTTAATTTTTTTCCAATCTGTTAGTATTAAGCCAATTAATGATCCGTACAACGTGCTGTTTACCGGACTGCTTGTTATAGCACAACTTCCGCGGCATCCGATAATATTGTAATATAAAAATCCTAAAATAGCACCTAGTAAAACAGGCGCGAATAATTTTATTTTTGTAAAGTTCATTTTAAACCTGCTGCGTTCCATCTAGTAATTCCGCCTTTAAGATTGGATGCGTTGTAACCGAGCCTTTTAAGTTTTGCTGCTGCATTCAAGCTTCTGCTGCCGGTCTGGCAATAACAGATCACTTCAGCATCTTTAAATTTCCTTAATTCACTCAAGCTTGATGTTATCGAAGTAATTGGAATATGAAAAGAACCTTTAATGAAGTTTCTTTTTCTTTCAGAGGGTGTTCTCACATCAAGCAGAACGACATTCCGTTCTTTTTTAATCTTATTGGATACTTCATTTGCCGAATAGTGTTTTACTGATCTGATCAGAAGTATTTTTCTTATAATATAAAAAGCCGCAAGGGCAATTAGTGCGTATAAAAATATTTGTTCTGCTGTCATTACCTTAATTCTAAATGTTTACTAAGAGTTGGATAATTGAAAAGAGAAAAGGATTCAAATCTGATAGTATCAGTAAAAAACAGAGTTGTTTGAACCAATAATTAAACGAGAGCAAACACTATCTGGTTTTTAGTGCTTCCTGTCTTCCAACATAAAAATTGTACAGCCACATCAAAATGGTTGCAAGCACGCCAATACCAATTAGTGCGAACCAAACCATTTCCGGCTTTCCAGCTGCTTTTGAAGTTTGATAAAGCCATCCACCGAGAGGATCGCCCACAAATCTTGCAATAGCTATTGGAAGAAAAGCATATCCTTGGAACAATCCCTGCTGTCCCGGCGGAGCTATTTCAGAAATGTATTCATAATATCTCGGAGCCTGCATCATCTCACCGATTGCAAACGCAACTATTCCTGCAGCTATAGTTGGAATGCTTGGGTTAATGCCGATGATAATCCAGATTAAGCTGGAAAAGGCAAAACCCAGTAAAATTGCTTTCCTTGTTGAAATATTTTTTGTTAACCGGTTAATTGGAATCTGCAATAGAATAATTGCACCGGCACCAGCCCAGGATTGTATGATTTCATACGGTGCATTTATATCGATATAATCTGTTATGTAATATGGGACGATTATAAACTCCTGCCAGAAAATTATCCAGTAAAGAGAATAGATGAGAAGAAAAACCATGAACTTAACATTAGCGAGAACAACGAAAAGATTTGTAAACTTTTTCCCAAGTGATTCAACAACTTCTGCATCCTTTCCTTTCACTTCTTTGTAAAATAGTATGTTTACAATGAGCATAGCAAAGCAGCTGATTGACGAAACAAGATAGACAAATTCATTGCCGAAACTGTCTCTTACAAAATATGCTATGGTAGGACCGATCATCGCACCGGCATTTACCAGCCAGTAATAAATTGCAAAGCCGAGTGATTTAGTTTCAGATGTTGTGGTTACTGCAACCGTACCAAGCACAGATGGCTTTATAAATGAACCACCAAAAGCAGTGAATACAAGAAAGATCATCATCAGCCAGTAAAGATCCATTCCATCATAAATTCCCGAGAACATGCTCATTCCGACAGAACCGATTAAAAAATATCCGAGACCGAGAATCGAAAAGGCAACATTAAATGCACGTCTGAATCCCCATTTATCGGCAAGAGTTCCGCCAAGAATCGGAAGAAGATAAATTATTCCGCCAAACATTCCCGAAAGCTGCCCTGCTTCTGATTCGCTGAAACCGAGCTTATTGCGCATATAAATCATGAACACAATCTGCTGACCATAATATGCCAAACGCTCAAACAGCTCCATCCCGTTTGCAACCCAGAATGTTTTATGAAAACCTTCTTTGAGCAGTTTTAGCCTTCCTTTTTGTTCCATGAATTTCCTTTAAAAAATTTGAAAGACAATTTAGGAAGTTTAGTGCATATATTTTACTTGCTGATTGCCAAATAAAATTCATATATTCGCTTCCCGTCATTTGAATTCAGAATAAGATATAAGCAAGGGAGATAATTAATTATTTTAAAAAATTAATGAGGAGGTTAAATGTTTAGTTTAAAAAGAATTCTTTTTGGAATGCTTATTTTGCTTGCAGGAATAAGTTTCGCCGATCAGCCAGCATTTGTTAAGGAATTTTTGGGGCAGGTTGATTTTGTTGAAGGAAGACTAACACAGCTTGCAGAAGCAATGCCCGAGGATGCATATGACTGGAGACCGGGAGATGGCGTCCGATCGGTTGGTGAAGTTTATCTTCATGTAGCTTTCGGTAATTATCTGTGGGTAACTTTGTGCGGTGGAAAAGTTCCTGAAGATGTCGGGTTTGTTGCAGATCAATCAAAAATTCATGATTGGGATATACAGACATCAGACAAAGCAGAAATCATAGCAACTATGAAAAAATCTTTTGATGTATTAAGAAAAACTGTAAAAGATTTTACCCAGGAAGATCTTGATAATAAAGAAATTGAATTCTTCGGGATGAAAACTTCATTAAGGAATTTTCTTGTTTCAGGAATTGCGCATTCACATGAACACCTTGGTCAATCAATTGCTTATGCAAGAATGAATAGTGTTACTCCGCCCTGGAGTAAAAGTCAGGATTAATAATTTTATTGGGCTTGATAATTCAAGCCCTTTTTGTTTTAACAAACCAGTAAAAATTATCTTATAATATTTTCCGATTGATTTGAATTCGGTCTGCTTACCTGAATTATGCTGAATAATAAAACAGCAGCTCCTGCCCATTGTGCAGGCTCCAATATATTTTCACGAAGTATGTATTCGAGTATTATTGCTGTAAATGGAAAAGCAAGTTCACAAATCGCAGCGACAGACGCCGAGATTCTTTTCAATCCATAGTAATAAAGAAAGATAGCCGTTCCGCCGGTTGTAAAAGCAATCAAGAGAAAAGTATAAATCTGTGCGGAAGATATTTCTATAATGCTGTATATAGTTCCTGAAGAGAGAACGATTACGAGCATAATGATTGATGAAAATCCAAATCGTAAATAGGTCCCCATTTCAAAACCAACGTTTAATAATGCCCGCTTACTGAAAACAGTAGAGGAGCCAAAACTTACAGCAGCAAGCAAAGAAAATAATGCAGCAGCTGTTGTTTTTTCGCCGGCATCTAAATTTGGTGGTGTAAATCCGAACGTCATCAAGTAAGCACCAACTATTGCAAGACTTGCCCAGAGGAAAAATTTTAATGGGAGACTCTCTTTTAACAATAAAGCTGCAAGAGTTAAAGCAAATACCGGTTGAAGTTTTTGAATGAGAATAACGATCGAAAGATTTACAAAGTTTACATAAAATAGTGCCTTGGTAATTGCCATTGTTCCAATTGCCCCGCCAAATAATGCTACACCTAAGAAAGCAGACCAGTCTTTATAATTCAACACTTTGAGCGACGGTAGTTTTTTGAACATTACCGGAGAAAGAAAAATTGCAACGATTGTACTCTCAATAAAAACAACGAGCGGTACGGGCAGAGTAAAGAGTATCGGTCGCAAGGCAATTCCATCAACCGCCCACAAAGCTGCGGCTATAATAACAAAAACAGGAGCTAATCGTTTCATGTATATAATATATTTGAAAACTATATTATCAAGTTAAACACGTGAGATAAAAATTAAGAAAAGATAGTTCGTTATTTCTAAATATCTCACGTGCTAAATAATTTGCTGAAGAGTTGTTTCTATTTTACTAATAATTGATTAGATTAACATAATCTGTCTATTATCCGGAACTTTAAGAAACTTAACAGTTAAGAACAGGAAAATAAATTTTGGAGGACACATGGCTGTTTATCCGGCAATCCATGATTTTGCCAAAAATTTAGAACAGTGGGCAGATACTCATCATCCTAAATGGATTGATGTGCTGAGAATGATTCTTGGATTAATTTTATTAGCGAAGGGCATTGTCTTTATAAGTGACCGCGAAATAATTCTTTCCATGCTTGCCGAAAGTAAGATTGAATTCATTTCAATTATTATTGCTCATTATGTTATCCTTGCACATTTATTTGGCGGATTGTTGATAGCGATTGGACTGCTTACAAGGCTTGCTATACTGTTTCAGATTCCTGTTCTGATCGGCGCAATTATTTTTGTTGATCTACCAAGAGCATTTCAATCTGCAAACTCCGATCTTGGATTTGCAGTGCTTGTATTGTGCCTGCTGATATTTTTCTTTTTTTATGGATCCGGTCCGCTTTCGGTTGATAACTATCTTAGGAAAAAATCAGATCAGCTTTTTGTTTATAACAGCAGAATAAACAATCAAAACAAAACTATGGAGATGACTGAATGATGGGACCTTCGACAAATTTTGTAATCAAGAACCAATTCAGAAAAATTCTAACAGATAAATTCAAAGTTATTCCAATAAGTTGTGCAGCGCTTTTGCTGCTGCTTTATTCCTGCAGCATATCTCAGTTCAGCCCCGAAGCATACAAGCAGGCAGTTGATCTTAAAGTTGAATCACTTGAATTAATGTCGTATGCAACGGAATCCATTGCGGATTTTGAATCAGAGGCGGCAGCATTAAAGCAGGCGTTGAAAAAAGCTTACGAGTTTGCAAAAGGAAGACCGGATAACGAAATATCAGCTCAGCAGTGGGAAATATTAATTGATGAAGAGCGAAATCTTCTCGGAGGGTTTTTGAAAAGATGGGAAGATGAAGATACACTGAATGAAATGTTTATCACTGAAGCTCAATCCTTAGTCAGTGATGCATTCGATACGATAATCGGACTCGAAAGCGGAAAAATAAATCCATCTGAAATTCAATAGAGGAAATTGAAATGCCTACGTTTAATGATTTTCTTTCAACACTTAAAAAGGATTTGCTGGAATTTGCCAAAGCTAATCTTAATGAACATAAAGATGAGCTGCTGAAAGACGGAAATGCATTTATTGAAAAAACAAAAGCCGATCTTAAACGATGGACAGACGGACTTGTTTCAGGCGCATTAAGCCAGAAAGATTTTGAGTTTCTTGTAAAAGGGAAAAAAGATCTCGCACAGATGGAAGCGCTAAAACAGATTGGTCTTTCTAAAATCAGAATTAATAAAATAGTTGACGGAGTATTGGGAATAGTAATAGGGAGCGCAGTTAAAACATTTCTTTAATTAATATGTTTACTAAGACGGTAAACATCCGGGGCGTTTAAAACAACTTGATTGAAACAAATACAAACCGAATTGTTATTTTTCGTAATAACAATCAAAACTTTTAAAAACTATTCTTTATAACCGGGATTAATATGGAACAATCAAAAGAGCTTACAGCAGCATTACTAACGCAGATATTATTTTCAAAACTTTCTCACAGGTTTTTTGATAAATATACTGAGTATGAAATGCAATCTGATTTTTTAAAAAATGAAATTATGAGTGTATATAAAACTTTTCTGGAAAAAGTAAACGGGCAGAAAACACCGGCGAAAAAGTAAGACTGGTTAAAACCCCGGATTGTTGTATACGCTCGCGTAATTTTTTTCCTCTTCCGTCCTGCAGAAAATCCGGTTCAAATACAATTGTATTATTTAACAATACGTGCTTTTATTAAAATCCCTCCCATTATAGGAGTATTATTCGGAAGTATTAATTTCATTTTTTGGTAGAATTCCTTCTTCTCACTTCTCATCGACGGAACCAAATAAGATTTTATTTTTCCGCTTGCCGTGAAAGCAAGTGAAAGAAGCCGGTATGGAAATCTGAACTCGGATTTAATATCGTTTTTAACTTCATCAAGCTTTATAACAGACTCACTTTTGAAATCCAGGCTGGTAAGCAGATCGATCCAATCTTTTAAATATGGGTAATGTGAGGTACATTGAACAATTCCAAAAGAGCTTTTGCACAGATCATTTATACGAATAATCTCTTCCGGAGGAGTAGAATCCAGCCAGATAGTCTCGTTTATTACCATACTTCCATTTGGTCTGAGAACTCTCCGTATCTCCTTTAAAATATTTTTCAGATCATCACCTTCTTGTATTCCAAGTACAGATTCTAAATAAATCTTATCGAACGTATTTGATTCGAAGGGAATTTGTGTCTTGTGTTTCATTAAGCTGAACTTAACAGAATCGCCGGTCATGCAGAAACGTAACCTGGCTTTGGCTTTCTTTAGCATCAACGGCGAAAGGTCAATACCGTAAAATCTTGTTTTCCTGTTGTTTGAAAAAAGCTGAACTAATGTTGTCCCTGTACCACAGCCTATTTCCAGGATTTTCTCTCCCGGCCGGCAGTTTAAAGATTGGATTAGAACCCTTGTTGCGCGCTCACCTCTTGCATGGATGTACTGGGCATGAATCCTTCCGAAAAAATTTAATATTTCATTTTGCATTTTATTAAGTGCGGCTGAAGAGTTTTTCTTATTATAAGATCATTATAAATATACTCTCTGCATTTTAATAATGTTACTTATTTTTTTGTAACTAATCATTCAGAAAATATTCTTTCAAACCTTTCACGCCCTTAAAAATTTTCTTAATTTTGCCCCGCATCCTTAGCTCAGTTGGTAGAGCATCTGACTCTTAATCAGCAGGTCGCGGGTTCGAGTCCCGCAGGATGCACAAAAAAATTTTAATACCAATTGTACCCCGTCTTTACGGGGTTTTTTATGTTGACCATCTCACTAGATAGACGGCAAATAAACACAATTCCCTATAAACATTATTATTAATCCAGGGAAAAGTTATCCTTTCGTGATAATTGTGAGCGAACTCTTAATAATCTTTACCGTAGAAATAATAACCTGCTTGATAAACAATTAATAAATATTCATTTTTACTTAAAATCATTAACGGATAATTTTATGAAGCGATTTTGTTTAGTAATGACATTTCTTTCCATCAGCATTTTTAATTTTATGGGCTGCGGAGAGAGGGAAACAAATGCACAATCTGAGAATAAAAGCGAAACAGGAGTAAAAAAACAAATGGACAATCTGCAGAAAGCTACTTTCGGTACGGGCTGCTTCTGGTGTACCGAAGCAATTTTCGAAAGACTAAACGGAGTTGTTGATGTTGAGTCGGGTTATTCGGGAGGAAAAGTTGTTAACCCTACTTATGAAGAAGTTTGCACCGGCACAACAGGTCATGCGGAAGTAACTCAGATAACTTACGATTCATCAATCATAAGCTACGACGAGCTGCTGGAAGTTTTCTGGAAGACTCACGATCCAACAACTTTAAACAGGCAAGGCAACGATGTTGGTCCGCAGTACCGTTCTGTAATTTTCTATCATAATGATGATCAAAAAAGACTTGCAGAGAAATATAAAAACGAGTTAGATAAATCCGGGGCATGGGAAAAACCAATCGTAACAGAAATTTCTCCATACACAAATTTTTATTCGGCAGAAGGTTATCACCAGGATTATTATGCAAATAATCCCAACCAGGGTTATTGTTCTTTTGTTATTGCGCCGAAGGTAGAAAAGTTTGAGAAGGTTTTTAAAGATAAGCTGAAACGAAAAAAATAATTTGTGAGAAGAATCAAAAATTAAAGTTAAAAGAAAAACTTAATCGACTTTACATCGAAGCTTCTTCGTATTGAATTCCTTCGTAATCGTAATCAGGATTAGATGCGGTAGTTTTGACACCACGCGTATTGAATTCCACCTGCTGACCGGGAGCGAGATCAAATATAGTCGCACTTGTTTCCTGTCCGGCAATAGTATATTTGATAAAAATATTGGCTAAAGGTTTTTTCAGGTTATTCTTGATCTTTCCTTTCACAACAGCCATATATAATGGTCCTGATTCCTCTGAGGCGTTAACATAATTATCCGGCTGCTGAGACATCAGTATTTTACCTGTAACTTCTACATCATCCTTGACTTCCCTTGTAACAAAAAAGTAAACTCCGCCACCTATGGTACTTAAAAGAATTACAGTAGCGAGAAATTTCATCATAATTCCTCCGTTTTTACCGAATTAATTAAAAGACATTCAACAAATATTATTCCTCTGATTTTTTTGGCAATAAACCGGTTTTTAATCACAGAAAGCAGTATTTATTTGAAGAATTTGTTCTGATTCATGTCATTTTATTCTAAAGTCTCCATTTATCTGTAAACCTTTTCTCTTATCTCCCCGATACTTTTGAATGGCTTCGGAGGATTTAAATATCCGGCGATGAATTTATAAATCTTTAAA
>Ga0214473_10009565_pt1 | contig 11448 bp, 7 predicted proteins | sample RVTome_7_FD_203509 | JGI IMG/M metagenome (GOLD analysis project Ga0214473, IMG submission 203509) | Soil microbial communities from uranium-contaminated site in the Upper Colorado River Basin, Wyoming, United States - RVT98D197 | ecosystem: Environmental > Terrestrial > Soil > Contaminated >...
GACCAGGTGCCCGGTCAGCGACGCCTGGATGGCGATCTCGGCCGTCTCCGCGTCCCGGATCTCCCCCACCATGATGATGTCGGGGTCCTGGCGAAGGATGGAGCGCAGGCCGTTGGCGAACGTCAGCTGGATCTTCGGGTTCACCTGGATCTGCCCGATCCCCTGGAACTGGTACTCCACCGGGTCCTCGATCGTGATGATGTTCTTGGTGCCGGAGTCGAGGTGGCGCAGGGCGGCGTAGAGCGTGGTGGTCTTCCCCGAGCCGGTCGGACCGGTGACGAGGAGGATGCCGCTGGACCGGGAAAGGAACCGCTCGAACGTCGCGAGGTCCGAGGGGTCGAGGCCCATGTCGGCAAGCCCGAAGAGGATGTTTCCGCGGTCGAGGAGGCGCAGCACGGCGCGCTCGCCGAAGGATGTGGGGACGGTGGAGACGCGGATGTCGATCTCCCGGCCTCCGAGGCGGATCTTGATCCGCCCGTCCTGGGGCAGGCGGCGCTCGGCGATGTCGAGCCCCGCCATGACCTTGACCCGGGAGACCGCCGGGGCGTGCCACTTCCGGGGGGCGGAGATCATCGGGTAGAGGATGCCGTCGACCCGGTTGCGGACGACCAGCTCCTTCTCGTACGGCTCGAAGTGGATGTCGCTGGATCGCTCCCGGATCGCCCGGAAGAGAACGGAGTGGACGAAGCGGATGACCGGCGCCTCGTCGGGCGACTCGAGAAGGTCCCGCGTCTCCTCGATGGCGGCCGTCGGGTCGAGGTCCCACTCCCCCGGAAGCCCCTCGACGATCTCATGCTCGGGGGAGTGCGCCCGCTCATAAGCCGCGTCGATCCGGGCGAGCACCTCGTCCGCCGGCGCGCAGACGACCCGGGTGGATCCGGCGAGGAACCGCATCTCGTCGATCGCCTCCCGGGCCTCCGGCTTCCCCCCCGACAGGAGGACGACTTCCCCGGCCGGGGTCCGGCACGGGAGCAGCAGGTGCCTCCGGGCGTAGCCGATCGGTATCTTCGCGACCAGCGCCGTCTCCGGGTGGAGCTCCCCGGGGTCGAACGGTGCGGGCGACGCGGGGGGGCCGGTCACGGCTGCTTTTCCCCCTTCGATTCGGGGAGCGCGCGCTTCACTTCATCACGGTTGGGATCGAAGGCGTTGAGCATCTTCCGTTGCCGATCCTCCAGGTCCTTCGAAACCACCCCGGGCTCCTGGATGATGGTGGGGGTCAGCAGGATGATGAGGTTCGTCCTCTTCTTCGAGTTCGAGGTGAACTTGAAAAGGTGCCCCAGGAGAGGGATGTCGCCGAGGAGTGGGACCTTGCTCTCGCTCTTCAGGGTCGTCTCCTGCATGATGCCCCCAATGACCACCGTGTCCCCGCTCTTCACCAGGACCGTGGTTCTCGCGGACCGTTTCGTCGTGGTCGGCCCCACCGTGGAGGTCTGGAGCAGGTTCGTATCCTTCAGGGCCGAAGCCTCCTGGTAGATGTCCATGCTCACGTACTCGCTCTCGTGGATGTGCGGCGTGATCCGGAGGGTGACGCCGACGTCCTTCCGCTCGACGGTGTTGATGACGTTGGCGAGGTTCGTCGAGTCCCGGGACTGGCTGGTGATGAAGGGGACGTTCTCGCCGACGATGATCTCCGCCTCCTTGTTGTTCTGCGTGAGCAGGTGGGGGGTGGAGAGAATGTTCAGGTAGCTGTGGGTCTGGGCCGCACGAATCAACGCCGAGATGGCGGGGATCTTCGTCCCGTCCGGCAGGGTGACGGTCCCTCCGATCCCCGCGCCGATGAACCCGGTCCCCGGGAAGATCAGGGGGGTACCGGTGGCGAGGGACCCGAACAGGCTGTTGATATTCCCCTGGAAGTCGAAGTTCGTGCCGCCCAGGACCGCGCCGGTATTTCCACTCCCCACGGTTGCCGCCCCGCGCCACTCCACCCCGACGTCCAGCGCCTTGTCGAGGTCGATCTCCATGATCGCCGCCTCGACGAACACCTGCCGGCGGCGGATGTCGAGTTTCTTGATGACCCCCACCAGCGTCTCGTAGTCGTTCGGGGAGGCCACGATGATGAGGGAGTTGGTTGCCTTGTCCGCCGTGGCCTTCACGCCCCCCTCGAGTTCGGCGGAGAGGACGCTGCTCACGGTGGGCTGTGCGGCGCGGCCGGGAACCGGGGCGACCGCGGACTGGCCGGAACGCTTCTCGGAGAGGGAGGCCAGCACCTTGGCCACCTCCTCCGCGTCCGCGTTTTCGAGGTAATACACGTTGATCTTACCCCCGCTCGTCGGGGAGGGGATGTCGATTTTCGCGATCAGGTCCGACACGTCGGCGAGCATTTCCGGCGGGCCGAGGACGATCACGCTGTTGGTGCGCGGGTCCTGAAGGAACTTGAGCGCCGAGCTGCGGGTCCCGGCGAAACGCTTCCCGCGGGCCTTCGTGCCGGGAGGGCCGCCGGCGCCCTCGTGGTAGATCGCCTCGAGCATCTTCGTGATGTCCGCGGGGGTGGCGTAGGAGAGCGGGAAGACCCTGAGACCGCCCGGGTTCCCCTCCGTGTCGATCTCCCCGAGGATCTTCAGCAGGCGGTCGATGTTGGAGCGCGAATCGATCAGCAGCAGGGAGTTGGAGGAGGGGAAGGTGGAGACCATCCCGTCCTTCGAGACGAGGGGGGTGAGCAGCTGCACGATGTCCGAGCCTTCGACATATTGCAGCGGCACGATCCGGGTGATGAACTCCGCGCCGGGCGGGGCTCCGTCGCCGGCCCCGGTCGGGATCGTCTCCTGCCGCGCTTCCCGCGCGAGGATGATCTTGATCGTGTTCCCCTTCTCGACCGTGGTGAACCCCTTCACCTGCAGAACGGAGAGGAAGACGTCGTACGCTTCCGCCAGCGTCACCCGGCGGGGCGAGATGATCGTGATCTTCCCCTGCACCCGCTCGTCGAAGATGAAGTTCTTCTTCGTCTGCTCGCTCATGAACTTGATGAGGACCGGCAGCTCGACATCGGTGAAGTCCATCGACAGGTACGTGGGGGGATGGGCCACGGGAACCTGGGATGGGCCGGGAGCCGGCGCGGTCCCGGCGTCAGGGGCGGCTACCGGGGGCCGGGACGGCATCGGCATGGGGGACGCTTCGGGAGCGCGGGACGGCATCGGAGCCGGCGCGGGAACGGGGGGCGCTTCGGGAGCGCGGGACGGCATCGGAGGCGGGGCCCCCTGGCCGTCGTCGGCCTTCCCCTGATCCGCGGAGGGAACCGGCGGCGGGGTGGTCGCGGCCTCCGGGGGCGCCTCGTTCGCCGAAGGTTCGTCGGCGGCGTGCGCGGCGGGGCCGAGGGCGATCAGGGCCGCGATCAGAAGGACCGGAATTCGCATGGAGTTCTCCCTGCTCATCGGATTTCGTACGTCAGCGTGTTCTTTTGACCTTGCCGGAGGATGTTCACCGACACCTTTTTTTCATCCTTCAGGTTCTGGAAGATGGTGTAGAGCTTCTCGGGGGAGGAAAGGTCCACTCCGTTCACCTGCTGGAGGACGTCCCCTCCCTGGAACCCGAGCCGTTCGAAGGTGGTGCCGGGGCGGATGGCGGCGATCCGGTAACCGGCCGATTTGTTCCCTTCGAAAAACGGGATCAGGCGGACCTGGGTCATGAACTGGTTGATGTTGCCGGACAGCTGCGCCACCCCCGCCTCGTCGATGGAGTACCGGTTGTCCGCGAGGCGGTTCACGCGGATGTCGCCGTCCGGCGGCTGGGCGGAGGTGCCGGCCGCCTGCGGTGCGCCGGGGGCCGCGCTCTTCTGCCCCGCAACGGGCGGGAGTAGGGATGCGCGCACCTTGCTGCCCACGGGAAGAATTTCGAGCATCTCGCGCTCGCTGCCCCGGGTGAGCCACACCTTGTCCCTCTCGACGGAGGAAAGAAACGCCCCAGGCTCGACTTCCTCTTTTTCACGGAACGCTTTCGGCAGCTTCATCCCGTTCGCCCACAGGATCGCCCGGCGGGCGTCGGGGCTGGAGGAGACGATCGTGCCCACGAGGACGAGCGCCGTGCGCGGCGCCTGGGAAGCGGCCTTCGCCGAGGGAAGCTTCGACGGCAGTTTCATCCCCTGCTCGGGGGCGAAAAGGTTGTTCCACTGCTCCGGCGGTGGGGTCGCGACGGTCTTCCCGGCGGGGGCGGCGGCCGCCCCGGGGGGGGCCTTCGGGGAGTAGGCGCGCAGGCCGAGGTACCTCGTCAAGGTGACGCCGAGGGAACCCGCCGCCACGACGATGGAAATCCCCAATACCGCGAGGTGCACCGGCTTTCGCATCCACTCCCCGGAAGGTCGGATATAAACCAACATATTGGACGCATCCCGGGGAGTTCGTCAACAGCGGCGCGTGCCGTCACTGCCCGACCCCCCGGGATCGCCTGCGCCGTTCCCGCGCGCTCGGCCCCTCATCCTCCTCCCCCCCGGAGGAAGGGTTGGGGGCGGCCACCGCCTGCGTCCTGGCGGGCGACGGTCGCGTTGCGGGCGGGATCCAGGGAAGAGTGGCGCCGTTCGTGGGGGTGGCCGGAAGCGGCACTGCAGCCGCAACGGAGGGAGCGACGGTCGGGGTTGCCGTCGCCGTCGTGCGATCGCGGCTTCCCACGGGCAGGATCTCCAGTTTTTCCCGCTCCTTCCCGCGTGCGATCCACGCCTTGTCGCGCTCGACGGAGGCGAGGAACGCCCCGGGCTCGACCTCCTCCTTTTCGCGGAACGCTTTCGGCTCCTTCATCCCGACCGCCCAGAGGACCGCCCGGCGGGCGTCGGGGCTGGAAGATACGATCGTCCCCACGAGGACGAACATCGTGCGGGGCCCCTGGGAGGCGGAGTGCGCGTTCGCCGTCGGGAGCCGGGACGCCATCTTCATCCCATCCCCGGGGGCGAAGAGGTTGTCCCACTCCTCCGGCGGTGTCGCGGGGACGTTGCGTACGGCGGGGGTTGCGGCCGCCTGCGCCGTGCCCTTCGGGGAGTACGCGCGCAGTCCGAGGTAGCGCGTCAGTGTGATGCCGAGTGAAACGGCCGCCACGACGATGGAAATCCCCAGTACGGCAAGGTAAACCGGCTTCCGCATTCATTCCCCGGGAACGAACGTAGGATGTAAGCCATTATACTGAATACTGAACGCATTTTCGGGATCCCGTCAACAACCCCAGAACCGGGACGTTCCTAGAACTCCCCCAGAACCGGGACATTCATGAAACAAACTTCGTTGTTCCGGTATAATGTGCTCCGCCATGACCGACCCGAACTCCCGGCCCCAGGGATCCGAACCGCGGGAAACCATCGACTTCCTCCGCGAGATCGTCCGGCGAGATATCCGTTCTGGCGTCTACGGCGGCCGGGTGGCGACGCGCTTCCCCCCCGAGCCGAACGGCTTCCTGCACATCGGCCACGCCAAGTCGATCTGCATCAATTTCGGCATCGCCACGGAGTTCGGCGGCGTCTGCCACATGCGGTTCGACGACACGAACCCGGAAACCGAAGACATGAAGTACGTCGAATCGATCCAACGCGACGTGCGCTGGCTCGGGTTTGACTGGGAAGAGAAGCTCTTCTTCGCCTCGGATTATTACGAAAAACTGTACGAGCTGGCGATCCGCCTGATCGGGGACGGGAAGGCGTACGTGGACAGCCAGAGCGACGAGGAGATCCGGAAGGGCCGCGGGACGATCACGGAACCGGGCACGGACAGCGCGTACCGGAACCGCTCCGTGGAGGAGAACCTCGATCTCTTCGCCCGCATGAGGGTGGGAGAGTTCCCCGACGGGGCGCACGTGCTGCGCGCGAAGATCGATATGGCGGCGCGGAACATGAAGCTGCGCGACCCTCTCCTGTACCGCATCCGCCACGCGACGCACTACCGGCGGGGCGACGCCTGGTGCGTCTACCCGATGTACGACTTCGCCCACCCGCTCTCCGACGCGATCGAGGGGATCACGCACTCCATCTGCACGCTCGAGTTCGAGAACAACCGGGCGATCTACGACTGGCTCGTCGACAACCTGTTTCCGGAGCCCCGTCCGCACCAGTACGAGTTCGCGCGCCTCAACCTCGACTACACGGTGATGAGCAAGCGGAAACTTCTCCAGCTGGTGGAGGAGGGCCTCGTCTCCGGCTGGGACGATCCCCGCATGCCGACGATCGCCGGGATGCGCCGCCGCGGTTACGCGCCCGAGGGGATCCGGCTCTTCGCCGCGCGCATCGGCGTGGACAAGGCGAACAGCCGCGTCAGCATGGAGCTGCTCGAGGACGCGATCCGGGACGACCTGAACGCCCGCGCGCCGCGCGCGATGGCGGTCCTGCGCCCTCTCAAGGTGACGATCACGAACTGGCCGGACGACCGCGTGGAATGGCTGGAGATCCCCTTGTGGCCACGGGACATCGGCAAGGAGGAAACGCGCAAGGTTCCCCTGACGCGCGAGATCCGGATCGAGCGGACCGATTTCTCCGTCGATCCGCCCGCCGACTGGCGCCGCCTGCGCCCGGGGGGAGAGGCGCGTCTCATGGGCGGCTATTTCTTGCGGTGCGACGAGGTCGTTCGCGACCCGGGCACCGCTGAGGTGCTGGAACTCCGCTGCTCGTACGACCCGGAGTCTCGCGGCGCGCCTGCGAAGGGCGACCGGAAGAAGACGACCGCGATCCAGTGGGTGTCGGCTTCGCACGCGGTCCCGGCCGACGTCCGCGTCTATGACCGGTTGTTCACCGTCGCCGATCCCGAGAACGTGGAAGAGGGGCAGACGTTCAAGGAGTTCCTGAACCCGGCCTCGGTGGAAGTTCTGCGCGGGTGTCTCGTCGAACCCGCCCTCGCGTCCGCCGCGCCCGGGGACCGTTTCCAGTTCGTCCGCCACGGCTACTTCATCGCCGACGAGGCCGACTCGAAGCCGGGCGCCCCCGTCTTCAACCGCATCGTCGGCCTGAAAGACAAGTACCGGCCGGGAGCTCCCGGTATACTATCCTGATGGGATCGGGTGGAAGATCACGGTTCAGTGCAGATAACGGAGGAAAGGATGGAGTGGATCGTCGGCATTCATATAACTGACTAGATGGACATCAATTCCCAGAGAAAAATCGACCGTTTTGTAGGGGTGCCCGTTTGCGCCCTGTTATCTCTGCTGGAGCGTCTGCGTTGGAAACGTCCGGTCACGGCGTCCCCTGGTCGCATCCTCGTCCTCCTGCTGTCGGAGATGGGCAGTTTGGTGCTCGCCCGCCCGATGTTCTCGTATCTGAAGAGACGATACCCGCACGCCTCCATCCATGTCATGGTATTCGCTAAAAACCGCGAAGTGCTGGATCTTCTCGGCGTCGTTCCGGAATCCAATGTGCTGTCATTGAACGATCGGTCCCTTGCCGCGTTCGTGTCCGATCTCTTGGCCATATTGCGCAGAATGCGCACGCTCCGGTTTGACGCGGTCATCGATTGCGAGTTGTTCGCCCGCATAAGCAGCATCCTCTCCTTTTTTTCCGGGGCTTCCGTGCGGGTCGGCTTCCACCCCCACACCCAGGAAGGGCTATATCGCGGCTCGCACATGAATCGCCCGGTGTTGTACAACCCCTACCAGCACATATCACAACAGTTCCTGACCCTGGCCTTTGCGCTCGAGTCCGACACCCATCCGGTTGGCAAGGACGCACCCGCGGCGGATTCCCCGGAACCGCCCCTGTTCGAATTCCGACAGGGGGAACGAAAGGGGATGACGGCGCGATTGCACGCCGATTTTCCGGCGATCCGGGGCGAGAACCTGGTGCTGGTTTACCCGAGCGGAGGCATCCTGCCGATCCGCGCCTGGCCGCTCGAACATTACCGGCGGCTTTGCACCGCGCTGATCACCGACGGCTACGCCGTCGGCATCATCGGCCTGCAATCCGACAAACCGATCGCGCGTGTCCTGCTGGACCACTGTAAGAGTTCGCGGTGTATCGATCTGACGGGCTACACAACGTCGGTCCGGGAACTGCTGACCCTGTTTGAGCGCGCATCGCTGCTGATCACCAACGACGGCGGCCCGGTGCATTTCGCGGCGCTCACGCGCATTCCTTCCATCGTGTTCTTCGGTCCCGAGACACCGGTGCTCTACGGGTCCCTGATGAAGAATTCCCACTGTTTTTATTTGTCGATTCCCTGCTCGCCTTGTCTCAGCGCGTACAACCACCGGACCTCGCCCTGTGACGGCGACAACCAGTGTTTGAAGCGCATCCCTCCGGAACAGGTGGTAGCCAGGGCGCGGCAGATGCTCGAAGCCGCCCGCACCCCCGATCCGGCGGCAGGCGAGATCCCATGAACTACATCGAGAAACTGCTGCGGTTACCGTTCATCGGATGGATCCTCCGGCATCGGTTCCTCAAATTCGGCACGGTCGGAGGATCCGGCGTTCTGGTGAACATCGGATTGTTGTATCTCGGCCAGGAGTACCTGTTCGCCGCAATCGAACCGCCGTCCATGCGGCTCAACGTTTCCCTTGGCCTGGCCATCCTCTGCGCCACCGTGAACAATTTCACCTGGAACCGATTGTGGACCTGGGAGGATCGCAACCTCTGCATCGGCAAACCGCTGCTGGTCCAGTTCGGGCAATACGCGCTGTCCAACGTGCTCGGCATCTTTCTGCAGGTGTCCCTCACCAAGATGCTTGCCGTGTATATTCACTACCTGCTGGCGAACCTCACCTCGATTGCGGCCGCCGGCATCTTCAATTACCTTCTCAACGACGCCTGGACATTCAGGCTGCGCAGACGGAAGAGCGATCAGGACGCGAGGCGCATCTCCCGATGACCCTCCGCGGAACCCGTTTGCGCCTGATCTGGTTCAGCCTGATCACTGTGCTCGCCGTCTTTACCTATTTTTTCGGCCTGGACAGTCAGCACATCCCGAAGAACGGCGATGAATACCCGTACACCAATATTACCCGCATGACCGCCGGGAGCGGGGCGCTGCTGCCGCTCCAGTCAACCATGGCGCACATGCGAAACACCAAGCCGCCGATGCTGTTCTGGCAAGGGGTTGCGTCCACCCACCGGGGGCAACGCTGGACACTCTGGCATTTGCGTTATCCGAGCGTTCTGTACACCCTGGGCACGGCCTGGATGGTGTTCCTGCTGGCCCGGAGATTGTCCGGCCAGGCGGAGACCGGTTTTCTCGCCTCGCTGACGTTTCTCGCTTTTTTCAGCACGTATCGCTACGGACGACCTTTCCTCACCGATCCTCCCGAGGTGTTCTGGCTTTTTCTTCCGTTTTTTTCCTTGCTCTACTGGCGCCCCGTCTCCTATTGCTCGCGCTTCGTTTTTCCTGTCCTGCTGGGCGTCGCCGTGGGTATCGGCCTGCTCTACAAGTCGTTTGCGCTGGTGGTACCCGTTGGCCTGGGTCTTGCCGCGTGGTACTGGCAGTACCGCGATTACAGCGTCGGAACGTTCCTTGCCAGGGATTTCTGGAAGATCTTCCTTACCATGACGATATCCCTTGCCATCTTCGGCCTGTGGTTCGTGTTCGACCCCGATCCGCAATCGGTGTGGCGGGAATTCATTGTCCAGGAGAACGTCGGAAAATTGGACGAGTTGTCCGGCGGTTATCTCTCTCACCTCCTTTGGGGCGGCTCCAGTATCTGGAGCCTTGCATTGGGTTACCCGCTGAACGCAGGATTATTGGCCTTCCCGGTCGCGGCATTGGTTTTTGCGGCGTTCACGCGGCGCCATACGTTACGCGATGAGGAGAAACTGCTCTGGATTTGGGTGCTGGTTCTCTTCCTGGTGTTCTGCTTGCCGAGACAGCGCTCGAGCCGCTATCTGCTGGCGGCGATGCCGGCGCTGGCGGTCCTGCTCGCCCTCAACTGGGACCGCATCAGCCGCAAAGCGTTCGTGATGAGCATCATCACAACGGCCGCTTTTGTCGCCGTCATGGCTTATGCTTCCCTCCGTCTGCGGCAATACTTCGCCGGTGTCCCGCTTTACGGGACAGCGTATTGGGCGCTATTGGCGATCACCGGCATCGTCCTCGTCATCTCGATCCTTACACCGGGACTCACCCGCGCGTGCCTGAACGCCGGTATCTTGTTCTCCTTCCTGTCACTGGCTGCTTTTTTCCGACCCTTTGACGGACCGCTGGGCAGCTACGGCACCGGGACGCAACAGTATGTGCAAGGAAAGGAAGTCTGGGTGCCGTATAATTTCAACGCCAAGGAAGAACGCTATCGGTTCCTGCTACCGGGCGCCGACATCCATGGCTATCGCGACGAACCGGGTCTGAGGGTCACTGAACTGGCGGAGCGGTATCCCCGGTTCGCGATCCAGCTGCCCGCCGCGGATTCGCCCGGCAAGCACGGCAAGATCATCGGCCAACGCCTGGACATCCGAAGCCGCCAGAGCTCCCGCGAAATAAAGGAAATGATTTTCTCCAACGCCCTGCAACACGCGTTTGTCAGGGAATTCCTGATCGAAGCGGAACCGACCCTTGACTAAGCCTGCGCCCTCGAGACCCCTCCCCCCAGGGGGGCGGACGCTCGTTCTGTTGTTCATATTGATCGGTTTTGGCGCCGGTTTCGTCAAGATGTCCGGTCGTCCGCAACCCGGTCTTTTTCAGCCCCGATCCATGGGGAAAACCGGTGGCGGCGAACCGCACTTTGGAACCCGCTTTGTTTCCGGCGGTGAAACCCCTCAAACCCATGCCGCATCGCTGGTCGAGTTGAGCGACGGGAGTATCCGGGCGTTCTGGTTTGCCGGGAGTCGGGAGGGTGCGAAAGACATCGAAATCCACACCGCAGTGTTTGTGCCAGGGCACGGAGAGTGGCAACGGGGATCCCCCGTGGCAACCCGCGCCAGCACGCAGAAATCGCTGCAGCGCTATATCAGGAAACTGGGCAACCCTGTTACGGCGCGGGCGGCGAACGGCCAACTTTGGTTGTTCTACGTCACTGTTTCCGTCGGTGGGTGGGGCGGCAGTTCCATCACGATGACGACCTCAACGGACGACGGGGAAACGTGGAGTCCGGCGCGTCGATTGATCACCTCCCCGTTTCTGAACTTGGGCACTCTGGTCAAGGGCACCCCTTTTCTCTACGAGGACGGCACCCTATGCCTTCCGATCTACCACGAATTTATGGGTAAGTTCAGTGAGTTGCTGCGCCTGGATAATAAGGGTGCGGTGATCGACAAACAACGCTTGAGCTCCGGAAAGCGCAGCCTGCAACCGGTGGTTCTGGTGCAAAGTGACAGCAAAGCCGTCACCTTGATGCGATACGCGGGTGGGCAACCCCCGAAGCGCGTCCTCCGCGCAATAACAAATGACGCGGGACGACACTGGTCCCAACCCGATAAAACGGCATTGTCCAATCCGGACGCAGCACTCTCCGGTGTCGCGCTGGCCGACGGAAGAATGCTGGTGGTGCTGAACGATACCGAGAGTGACCGGGAACAGTTGTCGCTGGTCGCCTCACACGACGGCGGCGTCACCTGGAAAACCTTGATCAGGC
>Ga0214473_10009566_pt1 | contig 11448 bp, 4 predicted proteins | sample RVTome_7_FD_203509 | JGI IMG/M metagenome (GOLD analysis project Ga0214473, IMG submission 203509) | Soil microbial communities from uranium-contaminated site in the Upper Colorado River Basin, Wyoming, United States - RVT98D197 | ecosystem: Environmental > Terrestrial > Soil > Contaminated >...
AGAGCGACGTCATCGCCGTCGGCCGCGTGATCGAGACGCAGGTGGTGGCGCAGGGCCCCGCGGGGCTGCCCGGGATCCACACGCGGGTGGAGCTCGCGGTGGAGGAGATGCTCGCGGGCGTGCCCGTGTCGCTGGTGACGTTCTGGGTGCACGGCGGGACGCTGGGCGAGCGGATGCGCGTCGTGGCGGGTCAGGCGCGCTTCGCGCGCGGCGAGCGCGTCGTGGTGTTCCTGTTCCGGACGCCGGCGGGCGACCTCTTCCCGGCGGGCATGGCGCGCGGCAAGTGGCTCGTGCTCGAGCGGGACGGACGGCGGTGGGCGACCCCGTCGGCGCCGCTCGACGGCGGCGACGGCGCGGCGCTCGCGCCCGGCGTGCTCGGCGCGCCGCCGCCCGGTGCGATGACGCTCGAGGAGCTCGCCGCCCGCGTGCGCGCCGCCCGAGGTGGGCGATGAGGCGCGCGACGCAGCTCTTCGTGCTCCTCGCCGTCGCGCTCGCGCCGTCGCGCGCGGCGCGCGCCTACCGCACGGCGGCCGACCTGCCGGAGCTCGCGGGGACCGAGCGGGTGAGGTGGGTGAACGAGGGCGTGAGCGTCTCGCTGTATGGTCTTCCACCGGCCGGCCTCCAACGCATCGACGTCGAGGCGGCGCTACGCGCGTGCGCCGACAGGTGGTCGGCGGTGGCGTGCAGCGCGCTCGACATCTCCTACTCCGGCGCGACCAGCGTACCTCCCGCGGCGGGCGACGGGCAGGCCGCGATCGTTTGGCTCCGGGAGGGATGGAGCGTCATGGGCTTCGCTGCGGACGCGGCGGCCACGACCGACGTCCTCTACCAGCGCGACGCCGACGGCGCGTGGCGCATCGTGGACGCCGACATGTACCTCAACGACGTCGACTTCAGCTGGTCGACGGCCGGCGCCGGCGACGGCAGCCGGGATGTGCAGGCCGTCACGACGCACGAGCTCGGCCACGTCGCCGGCCTGCTTCACCCCTGCGAGCGCGGCGGCGCCGACGGCGCGCCCCCCTGCAGCGCCGACCTGGCCTTTGCCGACACGACGATGTACCCCGACTACCTGGGCGTCTCGCAGCGTGCGCTATCGACGGACGACGAGGCGGGCACGTGCTTCCTCTATCCGAGCGGCGGCTGCGCGGTGACCGGCTGCCCCAGCGGCATGGACTGCACGGCGGACGGGTGCGTGCCCGGGTGCATGGGCGTGATGTGCGGTCCGGACGAATGGTGCGGCCCCACAGGTTGCGCCCGACGGGTCTGCAGTACGACGCGGTGCGATCCAGGATGTACGACTGGGACCTGCGGCCCGCCCCGCCTGGTGGGCGACCCGTGCGAGGCCTCCGGTCAATGCAGCACGGGTCACTGCTCGGACCTGGGGTGGTGCGCATTCAGGTGCACTCAGGACGCTGGCTGTCCCGCTGGCTTCACGTGCGAGGTCGCCGGTGTGTGGCGCGAGTGCCAGTCGGGCGCCGGTGTCTTTGGCGATGCCTGCAGATTTGCGTCGGAGTGCGTGAGCCGTCTGTGCCTGAGCGGCGCGGAGACGCAGCCGATCTGCACGCGAGGCTGCGACGAGACGGACACCTGTCCGGCGGACTTCGCTTGTGGATTGGTCGAGGACCGGATGGTGTGCCGGCCAGCGGCAGGAGACGGGTGCGCAGTGGCCATCGGCGCGAGAAGTGCGCCGCCGTGGTGGCTGGGATTCGGTTGCGTCGCGCTCACGTGGGCGCGCCGTCGAAAGTGGAGGAGCTGATGCGCTCGATCAGGTTTCTCGTCATCGTGATCTGGCCGTGCGTCGGATGGCTCGCGTGTGACTCGTCGCACCCGGGCGAGCCCGACTCGGGTGGCGAGGTGGACGGCGCAGTCCGCGAGGACTCGGGCGGCCTGTCGGATTCCGGTGGGATGCGCGACGGGAGCGTGGTGCCCGACGCCGGACCGGCCGACGCGGGGCCCGAGCCGTGCGCCGAGGAGGGGCGGACGCGGGTGACCGCCTGCGGGACGCGCTGCGGGATGGGCTCGCAGCTCTGCACCGGTGGCCTCTGGGAGCCGAACGGGCCGTGCCTCGACGAGGGGGAGTGCTCGGCGGGCGCGCTCGAGATGCGGGCGACGGCGATGTGCGGCGAGGAGACGCGCCTGTGCGGCGGCGCGTGCACCTGGGGCGCGTGGAACGTCACTACCGTCGACGGCGAGTGCGAGCCCGCGACAACGCGCACCGACGAGGCGGACTGCGGCACGGGCCGGATGCGCGCGCAGACGTGCAGCGCCGGCTGCGCGTGGGAGAGCACGCGCCCGTGCACGGACCTCTGCGGCGACTCGCCGCGCACGTCGCCCGCCGACGCGGAGGAGGTCTGCGTCCCGGCGGGGCCGTTCATCCGCGGGGCGATGGGTGTGGTGGGCGTGGCAACCCCTGTGCGGGAGGTAACGCTGTCGGCGTACTACATCGACCGGTACCTCGTGACCAACCGACGGTACGCGGAGTGCGTGGCGGCAGGCGCGTGCACCGAGCCAGTCGATGACGGTCTGGTCTCGTACAGCGACGCGACGCGGACGCGATTCCCGGTCCAGATGGTGTCGTGGGAGCAGGCACGCCAGTTCTGCGAATGGGATGGCCGGAGGCTCCCGACCGAAGCCCAGTGGGAGAAGGCGGCGCGCGGTCCGTCGCCGCGCGAGAACCTCTATCCCTGGGATGGTGACACCTGGCGGTGCGACCTGCTCTACACGTACGCTTGCGGGCTCCCGTCGCCTGGTGCGCGTCTGTACGCCCTGATCCGCGACGAGTTCGACGCGGTGCCGGGCTCGAGGAGCTACTACGGGATGGAGATGGTCCTCGCCGGCGGCATCGAGTGGATGTCGGACTGGTACGCGACCGACTACTACGCGGACGACGCCTCGCTGGTCGACCCGAGCGGAGCCGCCACGGGCGTCCGGCGGGCGGCCAGGAGCCAACCGCGGGAGTATGGCACGGCCTTCCACTCGATCCCGGCCAGGGTATCCGGATCCCCCGCATACGGAATGACGTACTCGGTCATCCGCTGTGCGCGCAGTGTCCCGTCCATGTGAAGGAGACGACGATGAGCCCGAAGACACGATCCCGCGTCCTGATTCCGCTCACGCTCCTCGCGCTCGCGCTGACGAGCTGCATGAACGACCCGGCCCCCCTGGGCCTGCTGGGTGATCCCGCGGGATCGCTCGACCCGGCGGCGCGCCGGAGGCGGATGAACATCCGCGTGCTCGAGAAGAACCCCAACGGCGAGGAGACGAAGGAGTACACGCCCGGCGAGCTCGCCGAGCACGTCGCTGTGGACTGCAAGGACGAGCTGCTGGGGACCTCCGGGCCCTTCGCGAGCTGCTTCGGTACTGAGGTATTCGATGACCTCACCTCGTGCGACGCGGCCGTCTGCCAGGTCCACACCGCCCTGTGCACGGCGAACCGCCTGCTCGAGCTCTCGAACACCGTGGCGCCCATGACGTTCGTATCGGGGGTGCTCGAGATCACCGTCGCCCCGCAGCGGTCTGAAGCGAACACGGCGCTCGCGGAGGAGGCGTTCAAGTACGCGCGGCGGGCGGCCGTGGTGGCCGGGGAGAACCTGCGCTACGCGGCTGGCCGCGGCGACGAAGCCGGCATCTGTAGCCCCACGGACCTCTCCGACCCGCAAAACGTCGTGCCGACGCCCGACCCGATGGACGAGGACCCGACGTACGCGGAGTCGTTCCCCGTGTCGCTCCTCGATGGATTGATGCTCGCGCGGGAGGCGGTCTCGATCGCGACGCGCGGCAGCACCGCGGCGGCGGACGCGGAGCTGTCGCGCACGCGCTCGCTGGGCCTCGCGTCGGGCTTCGCCTGGAACGGCGAGGTGCTGTCGCGGGCGCGGGCGGGGCACCTGCTGATGGGAGGGAGCTGGGAGTCGGGGATGGCGCCTCTGATCGGCGACGAAGGTGGGCGCTCGGGGTTCTGTCCCGTCCCCGCGCTGACGTCGATCGGCGAGCGGATCGGCCGCGAGATCCTGCGGCAGGCGGCGCCGGACCCGGGCTACGTGTTCGACGACTCGGTCAGCAACGTGGACCTGATCGAGGGCTCCATGATGATGATGGACGTGCCGGTACGCGAGCGCATCGGTGAGGAGCTGGACTGGCCCGAGGTCTCTGCGATGTCGGGGCCCGCGTTCCTGTCATCCTTCGGGATGACAGACCGGGATTTCACGGCGGCACGGAGGTACGTGGCAAGCGAGGCCATGGCGTTCGGGCGCAGCACGACGCAGGAGCTGTCGGTGCGCCAGCTGGTCGATGCGGACGACGGCACGCCGCGCGTCGCGGCCACGCGGTTCGGGGCGACGGGCGTGGCGGCGAGGCCGGCGCCCTCGGAGTACTACCGCGTGCTCGTGCGCGAGGGGACGGAGTGGACGGACTCGGGGGAGGGCGGATCCGTGCTCGATGACTCCGTCGTTCCCGGGCTGACGTACGTGCTCGGCACCGCCCACCAGGGAGGCAAGCTCGACCAAGGGGGCCTCGCGCCCCTCGTGGACTATGTCGGCACGGTCGCCTACGACCTCGTGACGCGCGGCGGGCTGCCGGACGCGACGAGGGACGTGCTGGCGAGCGCCGTGGCCGACAGCATGCGCTGGCGGCGGGGGCGGATCGAGAGCTGCTACCGGTACACGGGCACTGTGCACGAGCTGCGGCTGCGAGTCTTTGGTTTCGAGGACCTGTCGGCGCTGAAGGTCGTCGAGGGTCTGGAAGGGGGACTCTGTGCGCTGAACGGCGAGATCGAGACCGTGCCTTGTGACCTCGCGAGCTTCGAGGTGACGCCTGCGTCGAGCACTTCGAGCGCGACGAGCGACACCGAGCTCGGTTTCACGGGCTACTCGGAGTTCGTGCTGAGCTTGACTCCGGGACCCGAAAACCGTTTCCTGATTGCGCACCACCGGGGTCCGGACCTGCACGGTGGAGGGGGCACCTGGGAGGCGCTCGGAAGCGTGCCGACGCCGGACAGCTACGCGGAGTCGCCCTCGATGGGCTGGGAGTACTGCAACCTCCTGCCGATCGTGGACGACACGATGGAGCTCGCGGGCGAGACTATGACGCCGCGCACGACGTCGTGCACGCGGCCCGAGCATCCGTGCGATGGCCTGGCGAATCAACGGATCCCGCTCGAAGACGAGCTGTCGGACGACGGCGACGCGTACGAGTCGTCGTGGCGGCACTACCTGCTGGCCGCGAAGGAGGCCGCGGATCACGCCGACCAGCTCGGCGAGGACCTGATCGAGGCGGGGCTCGAGCTCGACCGTCGCGTCGAGGACGCCGTCGAGGAGATCGAGGAGCTCTGCGGCGGGCCGATCGACCTGGAGCCCTTGCTCGACCCGGGTCTCACCGATGCGCGTGGGGGTGCCTGTACGGGCGAGGGGACGGCGTGCCTTCTGCCGTCGGGAAGGAACGGCAGCTGCCTCGCGGAGACGTGCGTGCGGGACATGCTCCGGAGGATCGAGGAAGACGCGGGTCGCGACCCGAGCGCGGCGCGGCTGTGGGCGTGCCTGGGGGACGAGGGCGTGGTGCCGTACGTGGCACTGGGTTCCGACGACGTGTGCCTGTGGCGCACGACGCTAACGCCCAACCGGCTGTGCGAGCCCGCGGCGGTGACGGGCTCGTCACCCTGCCCCTACCGGCCCAACCCCTCGACGGGCGTGTGTGATCCGCCGCCCGGGTTCAACGATGCGAACTACGACATCGTCACGGTGACCGAGCACCTGAACATCTTCGCGGCCGACGAGGAGAGCACGGCGCGCGGAGACGGCGAGCGCCCATGTGCACTTCTTCGTTGGGTCCGCTCCTGGGACGGTGACGGGGCGTGGGAGGCCGCCAAGCAGGCGGTGATCGACGGCGGGTTCTTCGAGCTCGCCAACCTGCAGAGCTACGCCACGCGCCTCGGATGGGAAGGGCTGCCGCTGGACTACAGCGCGGTGACACTCGATGGAAACGTGCTGTGGGCCACGGGCGATCCATTCCGGTATCCACCGGAGGAGAGCGGCTGGCCATGCGCGGCGTTCGAGTTCCCGACGGGGGATCTGTGGGGATGCCCCGGAGATACCAAATCGCTGTTCTGCAGCTACACGACCAACTGCGGCAACCAATCTGAACCGCTCCGCGAGGAGCGAGCGTCATTCAACCATCGGCTCAGGGCGGCGGTCTTCGCGCTGCGTGTGACGACGGCCGTCGGTCTCGAAGGGTACTACGAGCCAAACGCCATGGAGGAAGCGGACATCACGGGTGGCTCGGACGTGCGACCCATGTTCGACGGACGGGCGGTGGAGGTGGGAGCCGGGGTCGAGGGGGCGTCTGGCTTCCTCGGGCTTTTTGGGGGCGACAGCCCGCGCTTTCCGGGCGGCGGCCACGGCTACTGCATCGATGTGCCGGGGAACAGCTGGATCTGGACAGGCACTTCGAGTAACCACGTCGATGCAGACTGCCAGGCCGAGACGACCAAGCTGGCCGTGTTCGATTGGCCCGACGGCGTGGGCGACGAGGGAGCGATATACGCGAGCCGGTTCTGGGAAGGTCTGAGTGGACCGTTGTCAACCACCCGTGGTCGGTTCCGCGGCGCAGCGCTTGCGGTGCTGCAAGGGAGGACCGACGAGACGCACGGGATCGTCACGGCCGAGACCACGGCCGCCGAGCGGTTTCACGAGATCTTCGAAGAACGACACCAGTCCATCTACGGCGAGGCTGTCCTGGACGCCATGGAGCTTGCCTGCGAGGTGGCGCGGCACGACGACGCGGGGTGCGACCTGTCCACGCCGCCGAACGTCGAGGACCTGCTCGACCTGCGCAAGGCCGAGCAGTATATGACGTGCGCGGCGCGGGAGATCGAGCAGGCGGCCGGCGTGCAGGTCCTGGCCAATGTCCCGCAGAAGGCGATCGACGCCCTGTCGCTGCCCGGCGCCTTCGAAGGCGCGCGGGGGGTGAGCGAGGGCGAGCTCACGGCGGCCCTGGTCGGCCTCCGCACGTACCCGCGGGCGCTGGCCTCGGAGCTCCGGTCCTTCGCAGCGGACATGCGGTCTCTTCGCCGTGCCCTTCGTCGCAACGACATCCGGCGGGAGATGACGGACATCGAGATGCTGTCGGCGACCGCGAACCAGGTCGCCGCGTGCCTCACCCAGTTGGGCGGCCAGAACGTGCTCGGGGCTGGTGCGACTTGCGCCAATGCGTTCATCCAGATCTCCCTGGCGTACGACACGAACGTGCTGACGCATGAGGACATCGACCTGGGCGAGGAGGGGGACATGGACGGCTTCCGGACCCGCTTCGAGCAGCGGGCCGACGCGCTGCGGGGGCTGGCAGACGATCTGGAAAGCACGTCGAATAGGCTCCGCGCGGCGCTCGCCGCCATGGAGACGCAGCGCCAGCAAGGCCTCCGCGCCCTCGGCAGGGCCGGGCTCACGGGCACGGACGCTGCGGGGCGGCACTTCGCCGTCAACACGGTGATGCGCCGGCGCTACAACACCTTGCAGAAGCGCTACGAACAGGCGCGCGTGTACGCCGTGCGGATGGCCGCCTTGGCGCGGATCGCCGTCGAGCAGCGACTCGCGATGCCGCTCGACGAGCTGACGGCCCGCATGACCCTCGTCGAGGCACCCGCGAGCTGGGCGGACGAGGCCTGCACGAGCAGCGGCATCGACTACGCTCGCATCCGGGACGAGACGGCCCTGCCCGCGGACAACTACGCCGATGCGTACATCGGCGACTACGTGAGGAAGCTCGAGCAGGTCGTGGAGTCGTACCGGCTCGACTACCCATTCCAGAGCTCCGAGGACTCGGCGGTCGTCTCACTTCGTGACGACGTCGTGCGCGCGCGCAGGCTGTGCGATGCAGAGGTGCCGAACCAGCTCGCCTGGGCCGCCCAGTTGGACGTGTCCACGGACCCGACGTCGGCGGAGCCGGTCTGGCGGGCGGAGGGCTGCTCGCCCCTACCGTCAGGCGACATCCAGAACTGCGTCGGGGCCATGGCGCTGAGCAGCGTGGATCCGGCTGACCGGCCCTTGCCTCCGGCCGTGGACGATCTGTCTGCGGCGGCGGGCTACCGAGTTACGTTCGCTCGAGGCGTCGTCGACGATGCTGGGCTCGGGACGACGTCCTCGTTCACGGCGCAGGCGGTGCTCGCGCAGCATCTCACGGCGCCGCCCGGGCACTATGTCCTGTCCTGGTACGGTCGCGCGATCCCGGACAGCCCCTATTGGCCCGACGACGCAGTCCAGGTCCAGTACGATGACGGAACACCGGTGTCCACTTCGAGCGTCGAGCTCCTCGGGGGCACCACGACGCCCGCGGAGCGGGCGGAGTGGGATCGGTTCTTCGTCGAGTTCGATCTGAGCGACACGACGGCGCTGCGCGTAGCGATCATCCCGTATCCAGGCACACCCGTCGACGAGCACGCCGTGGACCTCGGGGCATTCATGCTCGAGCACTACGCGCCGGTGGTTGCCCTGGAGAGCGTCACCCCGCGCGAGTTCGTGGCCACCGAGACGGCAGGCTGGTCGAAGTTCGAGGCGTGCGAGGATACGGACGGCGTCGCGTTCAGAAGCCGATGGCGACGTGGCTGCATGCGGCTGTGCCCCGGGGGCTACGGCAACGCCTGCGACGACGGCGATCTGCACTGCTATTGGGAGCTCCCGATGGAGATCTCGCTGTCGCAGATCGAGCGGAGCCGGCTGTTCAGCCACGCGGGCTTCGCGTACGGCAACTACAACTACCGGATCGGCTCGATGGGTCTCAACTTCGTCGGGTCCGGAGTCCGGACCTGCTCCGCCGTGACGCGACCGGAGACCTGCTACGCATCCGGGTTCGTCCCCTACAGCATCGATCACCTGGGGCCGTACTGGGTCCGCAACCACGTCGGCAACATGTACTCGGCGCCGCTGTTCACGGGGCACATCGAGCATGCCCGCGGGCTGGCCGCGGAGCGGTATTTGACCAATCCGCTGTCGAGCGCCGACCAGACATTGATGGGACCCTACATGCAGCACGAGCTTCGCGGCCGTCCCCTCAGCGGGAGCTACCGGATCCGTGTCTGGGACTCGGAGGGCGTCGATTTCGAGGGCATCGAGGACGTTCAGATCGTTCTGAACTACCGCTACTGGACGCGCTTCGAGTAGCGCGATGGGGTCGGGTCGGGCAGCGGTGCTCGGGGCGGCGGCTTGGCTGGTGGTGGGATGTGGAGCCAAGTCGCCGTCGCACGACGCGGGGCCGGAGGACGGGGCGGTGCCTGACGGCTACGTGGAGCCGGACGGGGACCGGGACGGGGGCCGGGACCGGGACGAGGGCGCGGACGGGGGCCGGGACAGCGACGGGGGCCGGGACGGAGGCGCGGACGCCGGCCCGCCGTCGTGTGACTGCCCACTGCCCACGGTGGAGTGCGTGGTGAGCGTGTGCACGGACGGCCTGTGCGGCGAGGAGCCTGCGGCCGACGGCCTGGCGTGCGGAGAGATGAGCATGGGGGTGTGCGTCGCGGGCGCCTGCGTGATGCGCGGCTGCGGCGACGGCTACCGCGAGCTCGGGCCGGTGCCACCGCGCGAAGCGTGCGAGGACGGCAACCGACTCGACGGCGACGGCTGCTCGTCGTCGTGCACGCCGTCGGTGTTCCTGGTCGAGGAGGACGAGACCGGAGACGCGGACATCCTGCCGACCGCCGGGGCGCCGGCGATCGGCGTGGACGGCGCGGGGCGGCTACTGTTCGTGTGGACGCGGGACACGCACGCGGTGGGCGCGCAGATCGAGGCGCGCCGCTACACGGCGGCGGGCGTGCCGCAGCCGCTCTCAGGCGCCGATCCGTTGCCGATCGCCGACGTGGTCGTGGGCTCTACGGCGACGCCGACGGTGGCGGGTCTCGTGGGCGGCGGCTGGGTCGTCGTGTGGGCCGGGGAAGCGATGGGAACGGTGGACGTGCAGTACCGGCTCGTGTCCGCCGGGGGGACCCTCGGCCCCGTGCGGATCGCCAACGAGCAGCGGGCCGGGACGCAGCACCAGGCGCAGGTGGCGGCGGTCGGGGGCGGGTTCGTGATCGCCTGGACGGACGCGGCGCGCATCGCGCCGAGCGACGACGGGCGCGTGAACGCGCGCCTCTTCGGCGCGACGGGGGCACCGCTCGGCTCCGAGATGACGGTGCCGACGGTGCTCCGGGAGACCCAGCACCATCCCTCGGTGGCGGCGAGCGGGACACGGTGGATCGTGCTGTTCCGCGACTCCGATCGCTACGGGCCCGACCGCTGGCTGCTGCGTCGCTACGTGGACGGCGCGCCGCTCGATGCGAGCCCGCTCGAGGCGCTGGTCGGCGAGGCGCGCTCCGCGCAGGTGGCGGCGCTCGAGAGCGGGGACTTCGTGGTCGTGTGGCAAGACACCCTCGACGACGTGTACGGGCGGCTCGTCGAGTGGGACTCGCCCGCGCTGCGGCCCGAGGCGGTGGTGACGCTCGCGGCGAGCGCCGAGCTCGAGCGCTGGCCCGTCGTGGCTCCGCTCGAGGGCACGGACTACCTGGTGGCCTACGAGACGGGCTTCCCGCCGCACGTGGACATCGCCACGAGCCCAGGGGCGACGCTGCCCATGGAAGCCGCGGCCCTCCGAAGCCGCCTGCTCTGGGCCCAGGGCTGGGTGAGCCTGACGCCTGCGCCGGACGGGGTGTGGCTCGCGTGGGCCGACTCGGAGACGAGCCGGGGACTGTGGGGCTTCTCGGCCTTCTTGCTGCCGCTGAGGTGAAGACGATGCGAGTCCTCGAAACCAGAAACGGGCGGTGGCTGAAGGGCGCGAGCGCGCTGCTGTCGGTCGTGATGTTCCTGACGGTGGGCACGCCGCTGGCCGCGGCGGCGCAGGAGCAGCGGGAGCAGATCTCGGCCGAGCTCGACGCGCTCGGCCGCGCGGACGGGACGGGGCTGCTCGGCGAGGCGGCGCAGGCCGTGGCGAGCGAGCTCGAGGACCTGGGCGAGACAGCGCCGATCGACCCGGAGAGGGCCGAGGCGATTCGCGAGAGCATGTCCACGCCGCCTCCGGACGGCTCGGGGGCCCACCCGCTGTCGCTCCCGGACGGCGAGGACCGGAGCGCGGTGACGCCGCAGGCGATCAGCCTGCCGGCGGCGGAGGGGTCGATCGCGGGGATGGGGGAGAGCTTCTCGCCGGTGCTGAGCGCGGGGACCGGGACGTTCGCGGTGCCGCTCTCGCTCGCGCCGGGGCGCGCGGGCGTCGGGCCGTCGCTGTCGCTGTCGTACAGCACCTCGGGCGGCAGCGGCGAGGTGGGCTTGGGCTGGTCGGTGGGCGTGCCGTTCGTCGCGCGCCAGACGGACCGCGGGCTGCCGCGCTACGTGGACGATGCGGCGTGGCACCCGGAAGAAGATCGCTTCATCTACAACGGGGGCCAGGAGCTGGTGCCGGTGGACGGCGAGGCGATGGCGGCCGTGGATGGCTACA
>Ga0214473_10009567_pt1 | contig 11447 bp, 11 predicted proteins | sample RVTome_7_FD_203509 | JGI IMG/M metagenome (GOLD analysis project Ga0214473, IMG submission 203509) | Soil microbial communities from uranium-contaminated site in the Upper Colorado River Basin, Wyoming, United States - RVT98D197 | ecosystem: Environmental > Terrestrial > Soil > Contaminated >...
GCCGTCGAGCTTCAGGATGCGCGCGTCGGCGTAGCGTTCCTCGAGCCGGGCGAGCGCGGCATCCACGTCGCTGACGCGGGAGTTGATCTCTCCCGAGAGGTGGTAGCGCGAGCGCAGGGGAGCCAGCAGCTCGCTGAGCTTGCGGCGCTCGCGGCCGAGCAGCTCGAGCAGGACGAGGGCGGGGATCATTCCGTTGTCGGCATACCAGTTGTCGCGGAAGTAGAAGTGGCCCGAGACCTCGCCGCCGAAGGCGGCGTTCTCGTCGCGCATGCGCTTCTTCATGAAGGCGTGACCCACGCGGTGCATCAAAGCGAAACCGCCTGCCGTCCGCACACGGTCGGCCACGGCACGCGAAGCGCGGACGTCGTACACGATCCGCGCGCCCGGCTCCCGGCGGCAGAAGACCTCGCCCAGCAGCGCCGTGACGAAGTCGCCGGGCACGAAGGCGCCGCTATCGTCGATGAAGAAGCAGCGGTCCGCGTCGCCGTCCCAGGCGATGCCCAGGTCGCCTGCCTCCGTCCGGACGCGCTCCACGATCTCGCGCCGGTTGGCTTCCAACAGGGGGTCGGGCGGGTGGTTGGGAAACGTGCCGTCCAGCTCGAAGTACATCTTCACCAGCTCGAGCGGCAGGCGCGGGAAGATGGCGGCCGCGGCAACCGCGCCCATGCCGTTGCCGGTGTCGAGCACGACCTTGAGACGGGGCACGAGCCCTGCGTCGATGAACGCCAGGCAGTGCTGCGCGTAATCGTCGCTGATCGTCTCCGAGACGGTCGGCGGGCCGACCGGACCCGGGTCGTCGGCGAAGCGGCCCGCGACGAGGGCCTCGCGGATCTCCTTGATGCCGGCGTCTCCCGACAGCGCCAGGGCGCCCTGGCGCACCAGCTTGATCCCGTTCCACTCCTTGGGGTTGTGGGATGCCGTGATGATGGCGCCGCCATCGAGGCCGTGCTTCGCCACGTGGTAGTACAACATGTCGGTGCCGACCACGCCGATGTCGGTCACCTGGCAGCCTTGACTGCGGGCGCCACGCACGAAGGCGGCGGCCAGCTCGGGCGACGAGATGCGGACGTCGCGTCCGACGGCGATGCGCCGAGCGCCGAGGTAGTCGACGAAGGCGCGACCCACCCGGCGGACGACTTCGGCATGCAGCTGGCCCGGATAAACTCCGCGGACGTCGTACGCCTTGAAGATGCCCGGGTCGATCATGGCTCGCCTTTCATGCGGTGCGGGTGAAGTCGGAGAGCGCGCTGCCTTCGCCCAGCACGCAGCCGGGCCCGGCGAAAGCCTGGCCTCCCAGGCGCACCCGGCGCCCGAGCAGCGCGCCTTCCGCGCGGGCACCTGCGGCCAGCTCGCAGCCGGACCACAGCACCGAGTCGCGGACCACGGCTCCGCAACCGATGCGGGTCTCGGACACGAGCACGGCGTCCGGTCCGATCTGCGCGCCGTCCTCGACGACGCAGGCGGGGCCAACGTAGAACGGTCCCTCGGCCCGCGCACCGGCGGCGACCCGTGCGCTGTCGTGGATCCAGCCGCCGTGCTCGGGGCGACCATCGAGGGCGACCTTGAAGCGCCCGCGCAGGATGTCCCGATGCACCTGGAGGTACTTCTCGGGGGTGCCGATGTCGATCCAGTAGCCGTGGTGTACATGGGCGCGCACGAGGGCGCCGCGCGCCAGCAGCTCCGGGAAGAATCCCCGCTCGATCGAATAGCGCACGGCGGGCGGCATTAGCTTGAGCGTCTCGGTCTCCAACACGTAGATGCCGGCGTTGATGGTGTCGGTCGTGATCTGCGAAGGATCGGGTTTCTCGACGAAGCGCAGCACCTTCCCGCTTGCGTCGCTCTCCACCAGGCCGTAGGCCGCAGGGTCGGCCACCGGGGCGAGGACCAGCGTGGCGCGGGCGTGCGAGGCGCGGTGCCCCGCCACGACCGCCGCCAAGTCTACGTCGCTCAGGACGTCTCCGTTGAGCACGATCGTCGTCCCGTCGAGCAGGGGCTCCGCGTTCTTGACGGCGCCCCCGGTGCCGAGCGGCGTGTCCTCCACGGCGTAGTGGATGCGTTTGCCCAGGCGGCTGCCGTCGCCGAAGAGGGCTTCGACTTTTTCGGGCCGGTAGGCCACCGAGAAGACGATCTCCTCCACTCCCACGCGCGAGAGCATATCGAGCTGGTGACGGAGAAGCGGCCGGTCCACCACAGGCACCACGGGTTTGGGCAGGGTGAGCGTCAGGGGCCGCAGCCGGGTCCCTTCGCCACCGGCCAGAATCACGGCTCTCATTGCCGCAATGGCCCCACTTTCTCCTCTCGCAGGCCGGCGATGATAACACCGCGGACCGAACCCAGAAAGGCGGGGCTATGTCACGCTGCTAGAGCGAGTTCCGGGCTAGGCGCGCGTTGACACCCTGCGCAGGCATCGACTATAGTCACGCTTTTGACGGACGGGGAGGGGAAGCGGGTTTGAACGAGGCCGAACGGCTGGAGCGGAGGATCGAGCAGGGGGACGCGCACGTCGGCACCCTGGGGCTGGGGTACGTCGGCCTACCCCTCTCCGTGGAGTTCGCCCATGCGGGGCTCCACGTGACCGGCTTCGACCTCTCCCAGGACAAGGTAGCCGCCCTGTGTCGCGGCGAGTCCTACATCCAGGATATCCCGTCGCAGCGCGTGGCGAGCCTGGTGCGTACGGGTCGCCTACGGGCGACGACCGACTTCTCTGCGCTGTCCGAGTGCGACGCGGTGGTGATCTGCGTCCCGACGCCGCTAGGCAAGACCAAGGACCCGGATTTGTCGATGGTCGTGGACGCCTCCAAGGCGATCGCGGCGAGGCTGCGTCCGGGCCAGCTAGTCGTGCTGGAGAGCACGACCTACCCGGGGACCACCGAGGAACTGATCCTGCCGCTGCTCGAGGAGCGCGGCTACAAAGTGGGGGAATCGTTCTTCCTCGCCTTCTCACCCGAACGGGTGGATCCGGGCAACCCGCGCTTCGGGACTCGCAACACGCCGAAGATCATCGGTGGGGTGACCGCAGCCTGCACCCGAGTGGCGCGCGCGCTCTACGAGAAGGCCGTCGACACGGTGATCCCGGTTTCCTCGACGCGCACGGCCGAGCTGGTGAAGCTGCTCGAGAACACCTTCCGCAGCGTCAACATCGGTCTCGTCAACGAGGTGGCGCTGATGTGCGACCGGCTCGGCGTAGACGTTTGGGAGGTGATCGACGCCGCCGCTACCAAGCCCTTCGGCTTCATGCCCTTCTATCCGGGTCCTGGCCTTGGCGGCCATTGCATCCCGATCGATCCGCTGTACCTGTCGTGGAAGCTCAAGACGCTCAACTACCGGGCGCGCTTCATCGAACTGGCGGGGGAGATCAACTCGGCGATGCCCGAGTACGTCTGCTCACGAGTGTCGGACGCGCTCAACGAGCGGGAGAAAAGCGTCAAGGGAAGCCGGGTGCTGGTGCTGGGCGTCGCGTACAAGAGGGACGTGGACGACGTGCGCGAGTCGCCGGCTCTGGACATCCTGAACCTGCTGCACAGCCGGGGTGCGCGCGTGAGCTACAATGACCCGTACGTGCCGAGCGTCCAGCTCAACGACCTGGGCCTCCACTCCGTCGAGCTGATGGCGGGCGTGCGGGACGCGGACGTGGTGCTGATCGTGACGGATCACGGCGGCTACCGCTATCCGGACATCGTCGAGGCGGCGCGCCTCGTCGTCGACACCCGGAACGCGACCAAGGGGATCGTGTCCGAGAAGATCCTCAAGCTCTGAAGGGCCCCACCGGGTGAACCTGCCCAACGCCCTCACGCTGCTCCGCATCTTCCTGGTGCCGGTGCTGGTCGTGGTGCTGCTGACGCGAACCGAGGGCGGGCTGTTCCTCGGGGCCGGGATCTTCGGCCTGGCGGTGCTGACGGACTACCTGGACGGTTACTTCGCCCGTCGGCGCAACCAGGTCACGAAGCTCGGGATCCTGCTGGATCCCATCGCGGACAAGCTGCTGACGGCGGCCGCCTTCATCTCGCTGGTGGAGATGAACGCGGTGCCCGCCTGGATCGTGATGATCATCCTGGGCCGGGAGTTCGCCGTCACCGGCCTGCGCAACATCGCGGCGGCGCGGGGAGTGCTGATTCCGGCCTCCAGCCTGGGAAAGGGGAAGATGGCATCGCAAGTCGTCGCGATCTTCCTGCTGCTGATCAGCCGGCGCTACCCGGTGCTCGAGCCGTTGGCGCTCGTCGCACTCTGGGTGGCCGTGGTGCTGGCGATCGTGTCCGGGGGCGATTACTTCCAGCGCTTCTGGCGAGATTTCTCCCGGGGCTCGGGCCGAGCGTCCCCTGGATCCTGCCCACCGCCGGCCGAGGCGCGCGCCAAGTAAGTCGCAAGAAAGAAGCCCGGGCAACGGGCCCGGGCCTCGAGGTGGGCGGGGCGGCTGAGGAGGGATGCCGGCCCTAGCGGACCTCCACCCGATCGCCCGGCGAGATCGCGTCGTTGCTGAACATCACTTTCGCCGTGGCTGAGCGCTCGCGCACCGTCAGCACGGCGATCTCGCCCAGGACGTTGCGGCTCGTCGGCACCGACGGGTACACGATGCGGTAGACCGTCAGCAGGTTGCCGGGTGCCAGCCCGTCCTCGGAGCCGAGGTCGATCATGACGACGTGCCCGGTGCCGGCGATCACGGCATCGTCGGCGATGTCGATCACGTAGCCCTGGGACTTGCCGCTGGGAGGCGTGAGGCGATCGGCGGGTGGTCGGCGCAGCGCGAGCGGCACGCTCACGCGCTCGAACGCCTTCAGGTAGTCCCCGGCGTGGATATCGGCACAGGACTGCTCGACCACGGCGCTAGCCGTGTTTTCCTCGACGAGGATCACGCGCACCCACCCGGTGACGTCGAGCTTAAGCCCCAGTTTGCTTCCGGTTCGGGGATGCCGCACCTCGTAGGCGACGTGGCCCAGCGTGTACAGGTCGCCGGCCCGCACCCCGGCGTTGCTGCCTTTGCTCAGATAGAGGATGTCGCGGTCCGCCAACGACACCTTGCCGGCGCCGTGCTCGGAACCGATGACGTAGAGGCTTTCGTCCTCGTGGCTCTGCAAGATGTACGGCGCGCACTGGATCGTGGCCTCTTCAGTAATGGGGAAGAGCGCGCTGCCCGCGGCTGCGCCGGCCCCGGCCTCGCCGGGGAGGCCTTCCTCCGCGCCCGGCTCGCCGAGGCCCTCGGCTCCGGCCTCGCCGGCGCGCTCGGCGATGAGCGCGACCTTCGGCAGGATCAGCGGATCGCCGGGGTAGATCCAATGCGCGTCGGTCACGTACCGGTTCTGGTCCCAGATCTGCGGCCACAAGTACGGGTTACCAAGGAACCGCTTGGCGATGTCCCAGAGCGTGTCCCCTTTGACCACAATGTAGTACGAGGCGCCTTCGGGGACGCTCTCGGGGTACTTGTACTTGGACCAGTGCGGGGTCACCGTGGCGGGCCCGGTCCTGAGGTCCGAGGTTGGAGCCGCCTCCGGGACCGCTGCCGGGGCCTCCTGTGCCATCGCCGTCGCCCCCCCAAGGACGATCGTAAGTGCGGCGAAACCGCACTGGACGCCCAAGCCCTTCGATCTCACTGCCTACCTCCTGGACGGGCCCGCAACCGTCCCAAAGTCGAGAGCGCCTAGCAACTTCCGAACCGAGCCTCCGTCCCAGGACACCCCCATTGGCACCCAGAAGTTTGGGGGGATGCTAACAGGAAAACAGACTGCTCGTCAAGAGTTTTTTTGCAGATTCTAAAGTGACACTTGAGCTTATGGACCGGGTGGTGGCGGGACGGGCGAGGTCGAGGCCGAGGGTGTCGGGTGGGGTGCGGGTGCCGGGGTCGGCGCCTGCTGGGACAGCAACCGGTAGAGCGCACGCGCGGGCTCGGCGAAACGGCTCTGCGGGTATTCCTCGAGGAGCTGGGCGAGGCGGGGAAGCGCTTCGGCACCGCGGGCCGTCAGGCTTAGACACTGGGAGAGCCGGAAGATGGCTTCGTCGAGCTTGGAATAATCCGGGTAGTCGGCGAGCAGGCCCTCGTAGCGCTTGATCGCCGCTCGATACGCCTTGCGCGTGCGCTGATAGAAATAACCCACCTGGAACTCGGCCTCCGCGAGGCTTGTCCGGCACGTGGCGATGCGTTGCCGGGCCTCCTCGGCATGGGTCGACGAGGCGTGCTGCTCGAGCAGCGTTTGGTACTCCTCCAGCGCCTGGCGGGTGGAGGTCTGGTCGCGGTCCGACGGGTTCTTTTGCTTGAGGTAAGCCTCGGCCACGCGGAACTGGGCATAGTCGCTGCGGGGATGAGACGGGTAGAAAGTCAGGAACTGGCGGTACTCTCCGATAGCCAGGATGTAGCTGGCGGTTCCGCCCTCCTCGAAGTACGTGTCCCCCAGCGCCAAGCGGGCGCCGGGGCCGAACTCGCTTTGCGGGAAGCCGTCGACGATCCGCTTGAGGTACTGGCGCGCGGTCTCCCAGGCGCGCCGCTCGAGGGCCTTCTGAGCGGCATCCCAGATGATCTGGTCCGAGCTGCTCGCGAGTGTCGACACATCGGGGTCCGTCCCATGGGCGCAGCCCCCGGCCCCCGCGGTCCACAACAGCAGGAGGGCCCGCGCCGGCGTAGCGAGCCGCGGCCGCTGCCGCCTCACGAGCGCAGCCTCCGCAGCGATTCCGGGAGTCGCCGTGGACGGCCCGCCAGGTCCACCGCAGCGTGGGCGGTCGAGCCAGTGGCCAACGCGCTCCCCGTCCCAGGACGGTGGACCTCGTAATCGAAGGCGATGCGTGCCCCCGACACCGCCACCAGGCGCGTGCGGATCTCCAACACGTCGTCGTAGTACGCGGGTTTCAGAAAGCGCGCGCGTGTCTCGATCACGGGCAGGCGCAAGCCCTGCTGCTCGAGCTCCCGATAGGTGAGCCCCTTGTCACGGAGCAGGTCCGTGCGTCCCACCTCGAACCAGGCGAAATATTCGCCGTGGTAGGCAACGCCCGCTTGGTCGGTCTCGGCGTAGCGCACGCGGACGCTCGAGACGCAGGCGTGGCTCACCGACAGGCCTCCAGCAGCGCCCGAGCGGCAACCTCCGGGTCGCCCTGGCCGAACACGGCCGAGCCCGCCACCAGGATCTCGGCCCCGGCTTCGAGCAGCGCGCGCGCGTTGCTCGTGTCGACGCCGCCGTCGACCTCGATGCGGACCGCCAGACCACGCTGTCGGATCTGGCCCGCCAGGCGCCGCAGCTTGTCGAAGCTGCTTGACAGAAAGCTCTGGCCCCCGAAACCCGGGTTCACGGACATCACCAGCACATAGTCGACCTCGGGCAGGATCTCGTCGAGGCTCGAGAGCGGGGTCGCCGGGTTGATCGCGACGCCCGCTCGAACACCGCGGCCCCGCAGATGGGCGGTCGCTCGCTGCAGGTGCGCCAAGGCCTCTACGTGGACGCTGATCCACGACGCGCCGGCGTCGACGAATGCGTCCAGGTAGCGGTCGGCGTTCTCGATCATCAGATGCACGTCGATCGGCAACTGCGTCGAGCGCCGCACCGCCCGCACGACCGGCGGGCCGACGGTCAGGTTCGGCACGAAGTGGCCGTCCATCACGTCGACGTGAACCAGGCCCGCACCTCCACGCTCGGCGCGGGCAATCTGGTCGGCCAGATGCCCGAAGTCAGCTGCCAGGATCGAGGGCGCCAGGATCATGGGCTACTGGCTGATCTCCAGGCTCAGTGACGCGCGTGGGCTCGCGCGGTGGCCCGCGGGCGGCGACTGACGCAGCACGACGCCAGCGGCAACGCCCGGATACGGGCGGTAGCGCACGTCCGCTACCTTGAGGCCCGCGCGACCCAGGGCCGCGAGCGCGTCCTCGGCCTTGCGTCCGATCAGGTCGGGCATCAAGTAGTCCGCGACGAACGTGCCGCGGCTCACGAGGAGCGAGACGCCCTCGGCGCCGGCGGCGGCGGCGCCGGGCGCAGGACGTTGCACCAGGATCGTGCCCTCGGGCGCCGCCTCGGCGACCTCGACGACGCGCGCCACCGGGACCTGCGCCTGCTCCAGCGCCAGACGTCCCGTGCGCAGGCCCTCGCCCTCGACCGGCGGCACCACGAGCCGCCACGGTCCCAGGCTGAGCCAGGCGCGGACGCTGCGGTGCGCTTTCAGGGTGGCTCCTGCGGGCGGGTCCTGGGCCAGGATCGTGTCCGGGGCCACCCGGGCGTCGTGCCGCTTGCCTTCGACCCGGAGCAGCAGACCGTGGCGCGCGGCGAGCGCGCCGGCCTCGGGGACCCGCTTTTCGAGCAGCGACGGCACTACGACCTCCTGCGAGAGCAGCACGACCCTCATGGTGGCGACCGCGCTCACCGCGGCCGCGGCCGCCAGCGCCGCCAGGAGCAACGCGTTCTTGACGAGGAGGACGGCGAAGCGCTTGACGCTCAAGGGCCTCAATGTCCGGCTCCGCCCCTCGGGGGACGAAGCCCGAAGGCTATCACAGAGCGCGTCAGGTGGCATCGCCCGGGGCTGCACACCGGTCGCCGGGCCGCAAGCGAGCGCCGGCCGCGAATGCCGCTGCGGGCATCGGGCGCCGACTGTCAGGCTGGACGTTGAGCAAGGCCAGCGTCGATCCACCCCCGCACGCCACGTCGATCGCCTCGCGTGTCAACGCGGTCACGCTGCCCGGCGCAGCCTCCCGTGAGTCTTCCCGCACGCGCGCCTTCAGGATCTTGAGCCTGTGCCCGGCCAGCACGGTCCACGCGCCCGGCCATGGCGCGAAGGCGCGCACGCGGCGGGCCAGCGCCGGTGCTGGCAGCTGCCAATCGAGGCAGCCGTCCCGCTTGCGGATCATTGGCGCCAGGGTCGCCCGTGAGGCGTCCTGCGGCTGCGGCGTCAACGAGCCGTCGTCGATCCCGCGCAGCGTGTCGAGCAGCGTCTGGGCGCCGAGCTGCGCCAGACGCGGCGTGAGCTCCGCCGCGGTCTCTTCGGCGCCGATCGGAGTCCGCCGCGCCAGCAGTGTCGGCCCCGTGTCGAGGCCCTCATCGAGCAACATGGTCGTGACGCCCGTTTCGCGCTCGCCGTTCAGGATCGCCCACTGGATCGGGGCCGCTCCGCGATAGGCGGGCAGCAGCGAGGCGTGGACGTTGAGCGTCCCGCGTGGCGGCAGCGCGAGGACCGCGCGGGGCAGGATCTGCCCGTAGGCGACGACGACCTGCAGCTCCGGCGCCAGGCGGCGCAGCTGCTCCACGACGTCCGGCTCGCGTACTCGCACCGGCTGGATGACCTGGACGCCGCGGCGCAGGGCGAGGGGCTTGAGCGGCGGCGGGGTCAGGGCACGCCCGCGGCCGCTCTCGCGGTCCGGCTGGGTCAGGAGCGCCGCGAGCCGATGGCCGGCATCGAGCAGGGCTTCGAAACTGGGGATCGCAAAGGAGCCGCTGCCGAAGAAGATGATGCGCACCTCATTCGTCCCAGTCGCCGGCGCGCGCGCGCTTTCGGAGCTTGCGTCTCATCAGATCGCGCTTGAGCGGGGACAGCCGGTCCACGAACAGCAGGCCGTCGATGTGATCGATCTCGTGGCAGAACGCCCGGGCCAGCAGCTCGGCGCCTTCGTAGACGCGCTCCCGGCCGTCGAGGTCCAGGCCCTTGACGGCAACCCGGGCCGGCCGGACCGGCGAGCCGCCGAACCCCGGCACGGAGAGGCAGCCCTCTTCGTGGCGCTGCTCGCCCTGTTTGTCCACCAGCTCGGGGTTGACGAGCGTGATCAGCTGGTTCTTGTCCTCGCCGACGGAGAGGTCCACCACGATCACGCGCAGCGGCACCGCGATCTGCGGCGCGGCCAGACCGATGCCCGGCGCCGCGTACATGGTCTCCAGCATGTCCTGGACGAGGGTGCGCACCGAGGTGTCGATCTCCTTCACCGCTTCGGAAGGAGCGTGCAGCAGCGGGTCTCCCCACTTCACGATGGGACGGATGGCCATGGACCCTAATTCACCACAAACACCGCGAGATCACAAAAGCGGACGGTCCCGGGAAACGGGTGGGCTCCGGCTGCTCAGCTCCCGTCGCTGCGCGCGAAGAAGCCGCGCCATGCCTGCGTCGTGGCCTGGAAATGCGCCAGGCATTCGGCGAGCGAGTCTCCGCCGAACTTTTCGAGCACGGCGTCGGCGAGCACCAGGGCCACCATGGCCTCCCCGACGACGCCGGCCGCGGGGACTACGCAGGTGTCGCTGCGCTCGACGGAGGCGCTGACGGCCTGCTTGGTCTCGAGGTCGATGGAGCGCAGCGCCATCAGCAGCGTCGGGATCGGCTTCACCACCGCGCTCGCGCGCAGCTCCTCGCCGTTGCTGACGCCTCCCTCGATGCCGCCTGCGTGGTTGCTTGGGCGGTGCAGCCCGTGCGTCTCGTCGTAGAGGATCTCGTCGTGGAAGGCCGAGCCCGGCGTCTCGCCAGCGCGCGCGCCGTCTCCCAAGGCAACCGCCTTCACGGCCTGGATCGACATCAGCGCCTGGGCCAGCCGGCCGTCCAACCTCCGGTCCCATTGGCCGAAAGAGCCAAGCCCCGGCGGGACGCCCCGCGCGACCACCTCGAACGTTCCGCCCACGCTGTCGCCCGCGCGCTTGGCTGCATCGATCTCGGCGACCATCGCCGCCGCGGTGGCGGGCTCGGCACAGCGTACCGGGCTCTGCTCGGCGGCGGCCAGGGCCGCCCAGGGCAGCGAGGCGTCGGCCGGCAGCGCCGCGCGGCCGATGCGCACGACATGGCTGCGCAGCTCCACGCCGAAAGCTGCGAGCAGCGCGCGCGCCAGAGCGCCTGCCGCGACGCGGGCCGCGGTCTCGCGGGCGCTTGCGCGCTCGACGACGTCACGCAGGTCGTGGGTCAGGTACTTCAGGGCGCCGGCGAGGTCGGCGTGCCCCGGACGTGGGTACTTGAGCGCGCGCCGCTGCCTTGCCCCGGCCGGCTGCGGGTCCGGGGACATCACGTCCCGCCAGTTCTCGTGGTCGCGGTTCCGGATCAGCAGCGTTACCGGGCTGCCGAGCGTCTTGCCGTGGCGGACGCCCGCCAGGATCTCGACGGCGTCGGTCTCGATCTTCATGCGGCCCCCGCGGCCATGACCGCCCTGCCGCCGTCGCAGCTCGCTGTCGATGGCGCCGCGATCGAGCGGCACGCCCGCCGGCAGGCCTTCGACGACCACCGTGAGGGCGGGTCCGTGGGACTCTCCGGCGGTGAGGAAGCGCAGCATTGGATGGTGTGGGGGGAGGCGCGCCGCGGGAGCAGACTAGGGCAGGCTCTCGGGCGTGTCAAGGAAGCCTCAAGAGCCTCAAGAAGCATCAGCCAGGAGGCGTCAGCTGGAAGCGTGAGCCGGCGGACCCGGGCCCGTCGCTGTGACAGTTGGGAATCTGTGACACGCGCGCCTGCACCTCGTGTCGACGACGGTTAGCATCCACGGCGCCTGACAAACCGGCGTCGGAGAACGGAGGGCGTCATGG
>Ga0214473_10009568_pt1 | contig 11447 bp, 7 predicted proteins | sample RVTome_7_FD_203509 | JGI IMG/M metagenome (GOLD analysis project Ga0214473, IMG submission 203509) | Soil microbial communities from uranium-contaminated site in the Upper Colorado River Basin, Wyoming, United States - RVT98D197 | ecosystem: Environmental > Terrestrial > Soil > Contaminated >...
GTGGGAATGGTCGTGTTTCGCTGGATCAGCACGGTCATCACTCCGCCCAGCGTCTCCACGCCCAGCGACAGCGGCGTCACGTCCAGCAGCAGGATGTCCTTCACTTCGCCGCCCAGCACCCCGCCTTGAATCGCCGCGCCCACCGCCACCACTTCATCCGGGTTTACGCCCTTGTGCGGCTCTTTCCCGAACAGCTCCTTCACCAGCGCCTGGATGCGCGGCATGCGCGTCTGCCCGCCCACCAGCACCACCTCGTTGATCTTCTTGGCGTCCACGCCCGCGTCCGACATGCACTGCCGGCACGGACCCATCGAGCGCTGGATGATGTCCTCGACCATGGCCTCCAGCCGCCCCCGCGTCAGTTTCTTCACCAGGTGCTTGGGACCGGTCGCGTCCGCGGTCACGAACGGCAGGTTGATCTCCGTTTCCATCGTGGTGGAAAGCTCGATCTTGGCCCGCTCGGCCGCATCCCGCAGGCGCTGCAAGGCCATCTCGTTGCCCTTCCCGCGCAGGTCCAGCCCTTCGTCCTTCTTGAACTCATCGATCAGCCAGTCCACGATCTTCTGGTCAAGGTTGTCGCCGCCCAGGTGCGTGTCGCCGTTGGTGGCTTTCACCTCGATCACGCCCTCGCCCACTTCCAGGATCGAGATGTCGAACGTTCCGCCGCCGAAGTCATACACGGCAATCGTTTCGTCCTTCTTCTTGTCCAGCCCGTAAGCCAGCGCCGCCGCCGTCGGCTCGTTGATGATTCGCTTGACCTCCAGGCCCGCGATCTTCCCGGCATCCTTTGTCGCCTGCCGCTGCGCGTCATTGAAATAGGCCGGCACGGTAATGACCGCGTCGGTCACCTTCTCGCCCAAAAAGTCTTCCGCAGCCTTCTTCAATTTCTGCAAAATCATCGCCGAGATCTCGGGCGGCGTGTAGGCCTTGCCCTGAGCCATCACAGCTACGCCATCACCCTGGCTGATAACCTTGTAGGGGACCATCTTCAATTCTTCGCTGACTTCATTGTGACGACGTCCCATGAAGCGCTTGATCGAATAGATGGTATTCTCCGGGTTGGTCACCGCTTGGCGCTTGGCCACCTGTCCTACCAGGCGCTCCCCGGACTTGGTAATTCCCACCACCGATGGTGTCGTGCGAGCTCCCTCCTGGTTGGGAATCACCGTCGGCTCGCCGCCTTGCATGACGGCTACAACAGAGTTCGTGGTGCCCAGATCAATGCCGATTATTTTGCTCATGCTGACCTCTCCTCCCACCGCCGAATGGCTGGCTATCGTAGCCCTCGGCTGGCATCCAAATGTGCCTCGGATCCCCCTAAGAGCACTAAAACAACCTCATTTTAAGTCTTGAGTGCTATATTGTCAAGTTTTCTGATAACTGTACATCATATTGCAAATGTTACACTTATCTGCAAATTCTGAATTCCAACTGCTCTGCCAAAATCTTGATCCCCGATGATTGCCCAGCTCTCGCGTCAACCAGTATGATTGCTGTTAGATGAGACTGGCCATCGTTCGATTCGCCCTACGCCGTTCCCATGGCCCGCGCAGCAACGGCATTTTTCGCCCAAACGCTTCTCTGCGGGCGCGCATCCTATTACAATGCCGGATTGCAGGGTATCCTCTCGCCCGATGCGGCGTGGTTCTCGACAGGAGGACGCTGTGAATCGAAGTTGGATGAAGGTCGCTTCGTTAGCGGTAGCGGCGGCGCTGATCGCCCCGGCACTGGCGGGTCAAGCTAAGCTGACTCCGGCTGAGCTGACCGCCGCCAAGTCCATCGGCTCGCGCCAGGCCCCCATCACACTGGAAATCTTCAGCGATTATCAGTGCCCGGATTGCAAGCGCATGCACACGACCACCACCCGCCAGGTGATTGACAACTACGTCTCCTCCGGAAAGGTCTACCTGGTCCACCGGGATTTTCCTCTCTCCATGCACACCTACTCGCGGCAAGCGGCGCGCTGGCTGAACGCGGCGGCTGCCGCGGGCGTGTTCCAGGCCACCGAGAACGCCTTGTATGCCAAGCAGGATGAATGGGGCGCCACCGGAAATATCGAGCAGGCGCTGGCCAGCGTGCTTCCGGCGGCGGACATGAGAAAGATCCGGGTGATGGAGTCTTCGCAGCGCGCCCAGTTCGATGCCGCCGTGCAGGCCGACATGAATCTGGGCAACTCGCGCAACGTCAGCGGCACGCCCTCCATTTTCGTCATCCACCGCGGCCAGACGACTCCGCTGCCGGCCGGGTCCGTGAGCTACACGCTCCTGAAGCAATATCTCGACTACCTCTTGCAACAGCGCTAATCATGGCTGCCGTGCCGCCGATCGCAGTTTCCCGTCCCCGGCGCATCACCGGCGTCCTCCTGCTCATCGGCCGCGTCGCCCTCGGCGCCATTCTGATTTACGCAGCCTACGCCAAGCTGCACTTCAACGGCGCATGGCATCTGCGGGATTACAATTTCATCTTTGCGTTCGGCATCGACTCCTATCAGATGCTCCCTTCTTGGGCGGTGCAGTGGCTGGCTCGGGTCTTGCCGTGGATGGAACTGGCGCTGGGGTTGCTCCTCATTGCCGGAATTGCCTTGCGCTGGGTGGCCTCGATCACCAGCGCGCTGCTTGTCGTGTTCATGATCGCGCTGGCGCGCGCGGCGATCCTGGGCCTGGCCATCAATTGCGGCTGCTTTGGCGAGGGCAGCACAAATCCAGCCAAAGAATTGATCCTCGACAGCGCACTTCTGCTCGTCGCTCTGGCCGTCACCGTAGGCGCTTTCAGCTCCCACCGCGCACGCCGGCTCCCGGCGTAACTTGCGCTGCTCACCCGCGCCTACCCAATTTGGACGCGCGTCGTCCCTGCGATAAACTCATATGGCCATGTCGGCGCTGCCTCCACTCACCCTTCGCCTGCGCGGGCGCAAGCTCGCCGGGCGCTTGGCGTTTGTGGCCTTGCTGATCCTTTCCGTGGGCGCCGGCATCGGCGCGGGTCTGTTGTTCGTATATTCAAGCGACCTGCCCGAAGTGCGCGCGCTCGAGACCTACCGTCCAAACGTAATCACCGAACTCTATTCCGACGACGGCCAGGAGATCGCCAGCTTCGCCCTGCAGCGGCGCATCCTGCTCTCCTGGGAGCAGATTCCGCACAACCTGCAGGACGCTATCGTCGCCACCGAGGACCAGCACTTTTTCGAGCATTGGGGCGTGGACCTGCCGCGTGTGGTCGAAGCCGCCTACCGCAATCTGGCGCAGGGACGCATCCAGCAAGGCGCCAGCACGCTGACCATGCAGTTGGCCGGCGGCCTTTTCCTGGACCGCACCGACCGCAGCTTCCGCAGGAAAATTCAGGAGACGCTGCTGGCCATTCAGATCGAGCGCAGCTATACCAAGCCTCAAATTTTCACCATGTACGTGAACCAGGTCTACCTGGCGCACGGAAATTACGGCATGGAAGCCGGCGCGCAGTTCTACTTCAGCAAGTCTGCCGGTCAGCTCACACTTCCCGAAGCCGCTCTGCTGGCCGGCCTGATTCGCGGCCCCGGCTATTCGCCCCTGCTCAATCCCCAGCGCGCCCTCGACCGCCGCAATCTGGTGCTGTCGCGCATGCAGCAGGAGGGCAAGATCACGGCGCAGCAGCAAGCTCAGGCGCGCGCTGAGCCTCTTGGCCTGCAGGTTCAGGTCTCCCGCAACGATCTGGCGCCCTACTTCGTCGAGGAGATCCGCAAGTACCTGGAAAGCACCTACGGCACAGCCGCCGTGCACGAGAACGGCCTGCGCGTTTACACCACGCTCAACGTTCTGATGCAGCGCGCCGCCAATCGCGCCGTCTACGACGGCCTGCACGCCTACGAACGCCGCCACGGCTGGCGCGGCGGCCTGCGCAACGTCTCGTTCAAGACCGCCGCGGAGCTGGACGCCTACCAGGACCCCGACTGGCGCGCCCCCATCGAAAAAGGCGACTACGTGAACGCCCTGGTTCTCTCAGCCGGCGAACGCTCCGCTACACTCCGCATCGGGCGTTACCGCGCCGCGCTCGCCCCCGCCGATTTCGCCTGGACCGGCCGCGCCGCCAATGAACTGCTTCGCCCAGGCGACATCGCTCTCGTCCACATCCGCGAGCTCACCGGCGATACGGCCAAGGTTGAACTCGAGCAGGCGCCCGGCCCGCAGGCGGCCCTGGTAGCCATTGACAACGGCTCCGGCGAAGTCAAAGCCATGGTCGGCGGCTACAGTTTTCGCGATTCCAAATTCAACCGCGCCACCCAGGCCCAGCGGCAGGTCGGCAGCTCCTTCAAAATCTTCACCTATGCCACGGCCTTGGAGCAGGGGTTCACGCCGTTCGATACCGTCCTCGACGCTCCCTTGACCGTGATGAGCGGCGGGCAGCCCTACTCGCCGCGCAACTACGACGAAAAATTCGAAGGCATGATCACCCTCCGGCGCGCCCTGGCCGGCTCCCGCAACGTGCCCGCAGTCCGCCTGGCGGAAAGAGTGGGCGTCAACAGCATCGTCGAGATGACCCGCCGCTTCGGCATCACCAGCCCCTTGCCTCCCTACCTGCCCATCACGCTGGGCGCCGCCGATCTGAACCTCATGGAGCACACCTCGGCCTTCACCGTGTTTCCCGACGACGGCATCCGCATTGATCCCCATCTGATTCGCCGCGTGACCACCTACGACGGCGCGGTGCTCGAGCAGACGCGCCCGGCCATCCACGACGTGGTCGCGCCCGACGTGGCTCGCACCATGGTGGCCATGCTCGCCGACGTGGTCAACTTCGGCACCGGCATGGCCGCCAAGGCCCTGGGGCGCCCCGCCGCGGGCAAAACCGGCACCACCAACAATTTCACCGACGCCTGGTTCATGGGCTTCACCCCGCAACTCACCGCCGGCGTCTGGGTCGGTTACGACGACAAAGCCATCTCGCTCGGCAAATCCGAGTCGGGCGCGCGCGCAGCCCTGCCCATCTGGATCGAGTTCATGCAAGGCGCATTGGTCGGCCTGCCGGTAGAGGATTTCGCCGGCGTCGAGCCGCTCGAAAAAGCAGCCGCCACCCGCCAAGTCCACGTGGACACCCCCGACACCGCCCCCACCGAACACTCCGAAGAAGGCCAAACCCCCGATTCGCCCGAAGGCCAACCCACCGACCCCGCCGTCTCTCCCGCTCCTCCCAGCACCGCGCTCCCGCCCGAACCATCCCCGGCCGCCCTCGCCCCAGCGGCGGCCACCTCGCCGTAGACTCGCGATGGTGGGAGCACGTGGTGGGAGCACCGGCCTTTAGGCCGGTGACCCGGGGCCTTCCTTTTTGTAGCGCTGGGCTTCAGCCCAGCATGCATTTTGGAATCGCGTGCGCCCGCGTAAAAGCCCGTCATTCCGAGCGTAGCGAGGAATCCCTCTTCGGTCTTACCGGCCCAGTACCGTCCAGTTCCGTGGTTCTCGTCCGAGGCATTCTATCTTGCGGAGGCCCGCTGAATAGCTGTGGATTCAGGCTAGCAGGGCGCTTGCGTCGGTTCTGGCATAGTTTGTATGTTTCTGATAACGACGTTGGCCCCTGCGGACTCTTGAGGCGGAAGGGCTGGAACTAGAAGCCATCTCATAAATGGCGGGTGGCCGAGGTTTGGGCGCGCCCCCCGAAGCGGCCGGTGGGTGCCCCATGTTTCGCCTGCGAAACGTGGGGTTTTGCGGCCTAGTTCATTTACTCCTACGAAAATGCTCTAGGTTGTCTGGACAAGTGGCTCTAGGGCCCATTTTCATCCTTCGTTGTGGTCCCAGCGGGACCATGCTTTACTCGCATGAGATAATAGAATATGTGCCCGGGAACTTCTCATCTCACAGTGACCCCGCATGAACTCGCCGTAGCCTCGGCGAAGGCGAGCGCTCGCCACCCCATATTCCTCTCGCCAGTGCGATGGGGCTCGGAGTCCGCCGTGCGCCGTCTGTCCTCGGCCTCCGCGAACTCTGTGCAGTCTCTGAGATCTCTGTGTTTCGCACGCACTCCCCGGCTCCGCATTCGGTCCGAAGGAAAACCCTCCAGCGAAGGCGATCCCATTCCCTCGTCTCAACTTGCAACTCTCAACTCTAAACTTTTGAATCTCAGCGCACCTCCCATCCCCCCTATTTTCAGACTCTTGCGCACTCTTTCGCGCCATGTCAAAAAATCGCTCCTTTGTTTTCACACACTTACAAAAGCCTTTTCCCGTAACTACTTTCCATTGATATTCTTACAAAAGCCTAGGGGGTGGGGGGCGGTACCGTCATGACGGGTAATTTCGTACCATCCGCGTTCATCTGCGCCAATCCACGGCTCCTCAGTCTGCTATCATCTGGCGCCCAACACGGGTGCGGGTCCGCCATCAGTCTTGGCGGACAGGCCGCCGTGAATAAATGACCACTCACGCCACAGCAGAAGGCACTCGTCGTTACGCAGCAAAACTTGCCGCCACTGCGGCGCCCGGCCATTTCCGCGAACCGGCCAATTGCGCCGCGCCGGGCGATCCCGCGCCGCTTCTATCTTCCATCGGCATCGGCACTTATCTCGGCATGCCCGATGACGCCACCGACCATGCCTACACCGCCGCCATCACGGCTGCGGTCGAAGGCGGCATCAACGTCATAGACTCGGCCATCAACTATCGCTATCAACGCTCCGAGCGTTCGATCGGCGCGGCACTGCGCGAATTGGCGCGCCGGGGATTTGCCCGCGACGAGATTTTTCTTTGCACCAAGGGCGGCTATCTCACTCCCGACGCCGACGTGCCCGGCGATGCCCACGCCTATTTCGAGCGCGAATATCTCCGTCCGGGAATCTTGCGCGCCGAAGACGTCGCAGCGGGATGCCACGCCATGTCCCCAAGTTTTCTCTCGAATCAACTCGACCGCAGCTTGGGAAATCTCGGCGTTGACTGCGTGGACCTCTACTACCTGCACAACCCGGAGACGCAACTGGCAGAAGTGCCGCGCGACGAATTTCTCCGCCGCCTGCGCGAAGCGTTCACCTTCCTGGAATCGGCCGTGGCCGCCGGCAAGATTCGTTTCTACGGCCTGGCCACCTGGAACGGCTTCCGCCAGCCGCCTGACGCTCAGGACTACCTGTCTTTGTGTGAAGTCGAACAGGCCGCTCGCGACATTGCCGGAGGCGCTCACCACTTTCGCTTCGTCCAGTTGCCGTTCAATCTGGCCATGACCGAAGCGCTCACCCGCGCCAATCAGCCCGTACACGGCCCCGCCGAGCCCCTGGTGCAGGCCGCCGAAGCCTTGGGCATTACGCTCATTGCCAGCGCCAGCCTGCTACAGGCCAAGATGACCAAAGGGCTGCCAACGTTCATCGCCGAAGCCTTCGGTCTGAAAACCGACGCCGAGCGCGCCATCCAATTTGTGCGTTCCTCGCCGGCCATCACCACGGCGCTAGTCGGCATGAGCCGCGTCGAGCACGTTCAAGCCAACCTGCGGCTGGTGAGGGAGCCGGTTGCCACGGCAGAGCAGTATTCGCGCCTATTCTCCCGAGGACAAAAAGCATGATCCGCGCCGCCGCTGCGAAAATGCGCGTGCCAACGATGCGTCCTCGTGGGTCGCGGCGTCACAGTTTGCGGGGCAACTGGAAACGGTGTCATCCCGAACGAAGTGAGGGATCTGCTTTCGCTGAGCCATCATCGCGCGCGTTGCCGGAAATGGTCCCAGCCCCCCGGCTCGAGCGCCGAACTCGTTCCGTCCGCGCCGACCAGCCTGACCCCTCGGCCGCGAACAATTTCGCCGATGCGCGTCAATTCTTTTCCGAGAAACTTGCGCGGAATCCGCGCCGCCCATCGCTTGGGTACCGTGAAAAGCAACCCGTAGTCCTCGCCGCCGTCGAGCGCCAGCTTGAGCGCGTCCACACCCAGCGCTCGCAGCTCGCCCGGCACGGCCACGCAGGGAATTTGCGGCGCGTAGATTCGTGCGCCCGCGCCGCTGGACTGGCACAGCCGATACAGATCGATGGAAAGCCCGTCGGAGATATCCATCGCGGCCGAGGCCAATCGGCGCTGCGCCAGCCATTGGCCCAGGTCCAGAGCAAGCGCTGGATAGAATTGCGGCAGAAGCAGACGTTTCCAGCGCCGCTCGCGCTGCAGTCCGCGCAGCACCAGCTCCAGCCCCAATTCAGCCGCGCCCAGCCGCCCGCTCACGAAAATGGCATCGCCGGCTCGCGCCCCGCTCCGGCGCAATGCGCGCCCGCGCTCCGCCACGCCTATGACGGTGATGCTCAGACCGATCTTGGGATTGCTGGCCGGACTCTGCGCCGTGTCTCCCCCGGCCAGCCTGAGCCCGTACTGCCGCGCCGCGCGTGCCATGCCCGTGAGCATGCGGTCGAGCCAGCGCCCCGTGCGCTCCATCGGAATCACCAGACTCAAAAGAAAGAGCTGCGGGCGCGCACCCATGGCGGCGATGTCGCTGGTGGCGCGCGCCAGCGCCTTGTAACCGACAGCCTCGGGTGGATGCGCGGCGGCCAGAAAATGGACGTCTTCGAGAAACTGGTCGCAGGTAATGATCCAGTCGGCACGCGGCCCCGGACGCAGCACGGCGGCATCATCGCCGATGCCCAGTCGCAGCAAGCCTCCTTCCGCCGACGGAATCCGTCTTCGGATGCGGCCGATCAGTTTGTCCTCGGCGATGATCATCTCGCGTGCCCCTGGCGCCTCAGCATTATAGGAGCCGCGATGAAGCGAAGCGAGAGTCTCGGCCTGCTCGGATCGCCGGTCCTGAGTAGTACTTGCGGCCACCTGACCCTCAACTGCCCGCGAGTACAGGTGACCCCAACCCGGTATCGGGCGGAAAATATATGAAAAATACGGTTGACTCGACCGGCAGCCTTTTTCTAGACTCTGGCCAGTTCTCTCGGACCAGGACTCTCGGTCCAGAGGGGTTCGCGTTTCGGAGAGGCCGCCAGCGCGGAACGGCGGCAAGATTCCAGCTCCGGCAGTCAGCATTGAACTTGGAGAGGTCGCGGCGGACGATGGCGCCAGAAACCTATACCCTGTTTGTAGCCTCTAACCGGCGCGGCACCATGCGCAGGATCAGGGTGCCGTTCTACGCTCTGTATCTGCTGGCGGCTCTGGCCGCGGTCGGAGGAATCACCGTGGCCGCGGCGGTCGGCTCCTACACGCGCCTGCTCTGGAAAGCCGGCGATTACAACGCCTTGCTCCGCAGGCAGGACACTCTCGAGCGGCAGTATCACCAACTGCAGCAGTCTGCTAATGAGACGGATCAGCGCCTCTCGTCCCTGCAATCCCTGGCCACCGAAGTGGCCATGACCTACGGCTTTATTCGTCTGCGCAATAGTCCGTTCGCCGTCACCCAGCCGCTGGCCGGTCCCGACGCCTCTTATGATCGCAGCCTGGCGGAATTCGTCTTCCTGGAGAACAACTCTCCCCGGCTTTCTTTGGCCGCCAGCAGCATGCGGCTGCTTCCCGCGCCCGGCTTGGGAGAGATCTCCTTTACGCCCACACTCTGGCCCGTGATTGGACGAATTACCGGAAGTTTCGGCGAACGACTCGATCCGTTCAGCGGCGAGGGCGCCTTCCACACCGGCGTGGACATCTCCTCGCAATACGGGGACGGAGTGCGCGCGGCCGCCGACGGCGTGGTCACGCATGCCGCCCTTCACGCCGGTTATGGCCGCCTGGTGGTAGTGGACCACGGTTTTGGCGTAGCCACCTGGTACGGCCACCTGTCCAGCTTCACCGCCACCCCGGGCATGCGCGTGAAGCGCGGAGACCTCATCGGCTACGTCGGTGTGAGCGGGCGCACCACCGGCCCCCATGTCCACTACGAAGTCCGCATCAACGGCGCGCCCGTGAATCCGATGCGCTACCTTCGCAATTCAACCGCAGCAGATTGAAGCGCGAGCAATCGAAACGTTTTTCAGCGCCCGGCAGGAGGCGCTGCGGCGCCGAGCATTGCGGTATCCACGCTCACCAGTAACCGGACTCGCGATTCTTCGGCAGAAATTTGCGCCGCCTGAAACATTTTGGAAATGGCCTGCGCCGTTTCAAAGGGCAGGCCGCCGCGGCCCTTGGGATCGGCCAGTACGCCGCGCAGCAGACCCCGCAACAATTCTAGCGTTGCGGCCATCTGCTTGGCCTGCTCGGGACTGTCACATGCGCCCTCCGCAGACAGCAGCACGCGATCGCCGTCGGGCCGCGCGGCCAGATTCACCCAGCGCAACCCATCGAGCGGAGTAGACAAACGGTTCGCCGCGCCGCCGGCAGGAACGAGCGCGTGCGGTTTGGCCACCAGGAAGAGCGGCGCTCCGGCCACACGCGAGACTTGCTCCTGCAGCGCGGCATCCATGGGGACCTGCGAACGCTCGCCCAGCACACCGGAAATATCGCCGCCGTCGGCCAGCGCCACGCGGCCGGCTGCAAGAAAAGTAAACGCCGTGATCTTTCCGGGCGTCGCCGCGGGCGTGGTGTAAACGGCATGACCGTTTCGTTGTTCGACCTTGCCGGAGCGCAGGGCGTAGTCCGCGATTTTCATTTGATCGAAACGTCCATCCGCAATCACCAGAGTTTGCGGGGCCGGAGTCTGGGAGGACGAAGTCTGTGAGTTTGGCACGGAGCGGGTGGCCAGGATGACGCGATCGAGATCACGCTGATATTCAAAACCCGTGGCACCGACAAACTCCGCGTACTCCGTGCCGGGATTGACTGTAGGAGCCATGGCCGCCAGGCGCTGCACCAGCGGCTCGTCGCGCAGCACGGCCATATCGGCGTAGACGATCATGGAAGCGTCGCCCGGCACCAGTGCCAGCACATCGGATGGAAACTCTGCGGCGGCCGTCGTGCGTGCTCGCGCATACCACCACGACGCCGCGCCCACGGACATGACCACCAGCGACAGGATGATGAGAACTTTCCGGTTCACCAGTCTGACCTCTTACGCCATTCTCTCATTGTTTGATGAGTCGTGGCCACCCTTCCGGAGCCAGACGGGGCAGGGAGTAGGCCACCGCTCGCAGTCTGGTTACTTTGTCGGAGTCGAAATGCCCGCCTCGGGAATCGAATAGACAGGCTGGACCGCCACCCGCACTGGGCCCCCGCCCGAGGGGGAGGACTTCTCTTGCAATTGGAGTTCCTTTTTGTTATTGTAGCTCGGTTTTCCTGGGCTGGCGTAGCTCAGTGGTAGAGCATCTGATTTGTAATCAGAGGGTCGGGGGTTCAAATCCCTCCGCCAGCTGATTCGGAATCATAGCGGTGTTGGGGCGAATTTCCATCAAAGGGATAGGCGCGATCCTGGTTCACTGACCGGACGGGCGGGTGTATCTCAAGCCGGAGTGTGCATGCGCTTGATCTCTATCGTTAACTATTTCCCGTGCGGACGGGTGGGTGAGTGGCTAAAACCAGCAGACTGTAAATCTGCCGCTCCTTGCGGGCTACGGAGGTTCGAATCCTCCCCCGTCCACCATTCGCGCGCAGCAGCAGTTCA
>Ga0214473_10009569_pt1 | contig 11447 bp, 10 predicted proteins | sample RVTome_7_FD_203509 | JGI IMG/M metagenome (GOLD analysis project Ga0214473, IMG submission 203509) | Soil microbial communities from uranium-contaminated site in the Upper Colorado River Basin, Wyoming, United States - RVT98D197 | ecosystem: Environmental > Terrestrial > Soil > Contaminated >...
TCTCGCGCTCCCCGTTCGAGACCACGGCCTTGCCCTTGTGGTGCACGTCGAGCATGAGCCTCGTCGCCTTCTCGCGGCTGTAGCCGAAGAGCTTCTGGAACACGTACACGACGTACGACATCAGGTTGACCGGGTCGTTCCAGACGATGACGATCCACGGGACATCCGGCTCGGCGACCTCGTCGCCCGCGGGACGCTCGACCTCGACGGGTGCCGTGGTGGACATGCGCACCAGGGTACGTCCCTCTCCGTCAGCGGGCCGAGGATCCGGGTAGAAACGCGGGCCAGATGGAACCTCCTCCACCGCATCGAGGATGACTACGCCGAACGTCGCATGACGGGCCACGACATCTGTGCAAGCGTCGCGCGGACCCGGCTTCGCCTGTCGAGTCCCCTGGCCACAGGGGCGCGTGGGCTCGGGTCGCTCGCGTCGCCCGTCGCCGGGCGATGGGTCGTGGATGGGAAGGGGAGCGATGGAACTGGGATCCTTGGCGCGCGCCGTGAGCCGGTCGGTAGTCGCCCTCACGCTCTTGGGTTCGTCGATGGTCGTCGCCGGCGCTCCCGCTCACGCCGCCGTGACGATCCGCGTTCCCGAGGACTACGCGACCATCTCGGCCGCCATCGCGGCGGCGGCCAACGGCGACACGATCGACATCGCGCCCGGGGTCTACGCGGGGGCCGTCACGCTCAACAAGTCCGTGACGCTGAGCGGCCGGTTCGCGGACCCCGACGACCCCCGGAAGAACTCCACGATCCTGGACGGCGGAGGAACGCAAGACGTGATCGCGATCCCGTCCGGCGTCTCGCCGGGGCCCACGGTGACCGGGCTCCTGCTCCGGAACGGGGTCGCCGGCGTGTCGACCAAGAGCTACGCGACGATCGAAGGCAACTACTTCGTCGCGAACAACGACCAGCTCGACTACAAGTCCGGCGGAGGCGGCATCTGCAGAGACAACGTCCTCCAGGACGCGATCGACGACGGCGTCGATATCAACCACCCGGTTCGCGACATCACGATCGAGAACAACGTGATGCTGAGCAGCGACGGCGACGGGGTCGAGATGCGCCTCAACGACGACACGATCGCCGTCACGGCTCACATCGTGTTCCTGAACAACGAGATCGCGGGGAGCCGGAGCGACGGGATCCAGATCATCGACTACTACACCGACACGAACAGGGTGATCTCGATCGAGCGCAACCTGATCCATGACAACGGAAGGGCGGGGATCGGCCTGCTCGACGGCGGAACGACGATCGAGGACTACCGCGCGGCGAGCATCCTGGAGCGGATCACCGCCTTCCACAACACGTTGGTGCGGAACAACCACGGGATCTCGGGCGGCGACAACCTCATCGCGCTGAACAACATCTTCGTCGGTCACTTCCTCGCGCTGAAGAACGTGGACGGTGGCTCGATCGCGAGCCACAACCTGTTCTGGGGCAACGCCACGAACGCGACCGGAAGCATCGTGGTGGCATCGACGGTGGCCGATCCGCAGCTCGACGCGAGCTACGGCCTCCAGCCCTCGAGCCCGGCCATCGACGCCGGCATCGCGAACTTCGAGTGGAACGGCGAGGTCGTGATGGACCAGCCTTCGGGCGACTACCAGGGGGCGGGCCCCGACCTCGGCTGGAAGGAAGCGCCCTCCGGATCGGGCAGCTCGCCGCCGGTGATCATGTCCGTGGGGATCACCCCGTCGTCTCCCGAGACGAACGCGGTACTCACCGCGAACCCGACCGCGTCCGACCCGGACGGCGACCCGATCACCTTCTCCTACCAGTGGGTCAAGAACGGCACGAACCTAGCCGGGGCGAACGGCAAGACCCTCGATCTGTCGGTCGCCGGGAACGCCGACAAGGGCGATCAGGTGTCGGTCACGGTGACCGCCTCCGACGGCTCGAACACCTCCTCGCCGGTAACCTCCGCGGCGGTCACCGTCGTGAACACGAACCCGACCTTCGACCAGAACCTGCAGGACCGGTCGAACGCCGAGGGAGACGTGGTCAGCTTCTCCGCAGGCGCCGGCGATCCAGACGGAGACACGCTGACCTATGCGGCGACCGGCCTTCCGGCCGGGGTCACGATCGACGCCGAGAGCGGCCTCGTCTCGGGATCGATCGCCTCGGGCGCCGCGGGTTCAAGCCCGTACCCGGTCGCGGTCACCGTCCACGATGGAACGACCGTCGACGCCACGGACACGTTCACCTGGGTGGTCACCGACACACCGTCGACGGGGATCTCGTTCCACGGGGCCGCCGGAATGGGGATCTCGGCCAGGAGCGCGATCACGATCGCCCGACCGCTCGGGGTCGTCGCCGGAGATGTCGAGATCGCGTCGATCCTGGTCGTCGGAGCGGCCACCATCACGGCTCCGACCGGATGGTCCCTCGTCCGGAGCGACGCCAGCGGATCGGTCTTCAGGCAGCTGATCTACGTGCACGTCGCGGGCTCGGCGGAGCCGTCTTCGTATCGCTGGCGCCTGTCACTGACGTCCAAGGGGGCCGGAACGCTGTCCGCCTACGCGGGTGTCGACACGGCGAGCCCGATCGCGGGATCGAGCGGCCAGGCCAGCCTGCCCTCGACCTCTATCACCGCGTCCGGGGTCTCCAGCCCGGCGGCCGGCGACCTCTTGGTCGGGTTCTTCGGGATCCTCACGGATCAGGTGAACACGATCGCGGCGCCCGGCGGGATGACGGAGCGGGTCGAGGCGACCCCGGCGAGCGGGAAGCCGAGGCCCACCCTCGAGCTCGCCGACGCTCCACTGGCGCAGGCGGGAGCCACGGGATCACGGACGGCGACCGCGTCCCTCGCCGGCCTGAGCGTCGGCCAGCTCGTGATCCTTCGGTTGGCGGGGACGTAGTCGACCGACCGTCACCGCCGGCCGGTCGACCACGCCCGGGCGCTTGGCTCGGCACTGAAGCCGCCAGCCCGAAGGGATCCGGAAGATCTAGCTGGGGCGCGCGCCCCGAGGCCGCTCGAAGCGGCCGACGAGCGCGACGATGCCCGTGAGGAACAGGGCCGCCACGCCGATCCACAGGACGCGCTCGGCCCACCACCCGGCGGACGTATCGACGTAGTCGCCGAACCCGAGCGGCCACAGCACCAGGATCGCGAGCAGGTACGCGGTCATGTGCCACAGGAACAGCGTCATGATCACGCTGTTCACGAAGATCGTCGCCTTCCAAGGCCTCGGCTCCTCGAGCCACCGCGCGAGCGTGGGGCGCAGGAGCATCACCGCGCCCACGGCCCAGATCCCGGCGAGCATGAAGCACACGGTCGGTGGGTACGCGTTCGAGATCGGCTCGACGTCGGTTCCGAGCAGGCTCTTCGGGTAGTGCCCGATCGTCGGGAACCAGTCGAACCGCGCCGACCCGAACGGCCGGAACACCCAGGGGTTCGTGAGCAGGACGAGTCCGCCGAGCCCGACGCCCACCATCGCCCAGAACGCCTTCCGCGGCCACCGCAGCATCGAACCGTCCGCATAGAAGTGGCCGAGCTGGTGCGGGAGCAGCAGCACCGGTGCGATGTTCACGTAGCGGACGCCTCCCATCCCGAGACCGAACCCGATCACATCGACGACGATCGTGACGGCGACCATGACCGCCGGGACCCACAGGCCGAACCGCCGATGGAGCCAGACGGTGGCCGGCGCGATCGCCACCACGATCAGGTAGATGGCCAGGAACCACAGCGGACCGAAGGGGAGGGTCGCCGCAGGTGGGTACATGCCGCGGAGCATCTTCGTGTCGCCCCACAGCGCGAGGCCCGTCGGAGCACCGGTGTCGGTGAGATGCAGCACCACCTGCACGACGAGCCATGCTCCGAGGAAGACGAGCGAGGGACGCAGGAGCCGCCACGCCCGGCTCCGAACGAACGCCCAGGTCGACTCGCCACGCCGATGGAACGCATCGAGCGTGATGAGGTTCGAGAACCCCCCGACGAAGAAGAAGACGGGCATCACCTGGAAGAACCAGGTGCCGAGCCACAGGCCGGGCGTCACACCCACGGCGCTGTGGACGCCGATGACCCCGCGCTCCCAGTAGATGAGGCCGATGAACCAGTGGCCGAACACGACCGCGCAGATGCTCGCGGCACGCAGGAAGTCGACCGTGCGATCGCGCGTCGAGGGCGTCTGCGCGACCAGCTCGTCGAGGCGGCTCGAGGCCATTGGGCACCCCCCTCGGGGAACCGTACCCCTACCAGCGCTCGCGATGGACGAGGTCCTCGAGCCGCCTGCGACTGCCCCGCGTCGTCGGCATGCGCGCGGGGTAGCCGAGGGAAAGGAGGTAGTCGCACCGCCACCCGTCCGGGTACCCGAGCAGCTCGCGGGTCCGCGCCTCGTCGTAGACGGCCGCGTGGACCGAGCCGATGCCCTCGCCCCACGCCGCGAGCTGCAGGTTCTGCGCGCACTGCCCGAGGTCGAAGGCGATCGACTCACGCCGCCAGGGCTCCTCGGCCTGGGGCGTGACGAGCGCAACCGCGGCGCCGGCCGTCGCGACGTGGTCGGCGTAGTCCCCCACCGTCGCCAGCTCCCGGAGGTGCTCGGGATCGGTGCACACGACGAACGCCCACCGCTGCTCGTTCATCGAGGAGGGCGCCCGGCGCGCGGCCTCGAGGATCCTGCTCAGGACCTCCTCCGGGATCGGGCGGTCGTCGAACCGGCGGATCGCGCGGAGCGAGGCGATCGTCTCGAACACGTCCATGCCGAGAGCAGTCTATGTCGGGCATGATGGCGCCATGAGCGAGTACCGGGCGGTGCTGACCGAGGACGCGAACGCCGGGCTCGTCGCGCTCGTCACCGGCGGCGGGACGGGGCTCGGACGGGCGATCGTGCGGGAGCTGGCACGGACGGGCGCGTCGGTCGTGGTCGCGGGTCGCCGCCCCGAGCCGCTCGAGACCGTCCGCGCCGAGCTCGAGGCCCGCGGCACGGCCTGCCTGGCCGTGCCGGCCGACGTGCGGGAGCCCGAGCAGGTCGAGGCGCTCGTGGAGGGGGCGCTCGAGCGCTTCGGCCGGGTCGACGTGCTCGTGAACAACGCCGGCGGACAGTTCGTGGCGACGCCCGAGGACATCTCGCCGAAGGGCTGGCGTGCCGTGCACCGCCTGAACGTGGACGCGGTGTGGGACCTCACGCGGACGGTCGCGACGCGCTCGATGATCCCGAACCGGGGCGGGCTCGTGGTGTTCATCGGGTTCAGCCCTCGGCGCGGGATCCCGTTCATGGTGCACTCGGCGGCGGCGCGAGCGGCGCTCGAGAACCTCGCCGGCGGCCTCGCGATCGAGTGGAGCCGTTACCGGATCCGCGCGGTGTGCGTCTCGACGGGCGCGGTCGACACGGAGGCGTTCCGGGCGTACGGGCCCGAGTTCGTCGAGGAGGCCTTGCGGACGACGCCGCTCGGCAGGCTGGTGCCGCCGGAGGAGATCGCGGCGCTCATCGCGTTCCTCGCGACGCCTGCCGCGGCCTCGATCACGGGCACGACGCTGGTCGTGGACGGCGGCAACGACGCGTGGGGGCTCGGGTACCCGCCGCCTCACCCCGAGGCGGATCGCCGCTAGCGACCGCGGAACCGCGGGTCGCGCCGCTCCTCGAACGCGGCCGTCGCCTCCGCGTGATCCTCGGTCTGCGAGAGCATCCCGTACGCGAGTCGCTCGATCAGCAGGCCGGCCTCCCGCGAGGACTCGGCCGCCGCGTCCACCGCGCGCTTCGCGACCTCAACCGCGAGCGGTGGGAGCGCCGCGAGCTCGGCCCCGACCTCGATGGCCCGTGTCGAGGCTTGCCCCTCCGGAACGACGAGCGTCAGCAGCCCGAGCCCGAGCGCCTCCTCAGCGCCGAGCCGGTCCCGGAGCAACAGCAGCTCCTTCGCCCTGACCGGCCCCACGGCGCGAACGAGCCGATGGGTCCCGCCCGACGACGGCACGATCCCGATCCCGACCTCGGGCAGTCCGAACACGGCGGTCTCGTCCGCGACCCGGAAGTCGCACGCGAGCGCGAGCTCGAAGCCACCGCCCAGGCAGTAGCCGTGGATCGCCGCGATCGCCGGCATCGGTAGCGCGGCCACGCGCTCGTACACCTCGCCGGTCTCGCGGTAGTAGGCGAGGATCGCGGCCACGGACTGCTCGCGCATCTCGTTCACGTCCGCACCCGCCGAGAACGCCCGCCCCTCCCCCGTGAGCACCACCGCCGCGCTCGAGCGCACCTCGGCGGACGTGAGTGCGGCCGCGAGTCCCTCCTCCACCGACGTCGACAAGGCGTTCAGCTTCTCGGGTCGGTTCAGCGTCACGACCGCGACGGCCCCCTCCCGCCGAACGTGCACGAGCGCCTCAGCCATACACGATCACCGTTCGCAGCTCCTGCCCCGCCTCGAACAGCGCGAGCGCCTCGTTGATCGCGTCGAGCGTCATCGTGCGCCCGATCAGCGGCTCCAACCGCAGATCGCCGCTCGCGACAAGCCCGGCGAGCATCCGGAAGTCGCGCGGTGGGACCGTCGAGCCGTACCACGAGCCGGTCACCGTGCGCTCCTGGTAGACCATCGTGAGCGCGTCCAGTGGCACGCGGGCCTCCGGTGGCGCCATGCCGACGAGGACCGCGGTCCCACCCGGGCCGGTCGCCCGTGTGGCGAGCTCGATGGTCTCGACCCGCCCGAGCGCCTCGAACGCGAAGTTCGCGCCGCCACCCACGGCGTCGAGGATCCTTCCCTCGGCTCCTTCGCCGCCGAGCACCGTGGCCGTCGCCCCGAGCGCCTTCGCGAGCTCCAGCTTCGAGGGCACCAGGTCTACGGCCACGATCGGCGCGGCGCCGGCGATCCGCGCGCCCTGGATCACCGACTGCCCGACGCCCCCGCACCCGATCACCACGACCGACTCGCCCGGTCGCACCCGCGCCGTGTTCAGCACGGCGCCGACGCCCGTCATCACGGCGCATCCGAGCAGCGCGACCTGGTCGAGCGGGATCCCCGGATCGACCTTGATCGCCGTCGTCGCGGGCACCACCGAGCGCTCCGCGAACGAGGAGGGCACGTTGTGCTTGATCCGCAGGTCGCCCTTCGAGAACCGCGTCGTCCCGTCGGCGAGGTAGCCCTGGTCGAAAGCCTCGAGCTGTCCGCAGCGCGCCGGGTGTCCGGCAGCGCACCGAGCGCACGAGCCGCAGTACGGGAGCCACGAGAGCGCGACGTGGTCGCCGGGCGCGAGCCCCTCGACGCCCTCGCCGACCTCCTCCACGATCGCCGAGCCCTCGTGCCCGAGCACGATCGGCGTCTCGTGCCGGTGCACACCCCGAACGCCGTGCCAGTCGCTGCGACACACGCCGCTCGCGGCCATCCGGATCATGACCTCGCCGGCCTTCGGAGGGTCGAGATCCAGCTCCTCGATCACGAGGGGCTCCCCGAACGCGTACAGGACCGCCGCGCGCATGGGCGCAGTATGCCGCTTGCGCCCGCCCGGGCGCAGACGAACGATGGTGACCGAGCGCGGGTCGCATGTCCACCGGCCTCGACGACCACCCGCTGGCGGTCACGCTCGTGCTCGCGCGGCGCGAGCGACCTACGCGTAGTGCTCCGCGAAGTCCTTCGTGATCTTCGCGACCGTCACGATCTCGTCGCGGAACAGGTCCTCGGAGCGCGCCCGGATGGACTCGGTCTGCATCCCGGCGGCGAACACCACCGTCTCGTGCTCGAGGACCTCCGGGTCGACGTAGGCGTGCATCTTCAGCAGGCCTCCCAGCGGAGGCAGGCTGCCGAGCTCCAAGCCGGGCAGATCGCGCTCGATCTCCTGCTCGGTCGCGAGGTGTGCATGCTTGTCGCCGACCACCCCCTCGACGAGCTTCATATCTAGGCGCCGGTCCCCGGGGATCACCGCGAGGACGTGGCCGGCCGAGCTGTCGATCAGCAACGTCTTCACCACCGCGTCGGCCTCGATGCCGAGGGCCCGAGCCTCGTCGATCGAGGTGAACGCCTTGTCGTGCGGGATCGCCTCGAACGGGACCCCTCGCCCCTCCAGGTACTCGGTCGTGAGCGACATCACGATCGCCTCCTTCCACGACCCGCGGATCGAGCGTGGCCCCTCGGGCCCATGTCGGTCACGGGCCGGTCGGCCATGCCGGAACGGGTCCCCGGGCGGGCGACCGGAGGATACGACACGATGGGCGCCGCCGTCGTGGCGGGTCGGCTAGCGTAACGGCGTGCCCGGCATCCAGGACCAGGTCGCACCGCTCCGGCGCGTGTACGTGCGCCCTCCGCGCGCGGCCGACCTCTCGGCGTGGCGCGCGTACGGCTGGCGGGCGGCGCCGGACCCCGACGCGGCGGCCGAGGAGCACCGCGCGTTCCGCGCCGAGCTCGAGCGCGCGGGCGCCGAGGTGGTCATCGGCGAGGCTCCGGTCGACGGCGACCCCGACGCGATCTACGTGTACGACTCCGTCTTGTTGACCGACCGGGGCGCGATCGTGCTCCGGCCCGGCAAGCTCGCCCGGCGCCGAGAGCCACACGCCGTCGCGATGGACCTGGAAGACGCGGGGGTGCCGATCCTCGGCAGGTTGGAGGAGCCGGCGTGCGCCGAGGGCGGGGACCTGTTCTGGCTCGACGAGACCACGCTCGCGGTCGGTCGCGGATACCGCACCGACGACGGCGGGATCGCGGCGCTCCGGGAGCTGCTCCCCGGTACCGAGATCCTGGCCTTCGACCTGCCCCACCTCAGTGGTCCTGGCGAGTGCCTCCACCTGCTCTCGCTGCTGTCGCCGCTCGACCGCGACCTCGTGGTGTGCTTCCCGCCGCTCATGCCGGTCCGGCTCATGCAGGAGCTCGTGTCCCGCGGGATCGACCACGTGGAGGTCCCCGAGGACGAGTTCGAGACGATGGGGGCGAACGTGCTCGCCCTCGCTCCGAGGATCGCACTCGCGCTCGAGGGCAACCCCGAGACCCGGCGCAGGATGGAGGCGGCCGGCGTCGAGGTGCGCACCTACCGCGGTGACGAGATCAGCCGCAAGGGCGACGGCGGGCCGACCTGCCTCACGCGCCCGCTGGCTCGCGGCTGAGCGCGAGGGTCAGCGCGCCGGGAACCTCGGCTCGGCGAGCCCGTCCATCCGCCACCCGGGAGGGAGCCGCCCCTCGTCCCGAGCCCGCCGGGCTCGCGCGAGGAACCGAGCGCGTCGAAGCGGCTCCGGCGTCCGGGCCCTGCCGGCCGCCGCGAGCACGACCGCCTCGGCGACATCGACATCGGTCTTCCAGGCCGCGTGGGCGAAGACCGGACGCGCACCCGCCCGCGTCACGACGGCTCGTCCGACCTCCCGCCCGTCGAGCACGAGCAGTCCTTCCGTGTCCGGCTCGGCGACGAGCGGTCGGTCGGTCACACCCACGGTCGGGACCCCGATCACCGCGCCGAGGTGCAGCGCCAGACCCGCTCCGCGCGGATGGTCGCGCCCGGTCGCGTCCACGAGCAGGACGTCGGGGATCTCGTCCAGACCCCGGATCGCTCGCTCGAGCGCCGCGCCCGCGCGGAGCGCGAGGTAGCCGGGCTCGTACGGGACACCGACCTCATCCGTGATCACCGACCGTCTCCCGCCCGCCACGGCCGCGACCCACACCCGCTCGACCGGCGCCCGGTCCGCCCGCGTCGAGAATGCCGCGAACACCGCGCCGATCGTCATGCGACCGTCCGCCGGCGGGAGCCACGGTTCGGGTTCCTCGGCCGCGAGCCGTCGCTGCAGGTCCTCGAGCCCCTGGCGGGTGCCGGGCCACCCGGTCAACGGAGGCCTCCTACTCGTCGGCGCGCTGGTCGCGGAGGAAGCGCTCGAGCTCGGCCGCGAGGTCCTCGCCGCTCGGGACCGGGCCGAGATCCTCGACCCCCGCGCTCGCCTCCTCGAGACGCCGCACGTAGTCCGTCAGCTCGACGTCCTCGGCGACCTCCTCGTCGACACGCCGCTGCCACCCGGCCGCGACACGCCCCATGTCGCGCGTGTCGACCTCCAGACCGATCACATCGCGCACGGCCTCGAGCAGCGCGAGCGCCACCTTCGGGTTCGCCGTCGAGGGCAGGTAGTGGGGCGCGGCTCCCCACAGCGACACCGAGGTCAGGCCGACCCTCGAGGCCACGTCGTGGAGCACGCCGACGATGCCCGTCGGCCCCTCGTACCGGGCGGGCTCGACACCGGGGCGCGCGAGCCACTCGGCGTCCGTGCTCGACGTGGCCACCGGCGAAGGGCCGGTGTGCGGGACGTCCGCGAGGAACGCCCCGAGCGTCACCAGCAGCGCCGCGTCCAGGTCGTGGGCGATCTGCAGCACCGCCTGGCTGTAGGTTCGCCACTGCACGTTGGGCTCGACGCCGATCAGCAGGACGACGTCACGTTCTCCGGGCCGAGCCAGGAAGAAGTCGTTCCTCGGCCAGCTGAGTCGACGGGTGAGGCCGGCCTGCATGCGCACCGTCGGACGGTTGACCTGGAAGTCGTAGAACTCCTCGGGATCCAGGCCGGCGAACCGTCGGGCGACCCACTGGTCCTTCAGGTGCCGTGCCGCCGTCGTGGCCGCCTCGCCACCGTCGTTCCAGCCGGCGAACGCGCACACCACGACGGGGCGCGAGACCTCGGGCCGGAAGATCCACTCGACGCGACTCACGCCCTCAGTGTCTTCCCCCGGGCCCGACCTGTCATGTGCCGCTCAGGCGGCCGAGCTCGGCGTCTGCGGCTGGACCCGTCGGGAGACCCGCCGGTAGCCGAACCACGCCACGAGTCCGAGCACCGTGATCGGCACCAGGTAGCCGAGCCCCACGACGGTGGCGTACGCGACGCCGAGGAACCCGTCGAGGGCCTTCTGCCATGCCTCGGCCAGGCTCGGGCGAGTGTCGCTCGGCTCCTGCTCGAGCGCGATCGGCACTCCGGTCTCGACCATCGAGAGGTGGATCGTGGCGAGCGCGGTCCGATCCTCGAGCACGCGCAGCTCACCCTTGATCTGCTCGATGCGGAACTGCACGTCCTGGAGCTCGCGCTGGATGCGCAGCGTCGTGTCCACGCTGTCCGCGTCCTCCATGAGCCCGAGCAGCACCGCCTCCTGGGTCTCCCAGGTGCGCAGCCGTGCCTCGAGATCGATGAAGTCCTGCGTCACGACCTGGCCCGAGATCGACTCGCCCGTCACCGTGCCGAGCGCCCGCAGGTCGGACATCGCCGCATCGAACCGATCGCTCGGGACGCGGACGATCAGGCTGCCCGAGCGCGCCTCGGCACCGATCATCGAGGAGGACTCGACGTAGCCGCCGTACTTACCGGCGACGAGCGAGGCTTCGTCGAACGCCTGCGCGAACGTGCCCTTGCGGACCTCGACCGAGATGTCCGCGTTCTTGACCACAGCCTGGCCGAGCGGCGGCAGACCCGGGAGCTCGCTCACGGCTGTGCCCGGTGCCGCGAGTGTCACGCCCTCGTCGGCCGCGGAGGTGCTCACGCCGGCGCCGTCCGTGCCGCCCGCTT
>Ga0214473_10009570_pt1 | contig 11445 bp, 10 predicted proteins | sample RVTome_7_FD_203509 | JGI IMG/M metagenome (GOLD analysis project Ga0214473, IMG submission 203509) | Soil microbial communities from uranium-contaminated site in the Upper Colorado River Basin, Wyoming, United States - RVT98D197 | ecosystem: Environmental > Terrestrial > Soil > Contaminated >...
TTGCCATCCAGCGCGAAGATTTGCAGCGCAAGGTGCGGGTGAAGCGCGCCGCCAACCTGGTGCTCTTCGTGGTGGATGCTTCCTGGTCCATGGCCGTGGCGGAACGCATGGCCGCCACCAAAGGCGCCATCCTTTCCTTATTGACGGATGCTTACCAGCGCCGCGATCGGGTGGGGCTGGTGGTCTTTCAAAAGGACCGCGCCAATCTGGTGCTGCCTCCCACCAATTCGGTGCAGTTGGCGCAGCGTGCGCTGGCCGACATTCCCGTCGGAGGCAAGACGCCTTTATCCGCAGGTCTATTTTTGGCGCATGACGTGGTGAGCCGCGAAAAACGTCTGCATCCTGAGGTGATGCCCTTGCTCATCTTGCTCACCGATGGGGCGGGCAACGTGGCGCTTGGTGATCGCTCGCCCCAGCAGGAAGCACACAATCTGGCTGACGAAATTGCCAAAGATGAGATCCGCTGCGTGGTGATCAATATGGAGCATGCCGCCTTTGACCAAGGGTTGGCCAACGCATTGGCTGAGCATCTCAAAGCGCCGTGTTATACGCTCAGCGAGTTGCGCGCCGATAATTTGTATCAGGCGGTGCGGGCAGAAATGGCGGGAGGCCAGCCCAACATTCGCTGATCCCAACGATGGACAAGAAAACCGCGTCCTGACAAGTTGATATGCGAAGCGTTTTGATCACCGGCGCGTCCACCGGAATTGGCGAAGCTTGCGCTATTTATCTGGCGAAACGGGAATGGCGCGTATTTGCCGGGGTGCGCAAGCAAGCCGACGCCCAGCGCCTAGCCCGCGCCGCCCAGGGCATCTTTCCCATAGTTCTTGACGTAACCAAATCGAGGCAAATTGCCAGCGCGGTTAAATCGGTTCGAAAACAGGTTGGGAAAGATGGGTTGCAGGGATTGGTAAACAATGCCGGCGTTGCCATTGCCGGGCCCTTGGAATTTTTGCCCATCGATGAATTGCGCCTTCAAATGGAAGTGAATTTTATCGGCCAGGTGGAAGTTACTCAGGCTTTCTTGCCATTGTTGCGCGCAGGCGGCGGCCGGGTGGTGAATATCAGTTCGGTTAGCGGCCGGGTGGCGACCCCGCTCATTCTTCCGTACACCGCTTCAAAGTTCGCCCTCGAAGCTTTTACGGATGCTTTGCGACGAGAGCTATTACCCTGGAAATTGCATGTCGTCAGCGTCCAACCGGGGGCGATTGCTACGCCGATTTGGAAGAAGTCGCTAAAAAGAGGCGATACTTTGCAGGCGCGGCTGCCGCGCCAGGCGGAAGCACTTTATGGGCCGCTTATGGAGAGGGTGCGCCGGGTAACCAAGCGTTCTGGCACAAATGGCATCCCCGCCGAAAAGGTTGCGCGGGTTGTGCTCAATGCTCTGACTGAGCCGCGCCCGCGCACGCGCTACATCGTGGGCCGCGGCACGCGCTTCTCAATTGGGTTGGCGCGCTGGCTGCCTGATCAATGGATGGATTGGTTGATCACGCGCGTTCTTTATCGCTAAGTCCCGTTCTTGCGCGCTTCTAGCGATTTCATTCATGAGAGGGCACGTGGATTTCATTGCCGCCCGACCTGCATCGAGTTGCAGCCACAGGCTGCGAAGAATTGGAACAAGCCGACAAAGAATTCATCTACAATCTTTCCTGAATTTTTTCTCAATCGCACCATCGCTTGCCGCGCGCTAGTTCGCTAGCTTATAATCGCGTCATGCCCATTTTGAGCGCCAATGCAACTGAAGTCTTCAGCAACAGTCCCGAACAAACCAAGCGCTTGGGCATACAACTGGGCGGGCTGCTCGAGGCGGGAGACTTGGTTTGCCTGCAAGGCGAATTGGGCAGCGGCAAAACCACTTTAGTGCAGGGCATAGCCGCAGGCTGGGGCTCCCTGGATGCCGTCACCAGCCCGACCTTTGTATTAGTTAACGTATATCAAAGGACAGATGGTGCGCAGTTAGCTCATCTGGATGCGTACCGCCTGGAGGCGGCTGCAGAGGCGGTGTCGCTGGGCATTGACGATCTGCTCGAACGCGGCCCACTTGTGGTGGAGTGGGCCGACAAAATTGATGCCGTCCTGCCGCATGAACGCCTGTGGCTCAAACTCTTTTGGATAGATGAAGATCGCCGACGGATCGAAATTCAACCGCAAGGGGCGCGTTTCGATCACCTGGCGGGAGTTTTTCAGGAAGCGGTATATGGGTTGGTATGAACCTGCTGGCGATTGATTCCTCCACCAAAAGCAACGGCATTGCAATTTATGATGGCCTGCGCGTGCGCTACGAGTGCACTTGGGAACGGCTCACTTATCATAGCGAAGATTTGGCGCCTGCACTTCAAGAAGCGTTAAATCGTGCGAGCATGAAGATAGGTGAGCTGGGCGCCGTTGCGATAGCCATCGGCCCCGGTTCCTACAACGGACTGCGCAGCGGGCTGGCTCTCGCCAAGGGGTTGGCCTTTGCGAAAGGGATGGTTTTGATCGCGGTGCCCACCTTAGATATCTTGGCGGCGGGGCAGCCCTTGCAAGATCTGCCTATGGCGGCGGTATTGCAGGCTGGGCGCGGGCGTTTGGCTGTGGGCTGGTACAAAGTGAAAAAGGGTAAATGGGTGGAAGACGGAAAAACCAGTTTGATGAATCTGGAAGAGTTGGCTGATGCGATCCATCAGCCCACAATCATTTGTGGCGAGCTGGACGAGGATGCTCGGCGCGCATTGGGGCGCAAATATAAGAATGCCGTTCTGGCCTCCGCGGCTTGGAGCCTGCGGCGGCCGGGCATTTTGGCTGAATTGGCCTGGGAGCGCTGGCAGAGCGGAAAAATAGATTCCCCTACCGGGCTGGCGCCGATTTACTTGAAGGCTATCGAGGCGGTGCCGGCATGATGAGCAAGGATTGGGTGTTCAAGTTGCGCCCCATGCGCCGCGCAGACCTTGAGCAAGTCCTTGCTCTTGAGGAACGCATTTTCCCTACTCCCTGGTCGATGAATAGCTATGTCTTTGAATTGGAACAAAACCCTGCTTCCGAACAGTGGGTGATCGCAGCCCGTGGCCGCCAGGGAGCATGGCAAGTTGCGGCATATAGCGTGTGCTGGGTATTGGGCGACGAGGTGCATATTGCCAATTTGGCTGTGTCTCCAGAACTTCGTCGCATGGGCCTTGGCCGCCGTTTACTCTCGCACGTATTAAATCGAGCAGCTGAAGAGGGCTTGCGCCATGCCACCTTGGAAGTGCGCTCTGGAAACCTGGCCGCGCAAGCTCTATACAGTAGCTTTGGATTCCAAATCGCGGCGCGCCGCAAGCATTATTACCGCGATAATCACGAAGACGCACTGCTTATGCATCTTACCCATTTAGATGCGTTGGCTATAAATGAGCCTCGCAGGGTTTTGGCGGAGGAAAGGTGAACCCGGCGGAGATCTTACAAGAGGTAGCCGCGCAGGCCTCGGTGTGCACGAAGTGTGATCTGCAATATTCGCGCAAGCTGGCCGTGCCGGGGGAGGGACCTGCGGACGCGAAGATTATGTTCATTGGAGAGGGGCCAGGTTTCCATGAAAATGAGCAAGGGCGGCCCTTTGTGGGCGCAGCCGGATCTTTTCTCGAAGAGTTGCTTGCCAGCATTGGCCTGAAGCGCGAAGAGGTCTTTATCACCAATGTGGTAAAATGCCGCCCGCCCGGAAACCGAGACCCGCAATTAGAAGAACTCGAGGCATGTAGTAGTTATCTCGAGCGGCAGATCCAGGCGATCAACCCAAAGGTGATCGTGACCCTGGGGCGTTTTTCGATGGCGCGTTTTTTGCCCAACGCCAAGATCAGCCAGGTGCATGGGCAGGCAGTGCGAGTGCGCGGCCGGCTGGTGGTGCCCATGTATCACCCCGCCGCGGCTTTGCACCAACCCTCGCTGCGCAGCGCGGTGGAAGCGGATTTTGCCCAGTTGCCCAGTTGGATTGCCAAAGCGGGCAGCGTGCCCGAGATGCAAAGTAATCTCAACCCTGCAGAAAATCACAATCCGGAGCAATTAAGCCTGTTTTAGAGGTGCAATGAATGAAAGTCGTTCCGCGCTGGAGCGCAAACTGCGCGACCACAGCGCGAAGATGGCCGTGCTTGGCCTCGGCTACGTCGGCTTGCCCCTGGCAGTCGTATTCGCCGAGGCGGGCTTTGACGTGGTTGGCGTAGACCCCGACGCCAAGAAAATCGAGGCCATTAATGCGGGCCAATCTTATATTGGCGACGTAGACGGCGCACAGGTGGCACGCCTGCGCAAAGCGGGCAAGCTGCAAGCAACCACTGATTTTGCCGCGCTAGCAAACGTGGACGCAGTCAGTATTTGCGTACCCACTCCGCTGCGCAAGACAGGCGACCCGGATCTGTCCTACATCCTTTCGTCCACCGAGCAGTTGGCAAAACAGCTGCACCCTGGCATGGTCATCGTGCTTGAATCCACCACCTATCCGGGCACCACGCGCGAATTACTATTAAGCAAACTGGAAGAGGTGAGCGGCCTAAAGGTAGGCAAAGATTTCTATCTCGCTTTTTCGCCTGAGCGCGTAGACCCCGGCCGCACGGATTGGACCACGGTGAACATGCCAAAAGTAGTTGGGGGGATTACTCAGGCCTGCGGGGAGGTAGCTGCGCTGTGGTATTCCCAAGCGCTGCAAACGGTGGTGCCGGTCAGTTCCACTGAAGTGGCCGAGATGGCCAAACTGCTCGAAAACACTTTTCGCATGGTCAATGTCGGGCTGGTGAACGAGATGGCCCTGATGTGCGACCGTTTGGGTATTGACGTCTGGGAAGTGATCGATGCGGCCGCTACCAAGCCTTTTGGGTTCATGAAATTCACACCGGGGCCAGGCTTGGGGGGACACTGCATTCCTATTGATCCCCTATATCTTTCCTGGAAGCTCAAGTCGTTGAATTACACGGCTCGCTTCATTGAACTGGCTTCTGAGATCAACACCAATATGCCGCGCTACGTAGTGGACCGTGTCCAAGAGGCGCTTAACGAGCATGGCAAAGCGCTGAACGGCAGCCAGGTGCTGGTGCTCGGGGCGGCATATAAACCGGATATTGATGACTTGCGCGAATCACCTTCTTTAGACGTGATCGCCCTGCTGCGCCAAAAGAAAGCACAAGTTAGTTATCACGATCCTTATATCCCGCACCTAGATCATGAGGATTGGACGCTGGATAGCGTGGCGGACCCGCTCAAAGCGGCGAAGGCCGCGGATGTGGTGGTAGTAGTGACCAATCACTCGAATTACGATTACCCCACGCTGCTCAAAAATTCAAAATTGATCGTAGACACGCGCAATGCCTTTGGCCAGATCGCCAAAGGTGACCCTAAGGTGGTCAAACTTTAGTGGCGCGTTATCTGGTCACGGGGACTGCCGGCTTTATTGGGGCGCGGGTGGCCGCTATGCTGCTCGAGCAAGGCCACGCGGTGGTGGGGGTGGATGATATGAACACTTCTTACGATGTACGCATGAAAGAGCATCGCCTGAATGGATTGCAGGGGCGCAAAGATTTTGAATTTCAGCGCTTAGACATCGCCGACCGCAAAGCAGTTGAGAAATTAGGTGAGCAAAAGTTTGATGCGGTCATCAATTTAGCTGCACGTGCGGGGGTGCGTGATAGCGTGGAAGATCCCTGGATCTACGTGGACGCCAACATGACCGGTACATTGAATCTGCTCGAGCTGTGCCACCGGCACACCGTCCAAAAATTTATCTTAGCCTCCACTTCCAGCATCTATGGAGCCAACGCCCCTCTGCCCACTCCCGAGACGGCGGATAGCAGCCATCCCCTGCAGCCCTACGCGGCTAGCAAGAAGGGCGCCGAGGCCATGTGCCACGCCTATCACTTTTTATATGGAATTGACGTGACCGTGGTGCGCTATTTCACCGTCTACGGCCCGGCTGGGCGGCCGAACATGTCCATGTTCCGCTTTGTGCAATGCATTGCCGAAGGGAAGCCTTTGCAGCTCTTTGGAGATGGGAAGCAAACGCGCGGCTTCACTTATATTGATGATATTGCGCGCGGCACGATTTTGGCGCTCAAACGCGTAGGCTATGAGATTATTAATTTGGGCGGCCACGAATCGATTTCTATGAACAAGTTAATTGCCATGCTGGAAGAGGCGATTGGCAAAAAAGCCATCATTGAGCAATTCCCTGCAGAAAAAGCAGACATGTTAGCCAATTGGGCGAATGTGAGCAAGGCAGGTGAACTGCTTGGCTGGGAACCCCAGGTGGGGTTAAAAGAGGGCATCGACCGCATGGTGGCGTGGTACATGGCTGAGCGCAGCTGGGCTAGCCAGATCCAAACCGACTGAGCAAAATGCTGCGCTATCCCCTCGAACGCCTCGAACAAATCTATCTGCGCGCCTTTGATTCCGAAATCTTGCGCCGCATCGTGCGCAACTCTAGCTATTTGGTCAGCGCCACCGTATTTTCCGCGGCCATGGGCATGGTGCAGGGCGCGTTCCAAGCCCGCGCCCTGGGCGCGGCGGGCATAGGTTTGTTTGCAGCCATGGGCACCTTTACCAACGTTCTCAATCGCTTTACTGCCTTTCGCATCGACGAATTGGTGGTGAAGTTCGTCAGGTTATATGAGGAGCGCAAGCAGCTCCAACAGGCGGCCGCGGTTTTTAAATTGGCTGCCTTGCTGGAAATGGGCGGATCTTTGGCGGCTTTTTTGCTGATCCTCTGGTTGGCTCCGCTAGGGGTGCGCCTCTTTTCGGATCAACCGGGAGTGGAAGCCCTGTTTATTCTTTATGGCAGCCTGGTGCTGATCAATGTGTTCTTCGACAGTTCCGATGGCATTTTGCAAGTTTTCAATCGTTTCGACGCCAAATCCGTGATTGATGTGCTCCAAAGCATCGTGCGCCTGGGAGCTACAGTGTTCGTCTTTTTCACTGGTGGCGGTCTGATGGAAATGATCCTGGCTGAGCTGGCCGGGCGGTTGGTGCGTTCTCTGGGGATCATGGTCGTCGCACTCGCCACGGCGCGCAAGCAATGGGGGCCGAGCTGGTGGCGCACGCCACTGAGCGTGCTGCGCAAAGATCGCCGTAACCTGCTGACCTTTGCGTTTAGCACCAACCTGAGCGCCACAGTCAGCCTGGTGGCGAAAGATAGCGAAGATTTATGGGTGAATGGCTTCCTGGGCAACGTGATCGGAGGTTATTACAATGTGGCCCGCACATTGATCGGCTTCCTGCAAATTCCGGTTAGCCCGCTGCCGTCCACTACGTATCCCGAATTGTCCCGTGCGGTAGCTCAAGACGATTGGAAAACGGTGCGTAAGGTGTTGCGCCGCGGTTCCTTATTAGCGTCTTTGTATTCGCTGCCAGTCACGACTGGGTTAATCCTATTTGGCCGCTGGGCCATTGCCCTATATGCGGGCGAGGAATTTCTGCCTGCCTATCTGCCTTTAGTCATCCTGTTGTTCGGATATAGTTTTGTCAACGTGTTTTATTGGAACCGCGCCGCGCTGTTGGCCTTTAACCGCCCGTTGTATCCAACTCTGGTTAATTTCATCGGCATGCTCTTGAAAGTGGCCGGCATCTTCTTGCTGGCTGGATTCGGCGCGGTGGCTTTTGCAGCCCTGCTTGCCGGCTATTACATCTTTACTGTCGGCTTAGCGGTTGTGCGTGTAACGCAAGACTTGCGTGTCCATTTAGCTCCGGCGAAAGCCAGGGCGTGACGTTGGTTAGCGGATGAAACTCGCGTTAATTGCCGCCGCGGCCATCCCCGCCCAAACTGCAAACAGCATCCAGACAATGAAAATGGCCCAGGCCTTTGCCGGTTTAGGGCACTCCGTACGCGTGTTTGTGCGCGGTGAAGATCCCGGTTTATCCTGGAAAGAGATCGCTCACCATTATGGCCTAACACGGCACTTGGATTTGCACTGGCTGCCCAACCGACCCATATTCAGGCACTATGATTTCGCTCTTTCCGCAGTGACTAAAGCGCAGAGTTGGGAGGCCGAACTCATCTATACGCGCTTGCCGCAGGCAGCTGCTTTGGCTGCCCGCCGCGGCGCAGCCACCATTTTTGAGTTGCACGATTTGCCCACTGGCTTCACCGGGCCGCGCTTAATGCGCAGTTTTCTGCGCGGCCCGGGAGCCAAGCGCCTTGTGGTGGTCACCCGGGCCTTAGCCAGGGCATTGCAAACGCGCTACTCGCTTCCGGGTGAAAAAGATTTTCTCCTCGTTGCTCCCGATGGTGTGGACCTGGACCGTTATGAAAAGCTGCCAACGCCCAAAGCAGCACGCCAGGCCCTGAGGATGCCAGAAGTCTTCACTGTGGGTTACACCGGCCATCTTTATTCCGGGCGCGGCATCGAGTTGATATTGGAATGCGCCCGCCGCCTGCCCACAATGCGCTTCTTATTGGTGGGTGGGCGCGAGGAAGATGTGCGGCGAGTGCAGCAGCAGGCGCGTGATTTGCAGAACCTGCAATTGACCGGTTTTGTGCCCAATGCCGAATTGCCGCGTTACCAGGCCGCGTGCGACCTGCTGCTCATGCCATATGGGCGGCGCGTTTCCGCTTCGTCGGGCGGGGACATTGCTCCCTACCTCAGCCCAATGAAAATGTTTGAGTATTTAGCTTGCGGGCGTCCGATCTTAGCCAGTGATTTGCCCGTCTTGCGCGAAGTGTTAAACAAGCACAACGCGCTGATTCTGCCCATAGAGGATGCCTCCACATGGGTCGAGACCATACGCGCCTTGCAAAGTTCTGCCAAACGCCGCATCGAGCTATCTAAAGCCGCCAAGAAATCTGCCGCGCAATATACATGGGAAAATCGAGCGATACGCCTGCTGCAAGGCTTCGCTGCATCGGCTAAGATATAATCCACTTTTCGAATTTACCGATCATCCCGAGGAGAAACATTTGCCGACTGCGTTGATCACAGGCGTCACCGGCCAGGACGGTTCCTACCTGGCAGAATTTCTTCTGGCAAAAGGCTATCGCGTAGCGGGCATGGTGCGCCGCTCGAGCACGGTGACCTTTGAGCGCATCAAGCATATTCAAGATGACATCGCTGTGGAACAGGGCGACCTGCACGATCAAAGCTCTCTAGTAGACCTGCTGGAGCGCTACCAACCTGACGAGATCTACAATCTAGCGGCGCAATCCTTTGTGCCCACGTCTTGGAATCAGCCGGTGCTCACCGGGGAAGTCACCGGCCTAGGGGTTACACGCATGCTTGAAGCCATCCGCCAAGTGATGCCGAAGGCCCGTTTTTATCAGGCATCCTCCAGCGAAATGTTCGGCAAAGTGGTAGAAGTGCCGCAGCGGGAGAGCACACCCTTCTATCCACGCAGCCCTTATGGAGTGGCCAAAGTCTATGGGCATTGGATCACAGTCAATTACCGCGAATCGCATGACTTATTTGCCGTCTCTGGAATTTTGTTCAATCACGAGAGCCCGCGCCGCGGGCTGGAATTTGTCACCCGCAAAGTGACCTATAACGTGGCGCGGATTAAGTTGGGCATGGCGGACAAGTTATCGCTGGGCAATCTGGAAGCACAGCGCGATTGGGGATTTGCCGGCGATTATGTGGAGGCCATGTGGATGATGTTGCAGCGCGATAAGCCCGAGGATTTTGTAGTCGGCACCGGAGTGACCCATTCCGTACAAAGGTTATGCGAACTGGCTTTCGGTTATATGGATTTGGATTACAAAGACCACGTGGTGATTGATCAAAGCCTTTATCGCCCCGCTGAAGTGGACCATTTGATCGCCGACCCGAGCAAGGTGCATGCCATACTGGGCTGGGAACCAAACGTCGATTTTGAAGGCCTGGTTAAGATGATGGTGGACGCCGATATTGAGCGGCTAAGCAAAGAGTAAGCGAATTAAACTCAAAATAGAATCACAACTTATCTTCTTGCGAGTGGCGCATGTATTGGTTTCGTGACGGCAGCGCGCTGAGCTTCTTGCCCTGGCTGGCGGCCCTGCTGGCGCTTTGGCTGGGGGGCTGGCTGCTGGCCACGCATGCCTTTCGCCTGGGGGCGCGTGAACGCCTAGTCGTTGGCTTGGGCTTGGGATTAGTTCTATACACCTGGCTGGCGAATCTTATCGGGCATTGGCTGTCACCGGTTCTCACTTTTGCCGGCGCGGTAATTTTGCTTTTGCTGATGGGCGTTCTTTTTGCCTGGCGGCGCAAAGAAGGCCCCTGGCTGCATCGCGAGGATTTACGCGTCTGGCCCTGGCTATTGATTGGTTTGGGATTGGTGTGGTTATTCTTGCTATGGGGAAAGGGATTGGCGCTCTTCGATGAGCACAAGAATTTATCGCTCATCTCTGTGATCGCCAATGGCGATATCCCCCCGCGTTTCTTCCCCAACTATCCGCTGAATTTTGTTTACCATTATGGCTTCCAGATTTTTGGCGCCAGCCTGATGCGCCTGGGCAGCATGCTGCCGTGGAGCGCTTTCGACACGGCCAAGGCCGTGATGTGGGGCGAGACGCTGCTGTTGGCCGGCTTGCTCGGCCGGCGTTATATCGGCAAGGCTTGGGGCGCTTGGGCAACGGCCGCCGTGTTGGCTCTGGCTTCCGGGACGCGCTATCTACTGCTCTTATTGCCGCCTGCCTTTCTTTTGCAGGCAGATCGCGTCGTGCAATTGCAAGGAACCAGCGCGCTGATTGCAAAACCCTTTTCTCAAGCGCTGATCTCGGGCTGGCCCGTGGACGGCGGCCCGCCTCTGCCATACTTATTCGGTTTTCTCAATGGCATCATGGAACCGTTGGTCATGGCCCACCAAGGGCCGAATATTTTTTCTGTCTTGATCCTCTTATTGGTTTGGTTGCTGATACCCAAGTTAGCCGGCCGCGGGGCGGTGATTGTTATAGCAGCCATCTTTGCCATGTGGGCGCTCACCTGGGAAACTACTTATGCACTCTTCCTTATTGGATTATTTGGATTTGCAGCCATCTATTATCGGCGTGCGCGCAATTTAACTTTAGCGGATTTTAAGCCGGTGTTCTTGGCCGCCGTTCTTTCCATCCCAATCGCCTTGGTTCAAGGAGGCACACTCACCGAGATGGCCCGCGACCTGATCTTTGGCATCGAGCAATCCGGATTGTTTCAGGGCCTTGGCCTACTTCATCCCACTCAGGCAATTGGTGTGGGCTTCACCGACTTGTTTCCGGCTGGCTTGCCTTCCTATGCACTTAAGATGTTTCAAATCTTGGGTTTCTCCCTGCGCTGGCCGCCAGCCATCCTCTCCTCTCACCTCGGTGCGCTCAGCCTCTTCTCGCCGGTGCAGTTGATCGTCGGCCTCTTCGAGATCGGTCCCGTGCTGCTCTTTACCCCCTGGATCACGCGCTGGGGCTGGCGTCGCGCCCGCGCCGGCGACTGGATTTTAGGCGTGTTGCTGATCAGCGCTTGGGTGGGCTTCCTCATCCCGATGTTCCTGCAATACGAGGCCGATCGGGATATTTCGCGG
>Ga0214473_10009571_pt1 | contig 11444 bp, 13 predicted proteins | sample RVTome_7_FD_203509 | JGI IMG/M metagenome (GOLD analysis project Ga0214473, IMG submission 203509) | Soil microbial communities from uranium-contaminated site in the Upper Colorado River Basin, Wyoming, United States - RVT98D197 | ecosystem: Environmental > Terrestrial > Soil > Contaminated >...
CTTTCTCGTTGCCATGGGGAAACCTCCTTCGGAATAAATTCATTTTAACCTATTAATAACCCTCCCCGCAGGCTTCTGCCTTGATCTAAGTCAAAAGAAACGAGAAAATTTCTAACTCCTTGTAATCAGAGAGATTTGGGCTTTTCAAATCTCTCAAAAAAAAGACTTGACATTTAAAAAGGAAAGGAGTAATTATAAACCTACGTAAGTTGTAAGGAGTAGTTTGTTTGGATCAAAAAAGGCCACAAAAGTGCTATCTTAGACTGCTGTGGCCTTTTTTATTTGGGACCAAAGGCTATTACAACTTACTTCATTTTAGTAAGGAAGGGAGGTGACTTGTAGTGGCCAAAGGTCGTGTCAAATGGTTTAACGAGAAGAAGGGCTATGGGTTCATTTCCAGGGATGACGGAAATGACGTCTTCGTGCACTTTTCCGCGATCAAGAAGGACGGATTTAAGGTCCTTTACGAAGGGGACGAAGTGGAATTTGAGATTTCCCAGGGGCCAAAGGGCCCCCAGGCGACAAATGTCTCCGTCGTAAGCTGAAAAAAAGACTTGTTAAACTGAAGGAAAAAGGACCTTGGGGTGCGAAAAACCCGGGGTCCTTTTTTCGTTAAAGAAAGGAGAACCGATGGGGGAGATCAAATCCACCCTCGAGTTGGCCTTAGAGAGAACAAGAAAGATGGCGATCTCCGACAAGGAAAAAGAGGAGATCAAGCAGAAAGAAATCCTCCGGAAAGCCTCCAGCCTCTTTCACCGGTACATGGAGGACCGTGCCTCCATCGATGAGACCCTAAGAGAGATTGAAAAGATGGAGGAAAAAGCCGGGGGCCCGGCAAAAGAGACGCTTCTCACATTGTGGACGGATGCCCTGTCCCTTTCTAAGGAGAACGAGAAGTGCCTGAGAGGGATTGAAGCCTTGAAGGGACCCCGTGTCAAGGAAGTCATTCAAGAACTTCGTAGTCTGTTTGCACGGTTTCGGGAAGATAAGGAAAAGGCGAAGCAAGAGATTAGAGGTCAATGGACGCAGGAGCTGAAAAAGGCGAAAATTTATGGCTCCGCCGTGGAACCCAGGGTTGAAGGAAGCGAGACCTGGGAAAAGAAGATCCGAGGACTGGAGGCCCCTTACCGGGTCAGACTGGAGGAGATGAAACGTCAGTTACATATGGCGACATAAATGATGCAGCATAATCTGCGCTCCAGGTTCAACCCTAAAGGGTTGAGTTACATCCCCACCCAATCTGTAACTCAGGGCTTTAGCCCTGATGCTGGGGCGGACCCTATTCCTGGATACCTAAAGATAGGAATAAAAACTCTGCCGGATGAATTCATAATTCTGAAGAACTATCTCCCTTCCCGATATAATCTCTCCGTGACCAGGCAACAAAGTCTCCGTGTCCAGCCGGGAAAGCCTCTCAATACTTCTGATGAGTAACCTGGGATCCCCTTCCAGAAAATCCGTTCTTCCGACTCCGCCGTAAAAAACGAGGTCGCCCGTGAAGAGGACTTTCTTTTCTCGCCAGTAGATCGAGATCGAGCCCGGAGAGTGGCCCGGGGTCTCAAAGATATTCAAGATTTTTTCCCCCAGATGAAGCTCCCCCTCCTTCAGATAAAAATCGATCCGGAATCGGGGAAGAGACTGCCCCATCATTTCAAAGAGAAATTTTCCGTTCCCGTTGAGATATCGCTCCTCCTCCTGATTCATGGCGATCTTCACCGGTTTTTCGAGAAATGCCTGCAGGCCTTCAACATGATCAGGATGGCCATGAGTGACAATGACAACATCAATCTCTTCGGTAGAGATTCCGTCCTCCTCAATCTGGCGAAAAAGGGACGTAACGTGTTGAAGGTGACCGGGATCAATCAGAGCCGTAACCTCCCCGCGGACCAGGTAGGTATTGCAGTTGTTCTCGCCGGGGTCCTGCCAGAGGTAAATGTAAAGGTCTTCTTCCAGTTTCATGGAAATACTCTCCTGAAATCCCTCCCTGCCCCCCTTTAGCAAATGGGAGTTGGGAGGATTAATCCAAGCCTTTCTTTTCATTAAATGATCGAGAGAAGGATTGTCAAATAATGGGATCGAATAAAGCAGTTGAAAGTCGGGAAAGGCATGAAGTATATTATAAAAAGCTTAATGGCGAGGTAACGGAAATGATTTCTAAGCAATACGAGGTGGGAAATTTTTCAGTCTTCTGTTATCTCATCGGCGACGAGGAAACAGGGGAAGGATTATTGATTGACCCTTCTGATGAAACGGATTTTATTCTCTCAGAAGCAGAGTCCAAGGGTATCAGCAAAATCAAATATATCGTGAATACCCACGCTCACGTGGACCATGTCATGGGAAATGCGAAGATGAAAAAAAGTACAGGGGCCAAAATCGTCATCCATGAGGATGACGCGGATCATCTTGTCCTGACCCCTCCTGACCTTCTTGAGATGTTTAATGCGGAGCCCTCTCCGCCGGCAGACATGCGGGTCAAAGAGGGAGATAGGATTCGTGCGGGAAAGATCGAACTCACGGTGTTCCACACGCCCGGACATTCTCCTGGAGCAATGTGTCTCTATACGGAAGGAATGGTCTTTACGGGCGACACGCTTTTTGTAGGCTCTGTAGGCAGAACAGACCTACCGGGAAGCTCCTGGGAGGTCCTGGAGGCGTCCATCCGGAATAAACTCTACACGCTGCCGGGTGATACGATTGTCTTCCCCGGTCACAATTATGGCTTAACGCCCACCTCGACGATCCTGCATGAAAGACGAAACAACCCCTTCGTCCGGGGATAAGCAGTAAAAAAACAGTGCAAATTGTAGACTGCAAAGTGAAAATTGAAAAATGGCAGAGCTTAAGAGAAGACCTGCCCGTTTGTTTCAGCCCGAAGTCTCCGCAGTTATTCCTTGGAAATATGGATTTGGCCCTTATCGACGCAGGGGAGACAGAGCGCACGGGTAACGTCCATGTCGGGCGTTTTGCATTCTTTGCTTCCGGCCTTTGTCTTCCAGATCTGGATTCGAACAAGGTCAAATTCCTCCCCTTCTTTCAGCTCTTTGCTGCACTGTGTGCACTGAGTCATTTAAGCATCCCTCCTTACTATTAAAATAGTCTTTCCTCTTCCGGTTATCAAGATTGAGTGTTAAGAATGAATAGGGCTCCATTCGATCAAAGATGGAAATTCAATCTCTGTAGCTCACAGAAGAATGATCAAAAAGAGATACTCACAATTATTAGCCTTGGCTCTGGTCTTTGTTGCCTTTCTGTCTCTGATTTATTACCTCTGGATGCCTGACATCTCGAAGTTGAAAAAAGAGAACCCTAAGAAGACATCATTTATGCGGCTCCGGGAAAAAGAATGGAGGGAAAGAGGTTCGAGAAGCAGAATCAATCAGAAGTGGGCGCCTCTCTCCAGGATATCGCCTTATCTGGTCAAGGCCGTCCTGATCGCGGAGGATGATAAGTTTTGGAGCCATGAAGGGTTTGATTACGAAGGAATACAGAAGGCCATCGAAAAAGACATTAAGAGCCGGAAATTCAGGTTTGGGGGAAGCACGATCAGCCAGCAGCTTGCAAGAAACCTCTATCTCTCCCCGGCCAAGAATCCTCTCCGGAAGATAGCAGAAGCATTCATCACCTGGAGAATGGAAGGAGTCCTCACCAAGAGACGAATCTTGGACCTTTATCTGAATGTGGTGGAATGGGGAGAAGGCATCTACGGTGCCGAGGCGGCGTCAAGACATTATTATGGGAAACCTTCCTCCGAATTGACTCCTCACGAAGCAGCCCGGCTTGCAGCCGTCCTCCCGAACCCAAGACGATATAGCCCCGTAGGGGCCCAGCGATACGTCGTGCATCGTTCAAATCTCATTTATAATATTATGGTTCGGCGGGGAGTCGTTGCCCCCGAATATGAAGGAATTGCAGGGGACGAAAATTCCCCCGCCCTTCTCGAAAGTCCGGACCCATTACGCTCTCCTTAAAGCAAACGGTGAGGAACGATCATCGGCAAATGGATTCAACAAAGAAGAATATCCTTCTGACAGGGGTCCCGGGGATCGGCAAGACGACCCTGATGATAAGTCTTTTTGAATCGTTAAGAGACTTCAATCCGGTTGGCTTTTATACGGAGGAAATCAGGGAAGGGGGAGTAAGAAAAGGATTTGAGTTGGTCTGTCTCGATGGAAGGAGAGGACGTCTCTCTCACGTAAGAATAAAAAGCCCTTATCGAGTCGGGAAATACGGGGTCGATCTCAAGGGGTTTGAGAATTTCCTGAGCTCTATTCCAATTCTTGAATCTCCGTCCCCTCTCATCCTGATCGACGAGATCGGGAAGATGGAATGCCTGTCCGACCGCTTCAAAAGGCTTCTCCTCAACGCTCTGGATTCCGAGAAAGTAGTGATTGCAACCATTGCTCTCAGGGGAGAAGGCTTCATTTCGGAGATCAAGAGGAGAGCGGATGTCCGGCTTTTTGAAATCACAGAGCAGAATCGGAACTCTCTCTTGTCTGAGATTTTAGGTCTTTATTGGCCGAAGGCCAGAGGATCTTAAGGAGAATCGGTATCTCCCCGATTCTCCTTAAACAAACCATTCTCCGTGATCTCTGTGCGCTCTGTGAGAGACACAGTGTCTTTTGGTTGCTGCAATGCCGCGCTGTGCAATCATTTTTGGGAACGTGCGTAATCGAGTTTTTAGGAAGAACCAGCATGGACTTTTCAGTAAGTGAACGCGGACATGAGATGGGAATTCTTCTGGTAGCCGTCGGCAATGTGGACCGGAAGATGTTCGACCTCATCAAAGACGAGTTGAAAAAGATCTTCAACAGACCCGTGTGGGTGGGTGAAGGACTTTCTGAACCCGATTATGCTTTCAACCCTAAAAGGAGGCAGTATTTGTCAACGGCAATCCTCAAATCCCTGCTCGATCAGAAAGGACGCACCCTCTATGAAAAGATGCTGGGTATTGTGGATCATGATCTCTACGTCCCCGAGCTGAGTTTTGTCTTCGGAGAAGCGGGCAGGAAGGTGGCCGTGATCTCCCTGGCCCGCCTGAGGCAGGAGTTTTACCATCTTCCACCGGACCACGACCTTTTCCAGAGGAGGGTCTTTACCGAAGCGGTTCATGAACTGGGGCATACCTACGGATTGAGGCACTGTGAAAACCCCAGATGCGTGATGTTCTTCTCCAATCACATCAAAGACACAGACCGCAAAGGCCCGGACCTCTGCCCAAAGTGCAAGCTTCAACTCAGTCAGAAAGAATGAAGCCACGTAAGTTACACGGTTTATCAACACAGTAACGTGAGAAATACCCCCGGGTATGGGAAATTAGTTTGTATTTGAGTCAGGAGATCCTTGAACGCATTGTTCCCAAGCCCGAACCAGCGCGCCAGTGAGCCTTTTTGGCCTGTGTAGGAGCGTTATACATAACGTCCCTGCAGACCGACTCGGAGCATCAAAGCAGATACAACAGGCCGGTTGTAAGGGCGGCAATAAATAGAAAGACGGTGATTGCTCCTGCGACCGCCATCACACCTGCAAAAAGCGGATTCAGGAGAGCCGATGCCCCACCCAGGAGAGAAGCTATTTCACGAGCCTCTTCGCCGAGTGATTTAACTTCGAGTAAGGCTTTCCCCAACCTCCACAAATCAGAAAACCTCGGCTTCGCGTTCGCCGCATCGAACTGCGTCTGGGTTTTAAATTTCTGCTGGAAATCTGCTGTCTTGCCTTTGATCTTGTTGACGACCCCGAGAAGTCGCTGAGGCAGGCCGATGGTTTTCTGCAAAGCCAGATACATTTTGCCCAGCACCAGCGCCGGCAATGCGAGAAGCAGAATCATCCACAAGGCATTGAGCAGGGATAGTGCAAAGGTATGGATGAAGTAGTAGGTGAGCCAGCCGGCGGAGAGCATTCCAACAAAGAACATGGCTCGAACTTTCCTGCTACTGCGCAGTGCAATCGCTTCGGCCATTTTAGCGATCTGAAGAAGCTTCTCTCCGACCGCCTCACGTGCGCTTGCATCGAATTTCGGTTTGTTGCTCTCCATCCCCTTGTCCCTTATCTACTTCCAAGAATAGTCTGATGATTTAGGTCATCGTCGCGGAGGTTTTGGCGCATCCGGTGCACCGCCTTGGTCCGGCTGTCTATTTCCTCTGGTACTCACCTGCAAAGGTGACATTCAGTCCGAAATCGGGAGTAATGCCTTCTTATCGGGCCAGAAGGCTTCCCTCCTTAAACGTCAGCTCGAGTCTGTACCACCCTTTCTTGCCTACTTTCTCGGAGTACACAACACGATCATTCTTAACCGGGGCTTTAAATTCCAACTCCCCGATGTTGGGACCGTCCTTCCGGTTTATCCCCCAAAAAGAAACACCCTTCACTTGTACCATTCCATCCGGGAGCGACTGCACCTGGATCTTTCCACTTTCATTTTCAGTATCTCTCGTATATTCCCCCGAGATATCTCGCGTCTCCAGTTGTCCTGCCCACACTTCAGCCATAGAGACGACCAGTATTAGCAGAATAGCGATCCCGATTGAATGATCAATTTTACATTTCATACTTATTGCCCAGCATCGCAAGTCACCCGGCGCCAGTGTTATTGCCGAATCGGTAGAGCGGTTTCTTCTGCATTCCCATGCCGCTCATTGTTCCATCTTCACCTACTTCGGTATCCCTTCAATGACGCACATGGGGGAAGCTGTGGGAATGATTCGGTTCAGACCGAAGCCGCTTGCGTCAAAGAGGGCTGAATATTCTTCTTCGGTACGCTCTTTTCCGCCCAGGGCCACCAGCATATCGAAGTCGATGACTTTGCCGGGGTGAAGGGCATCTTCGTGAGGGATGATGGCCTCGACGAGCAGGAGACGGGCTGTTTTATTCATGGCGCTGCGGCAGTTCTGGAGGATCTTCAGGGCGCGCTCGTCGTCCCAGTCGTGGATGATCCATCGCAGCAGGTAGGCATCACCGCCGGCAGGCAGCGAAACGAAGAAGTCACCCTTTACAATCTCACATCGTTGAGCGAAGCCGGCCTCTGCGATTCTTTTGCGGGCGCTCTCTGCCACATGGGGTAGGTCAAAGAGGATTCCAGTCATTTCAGGATGGGCTTGCAGAATGACCAGGAGGAGTGAACCATGGCTGCCGCCTACATCGACGATCTTATGAATGCCGGAGAAGTCGTAGGCTTTTATGACAGCAGGAGCGTTCTCTTGGCCGAAGTTCGTCATTGCTTCATTAAAGACCGTATCTTCGTCAGGATGTGCGGCAAGGTAATCAAAGAAGTCCGCTCCGACCGTTTTCTTGAACGCGGGTTGACCGGTACGGAGGCTGTAAAGCGCTTCGGGATAGACCTGGTACCATACCTTGAAACCCGTCATTCTCACCCACGATCTCATCGAACCGGGTACCCCGGTGCGCAGGCACTCCCCGAGAGGGGTTAAGCCAAAGCAACCGGGCGACACTTCCGTAAATACACCGACGCTGCTCAAAAGATGCAGGATACGGTCGAGTGCGCCGGGATGCGTTGACGTAGCCCGGGCAAGGTCTTCACTCCTTTTCGGACCCTCTGTGAGCAGATCAGCAATGCCCAACTCTGCAGCCAGGGAGAGCGCAGTCGAAATCGCCGCCCCTTTGCTCAAGAAGAAAACTTGCAGGTAAGGTGGAAGAGCAGACAAATCTCTGATTGGGTCTTTTTTGTCGGGCACAGACATGCGTTAGCCTCCTTCAAAGTCACGCCGTGTATGGAGAGCGCAATCGCACGGAACGGTTTGAAACCATTCCCTACATGTTCAGACACAAGCGGACAAAATCCATCGTAGGGGCGTTATATATAACGCCCCTACAGGGCTGGCCACCGGAACAACGCAGAATGAGCCTGCCTGTTGCCTGCAGAGGATCTTTTCAATGGTTCTACCGGCGTCATGTTGATTGGTTAAGATATTTGATCCCGTTTTCCATGAAGTACTTGTAAATCCGGTAGTGCTCCGTTTCTTCGTAACGGATCGTCCTTACCGGGGCATGGTCGAAACTATAGATCACAGAGTCCGGACATGCCAGCAAAATGGGAGAATGCGTGGCAATGATGAATTGGGCATGTCCCAGACCGCTCATTTCCTGAAGAAGTCTTAGAAGCTCCAGCTGGGTTTTGGGAGAAAGGGCAGTTTCGGGTTCGTCCAGAAGATAGAGTCCCTTGATTTTGTAACGGGCTTTGAAGAAGGACATCAGGGACTGGCCGTGGGATTGGGTTAACAATGACTTCCCGCCGAAATAGTCAATCTGCCCGGGATTGTCCGCCTCCCACTCGTCCACGAGTTGGGCGAAGTGTCGAAAGATCTGTGACGAGAAGAATGATCCTGGAACGGGACCATCCGTCCATTCAACTTCCGTATAGAGGAACAGCATCCGTTCATGAGGATTGACTACGGCGCGGCCTCGTTCCTCCCCGCTCCAGATGTGTATCCCGCAGCGCCGGGCTAATGCCTCCAGCAGCGTCGATTTCCCGGATCCATTCTCTCCCACAAAAAAGGTTACGGTTGAAGGAAATGCTACCTTCTGCGTCTGCCGAAGCGCATCAATGTTGAATGGGTAACGATCCTTTGTCGGGTACTGGTCTGACCGGAGCCTGACTTCCTTGAGGTGCAGCATGAGTGGTGTCCTTCTCTATGTGACGTAATAACATCATGCCTCAAAGGTTTAATTGCTGTCAAACAAAATTCCGAGAGAATCGCTATTGGCAAACTCGTCGTTTCTGTTTTAAATCATTCCTGTGCTGAAGAATGTCTCATCAGAGGCTGCCATTCCCGAAGTTTCCGACATCATCGTCGAGGGAGGGAAGATCGTCGATGGCACGGGATTTACCTGCTATCACGGGGATGTGGAGATTCACAACGGAAGGATTGCGAAAATCGGCGATCTTAAGGATGTACGGGCGGTCCAACGAATCAATGCTTTCGGTTTGGTGGTTGCTCCGGGCTTCATCGACATTCACACGCACGCCGACGAAGAGATCGCGAACCATCCTCTTGCTCAGAACTATCTCCAGCAAGGGGTCACTACCATTGTGGGTGGCAACTGCGGAGACTCCATCTATCCGATAGGAGAGAAGCTAACTGCTCTGGAGCATTCCGGCCTCGGGATCAACTTCGCCATTCTCATTGGCCACGCAACGATTCGAAAGCAAGTAATGGGAATGGCTGATCGAGTCGCAACTTCTGAAGAGGTGAGACAGATGAAGGACTTGTTAGCCAAAGCGATGGAGCAAGGGGCGTTTGGCATGTCAACGGGTCTCTATTACGCTCCGGGTTCTTACAGCAAGACGGACGAAGTGACTGAGCTTGCAAGGGTGGCGGCCCGGTATGGCGGTATTTATGCCAGCCACATCCGTGATGAAAGTGACTACAACATCGGCCTCGTCGCAGCAGTGAAAGAGGCCATTGAGATAGGTGAGAAGGCAGGCATTCCCGTGCAGATCTCCCACCTGAAGGCTTTGGGGAAACCGGTCTGGAGTAAATCCGCTGAGATACTGGACCTGATCAAGGCTGCAAGAGCTCGGGGTGTGGACGTTGCCTTTGACCAGTATCCTTACATCGCATCCGGGACGGACCTCGCCGGGGCAGTGGTTCCCCGCTGGGCACAGGCCGGGGGAGAGGCAAGGATGAAAGAACGGCTCCGAGCCCTTTCCAGTCGCGACAAGATCAGGGCAGAGATGCTCGCGTCGATTGAGAAACGGGGCGGTCCGGATAAACTCTTCATAGCGACCTACGCCCCGGACCCGGGCCTCGAAGGAAAGCACCTCGGAGAGATTGGAAGAATCAAAGGGATGGCGCCGGTGGATGCGGCCATTGAACTACTTTTTTCAGGTGGGGCCGACGTAATCTCTTTTAACATGCTCGATGAGGATTTAATCCGGATGATGAAGTCCCCATTCGGCATGATCGGGTCCGATGGCAGCCTGGTCCGGTTTGGTGAGAGCGTTCCTCACCCAAGGTACTATGGGACCTTTCCGAGGATTCTCGGCAATTATGTTCGGGAAGACGGCCTTCTGTCCCTGGAGGAGGCTATCCGAAAGATGACCTCAGCTCCTGCCAATCGTCTCGGTCTGTCAGATCGCGGACTGATCAGGGAAGGAATGATCGCTGACCTAACCGTTTTCAATCCTGCCACCGTAAAGGACAAGGCCACTTTTGAGAAACCCCACCAGTACCCGGAAGGAATCGATTACGTGATCGTCAATGGCCAGTTGGCAGTTTCAGGCGGAGAGTGGACAGGCATCCGGGCCGGAAGAGTACTTTATCGGCAAAAAGCACAGAAGGCAGAAAGCAGAAAGCGGTAGGCAGAGAGAACAAAGACATGATGGCTTCACAAAAAGTCGTCACTCCGGTGAAAACCGGAGTCCAGAGAATTTGTAATTTCTAAAGAACACTGGATGTGCTCGCTCGCTTCGCTCACTCCGCCTCCCTTCGGTCGCCCGGCTGGAGTTTACCCCGTACCCGATACAGGGCCGGAATGACAGGAAAACGCATTTGCAGACTTTTTACGAGACCATCGGGCATGAGTTTTACTGTCTTCTGCTTACTGCATTCTGCCTACTGCCTTCTATGTCTTTACAGGTTTCTTCCCAGTCGAAGGAAATTCTTGTGGATGCAGAATCGGGTCTGGGATTGAACGAATTCGTTTCCAGATAGATTAAAGGGTAGAAAGATCAGATGATACTTCTTGATCCGAACATCAAGCTCGCGGAGCCTGGGGAAAATACTCATCCGGTCAACAGCGATATTGGCAATTGTGGTCTTAATGCTTTCCACAGCTTCGTTTGAAGGGAGATTCACAGGATAGAGAGGCGACTTCGGCAAACGTCTTTCGAATTCCTCTTGCGGTTCGGAGAGCGTCAGCGCCTGGGCTGATCTCAAAAAAGGGATAGGGGGAACTTTAAAGGCGGGCGCCCAAAAATAAAATCCCGATTTTTCCCACTCTTCCTTCATAACCACGGGCACATTGGCCATCCTTAACAAATCCGCATACGATCGAATCATGAGCCCTTCAATCGTGGCCTCCATCTTCCAGAACGGCAAATAGGATACACCCTGTTCCTTACTCGGCATCATTCCGAAATCGAGTTCTTTCAAACCATTCTTGGTGGCTTCCCAAACTGAATCGCAATTCTTGCAGAAGAGGACAACACTATCCCTTTCGCCCAGGAGGTCCCAACCGCATTGAGGGCATAATGTGGAGATAAACTGGACCTGCCAATCCTTTTCTTGATCAAAGGTCAAAAGATCATCGACGAAATCCCTGGGTATGGAAGCGATTGGTTCCCCCAATACCGCATCATGGAACTTGTCTCCCTGTATGAACATCGGGGAATAAATCAGACTGATCGATTCGCCGATAAAGGCTTCATGAAAGAGGGGACCCGAGACATGAACGTCATCCGTAAGCTTGAATCGTTTCTCAATGTT
>Ga0214473_10009572_pt1 | contig 11444 bp, 7 predicted proteins | sample RVTome_7_FD_203509 | JGI IMG/M metagenome (GOLD analysis project Ga0214473, IMG submission 203509) | Soil microbial communities from uranium-contaminated site in the Upper Colorado River Basin, Wyoming, United States - RVT98D197 | ecosystem: Environmental > Terrestrial > Soil > Contaminated >...
GCGGGCGAGGGCAAGTCCACCACGGCCGCCAACCTGGCCGTCGTGCTGGCGCAGACCGAGAAGCGGGTCGTGCTGATCTCGGCCGACCTTCGCCGTCCTCGCCTGCATGAGTTCTTCGGACTCTCGCCCAACGAGCGAGGGTTGTCCGAGGTCCTCTCGGGCGACCGCCGGGCGTGGGAGTCGCTGCGCAGCGGCAAGGTCGAGCACCTGTGGATCATGTCCAGCGGAAAGATCTCCGAACAGCCGACCGAGCTACTGCAGTCCGAGGCCATGCGCGAACTGCTCGCCGACCAGCGTGAGGTCGTGGACTTCATCCTGATCGACTGTCCCCCCGTCCTGGCGGTGGCCGACGCGCTCGTGTTGGCGCCGATGGTCGACGCCGTGCTGTACGTGGCCGACGCCGAATCGACTCCGCGCGGAGCGGTGCTCCAGGCGCGCGCCCAGCTGGACCAGGTCGGCGCCCGGCTGATCGGCGCGGTCCTGAACGCGGCCGAGGGTGAGACCGGGTACGCCTACTACGGTGGCAAACACCCCTACGGGCATGTCGAGGCCGCGTCGACCAACGGGAAGGGCAGCGTGTGGGGGCAGCTCCGCAAGGACCGCTCCCGCAGCTGACCGAGCGTCCGCGCCCCCGCCGCCTCCGGCGACGGCTCTGGCTCGTCCTGCTGCTGGCGTTGCTGGCCGTGCTGGTCGGCATCGCCCTCAACGCCGTCGCCCTGCTCGGCGTGGCCGGTGACCTCTCCCGGGGTCGTGACGCACTCAGCGACGCAAGGCGTGCGGTTGGCGCCGGCAACCTGGACGAGGCCGCGACGGCGTTCGATCGAGCGGGATCGGCGATGGCGAGCGCGGGCGCCCGTGCCGAGGGTGGATGGGCCCGCGTCGCGTCATGGGTCCCGTTCCTGGGGAACAACGTCGACGCCGCCACGGGGCTCGCCCGGGCCGGCGAACACCTCGCCCGGGCGGGCACGGAGATCACCGAGGCGCTCGCCCGGCTACCTGACGGGCTCGGCTCGTTGGCGCCGAGCGGCGGCAGGCTGCCGCTCGATGCGATCGAGGGCCTGTCTGCCCCGCTCGGGGCTGCCCGCGCCGAAGCCGAGCTGGCGGTGGTCGAGCTGGACGCGAGCCCGGACTCGTTCCTGGCCCCACCGCTCGCCGAGGCTCGCTGGGACGCGCATCAGCAGACCGCCGAGGTCGTCGACGCGCTCCGCGCCGGTGAGCTGCTGACGGGGGCGATGCCGCGGTTCGCCGGCCGAAACGCGCCCACCCGGTATCTGCTTGTCGCCGAGAACCCGGCCGAGCTCCGCGGCACGGGGGGCCTGTGGGGCGCCTACTCGATCGTGACGTTCCGCGGAGGAACGCCGAAGTTCTCTGCCTTCCGGCCCATCCAATCGCTGCCCGACGTCGATCCCGACCTGGTGCCTCCCCCGAGCCCCGACTTCCGCCGCAACTACGATCAGTTCGGTGGCGCGGGCTACTGGCTGAACATCAACATGACCCCGGACTTCCCTTCCGCCGCCAGGGCGGCGCTGTCCACCTACGAGCTCGGCGTGGGCGAGCGACTGGACGGGGTCATCTCGGCCGACCCGTTCGTCCTCGCGTCGATGCTGGAGCTGACCGGGCCGGTGCACGTGCCGGGGGTCGCCGCGCCGATCGACGCCGATTCCGTTGTCGCGTTCACGACGAACGAGGCCTACACGCGCTTCACCCGCCCGGACCAGCGGAAGGCGCTGCTGGGGGCTGTGGCCCAGGACGTGTTCGAGCGGTTCCTGGGGATGGACGGGCACGGGATCGCGCGCCTGAAAGCGCTCGGGGGCGCCGTCGCCGACGGACATCTCAAGATCTTCAGCCGCGACGGGGCGTTCCAGGCCGGCCTGGAGGCCGCGGGGGTCACGGGAGGGATGGCGGCCCCGACGGGCGACCTGCTCTCGGTGACCGTGGATAACGGCTCGGGCGGCAAGCTCGATTACTACGCGACCCGGCGCCTCTCGTACGACGTGCAACTGGGGGGCGACGGCGAGGCCATCGCCACCACCGACGTCGAGATCGTGAACGCGGCTCCCTCGCAGGGCGAGCCCCGCTACGTGATCGGCCCGTTCGTGCACGGCGCGGAGGCGGGCGAGCTGCGGCCGTTCACCTGGCTGTGGTGCCACCAACCGTGCGAGGTTCAGCAGGTCGAGCGGGACGGGGAGGCGAGTTCCCTCGACGACGGATCGGAGCTGGGGGTGCCCTGGTACCGCGAGTACCGGTCGATCCCCCCCGGCCAGACCGGCCACCTGCACGTCGTGACGCGAACGAGCGGCGTGTGGGACGGGGATGCGTCCTCGGGCAGCTACCGGCTCACGTTCCTCGGCCAGACGACGATCCGCCCGACCGAGGTCACGATCACGATCCGCGCACCCGAAGGGACCGACGTGGTCTGGACCAGCGAGCCGATGCGGGTGCAGGGCGGTGTGGCGACGTGGACGGGCTCACCCGCGGGCGTCCTGCAGCTGGAGGTGCGGTTCCGCGCACCCCTTCCGCTGCGATGGTGGCGCAACGCCAGCCGCCTCCTGAGCTGAGGAGGCAGTGAACGGCCGCGGCGTCAGGCAGCCAGGCGAGCGGCGCGCCGCCGGGCCACGAACAGGGCCGTAAGGCCCAGCACCAGCAGCACGGCGATCGCGAGCATGGCCGGCGAGACGTCGCTGCCCGTGAACGCCGACGGGCCCGGTCCGCCCGACGTCGGCTCGACGCCGGTCGTCGTGGTCGGCGGGTACGGCCCGGTCTGCGCGAGGGCACTGCTAGCAGCGGCGACCACCGTCAGGGCGGTCCCGGCCAACACGGCGATGAAGCGCTTCATAGCGGGGGGATCCTTCCTCATCCGAGCAGTGAACTGCATGGTAGGCCGAAAGGGCTAGCCTGCGCAACGGCCGAAAGGACCAATCTGGGGGACAGCGGTCGGCCGCGGGATCTCGCACTCCAGCGCGCGAGCCGCGGTTCCGATACCGGAATGGTGAGGCTGCGCACCCCTACCCTGGACCTGGTCGGCGCCGAGTTCGCCACCGCGGTTGCCCGGGGCGCGCAGGATCGGGCCGAGGGTTGGCTCAGGGTCGCGATCTACCTAGCCGAACGCGAGGCTCGAGCCGGATCGGCTCCCGGGGGTCACGACCGTCCGACGCCTGTCGCTCCGACCCGCTGAGCGCTCCAACCTTGGGACCAGGCCGTTCGGCCGTCGTCCGCGATGAGGCCCGATGCTAGGCTCGCGCAGCGGCTTCGTGCCGCTCCCGCCATGCTGACCTCCGACGCTTCCCCGGTGCTTCCGTGAACGACCTCGCGTTGCCCAGCGAGCGGCAGATGACGCCGGCGGCGGGCGTCGGCCGGCGCCGGTCGCCACTCGTCGCGGCCTGGCCGATCGTCCTGGGGCTGATCCTGATCCCGCTGTGGTGGGCGCTGGGCATCAGCGGCGTGACGCTTCCGCTGCTCGTGCTCCCGATGACCGCCGCGCTCATCCTGCGTCGCCGTCTGACGGCTCCCCGCGGGTTCGGCCTGTACCTGCTGTTCCTCGTGTGGTGCGCGTTCTCGGCGACCCGCATCTCCGACCCACGTCAGGGCTTCTCCCTCGCCTACCGAGGATCGCTGTACGTGGCGGCGGGTCTCCTGTTCCTCTACGTGTTGAACACCGACCGCCAGGTCCTGCCGCCGGGTTCGGTGGTGCGCCTCATGGCCGTGTTCTTCGGCATCGTCGTCGTGGGCGGCCTGATCGGCATGGTGCTGCCCAACGTCTCATTCACGACGCCGGTCCGCTCGTACTTGCCCGTGAAGTTCCTGAAGGACTCGTTCGTCAGCGACCTGGTCTCAGCATCCACGTCGTCGGGCCGAGCCTTCGCCGCCTACCCCATCTACCGGCCTAAGGCGCCGTTCATCTATGCCAACGAGTGGGGGGCCGCATTCGCGATGTCGCTTCCGTTCGGCATCGCCGGCTTGGCCTACGTGCGATCCAAGTTCACGCGCGACCTGCTCGTGATGCTGTTGATCGCCTCGGTGTTCCCGCTGGTGTTCTCGTTGAACCGCGGCGCCTGGCTCTCGGCCGCGGCGGGCATGTTCTACGCGACGCTGCGGCTGGCCCGTGGCCGCAACGCCCAATTGCTGAAGGCGCTCGCGCTGGGCGCTCTCGTGGTCGGCGCGATCGCGTTCGTCACGCCGCTGGGCGAGATCGTGCAGACGCGGCTGACCAACGGCTACGGAGACGCTCACCGCGCGCTGCTGTACCGCGAGTCCCTTGATCTCGTTCGCCAGAGCCCGATCCTCGGCTACGGCGCCCCCGTGCTCGTCGAGGGGAACCTCTCGGCGGGCACGCATGGCCAGCTGTGGACCATCCTCGTGGGCCAGGGGGTACCCGGACTCGTCCTCTTCGTGGGGTGGGTGGGCTGGGCCCTGTGGAGCGCCGCGAAGCGCTTGCCGGCCGGGCACCCCGGCGACCCCAACGTGCGCTTCTGGGCGGAGGTGGCGATCTTCACGGCGATCGTGCAGATGCCGTACTACGACCTCCTGCCCTGGGGACTCTCGATCGCGATGATCGCCGCGGCCTTGGCGTGGCGTGAGCTGATGATCCCGACCTCGGTGCCCGTCCGCGCCCCCCGGCGTCGACGGTTGACCTAGGGCCCTTCGGATGGGTCGTACTCAGGTCGCCGGCCGATCGGTCGATCGCGACGAGGTCGCGGCGTCGGCCGTCGCCCGGATGCGATCGGCCTGGGATCGGAGCACCGGCGTCGCCTCTGCCAGGTACCGAAGGTTCGGCTCCGCGCCGTCGGCCTGAGCCTGCAGGAACCTCAGGGCGATCTCCGCGTGATGGACCGCGTGCGTGAGTTCCGCGGCCTCCCCAGCGACCCCGAGCTCGGTCAGCGATGTGGACGAGGTCGATCGCGCATGGTCGAACGCCGCCGCCAGGCCCCGGCGCTGACCGACGAACGCCGTCTGGAACGCGTAGTGGATCGCATCCAGACCCATCGGTGCACCGTCGCGCGCGTACTCCCAGTCCCAAGCCCAGAGCTCGTCGCCGCCGCGGGCCAGGTTCCAGGGGGCCCAGTCGCCGTGCCAGGCTCCGACGAGGAGCGGCGCGGCCCCCGCCGCCGCCATCGCGGCGAGGAGTTCGTGGAGTGCGGAGGCCTCGCGGCTGGGCCCGAGCGCGGACGCGCGTTCACGGAGCCGGGAGCAGACCACGGCCGGATCCGTCGGGGCCGGTGGGCCGAACAGGCCGGCGACGCGACGCACGACATCGACCCCAGGCGCTGCTTCGTCCGGTCCGGGTCGCCGGAGCCGCTCGGGCATCGGCTCGGTGAGCAGCACCGGACGGCCGCCCCAGGCCCGTTCCCCGATGACCCGCGGGGTCCGAGGGGCCGCGAGCACCGACGCGGCGCGCAGCGCCCTGGCTTCGGCCGCGACGTTGCGCTCGGTCGGCGCGTTCCAGGCGACCTTCGCGTACGCGATCACGCCGTCGCCACCGGCCACCGCCTGGACGACCGGCTTGCGATAGGGGCCGGGAGGGCGCACGTTGACGGCCAGGGCGACCGGTCGCCCGAGCGCTTCCTCGATCTCGTCCGACAGCAGCCGACCGGCGGTCGCGCCGGAGGCAACGTGCACGGTGAGGCGATCGTGCGCGACCAGACGGGTGGCCCCCGAACCGACCGCCAGCGCTACCGCGGTCCGTCGCCGGCGCTGCCGGCTGCCGCGGAGCCCGCTGCCGGCTCGGAGCGCGGCGGCGGCCGACGGCCGATCCGTCGGCAGCAACACACGTGCCCGGGCGGCCGACGGCACCACGTCATAGGCCTCGACCGCGATCCGCCCCGGGGGGGCGGAACCAAGACAGACGCCGACCTCCTCGACCGTGCCCCAAAGCACCCCGGCGAGCCAGACGAGATCCGGCCCGGCCCCGTTGCCCAGCTCTACGCCGGTCATGCCCGCCACCCGAAGTCCGTGCCCGTGAGCTCCGACAGCCTCGCGTTCCACGGAGCGAAGTAAGCCCGCAAGCGTTCACGCGTCTGCGGAGCCATCGTGGTCACCGATGCGGCGTTGTAGGGGCGCCAGGCCGCGGGATGCCAGGCCGCGACGCCCAGGAATCGGAGCACCCGTTCGAACACCGGCCCGGGTTCCTGGAAGAGGTCTTCGGCGCGTACCAGCAGCAGTCGCTCGCGGGGGAAGCGCGCGTACCAGCGCTCGAGCTGCTCGGCGTAGCGCCCTCGCGCCACGTACGAGTGGTGTTGGTGCTCGAAGCTCACGGAGCCGGCTTCGGTCACCAGACGCTCCTCCTCGCCCGCCAGGCGCCGCTCCTCACGGTCGATGGCCTCGCCGAACGAGAGATCCTCGTAGCCGAGGTCGACCTCGTGCCGGTACTGCGACCAGGCGCGATCCACCGGATCGCGCAGGACCGCCAGCAACTTGACGTCGGGAAGATCGCGAGCCACGCGCTCGGGGACCAGCGGATGGAACAGGTAGTACGGCGTGGCCTCGCCCACCAGGTGTCGTACGCCGGTTCGGCGTTCCGCGCGTGCCAGCGAAGATCGCAGCGGGAACGCGGCTCGGTAGTGATCGATCCCCTCCACATACGCAAGGTCGAAGAAATGGATCTCCTTGTCGAGCACCGCGCCCCCGATGGAGGGGTGTCGGACCAGATAGTGGTACAGCGTCGTGGTCCCGGCCCGCTGCGCCCCGATCACCAGGAAGTCGGGAAGCGCCCTCGCCCCCGACGTGGCCGAAGCCAGCGCACGGGTCATGCCGCGCGCGGCGCGCTTCCCCACGGGTGGGACGGCGCGACCGATCCGGTCCCTGAGGTCGGCCACGACCCAAGGCTACGCCCTGACGAGCTCGCCCCACGCCCGGCGAACGACCTAGAGCCTGCGCCTGCCGTCGGACCTCCGCTCTATTGACCTCGATCGAGCCGGGTCGATAGCGTGACGGCTCGCTCCCGCTCGCCCGCACCCCGTGATCATGCCTCGACGGACCCTCGCCTGCCTCACCACGACGGCGCTGACGGCTGCCCTGATGGGAGCGACCCCGGCCGCCGCCCTGGTGCCGACGCGCGCCGAGCCCACGTGGATCGCCAACGGTCGCGTCTGGGCGATCGCCCAGCATCAAGACACGATCTACCTGGGTGGTGGGTTCACCGAGCTCTCGCCACCCACTGGCTCGGGGGTCGTGCTGGACCCGGGAACCGCGGCGCACGATCCGTCGATCCCGACGATGCTGGGCGTCGTCCGGACCGTCGTTCCGTCGCCGAACGGCGGCTGGTACGTGGGAGGCTCCTTCAGCCGGGTGAACGGCCAACCCAGGCGCGGCCTGGCCTACTTCCGACCGGACGGCGCCCTTGGCGGCTGGAACCCCAAACCTTCCGGGGGCGCGGTGCAAGCGATGGCCGTGGGCACCGACGGGACGCTGTACGTCGGCGGTGCGTTCACGGGCATGAAGGGGGTCTCGCGGGGAGGCCTGGCGGCGTTCGATGCCGGCCGCGCGTTGCTTCCGTGGGCCCCGCGCGCCTCCGGCGGGAGCATCGAGGCGCTCGCCGTGTCGGCCGACGACTCCGCGGTCTACGCGGGCGGGGACTTCACGGCGATCGGCGGCACCGCCAGGGCGCGCCTGGCGGCGATCGGAGCCGGCGGGGTCGGAGCCCTCGTGACCGGCTGGAACCCCGGAGCGAACGCTGCCGTGCACGCCCTGGCGGTGGACGGGACGACGCTGTACGTGGGCGGGGACTTCGGCTCGCTGGGCGGAGACGCTCGAGCCCACCTCGCCGGCGTCGACGCGAACGGGACGCCCACCTCGTGGGATCCGGGCGCAAACGGATCGGTGCGGGCGCTCGCGATCGGCACCGACGTTGTGTACGCGGGTGGTGAATTCTCGGCCGTGGGTGGAAGCGCCCGAGCCCGGCTGGCGGCGATCGATACTGCCGGAAACGCGACCGCGTGGGACCCCGGAGTCGACGGAACGGTCCTGAGCCTGGCGTGCTCGCCGGACGGGACGCGCGTGATCGCCGGCGGCGACTTCCTGCACGCGGGCGCCACCGACGTCCGCCGGGTGATGTCCGTCTCCACCTCGGACGGCGCGATCGACCCCTCGTGGGCGCCGAACCCGAACAAGACGGTGCGAGCGCTCTCGTTCTCCGCCGGCGGTATCGGCGTGTTCGCAGGCGGGTCTTTCACGGGGATGGGTGGCGTGCTCCGGGACCACCTGGGCGCCATCGACGCCACTACGGGCCGGGCCATCGCCTGGGATCCGGGCGCCGACGACACGGTCTTCGCGCTGCAGGTGAGCGGTGACGGCGCCACGATCTACGCGGGAGGCGTGTTCAACCACGTCGGGGGCTCGCCCCGGAACCGCCTGGCTGCGATCGACGCGGGCGGCGCGACCGTGAACGCATTCAACTTCAGCGCGAACAACCGGGTCCGGAGCTTGGCGCTGAGCTCGGATCGGCTGTACGTGGGCGGCGAGTTCTCCAAGGTCGCAGGGCAGTCCAGGACGCGCCTGGCGGCCATCCGCCTCTCGACCAACGACCTCGACCCCGACTGGCTCCCCACCGCGGACGACATCGTGCGGACGATGCTCGTGCTGAACGGTCGCGTATACGTGGGCGGCGATTTCAAAGACCTGAACGACGCCGGACGCGAGCGGCTGGCCGCGGTCAACGCGGAAACCGGCGCCCTGGTGGTCGCGTTCCTGCCCGGCTCGACCTCCACCTGGCCTCTGTACAAGACCTTCCAGATCGACACCGACGGCGCCCGGATCTTCGCCGCGATGGGCGGAGGGGGTGGCGGCCGCGACCGCGCCTACGACGCCGCCGACGGGGCCTTCCTGTGGAACGCGCAGGCGGACGGGGACGTGCAGGCCACCGCGTATCTCAACGGGATCGTGTACGTGGGCGGGCATTTCGACAAGCTGGGCGGGCAGGAGCGACCGTCGCTGGCCGCGGTGAACGCGGACACCGGCGCCCTCACCGCCTGGAACCCCCGGCCCAACGGGTCGCTGTGGAACCTGGGAGCGTCGGGATCGCACCTGGTCGGCGGCGGGGACCTCACCACGGTCGGCGACGACGTGCACGAAGGGTTCATGGTGTTCCTGGACCCGACCGCCTGACGGCCCCGAGCGGCCCGCTCAACGCAAGCCAAGCGCGTAGAGGCGGCCGTCCCGCACCCCGACGTAGATGCGGCGGTCGGCGATCGCGGGCGAAGCGCTCAGCCCGCGCGAGAAGAACCCGCCCCGGCTCTCCCACCCCGACGTCCACAGCTCCTTGCCCGTGGTCGCCTCGATCGCGTAGAGACGATGGTCGAACGAGCCCACGAACAACACGCCGTTCACGTAGGCGGGCGACGAGGTGCTGTAGTCGGCCAGCTCTGCCTTCCAGATCTCCCTGCCGGTCCGTCGGTCGAACGCCCGGACCTTGCCGTCCATCGGGGTGGTGATCAGGCCGGTCGAGACGTAGACGCGGCCGTCGGCGACCGCCGGGGCGCAGCGCACGTAGCCGTTCCCCGGCGTGACGGCCGCCGCCACCCACCGTTGGTAGCCGGTCTTGCGGTTCAGCGCGTACAGGCGACCCTGGTCGGTCCCGACGTACACCATGCGTCCGGTGACCGCCGGCGTGCTCCGCATCCGGCCCCAGACGTCGGCCCGCCATTTCACGTGACCGGTCCTCGCGTTGAAGGCGAAGACCCTCTGCTGATCCGAGCCGACGTAGACGACGCCGTGGCGGAACGCGGCGCCGTCCCACACGCTCCAGGTCCGGTGCTTCCACAGCAGGCGCCCCGTGTCGGCGCGGAAGGCGTAGAACATCCCGCCGCGCGAGCCGACGAATACGCGCCCGTGAGCGACCAACGGCGGGGCCGTGACCTTGCCGCCCAAGTGCCGCTCCCACACGAGTGCCCCGTGCGCGGCTCCTCGCGCCTGCAGGTTCCCCGCGTCGGAGCCAACGAACACGAGGCCCCCGACGACGGCCGGGCTGGAGCGGACCCGGCCCCCCACCCAACGGGACCACCGCAACGCGCCCCCTTTGGCGGCGAACGCCCACAGGTGGCCGTCGTCCGAGCCGACGAACACGCGTCCCCCGGCGACTGCAGGCGAGGAGTTGATCCCCTCCTGGGTGGGGTTGGTCGCCCGCTTCCATCTGATCTGCAGCCGGTCGACGTTCCAGCGCGTGAAGGTCGTCTCGGCGCTCGCCCCCAGCCGGGAGGGACCGGAATGGAACTGGCGCCACTGGGTCGCGTGGGCGGACGCTGACCCGGCCGCGGCGAGCGCGGCGACCAGGCCGAGCGATGTCAGCGCCTTGCGACGGCGACGGTGTGACAGGGGGGGACCTCCGTCGGAGCTCATGGGGCGTTGGCGCGCAGCCTACCGCGTCGGCCGTAGCGTTCCGTTGCCCGCCGCGTCATCCGCGGCCGCGGTACCCCCACGGAAGTTCCTTGCCCAGCAAGGCTTCCAATCGTCGCGTGTGCGGAGCGAAGAAGGCTTCCAGCTCCTCGCGCGTCGCCGGGAGCATGCTCGAGGTGGGCGCCCGGAAGTTGGCCGCATAGTAGGTCCCGATATCGAACGGCGGCAGGTCCAGGTGCTGGAGCACCCTCGCGTAGGCGACCGCCGAGTCCGCGTACATCTCTTCGGACACCAGGACGAGGACCCGCTCGCCGTACCGATCCAACCAGGGTGCGAGGAGGTCGAAGTAGACACCCTGAGCTCGGTAGGCGTGGTTGGCGCCCACGTCGAGGAGGTCGCCGGGATCGGGCCCCCACCGGTTCCGAGCGCCCTCCAGCCGCTCGGCCTCGGCCGCCAGCGCGTCTTCGAACGACAGGGTCTCGAGCCCGAGGCGTGTCCGCTCGCGCCAATGCGACCAGGCGCGCTCGACGGGGTCGCGGACCAGCACCAGGATCTTCGCGTCGGGCGCCGTCCGTTGCGCTCGCTCGGCCCCCAGCGGATGGAACAGGTAGTTGGCGGTCGCATCGAGCGCGAGTCGTCGCGGGTGGTGCACGGATCCGCGCGTCAGCACGGTGCCCAGATGGGATCGGTACCACCGGTCCGATCGATCGAAATGCTCGTCCAGGTAGCGCACGCCCTTGGGCGCAGCCATCCTTGGGAACAGCGGCACGACCTGGGGATGGGCGAACAGGTACCGGGCCATCGAAGTCGTGCCGCCGCGCTTCGTGCCGATCAGCAGGACGTCGGGCGGTGGACGGAGGTCAGCGGTGAGCATCCCCCACCCTCGGAAGCCGGCCTTGGCGACCCGTCGGGACGTCGCGGCGGCCGCCGATCGCCCGCTCGGATCGATCGAGGTCGGGGTGACCGCCGCCGCCGACCCGGTTCGTTCCATGGGAGAGGCTCCTCCTCCTGCGGGCGCGCCGGCCCCGCGCAACGACGCGAACAGCTCGTCCAGCCGCAGGACTGTCCGCAACCGGAACAGAGCCCACAGGTACAGGGGCAGCCCCACGGCGACCAGC
>Ga0214473_10009573_pt1 | contig 11443 bp, 5 predicted proteins | sample RVTome_7_FD_203509 | JGI IMG/M metagenome (GOLD analysis project Ga0214473, IMG submission 203509) | Soil microbial communities from uranium-contaminated site in the Upper Colorado River Basin, Wyoming, United States - RVT98D197 | ecosystem: Environmental > Terrestrial > Soil > Contaminated >...
AGGCCCGGATCGCGACCAGGAAGAGCGGATCCACGCTCCGGTCGCGGAAGAGCATCTTCACCACCGCGGCCATCACGCCCCAGCATACGGCGGCCGTAATGACCATCGCATACCCCCGCCACTTCTCAACCACTCACACCTCCATGGCAATCAGGCAATCTGGCAACTTGGCAACTTGGAAGTGCCGGATCGCCGAGTTGCCCAACTGCCAGATCGCCAAATTGCCTAGTTTCCAAGATGGGAGACCCTAGCACAGCCCGGCATTTCCCTCAAGCGGCGGCTCCGGATGCTCGATGCCAAACTTCAGCGCAGCTCGCCCGCGTTACATTTCCCGAGATCCTGATACGTTGAGACTGGACAGTTATGGCCCTTCGGAATTTGTCCTCTCTCTCTCGTACATTGCCTCGTCGATTCTCGCCGTCCGCTTGACTCGACTCCCAATATGCGGTACATACGCCGCCACAACACCTGACTCTCGGTGCACGACCAGAACCGCGCACCCCCGGAGCTGCCGATGATCTTGGCGCTCCCCCGCTGGATGCCCCGCTGGTCGCCGGCCCATCTCGGCGCGCAGTTCTATTGCGTCCGACTTCTCTCCACCGGTTCCACAGCTCTCGCTTCTCGTCGGTCCACCTCTCTTCCCGACCATCGTGTTCCCCGTCCTACGAAGGGACACGTTACACCTGAAGCCGACCTCGTCTCGAATTCAGCAGATGGAAATGTAGTCAGAGAAGCTTGACGGCGCGCGGTCATTGGGATGGGGCCGCAAGGCATTATCAACAAGACAGCTCTTGAGGGGAGGGACAGGAGCATGACTTCCAAGAGACCCATACGTGCGCTGACCCAGATCGGCTTCCTCGGTTTGCCCCTCCTGCTCGTCATCCTCTTTCTTCTGGTTCCCACGGTCTCGCTGCAACAGCAGAGCCACATCCTCTATGTCAATACCGTCGATCCCACGTGTCAGGGGCAGTCCCCATGCTACTCAAGCATTCAGGCGGCCGTTGACGCCGCACAGGCGGGCGACACGATCCGGATCCAGGCAGGCACGTACCAGGAGCAGGTCAACATCTCGGGTAAGAACAATGTGGCGACGGCGACCGAGGCCGACCGGATCATCCTCGAGGCCGATCCCGCCGCGCCGGTGGGAAGCGTGATCCTCACCGGCGCAGTCTCCCAATGCACCAATGGGTACGCTATTCGGCTTCAGCAAAGCAAGTACATCACGATCCGGGGCATTAGTATCCATTCGGCCGGAGGCCAATCCATCTCGCTGATGGGTGGGAACAACCAGAACCAGGCCATCCACATCGAGCGCAATCGCATTTTCCAGAATGGCTCAAGTGAGTGTTCCGGGGGCATCACGATCGCCAGAGGGAACCCAAATTCGCTGATCCTGAACAACGAAATTTTTTCCAATGGGCGCAACGGCATCAGCTTCATTGACGCAGACGGCGGCCCTCATCACCTCATCAACAACACGATCCACGGCAATGCCTGGAGCGGCGTGAATGTTGCCAGGAGCCACGAAGTCCACCTGGTGAACAACCTCATCACCGGGAACGGCACCGCCTCGGGCTCTACCGGCGGCCGGTTCGGGGTCAAGCGCGAGGGCTCCACGAGTCCCCAGCCCGCAGGGATCACGCTCCAGAACAACCTGATCTGCGGCAACCGCCTGGGGGAGATTGATGGCCCCGCCCTGGATGCGACCGACGCGAACAACCTGACGCCCACCGGGACCGAGGGGCCAGGGGTCACCGCGAGCCCCGGCTGTGAAGTCGCCTCGAACGTCTTCGCCAACCTCAACGGCCCCGATGGCCAGCCCAACACCGCCGATGACGACTTCACGCTGGCCCCGACCTCTCCCGCCATTGACCGGGGGATGGACCCCCGCACCCTGGGGCTCGATTCGGCGTTCAACCCCCTCTTGGAGGCCGATTTCAGCGGCGAGGGCCGGCGCCCCCAGGATGGCAACAGCAGCGGGACCCCGGAGTTTGACCTCGGGGCCCTCGAGGTCGCGGCCGCCCAGCCGGTGCTCACGGGGATCAACCCCACCTCGGGCGTCCACGGCCAGACCCTCACCCTCACCGTCGCTGGCGAGCGCCTCGGCGGGGCCACCGTCCTCACCTTCCTCAAGGACGGCACCCCCGATCCCCACATCACGGTCACGAACCTCCAGGTCAACGTTCAGGGCACAGAGCTTCAGGCGACCGCCGCCATCTCTGGGCTCACGGCGCTCGGCCCTCGGCTCGTCCAGGTGACCACCCCCGGTGGGACCTCGGATGCGACACCGACTGCCGGCAACACCTTCACTGTCCTCGGCCAGCTCACCCTGGTCCCCGATTTCGTCACCCTCAGGGTGGGGAGGCAGGGGAGCATAACGGTTGCCCTGTCCGCCCCGGCGCCGCCGGGGGGCCTCACCGTCACCCTGGAGAGCGCGGGCCCCGGGATTGCCACGGTTACCTCGCCGCTGAGCCTGCTGGCCGGAGCGACCAGCGGCCCCGCCACGGTGACCGGGGTCGCCGAAGGCACGACGAATCTGCTCGCCAGTGCCCCGGGGTTCGCGAGCGGCCTCGGGGTCGTCAGCGTGACAACGCTGCCCCCCGATCCGGTCACCGTGGCACCTGCGCTCAATCAGACTACGGCGACCCCCCTCGGCCCCTCGACGGAGTTCCTGTACACCGGCCCCGATCCGATCCAGACCGGGGCAGCGCCGGGAGCCATTGAGGCCCGGCGGGCGGCCGTGCTGCGGGGGAAAGTCGTAAGCCGCGATGGCACTCCGCTCTCCGGGGTGACGATGAGCATTCTCCAGCATCCGGAGTACGGCACCACGCTGAGCCGTGCGGACGGACTCTTCGACCTGGCCGTGAACGGGGGTAGTCAACTCGTCGTCCGCTACGAGAAGAGCGGCTACCTCCCGGCGCAGCGCCCGGTAACCCCCCTTTGGCAGGACTACGCCTGGCTCCCCGATGTGGTCCTCAGCCCCTACGATTCGCGGGTCACCACGATTGATCTCAGCGCTCCGACCCCCATGCAGGTCGCCCGGGGCAACCCGGTCACCGATACCGACGGGACCCGCCAGGCCACGCTCTTCTTCCCCCAGGGGACGACCGCCAACCTGTTGCTCCCGGGCGGCGGCACCCAGCCTCTCACCACCATCAGCGTCCGGGCCACCGAGTACACGGTGGGGCCGACCGGGCCGAATGGCATGCCGGCACCACTCCCGCCCACGAGTGCGTACACCTACGCCGTCGAACTGAGCGCAGACGAGGCGGTGACTCAGGGGGTGAAGGTCAATGGGAGGGACGTGCTCTTTAACCGGCCCGTGAGCTTCTACGTGGAGAATTTCCTCGGCTTCCCCGTGGGGGGCCCCGTGCCCGTGGGCTACTACGACAACACGAATGCCGGCTGGGTCCCGTACGACAATGGCCGCGTGATCAAGATCCTGAGTATCACCGGTGGGCTAGCGGACCTCGACGTCACCGGCAGCGGAACGGCTGCCTCGCCGGCAACCCTGGCAAGCCTAGGGATCACGGACGCGGAGCGCCAGCAGGTCGCCACCCTGTACTCCCCCGGGCAAAGTCTGTGGCGCGTGGGCATCACCCACTTTTCGACCTGGGACTGCAACTGGGGCTCGGGGCCGCCGGCCGACGCCTGGTTCCCGGAGCAGGGCCCACCCACGACTGACAAACGGGCGACCTGCCCCACAAGGCAACCAGGGTCGATCATCGAGTGCCAGAACCAGACCCTTGGGGAGGCCGTCGAGATCGTCGGGACCCCCTTCCGCCTCCACTACCAGAGCGACCGGGTCCCCGGCCGCCGCGCCGCCGCCACCCTCGACATCCCGGTGAGCGGGGCGAGCATCCCGGCGAGCCTCAAGCGCATCGAGCTGGAGATCCTGGTGGCCGGCCGGCGCTTCACCGATCGGCTGCCGGCTGCACCCAATCAGCGGTACACCTTCACGTGGGATGGGCAGGATGCCTACGGCCGGTCGCTCTACGGCCTCCACGTGACCACGGTGCGGGTGGGCTACGTCTACGACGCCGTCTACACGGTCAACGCCATCCTCAGCCGCTCCTTCGGTGCCGCCGCGGGGATCGTCGTGGGCAACCGCGCCCGCGAAGAGTTCACCATGTGGCAGGAGCAGCACGTGACCCTCGGCGTCGCCGGACCCGATCCGCGTGCCCAGGGGCTAGGCGGGTGGACCGTGGACGTCCAGCACACCTACGATCCCGGCGGCCAGGTCCTGACACTCGGCAGCGGGGGGCGGCGGAGCGCCCAGGATGTGGGCACGGTGATCAACTCCGTCACCACGGGGGCCTTCTGGGGCCTCACCGTGGACGGCCAGGGCAACGTCTTCTTCACCTCGGGCCACCAGATCAAGAAGAAGCGCCCCGACGGGACGGTGACCGTCGTCGCCGGCACGGGCGTCCAGGGCTACAGCGGGGACGGGGGCCCGGCGGTCAACGCCCGGCTGAACAGCCCCTACGGGCTGAGCGTGGACGGGCAGGGGAATCTCTACTTCGCCGACTACAACAACTACCGGATCCGCAAGATCAGTCCGGACGGCATCATCACGACCGTCGCGGGCAACGGCCTCTACGGCTTCAGTGGGGACGGGGGCCCGGCCACCAGCGCGATGCTCGCCCTGCCCTGGGGGGTCACGGTGGATGGCCAGGGGAACCTGTTCATCGCGGACACCGACAACAACCGCATCCGCAAAGTGACCCCGGACGGGATCATTCGAACGATCGCGGGCAACGGGACCCAGTCCTACTGCGGTGATGGGGGGCCGGCCACCTCTGCATGCCTCGGGTGGCCCGCGCGGGTGGCGGTGGACGCGCAGGGGAATGTGTTCATTCCGGACTACCTCAGCAACCGCATCCGCCAGGTGACCCCGGACGGGATCATCCGCACCGTGGCCGGCCTGGGCCCCTTCGGGCAGGGGACCGGCGGGTACTCGGGAGACGGGGGCCTCGCGACAGCCGCGCGGCTCAACGGGCCGCTCGCGCTGGCGGTGGACGCGCAGGGGAATGTGTTCATTCCGGAGTACTTCAACCACCGCATCCGGATGCTGACTGCCCAGGGCACCATCCTGACGGTGGCGGGAGTCGGGACCCCGGGGTTCAGTGGGGACGGCGGCCCGGCGACGGGCAGCCAGCTCAACTTTCCCCGCGCCGTGGCCGTGGACCCCCAGGGGAACCTCCATATCGCCGATGGGAATAACGGCCGGATCCGGAAGCTCACGCCCGTCCTCCCGGGGTTTGGGGACCAGGACTTCGCCATCCCGAGTGGCGACGGGAGCGAACTATACCAGTTCACCGCCTTCGGCCGGCATCTCCAAACGGTGCACGCCCTCACCGGGGCGACCCGCTACCGCTTCAGCTATGACAGTGAAGGCCGCCTGGATTCCCTTACGGACGGCGACAACAAAGTGACCCAAATAGAACGGGATGGCGCCGGCACCCCAACGGCTATCGTGGCCCCGGACGGCCAGCGGACCACGCTCACGCTGGAACCGAACGGGTACCTCGCCACGATCGCCAACCCGGCCGGGGAGACCGATCGGTTCACCTACGCCGCCGACGGGCTGATGCTCACGCGGACCACCCCGCGGAACCACGAGTACGCCTTCGTCTACGACGCGCTCGGCCGGTTGACTCGACACGATGACCCGGCCACGGGCTTCAAGACGCTCGACCGGACCGGGACGGGGGACACCTACACGGTGACTCTGACCACCGCGCTCAACCGGGTGAGCGCCTTCCACGTCGAGCCCCTCGCCACCGGCGGGTCACGGCAGGTGGACACCACCCCCGAGGGGACCCAGACACAGCTCGTGATCGGGACGGACGGGACGCGCACCACGACCGGCCCGGACGGCACGGTCACCACCCTGAAGGAAGGGCCGGATCCCCGCTTCGGGATGCAAGCGCCCCTGCCCAGTGTCCTCACGGTGCGGCTCCCCAGCGGCCTGACCTCGAGCCTGACCACGACCCGCGCGGTCACCCTGGCCGACCCGACCAACCTCCTCAGTCTCACGAGCCAGACGAACACGCTCACCTTGAACGGCCGCACCGGCACCAGCACCTACACGGCGGCGACGAAGACCCTCACCGACACCAGCCCCGCGGGGCGGCAGGTGGCCACAACCATCGATGCTCAAGGACGCGTCAGCCGCGAGCAGGTGACCGGCCTGGAGCCGGTGGCCTTCACCTATGATCCCCGGGGCCGCCTGCAGACGCTCACCCAGGGGACCGGAGGAACTGTCCGCACCTCCACCTTCACATACAATCCACAAGGCTTCCTCGCCAGTCTCACGGATCCACTTTCGCGGACGGTGAGCTTTGGGTACGATGCGGCGGGCCGCGTCACGAGCCAAACCCTTCCCGATCTGCGAGTGATCCAGACCACCTACGACGCGAACGGGAACGTGGCCTCCATCACACCCCCGAGTCGTCCCGCCCATACGTTCGGGTACACGCCGGTTGATCTGGAGGACACGTACACCCCGCCCGATCTCGGCATCGGGAATGTGGCCAGCACCTACACGTACAACCAAGACAGGCAACTCGCGCAGGTCCTCCGCCCCGATGGGCAGACCCTTACCCTGAACTATGAGCCCACCGGCGGGCGCTTGAGTTCGCTCACGGCGCCCACCGGGCAGACGACCTTCACCTATCATCCGACGACAGGCCAGGTGACGAGCATCGCCGCTCCTGGCGGCGTGACCCTCGGATACACCTACGATGGGAGCCTCCTCACCGGCACCACCTGGACCGGTCCGGTGGCCGGCAGCGTCACCCGCAGCTACGACACCGACTTCCGCGTGGCCTCCGAGAGCGTGAATGGGGCCAATCCCATTACCTTCCAATATGACCCCGACAGCCTGCTCACCCAGGCGGGAAGTCTCGCGCTGACTCGGCATGCTCAGCATGGCTTGCTCACGGGGACAACCCTGGGCAGCGTCACGGATGCATACACCTACAACACCTTCGGCGAGCTGAGCAGCTACCAGGCCCGGTACAGCGGCACGCCGATGTGGGATATCCAGTACACCACCCGGGACGCCCTCGGTCGGATTAGCCAGAAGACCGAGAGCATCGGCGGCATGACCGATACCAATGGGTACACTTATGACCCTGCGGGTAGATTGACGGACGTCACGAAGAACGGGACGAATGTCGCCCACTACGAGTACGACGGGAACGGGAACCGCGTGAGTGTCACCCGCCCGGGTGTGGGAACGGTCTCCGGCACCTACGACGCCCAGGACCGCCTCCAGACCTACGGGGCAATCACCTACGGTTACAACAAGAACGGCGACCTCGAGACCGCCACGAGCGGGGGCGAGACCACCACCTACAGCTTTGATGTGTACGGCAATCTGCGCGCCGTCACCTTGCCGAACGGCACCCAGATCGAGTATATTATCGACGGCCAGAACCGGCGGATTGGGAAGAAAGTGAATGACGTATTGACGCAGGGCTTCCTCTACGGGGATCAGCTCCGCATCGTCGCCGAGCTGGACGGCGGCGGGGCCGTGGTCAGCCGCTTCGTCAATGGGACCAAAGTCAATGTGCCCGAGTACATGATCAAGGGTGGCGTGACGTACCGAATGATCACCGATCACTTGGGCAGTCCCCGTCTTGTGGTCGATACGGCCACCGGAAATATTATTCAACGAATCGACTACGACGAGTTCGGGCAGATCACCCTCGACACGAATCCTGGCTTCCAACCCTTCGGCTTCGCCGGGGGCCTCTACGACCAGCACACGAAGCTCACCCGCTTCGGCGCCCGGGACTATGACGCCTTCACCGGCCGGTGGACGACCAAGGACCCGACCGGGTTCGGGGGTGGGGACCCAAACCTCTTTGGGTATGCGCTGAATGACGCAGTGAACTCCTCCGATTCCCTCGGTCTGCGTCTGGAAGGCGTCCAAGTCAGAAGCCACGAGACTGGGCGTTCCTCCTTGACTTTGGTCAACCCCGACAATGCCAGAGAGGTCTACTACTTCCCTCTCAACGAGCCGGCGGGATGGGGAGACGCCATGGGATCGTTCGGCTACGGAGCTGCTCTCCCGCCCGGAGAATATCTCCTCGAACCCAGAAGTGGATCGAGCGGCAGGATCATCCCGGAGGGCTATCCGGTCTACACCACCCCAGGGCAGCCACCCGGCACCGTCATCGCGCCATACGGATTTCGCCGCTATTGGATTGGGCCACACTACGGGTGGTACTCCGAGGGTTGCCCACTCATAGATCCCAACCTGAAGAGCAAGAACGTGCGCGAGCAGCTGCGCGAAGTGATCCAGAAGCATCAGGCGAGTGGTGGGACACGCGTGAGGGTCGTCGAATACTAGCCACCACTATTCAGGAGGGACAATCTGGATGTCGGGGCAGATGGTTACTTGGCGTCTCATGGTGGGTCTACTGGTCGTGTGGCCTTGCTTAGGGCTGGTGTCGCCTCAGGCCTTCGCGGGAATGGAGACCAATTCGACCAGAGCATTGCGGTTAGGCCAAGAAGAGGCTTTTTTCGAGCAGCTCCGGAACAACCTCGATCATTCAGTCTTCGAGGATCCCCGGAAGCTCACCACGGTTCTCCGGACGTATTACCAGCAGCGAGCCAGATACCAGCACTTCCTCTTCAATGCTCTCCGACGCGGCAATCGCGAACGCCAGATCCACACGTTGACGCTCATCGCTCTGCTTCGGTTGCCGGGGTTCGTCGAGGCCAGCACCGCTCTAGCGCAACGGAACCCCGGGGATGACACCATTCAAGAGGGCGTCGCCTTCTACTTTCACCGGATCGGTCGGAGGCCGGCACAGAACCTCCGGCGACTCCTCAAGCGCCTGCCCAGTCTGGTTGAGAAACCGAGCGATGACTGGGTCCTTCTATGGATGGGGTTCGTTGACACTCCCGAACCTGCCCGTTCATTCTTACAGAGACTCGGAGGTGACGGAGCCGTCGGTGAACTGGTTAACGTCGCTCGGGAGTGGCTCTCTCTCCGCTGTCCAGAGCGTCCCTCCACTTCAGTATGTACGAAAGATCCGTGGCTGTAGGAGAAGAGGGGGCGCCTAGTCATCATTTGGTCGGGGATCTTGCCATGCAGATCAACTACTGCTATTCCCCCCCAATGCTCCCGGGTCCCCGCCTCGATGCCCCTCCGCTCTTCGTCCGGAACCTCTGGCGGGCATCCTGCACGAGGTCACGGAATGTGGGATCAAAAGCCGTGCGGTGGGGGCACCCGCCGGGTGACCACCGATCCGACCGGCCTGCTGACGGAGCGGGTGCGGACCCCGGCCGGCATCGAGACCGTCACCGCCCCGGACGGCACCCTCACGACCCTCACGGAGCGGGCCGACCCCCGCTTCGGGCTGCAGGCCCCCCTGCCCGGGACGCTGAGCGTCCGGACCCCGAGCGGCCTCACGGCCACCCTCACGACGACCCGGGCCCTCACCCTCAGCGACCCGAATAACGTCTTCAGCTTCGCCACGATTACCGATACGGTCACCCTGAACGGCCGCACCGGCGCGAGCACCTACACTGCTTCGACCAAGACCTTCACCGACACCAGCCCCGCGAACCGGCAGGTCACGAGCACGCTCGATCCCCAGGGGCGGGTCCTCAGTACCCAGGTGACCGGGCTCGCACCGATCACCTTCGCCTACGACCCCCGCGGCCGCCTGAGCACGATGACTCAGGGAACCGGAGGAGCCGCCCGTAGCTCCACCTTCACATACAATCCACAAGGCTTCCTCGCCAGTCTCACGGATCCGCTGTCGCGCACCGTGAGCTTTGGATACGACGCGGCAGGCCGCGTAATGGGGGACGTAATGGGGGACGTCTTTGACTAATAATGGGGGACGTCTTTGACTAAGTTGACTTACGTTAGAGGTAGATCAACTACTCCTATGGTCCCCCCAGGCCCCGCGGTCCCTGCCTGGATGCCCTTCCGCTCTTCGTCCGGAACCTTCGGTCCCGCTCTTCGCCCGGTCTGGGGGGACGTTGCATCCGGACGATCCCTGTGCTACGCTCCTCCTCGCCATGCCCCGCCAGCCGCGCCTCGATCCCTTCCGCTCTTCGTCTGGAACCTTTGGTCCCGCTCCTCGCCCGGGATCTTCGACCGGCACCCTCCACTACGTGATCGTGCGGGGGCTGGAGCAGCGCGCCGGCTTCCGAGATGACCGGGGCCGGGGCAACTTCGTTGCCCCGCGGACCGCGCGGGCGGCCGCCCGGTGACACCGAGGCCTGGCGAAGTGCCGCTAGGAGTTCCCGGATGCAACGTCCCGCATTTCGGATGCAACGTCCCGCATTTCCGCATTTCGGCTCAAGGGGCGTCCGGCTGTTGGGGCACCCACTCCACGGCGGTGGCTCCGCACCGCCGTGCTGTAGGCACCCAGCCCACACGGCTCGTAGGCTAGCCCGGTGGGCCGGGTCCCCGGCTGGTCGGTAGTTCCTCGGACTCAGCGGACTCAAGGGACAGGCTAGTGGGTCGCGGTGCGACGCCGGGAGCGTGGGGTGGGCATCCGGAAGGAGGCCTGCACGGGGATCGCAAAGGCAGGTGCCTTCACCTTCTTTCCGATTCGGGAGGCGCGGCGCTGGAAGTCGAGGAGGGTATAGCCGACCACTTTCCGGGTGCGCGGATGGAGATGGACGAAGATGCCCGGCTGGACCTCCCGGGAGATGGCGTCCCGGGGCTGGCCCACGGAGACATAAAGGACGTCCCGTCGCTTGTCGTAACTGTAAATCAGGGCTTTTCCCATAGGACCGTCCTGGGGCGAATCCGATCCACCAGCATGGCCGTTTTCACATAGCCGAGATTCCCCGAGGGCTTCATATCGGCAATGACCAGGACCCAAAGTTGCCGTCGGGGCAGCCGCCGATAGTAGAAGCGGGTCTCTCGAGGAGTCGGGCTCTGATGGATTACGTCGGGCGAGCCGATCGCGCGGCCCACCTGATCGAAGTAACGGCGCATGACTGGATGGCGAACGACGATGTGATTCCTCCAGCAGTCGCGTGTCATTCGGATCTCGACGCCAGTCACGTCGCGGACCCGCAGGAGGTATTTCGCCACGGCGCGACTATAGGGTGCCCAGGGGCTCTATGTCAAGGTTCGCGGAGATGTTGCGCCACGTTCACACTGTCCGCGTTTGCCAAGCCAAGTTGTCCTTGGAACGATTCCGCCTTCATAGCTCTGAGCTTGACTCCCCCCGCGGCTGCCCCCCACTTGATGCATGTGTGCGAAATGCTGCCCCCAACTTGGTGGCAGCACTGCGGCCTGACCTACTCTGTGTGCAAAGGATCAAACGAGAGGGGGAATCGCCTTGACACGCCTCGCGGCGCTTGGGTATAGTCCGCGCGGATTGTGATTTTCCATTCAAGGCGATCATCCCGGCTCGCCTCGCGTCCGGGTCATCCATCAATCGCGCCTCACGCGTCG
>Ga0214473_10009574_pt1 | contig 11443 bp, 7 predicted proteins | sample RVTome_7_FD_203509 | JGI IMG/M metagenome (GOLD analysis project Ga0214473, IMG submission 203509) | Soil microbial communities from uranium-contaminated site in the Upper Colorado River Basin, Wyoming, United States - RVT98D197 | ecosystem: Environmental > Terrestrial > Soil > Contaminated >...
CATTATCTCTGGTTAATACACCGAAAGTCACTTTTAGTTCGTTGGTGAGTTCATCATCAACCAGTAATGCACATTGCCGAAGCTCAAAGATTAGTTTTGAAGAGCTTTGCTGGGCTCCAATCCTTTTCTGTTCTTCATAATTAATATCACCTTTCATAAAAAGATATAATAATTTTCTTGCCCGGTAAATTCTAGTTGCGATTACTCCATCTGGTACGTCAATCAGTTCAGCGATTTTTTCGTAATTAAGCGAATGAATTTCTTTCATAATCATTGGAATTCGCAAAACAGCAGGTAGCTTCTCAAGAAGTTTTATTAATTCTCTTTCAATTAAGGAAGAATTAAGAATATTTCGAACATCATCTAAGCTTACTTCTGAAAGATCAATAAAATCGAAAATTGTCTTAGTGTCATTTTCTTTGCTTGAATAAAACTCAAGTATCTCTCGCATCCAGATTCTGTGAACCCAGCTTTCCCAGTCCGCATAATTTTTTGTAATATCACAATTTTCAATTGCTTCATAGAATGTTTGCTTGATTATTTTCTTAGCTGCTCCTTTATTTAGTAAAATCCAAAAGGAAGTATTATATAGTTTCTCTAATAGTGGAAGAGCTTCAGAATTAAATTCTAAACCGAGCTTTGCCAATTCTTCTTTGCTTGTATTAAACCGATCTCTTAATGATTGAGGAGACATTGAAAAATTACCTACTTACTATAAACTATTGAATTACCATTCCAACTATCAACCTTTTCAATATCAATCAAAAATCCATTGACAACAGCATACTTAACTTCATTATTTTTTCTTATTATAAAATTGGAAGCTTCCTCTGGTTTAATTTTGGCTTCCGGAATAATCTTGCTGTTAAAAAATATGTTGAATGGAAGATTAGAATATTCGCCCTGAAAATTATCATTGTTCATTATAACACTTGTATACCCGTCATTGTATAGTTGAGCAGGATTTATTTTCTCTAATTCGTTGAGTGAATGATATGGCTCAGGTTTTGTTTCCCCGGGTTCTACAGTATATCCTGATAAATCAAATTCTTCGTAACCAGCGAAAACGGAGAGGTCACCAATATCCTCAATTTCAGATCTCAGATAAAAATCTTTTGAATCGTTTATATTTATTTCTTCGAAGTTTATACCTATGTCAATTACGTAATCAGCAGAATCCTTTTGTATCGTAAGATTTCGTAAAATAACATCCATCATCAGTTCTTCATTTTGTGGGATTGATTCATAAATACTCAAATCTGTGTTTGTGTAGCTTTCGTTTGCGATAGAATGGAATGCAGAGAGCAGCGCTATATAATTTATTTTTCTGAGAAATTGTTTTTCACGGTCACCGCGCCAGCCGCCGCTCTCAAGGAGAACAACACCTGTTCCCCATTTAGTAAAATTATCTCCGAATGCCCGCGGTTCGTAATCGTCAGAGTATTTAGCGATGTGTCCCGGAATGAATTCATTTAAAACAGTAACCATATTGCCAATGAGCTTCATAGCTTTTTCTCTTGGAGTCGTTAAACTTTTTTCATAATCAGGTGCCGGTGCAAGAAATGAAATGGATGCAGGATTAAAAGAATTTCCTGCGGAATATTCTCTACCCTGATCGTGAAGGTTAAAACCAAAATCTGCTTTCAAGCTATCAAAAACTTCTTTCAAAATTTTTGCTTCGGGAGTTTGCATTCTGAGAACATCACGATTTAAATCAATCTCAACAATGTTTCTTCGCTGGAATCCTTCTGCACCATCGGGATTTACCATTGGGATTATATAAATGCTCAGGTTTGTCAGAATCAATTTCTTAAGATCCGGGAAAGCATTATCATTCGAGAAAAAATTGAACATATCGAATAAAGCAGCGGTGGCTGTGGGTTCATCGCCGTGCATTTGTGACCAGAGGAAAACTTTGGTTTTTCCGCTTCCCATAGAAATTAGATAAATATCTCTTCCTTCAACTGAATTACCGACTTTATCCACCTTGAAATTCTTTTTATTTTTTAACTGTTCGATTAATAGAACAATGTCGGAGTGTTTAAATCGTCGGTTAGTTAAACTTTTTTCTTTAAAGTTTTCGTATGAGTGATAGAGATCCCAGGCAATTTCGTAGAATCTGGGAGATTCAACGGAATCTGCCGATTGTTTTTCCTGTGCCATTATGTTTCCTGATAATAAGATTGTTAAAAGTAGTATTAGCATCGAAATCCAGCTATACTTGAAAAGAGATTTTTTCATAACGTTTTTAATTTAATTATTAGATGTGTTATTTACTAAAAAGTTGAAGGGAGATTTTAGCTTGGCTACAAATAATTTGAAGATCGGTTCACCTGCACCTGATTTTAACCTGCCGGGCGTGGATGGGAAAAAGTATACACTAAGTTCCTTCGCCGAGGCAAAAGCACTCATCATAATTTTTAGCTGCAACCACTGTCCTTATGTTCAGGCTTATGAAAACCGGATAAAACAGCTACAGTCTGACTATGCAGGTAAAGGAGTTTCAGTTGCTGCAATCAATTCCAATGAAGATAAAGGATACCCCGAAGATAGTTTTGAAAATATGAAAAAGCGTGCCGCTGAACAGAAATTTAATTTTCCCTATTTGAGAGATGATGACCAATCAGTTGCCTATGCTTATGATGCAACACACACTCCGGAAATTTTTCTTTTTAATAAAGGAAGAAAATTAGCATTCCACGGCAAGATAGACGATAACTGGCAGGAACCGAACAAAGTGCAGAATCACTATTTAAGAAATGCACTCGATGAACTACTTGCAGGAAAAGAAATTTCTGTGCCGGAAACTTTTACAATAGGATGTACGATTAAGTGGAAGAAGTGAATTGTAGAAAGAAGCCGGATTATACCGGCTTCCAATTTTGATAATTTATTTAAGCAGAATTAATTTTTTGGTTTCAACAAACTTATCTGCTGTAAGTCTGTAAACATATATTCCGCTTGGAATGTTAGTAGCATTAAATGCGACCGAATAATTGCCGGGTTCTTTTCTCTCATTAACTAATGAAGCTACTTCTGTCCCAAGCATATCGTAGACTTTTAGTGTTACTTCTCCTGCAGATTTTATTGAATAATTTATGGTTGTGCTTGGATTGAATGGATTGGGATAATTTTGAGATAATTCATACTCATAACGCTGTATTCTATTGCTAATTTTACCAAACTGCCCAAAATAGATCGAAACCGTTGATGACCAGCCAGAGGTATAATTGCCAACATCAATAGCTCTAATCCGGTATTCAGCTTGATACAAAGAGCCACTCCCTTCAATAATAATTTCGTAGTCTGTATAGCTTTTTCTATCACCATCTGTATAGCCAATCGTTGACCAGTTACCAAAATTACCTGGTACCTGCCTTGTTCTCCTCTGGATTTCATAAGCATTATCGTTCGCATATACATCAGGTTCGTTGTTAAATGACCAGCTTAGTGCAGGATGTGAATACTCACCAAAATCAAGAGCGGTAATAGCAAGATTTTGTGGTGCCAATGGATTTTGATCGTCATAAATTAATCTTAAATTATTACCACCTATCCCATCCTGCCAGATTACATAAACATCGTTTGATGATGATGAGAGGTTCAAGTAATAGGGATAATAAGTGTCAGTGTATTCATAAACTAAATCGGACGGATAACCATCTGATATGTCTGAACGCCAAATACCTACTTCGTATTGTGATTCGCCTGCTAACCACGTGTAGTAGAACACTGTATGATTTGTTTCATTAACAGTGGTTGTAGAATATATTTTACCAGGCTGTTGCATATCCGGTGTTCCTACGTTAACAGTGTTATTATTACTTTTGTTTTTAACTACCCAATTAAAGTAATAATGCCAATCACCAAACACATCCTGTGCATAGTACCAGTAGTATAAATAAATTTGTGAGTTATCGACTCTGAAACCGGATGGCCCTGAATATTGAACACTACTCAGAGAGTATCCTTCCCAAAGAGTACCCCAGCTATTACTTGAAACATTATATTCGCGCCATTTACCGATATCTGTATTTGCTTTCTCATAGTAGAAGTATACCTTGTCATCATCAACATCAAACAAAGCAGCAATTCTTGGTCCCGTTCCATTTTCATTCGTAGATACTGTTGCTGGAGAGCTCCAACTTGAACCCTCGTATTTAGCATAGTAAATTACATTCGAAATTTGGTAGGTTACGTGTAGTCTATTATTTGAAAAAACACTTTCCAGAGATGTAGCACCTCCACTTGGATTTGTCAAATTGGAAATATCCGACCAACTTGCACCACCATTTCCGCTGTATTTCGTCCTAATATAGTCTTCGGTACTTTTTCTGTATACAACAAATAGTCTTGTTGCATCACCAGAGATACTTGGTGAAACAACAGAGCTACTCTCTAATGTAACTGGTGTTGTTGCAGTCCCATTAACATCTAATTTATAATATTTAAGTGCATTACTTTCCTGAACGATAATATGATTGCCAGAACCATTGGTAAAAATGTCTACAGAATATGCACCATTAACATTTAAGTTAGTTGAAATTACGGAAGTCCAATTCTGACCAATTATAAAATTGTTCATTAATACTGATATTAAGATTATTAACTTTTTCATTTTTGTTCTCCTTTAGTATTAAGCAGTAATCTATAATTTATGCTTAATTATTTCAGTAAAATTGATTTAATAGTTTTTTGAAAGCTGCCAGCTTTCATTCTGATGAAATAAATTCCGCTGTTTAGAATATTTCCATCTGAATTCGTACCATCCCATTCAATGGAATATTCTCCAGCAGGTAATTGTGTGTCTAACAGGATTTTAACTTCTTTCCCTAAAATATTATAAATGGTAAGTTTTATGAAGCTGTACTCTTTTAAGAAGACTTTGACTTGTGTAGAAGAATTAAAAGGATTTGGATAGTTCTGAATAAGATCAAATATTTGAACGACATTAAAATTACCATCTGTTACCAATGTGACAGAATCCTGTGTTAGCAAATACGAGAACAATTCTGTATTTGGATTTACAAATTTATCCATTGGCAAAAGTATATCCTTATTCCCGTCATGGTTTAAATCAGCAATGGTTACAGGTCGAAAATTGGCCCCAGGTTGTGATAATTCTTCAATCTTCGCATAAAATATTCCGTAATTGTGTTGATTGGGCTTTCCAATAAATTTTAATATCAACAAGTAGTTTTCCAGATTAATTATTAACTCTTCAGTATCATTATTATCCATATCCGCTGCCTGAAGATGATCTGCATCGAGCGAGACCAAATATCTAAGCTCGATACCGGCAATGGGTGAATAACTGTTATCTCCATCTGCTTCATAGCACCAGAAAGTAGATATGCCTGTGTTAAAATCCTGACCACCAACCCAGAACTCAGGTTTACCATTTTCATCAATATCAGAAGTCGAAGTAATCATATAAGCATTATAAGTGGGAGCCAATCCCTGCCAAACCAATGAATAATGATTCGTGTCAACTACCTCTACTACATAAACTTTTTGTAAAACCGTTGAAAAAATTATTTCATTTTTATTATCCTGATCGAAATCTCCAACTGCAAAACCGCCAGAATATTCATCGACAGAAAACTCTGCTAAAGCTCTGAAGTTGTTCAACGTACTATCGTATTCTGAAATATAAGTTGTAGGCCAATCAATAAATGCACAATCCATTAAACCATTATTATCGAAATCACCAAAAGTCATATCATTAATCTGTCCTATTGGGTTATAATAGAAAATAAAATCAAAAGTTGTTGGTAATGAACCCAAACTATCAGATTTATAAAATTTACCATTAAGCGTATCATTTGTTCTCAGGTGTATTTCTTTACTACCATCAGAATTAACATCTCCAATCCCCTGAACAAAAACACTATTATTGTTATAAGAGTAAATTTTTGAAAATATTCCCTTCAAATCTTGCTCAAATATGACAACTGGACCATTAAAGGGATATTGTTCATCACTATAACCGTAAAGCTCTAAAAGGTCATTTTTATTCAAATCTTCGACAAAAACTATTCCTTCATATGCATTCACAATATCCACTTTTTGCCAGAAGGAAAATCTATTCGCATACAATGTAGTGTCGATTTCCCAAACATTTATAATAGTTGTTTCAATATCAACATTTTCATTATCGATTTTATTATTGCAGTTTAAGTTATAGATTTTTGAGAGGCCATCAGGATAAGTAAGCTTGTAAATATTTGGTGAGGTTTCTGAATATTTTCCTCCGCGTTCAACAAATTTCTGGAGTTCATACTCTTTGTTAAAAGTGTTTTGCTGTGCAACGGAAAACGCAGTTAAACTACAAACAAGGAAGAAAAATATTTTTATCATCTTATTACCCGATATTTTATAGGGAAAGAAATTAAGCTGTTAGATTTTACTAATCTTCTATTTGTAAAGCTATGTAAAACCGGTGGGATATGTATCCGTTGAGAGTGGTCCCCGTATGAAAATTCGAAAACTTTCATACCGAAATAAAAGAAATAATTTATTTAAAAACACCATACTTCCTACCTCACTGTAAAATAAGAAGGAAGAATTGTGCCGCAATAAAATTATTTGGGAATCAAGAATAAAATGGGTTGCTTGTTAATTGTAAAACAAAAACTGACGCAGCGAATGGCGGTTGATACATGGGTGGAGATATGAAAGGCGAACTGTTTATGTTCGCCTTTTTGTTGAACGAATTAATTATTTAAGCAGAATTAATTTTTTGGTTTCAACAAACTTATCCGCTGTAAGCCTGTAAACATATATTCCGCTTGGAAGGTTATTAGCATTAAATGTTACCGAATAATTGCCGGGTTCTTTTCTCGCATTAACTAATGAAGCTACTTCTGTTCCAAGCATATCGTAAACTTTTAGCGTTACTTGTCCTGCTGTTTTGATTGTATAATTAATTGTGGTTGACGGATTGAATGGATTTGGGTAATTCTGATCCAATTCAAAGTCATATTTTACTAAACCATTGTTAGTTTTATTAAACTTACTGAAATTAATTGATACTGAAGATGAATAATCAGAAAAATGGTTGTTGACATCCTTTGCTCTAATTCTATATTCCGCAGTATGAGCTTCATTGTGTAAACCTCCTATACTGTAATCAATGAACTCAGATTGATTACCATTTCTATTAGCTAAAAAGGCCCATTGGCTCCAAGGTCCATCCCACAATCTTATTCTTCTTTCAATTTGATATGCATTAGTTTGGTTATAAACATCTGGTTCAGTATTCAGATTCCAATTCAGTTTGGGATAAGTGTTTGTTCCAAGTGTATAAATAGACACTGTTAATCCTTGAGGTGTAAGTGGATTAGCATCGTATTGACGGTATTTGAGATAAGCTGAACCTCCGCCAGCTTCTCGGTAAACCGCATAAAGATCATTTGAAGCTGATGATATGCTCGAGCTTTGTGTTAAACTGCCATAGCTGGTCACTTCATACTCGTCAGACCACGAACTCGTTGAACAATTATAACTCCTATGAATAAGCTGTTCTGAATCGTATAATATATGAGTTTTACCGTCACTGGTTATAGTAGATGTTATTCTCCCCTCAAGGTATGGATGTACTGAATAGTTTAATAATTGTGGAGTAGACCAGGTACTACCGTTTATATCTCTTTCTTTCACATAAAGGTTAACAAAAACACCTGGCACTAATACATCGTAAAAATTAAAAAGTTTATCACAGCCGCTTTGTACCCTTTCAGTGGCATCAGCAGTTGCAACTGTTTGCATATTTTCCCAACTATTGTTAGTTAAATTTTTGTCTCTTGTTTTTGAATAACCATTCGAATGAAATCCAACATGAGCTTTATTTGAAGAGAGAGTTACTGTGGGTGTGCCCCAATAATCTCCAGCATCATTTACGACATAATGATTTGATGGATAAAAGGATGTATATAAATAATAATGAGTTTTATAACTGCTCGATCCATCATATTCCGAGAAGACAATATGTAGCCCCCGATAATCATACGCATTATCAACACTGTTACAGTCTTGATTATTCAAACTTATCGGAGATTGTGATTCCCAGGTACCATTTGAGTAATTATATTTTTTTGTAACAATATTATTTCCAAGGCGATAGCTTATAAATAGATGATCATTGTCCCCCGCTATGTGCGGAAATTCTGCACCACCTGAGGTTTCAATGGTCGTAGTAGTTTGGACACCCCCTGAGCTATTTAATCTATAGTATTTAATTGAGTTTGTAGAATTTGAATTCTGAACTACGACGTGAATGCCATCTCTATTGGTAAAATTGTCAAGCTGAACAAGATTCGGCTCATTAATAGTCGTAGTCACTATATTATTCCAGGACTGTGCAATTATGCATCCTGAAATTAAAATGATTATTAAGAATATCTTTTTCATATTATTATTTCCTATAAAACTATTTTAGTAAAACTGCCTTTATAGTTTTGTTAAAACTTCCGGCATTTAATTTTATAAAGTATATTCCTGAAGGGAGAGAATTATTATTCTCATCCCTGGCTTCCCAGTCAATTGTATAACTTCCATACGGGAGTTCTTCGTTTAGTAATTCAGTAATTTCTTTCCCTAATAAATCATAAACTTTAATAGATACTAAAGAAGTATTTGGTATTACAAATTTTATCTGTGTCGATGAATTAAAGGGATTTGGAAAATTTTGTTTTAAATCATAATCATTAAGAATCAAAGGGGGTTCGCTTACACCAGTCAAACTATCGGGAGTATATATTGCTGTGTAGAATCGGATACCAATATTCTCTTTGATATGATCCCAATCAATTAGTATCTCTTTTTTACTGTCATTGTCCAAATCATACATAGTAGCTCCCCAAAATACACTATTCTCACCTTGCAATGCTCTATGGTTCTTTTTTATATAATATACTTCATAAGTTTGGTGACCAGGGCTTCCGTTAAATTTAAGGATGAGAAAATTCCCATCTATGCAAATCATCAATTCATCTATCGCATCATTATCCACATCAACTCGCTGAACATTATAAGCATAGAAAGTGAAAACACCAATTAAATCAATACGACCGACTATCTGGTATGAGTTGTTGCCATTCGCTTCAAAGCAGCTAAATTTTATTATTGGTACGCCATTGTAAAATGCTTCGCCGCCAACCCATAATTCTTTCTTCCCATTCCGATCAATATCATTCGTACTGCAAAGCATATAGGCATTATTAGTTGGAACCTCACCTGTCCATATCAATTGGTAAGCATTATCGCCGGTACTTTCGAATGAAGCAACCTTACCGTAAATTCCGCCTATAATAATTTCCGGGATATTATCATTATCAAAATCATCAACTGCAAAACCCTCGATCCAGTCATCTATGCCAGCGTAGCTATAATGAAGGACGGAATCCAGGCAATTTGTTACCGGGTTATATTCATAAATTCCGAGATATTGTCTTGTGGGTGCTCCTAAGTAGATATAATCGGATTTTGAATCTCCATCAAGCATTTCAAATCGTGGGTTATACTGTACTGTGTTAGAGTCTTCAGCCTGGAACTCAAATGACAGGTTGATTGCAAGTGATGTGTCATTAGGCTTGGTAAAAATTTTACTTTTCATTATTGCCCAATTAATAACGGTATCGCTTTCATCCGAAGTTAAGTGCAGATCCAAACTTCCGTCACTATCTATATCATAAATATTTCGCGCAACTGTACTGGGGTTGTAATACCAGACAAAGTCAAATGTTCCGTTTGCATTTATCTCTTTTGCCACTACACTTGTATAATCGGTAGTATAATCTTTTTCAAAACCATACAGCTCAATCCTTCCATTTTCGTTTATATCACCAATAACAGGAAATTTACGGTTAGAAATTAATACTTCCTGCCAGAAGCTGTATTTATGGTAATAAAGAGTTGTATCAATGGTTGTAAGGTCGATTATTGTGCTGTCGAAAGTTGGGGAGTAAACTGGATTCTGGATACTGGATTCTTGATACTTGTAGTCACCAATGTTTTTATACAGCACTTTGCCGTTTGGATATTCTATTTTAATAAGGTCTTTTTCTAACTCGGTTACTTTTATATCACTTCTGCTAAGCAGTTGCTGTAATTTTTCTTCGCTGCTTTGTGCTAAAATAAAACCACACGCAACAAACAACAGACAATAAACAATTTTTATTTTTCCCGAATATCGGGATTTCATTTCATTCAACATCTCTTTATTACCTTTCTTAAAGTTTCTGCCTGTAACCTAAGGTTTATTAAAAAAAAGGCAGATAAATAGGGAAAGAAATAACAATTAATCTTATAAATAATTTTAACCTATGTAAAGCCAGTAAAATATTCATCTTTACTTATATTAGTTTGGAGTGAACATAAAATGGACAATGAGCTGAAATACCAGTATTGCAGAAACAGGTTGTCCGGCGAACAAAATGAATATAGTGCAGAAAACCAATGTTTGTCTGAGAAACAGAATAGTAATTTCCTAAGCGGTAACCCAATCATAAAGTTCACTCCATTTACAGGAAATTTATGGTGGTTGGATCAAAAAGTCATTAGTACATGTACTAACGAAATGAAGGATTTTATTAGCAGGTACTAACAAAATGAAGAATTTTACTAGTACATGTACTAGGATTAGTACTTGTACTAATTTCGGGCAAGGAAGGACTTATTTTATTTTACTACGTTTATGAAAAAAATTATAAGGTCTGTTTTGGAACGAGTCGTAAAGATTGTCGAATGAGCGTCAGGTTAAGTATAATATCTGTCGCTGATAAAATTTGTGCTGAGTTTGTTGGGTATTAAAAAACAGTAAGAATTAAATTTGAATGCCAAATTTTTTAACTGGAGATATGTTAATACATAAACCCAAAATTAAGTGTAATGAAGAAGCCGCTGAGATGATCTTTGTATCTTCCTTTTAATATTTCAACACCTTCATCAAGAAACTGAGTGTAATAATAACGAACGTTGATTCCAATGAGACTCTTTTGATCCAAACCAAAGTTTGCGCCGAAACCAGCGTATCCGCCAACTGCATAATGTGTTTGTGAATAGGAAAATGCTTTGAAAAATTCTTCTGCATAAGGAGTTGTCAAAGCAATGGTGGGTCCAACACCAGCATTTATGTAAGGACGAAGATTATCAGTAAGTTCATTTTCAAATAACCGAAATTGTGTGCCGAGTGTTACAGGAATCTGGAAAACACGGTTCTGTTTCCCTATGGTAAAGGTTTGTCCATAGATATCAATGTATTCGATTTCTCTTTCATCTTTTGCTTCAGAGATAGAAACATCTGCAAAGAGAGTAAACTTTGTGCTAAGTTGTCTTCGATAAAATCCGCCAAAGCCAAAACCGCTCTCACCTATCATCAGATCAAAACCGAGCGCATTGGAAGGAAAAACCGAAGGCGGTTTCGGGGGTACAAGTTCGCCAA
>Ga0214473_10009575_pt1 | contig 11442 bp, 7 predicted proteins | sample RVTome_7_FD_203509 | JGI IMG/M metagenome (GOLD analysis project Ga0214473, IMG submission 203509) | Soil microbial communities from uranium-contaminated site in the Upper Colorado River Basin, Wyoming, United States - RVT98D197 | ecosystem: Environmental > Terrestrial > Soil > Contaminated >...
TTCAGATCCCTCCCGAGATGCACGACTTGGGGCTATCGGCGCTGAGGGGCGCGGCCGGGGTAGCGAGCGTGGGCTCCATCGACGCGCAGAGGGGCTGGCTCAGCGCGACCTTTGACAGCGCCTGGCTGGACGAGCACTCGGAGGTCGGAATGAATACCGCCCTCCGCGCGCTTACCGATGCGGCAGTCCTTATCCTATCCTTTGAGCTGGAAGGCGGTCGCCTGAGCGATGCCTTCCTCGCCCTGACCGAGGAGGGCCCGCGGTGACCTCGCTGAGCCACAGCGACGCTGGCCTGCGCTCACCGCCGGCAGCACCTTCGGATGGATGGATGGTGGTGGCGGCGCAGGAGCTCCGGGACGTGTGGCTGTCGGCGCGCGGCCCCATCATCGTCCTCTTCTTCAGTCTGCTCCTCAGCCTGCTCACGTACATGGCGGCGTCGAACAAAGAGCTGAACATCCTCGATCAACGGGATACGGTCAATCTCGTTCTGCAGATAACGCTGGGGATAGGCGTCGCCGTGGGCCTGCTCTTCAGCGCCGACGCGATTAGCGGAGAGCGCGAGCGCGAGACCCTGGAAAGCCTACTGCTGACGCCCGTTCCCCGGCGCCAGATAGCGCTGGGCAAACTCCTTGCCGCGGTTTCCGTGTGGCCGATCCTCATGCTGGTCGCGGTGCCGTACGTCTGGGCCCTCAGGGCGGGCGCTGGCCTGTTCACCGATGCGGTCGTTGCCGGGTTCGTGGTGGGCAGCCTCCTGACCGTCGCGTTCGCCTCCCTGGGCTTGATCGTGAGCACATTCTCAAGTTTGAACCGCCTGAGTCTGGCCGCGAGCTTCTTCGTGTTCATAGCGCTTCTCGCACCCACACAGCTACCTGTCAGCGGATGGTTCGGCGATCTCATAGTCCGTGTCAACCCGGTGACGGCGGGCTCGAGTTTCCTCCACGAGGTTATCGTAAAACAGCGTGGCTGGGACCAGGAGTCCACCCTCCTTATCGCTCCCATCCTGGCCGCCGTCATCACGACCGGCCTGGCGTTCCTCATCGCCGGCCGGCTGCGACTGCAGGGAGGGATCGAGAGATGAGGCGCGCGCCCGTGATCGCGGCCGCGCTCCTGGCGCTGTCCCTGCTGGTTGGGGCTGCGACCACGACGCCGCCTGCCGCTCAGGCCAGGAGTGGCCAAGCGTCCACCGGCGACCTTACGGTCTCCGTGAGCAGATCCGAGGTGTCGGCGCTCACCGGCGACAGGTTCACGTTTACCTCCACGATTACCAATAACGGCTCCAGCGCCACTCCTCCTCTCATCGCTAATCTTGGCTTCGTGGCCCTCGATCAGAATACCTACATAGACCCCGAGGACTGGTCGCCGCAGCGGACGCTCAGCGTGGCCCCGATCGCCGCCGGCGGATCGGCGACCCAGACGTGGACCGTCAAGCCCGTCTTAAAGGGCGACGTCGCGGTGTACATCGTGGTCTTGCCGGAGCCACCGGCTCTCGCCGGCGCCGGCCCTCTCGCCGCCAGCCCCGCGATCCACCTGCACGTAGAAGAGCACCGCACCCTGAACCCTGGTGGCGTGCTGCCAGTGGTCCTCGCCGTCCCCGGCTTCCTCGCGCTGGCCTTCGCCGGGATGCGGGTGGCGCGCCGCAGGCGCTGACTGCGCCGCGGCGGCCGCACGTTTGGACGCCGCCGCCAGGTCAGGCTCCATCCCATCAAATCATCACATGGCGTGACCAGCGCCCTGCCGCCGCGGTCGGGGCGCATCAGTGTAACAAACCGACGTAATGATGGTTATAGACAATGAGCCGCCACACCGCGAACCGGCGGCTTGCTGGCCCACGCGCGCGGAATCACTTGACAGGCGTCGCCAGCCTCGATAAAGTGTCTACTACACAAAAAGGTGGGGGGTGCTGCCCGCTTTAGCCTTTGGGGGGCGGCTTTCCCTGGGTGTTTTAGGGAGGGACGCCCAGATGGCTACGCTTTCCAGGGCACGGACACGTCGCTCTTGGAGTTCCGGGGCCCAGCGAGGCGACGACACGAAGCGTGGGGGATACCCCATGCTCTTGGTTCAGTTCAGCCGAGTCCCACAGGCAGTGCGAACTGGTTGGGGCTGTAGGCGACCCACGCCCGCGCCACACGCCGTCATTGAAAGCCAGGCCCTGAGCCACCGGCCCCGCCGCCTCATCAGGCGCGGGTTTAGCGCATGGGGCGCCAGCCCCCCACCCCCCGTAGCCTCCGAAAGCGTGCCAGTTTCCGGTCTGGCATGCCACGGGAACAAGCCGTGCGAGCCAGCGAGCCGGAAGGATGGATCAGCGACGAGAGCAGCCACGCGGAATCCGGCAGGAAACGCCAGGGACGGAGGTGACCAGAAATGATGCGCCAGATCATCGCATGGAGCCTGCAGGCCCGAGTCCTTGTGCTCGCTATCGCCGTGGCACTGATGTTCTTCGGCTCCACGCAGCTTCGCGAAATGCCGGTCGATACCTTGCCGGAGTTCCAGCCAACGACGGTACACGTACAGGCGGAAGCTCTCGGGCTGTCCGCTGCGGAAGTGGAGCAGCTGGTCACCGTCCCGCTGGAGCAGGACCTGCTCAGCTTCGTGCCGTTCGTTGAGGTGATCCGCTCGGAGACCGTCAACGGGCTGGCGTCGATAGAGCTCATCTTCGAGCCCGGGACCGACCTGTACGTAGCACGGCAGGTCGTGCAGGAGCGTCTGGCGGAAGCGGCAGTTGCCCTTCCGGGCGCGTCGAAAGTGCCACAGATGCTGCAGCCCACATCCTCGACGAACCGGGTGATGATGGTCGGGCTCACATCGAACGACGTCTCCCTGATTGATATGTCAGTGCTCGCTCGCTGGACGGTCAAGCCCGCTTTGAGCGGCGTACCCGGCGTGGCGAACGTCGAGATCTGGGGCCAGCGCGAGCAGCAGCTCCAGGTGCAGGTCGATCCGCAGCGGTTGCAGGACCAGGATGTTTCACTTACTCAGGTGATCGAGACCACGGGCAACGCGCTGTGGTGGTCGCCGCTGGGGTTCGTGGAAGCATCGAGTCCAGGCACCAGCGGGTTTATCGATACGCCCAACCAAAGGCTGGGGATCCAGCACATCCCGACGATCTCCACGCCGGAAGACCTCGCCCAGGTCCCTATCGAGGAGAAGCCGGACGTGCGCCTCTCCGACGTGGCCGAGGTAGTCGAAGGTCATCAACTGCTCATTGGGGACGCCGTCATCAACAAGGGCCCCAGCCTCCTCCTGGTAATTGAGAAGTTTCCGGGGGAAAACACACTCGATGTGACCCGGGCGGTCGAGGACAAACTGGAAGAATTGCGTCCCGGCCTTTCCGGCATCGAGATCGATCCCACCATCTACCGGCCGGCTACCACGATTGACAGCGGAATCGACGATCTTACGGTCGCCGTGGCAATCGGTCTCGTCCTCGTGGTGCTTCTCTTCAGCCTGTTCTTCTTCAATTGGCGGGCCGCGATAATCAGCTCAGTTGCCGTGTCGCTGTCGCTCGTGACGGCGGTGGTCGTGCTCTACCTTACCGGCGCCACCTTCAACATCATGCTACTGGCCGGACTGGTGGTTGCCGTCGCCATCGTCGTGGACGACGCCCTGATCGACGTCGATCACATCCGGCGGCGCCTGCGCGAGCGTCAGGCCGACGGCGGCAGCCAGGCCGCTGCGTCAACCATCCTCGATTCTGTGACGGAGATGCGCAGCTCAGTGGTCTTCGCTGCGCTGATCATCTCCCTGTCCGTCCTGCCGGTCTTCTTCTTGGACGGCCCCTCCGGCGAATTCTTCCCGCCGCTTGCGCTCGCCTACGCTGTCGCAGTGGTGGCAGCGCTGGCGGTGTCCCTCACGGTGACGCCGGCGCTGGCGATGTTCCTCCTGGCGAACGCGCCGGTTTCACGGGGTGAGTCCCCGCTCGTCCGGTGGCTGAAGGGCGGCTACGGCGGGGCTCTTTCGCGGGCCACCCAGACTCAAGGCGTACCGCTACTCGCCCTGGCGATCATGGTGGTGCTCGGCGTTACAGCGGCCACCCAACTCAGCCAGCCATCTCTGCTTCCTGAATTCAAGCAGAGGGACCTGCTTATCCACTGGGACGGTCCGGCAGGCACATCTGAACCGGAGATGAGCCGCATCGTCGGCGCGGCCGCCGCCGAACTGGAGTCCATCCCGGGCGTTCGCAACGTCGGCGCCCACGTTGGCCGCGCAATCTCAGCGGACCAGATCGTCGGCGTGAACTCCGGCGAAATTTGGGTCAGTATCGATTCCGCGGCCGACTATGACAAGACGCTCGCCGCCATCCGGGACGTGGTAGGCGGCTACCCGGGGCTGTCCCGCGAGGTGATCACCTACCCGGAAGAGAGAGTCAGGGACGTCCTCGCAGAGCCGGATGGTGACGTTACCGTCCGCCTCTACGGCGAGGACCTGGACACCCTTCGCACCGAAGCGGAGGAGTTGAGGCAAGCCATCGCGGGCATCGACGGTGTTGTCGATCCGCAGGTGCAGCTTCCGGTTGTGGAGCCGACTGTAGAGATCGAGGTGGACCTTGCCGCGGCCGAGCGTCGGGGACTCAACCCGGGCGAAATACGCCGGACCGCAACAACCTTTCTGTCGTCCCTCTTTGTCGGTGCCCTGTTTGAGCAGAACAAAGTGTTCGAGGTCGTGGTCTGGAGCATGCCCGAAACGCGCGCCAATCTGGACAGCGTTCGCGACCTTCCTATCGAGAAGCCCGATGGCACCCTGGTGCGCCTGGAGGAAGTGGCCGACATCCGCATCGCGGCGAATCCAAGCGTCATACAGCGCGAAGCCATCTCCCGCTACCTGGACATTACCGCCAACGTTAGCGGACGCGATCGCGGTGACGTAGTCGCTGACATCGAGCCGCTACTGCGCGGAGCCGAGCTTCCGCTCGAGTACCACGCTGAGGTGATCGAAGGCAACAAGGGACTGCCCGGTCAGGCCAACAGCGGACTGGCATTCGCCGTCGCCGCCGCGGTCGTGATCTTCCTCCTCCTCCAGCTGGCGTTCGGGAGCTGGCGCCTGGCCGCGCTGTTCTTCGTGACTGCGCCGGCCGCGTTGGCAGGCGGGGCGCTGGCGGCGTTCGCGGATGGCGCCGATCTAACGATCGGTTCCTACGCGGGGTTCTTCGCGCTGCTGGCCATCACCGTGCGCAACTGCCTGGTGCAGGTCAGGCGCTACCAGCGTCTCCACCAGGAGGAAGGCGGCCCGATTAGTAATGAGCTGGTCCTGCGCGGGACACAGGAACGCCTTGGGCCGGTCCTGGTCACCGCGCTGGCGACTGCGCTGGCCCTGGTGCCGCTCCTGTTCGTGGGCGACGTCTTTGGCCACGAGATCCTGACCCCGATGGCCGTAGTCGTTCTGGGCGGCCTGGTGACATCGACGCTGTTCACCCTTTTCATCGTGCCCGCCATCTATTTGCGATTCGCGCCCGCCCCTGAAACGGAGACATTGAGCTCACAGTTGAGCATCGGCGAAATGGAGGCGCCAGCATCATGACTACCGGCACTAGCGTCACGCAGCTCACTAAGAAATGGATGGGGTCGGTGATCCTTGCCGGTCTGGTCGCGGCGTCTGCCGTGGTCCTGCTGGTGCTCCTGCTAGTCGACCCGACATCCGAAACGGTGGAGGGCACGACAGGGAACGGACCGGCCAGGGTGGAGGCCATTGAGGGGACCGAGCTCAACCGATTGACGCTGACGGAAAAGGCGGTAGAGCGGCTGGACATCCAGGTGGCCGAGGTTGCCGACAATACCATCCCCTACGCGGCGGTGCTCTACGGCCTGGACGGGGAAACGTTCGTCTACACCAACGCCGAGCCTCTGACCTATATCCGAGCCCCGATTGTTGTCGACCACATCGAAGGGGACGTGGCGGTTCTTGTTGAGGGGCCGCCCTCCGGCACCCCGGTTGTGACCGTGGGTGGAGCTGAGCTGATCGGCATCGAGTTCGGGCTCGGCAAGTGACCGCGCGGCGAGGTCTACTGCCATGATGCGTTTGATAGTGGGCTGGAGCCTGCAGGCCCGATTCATCGTGGTCGCGCTTGCCGCGGCGCTGATGCTCTTTGGCTACCGGGAGGTTCGGGATTCGCCCGTCGACGTCTTTCCTGAGTTCGCGCCACCAAAGGTGGAAGTCCAGACTCCAACCCTTGGACTCAACTCCACGGAAGTTGAAGCGCAGGTCACCATTCCGATCGAGGACGCCCTCGCCGGGGTGGAGGACCTTGACGTAATGCGCTCCAAGTCGGTTGAGAACCTGTCCTCGGTGACGCTTCTCTTCGAGCCCGGGACCGACCTGATCCGCGCGCGGCAGCTGGTTTCAGAGCGCCTGGCCAACGTATATCCTACTCTGCCTACCTGGGCGACCCCGCCCTTCATCATGCAGCCCTTGTCGTCGACCAGCCGGGTCATGAAGATCGGGCTTTCCTCGGAGCAGTACTCCGTGATCGACCTTTCGATGACCTCCTACTGGAAGATCAGGCCCCGTCTGCTAGAGGTACCCGGTGTGGCCAACGTCTCCATCTGGGGTGAGCGGATCAGGATGCTTCAGGTCCAGGTCGACCCCGAACGCCTGCAAGGCACTCGGGTCACCTTAGACCAGATAAAGGAGACGACCGCCGACGCCCTGGACTCCGGGTTAATGCAGTTCTCAGACGGAGGATACATCGGTACGGGTGGATACCTCGATACCCCGAACCAGAGGCTCTGGGTCCAGCATGTCGTGCCCATCACATCGCCCGAGGATCTAGCCAACCTTCCCATCAAGGGTAACCCGGGCCTCGTCCTGGGCGACGTGGCGGAGCTCAAGGAAGACACATGGCCGCTAATGGGGGACGCGGTCATCAACGGCGGCCCCGGTATCCTCCTCATCGTTGAGAAGTTCCCGTGGGCCAACACTCTCGACGTCACTCGCGGCGTTGAGGATGCCTTCGAAAACATGCGGCCCGGCCTTTCCGGCATAGAGATTGACACCACCATCTTCAGGCCGGCCACCTTCATCGAAGAGTCGATCGACAACCTCACCTGGGCGCTGATTATCGGCTCGATCCTCGTTATCGTGATTCTCGCCCTCTTCCTCTTTGAGTGGCGCACCGCCTTGATCAGCGTAGTAGCGATTCCGCTATCTCTGATGGCGGCGATGCTGGTGCTCGACTTTCGGGCGACAACGATAAACGTCATGGTCCTGGCGGGGTTGGTGATCGCCATCGGTGACGTCGTCGACGACGCGATCATCGACATCGAAAACATCTGGCGGCGGTTACGTCAGCACCGTCTCGAGGGAAGCACCAGGTCAACTGCGCGCATAATCCTGGACGCCTCAGTCGAGGTGCGCGGCGCCATCGTCCACGCGACGCTGATGGACGTGGTCGTCCTGTTGCCCGTCTTCACGCTGGGCGGGCTGTCCGGCGCGTTTTTCGAGCCGCTTGCACTCTCCTACGTCCTGGCCATACTCGCATCCATGGTCGTCGCGCTGACTGTCACGCCGGCGATGGCTTTGATTCTCTTTGCCAACGCACCGCTCGAAGAGCGTCGTGAGTCGCCGGTAGTGCGCTTCCTGAAGCGCGGCTACGAGGTGGTTCTTGTACGGATCATCCGTCAGCCGTCCGCAGCGTACGTCGCCGTGGGTGTCATCGTGCTCTTCGGCCTCGTGCTGGTTCCCCGGCTCGATCAGGAGCTGCTCCCTTCCTTCAAGGAAAGAGACTTCCTGATGCACTGGATCACCAAACCCGGCACGTCGGTAGGAGAAGAGACGCGCGTCTCGGTTGAAGCCTGCAATGAGCTGCGGGAAATCCCAGGGGTGCGCAACTGCGGCTCCCATATCGGACAAGCCCTCCTGGCGGATGAGGTTTACGGTATCTACTTCGGTGAGAATTGGGTCAGCGTCGACCCGTCGGTCGACTACGACAAGACGGTGGCCGCCATCAATGAGCTGGTTGGCGGCTACCCTGGAATCACCCGCGACGTGCAGACCTATCTGAAGGAGCGGATGAGAGAGGTGCTGACAGGGTCATCCGATGCGATCGTTATCCGCATCTTTGGTCCTGACTTGGAGATCCTTCGCAGCAAAGCGGAGGAGGTGGAGGCATCGCTGGCGGAAATCGAGGGTATCAAGGAATTGCACAGGGAGCTCATCATTGACATTCCGCAGGTAGAGGTCGAGGTAGACCTTGCCAAAGCACAACAGTATGGCGTCAAGCCGGGCGATGTGCGCCGGGCGGCCGCCATCTGGGTGTCAGGCGAGGAGGTCGGCGACATCTTCATTGGCAGCGGGGCCGAAGCTAAGCTCGCTTCGTTGTCCGGGGGAGCGCGGGCTGGAAAGGCCTACGATGTCAACGTGTGGAGCGTGCCCGGAGCGCGCGACAGTGTGGACGATATCAGCAACCTTCTCGTCGACACGCCCAGCGGCGACAAAGTGCGTCTGGCGGACGTGGCCGATGTGAGCATCGCGCCGGTCCCGAACGCAGTGCTGCGTGAAGACCAGACGCGCCGCATTCAAGTGGAGGCCAACGTCGAGGGGCGTTCCCTAGGCGACGTGGCCCAGGATGTTGAAGACGCCATCGCGGCTGTCGAGTTCCCGCATGAGTACCACGCTGAGCTGCTGGGGGAGTACACGGAGCGACAGGAATCCCAACAGCGGTTGCTTCTCTTTGGTGTTGTCTCCGCGATTGCAGTCTTCTTCCTACTGTTCGCCGCCTTCAATAACTGGCGGCTGGCGGTCCTATCGCTCTTCACCTTGCCGTCGGCCCTGGTGGGCGGTGTGGTGGCGGCTTATATAGGAGGCGGCGTGCTCTCGCTGGGTTCGCTCGTTGGCTTCCTGACGGTGTTCGGCATCGGCGCGCGCAACGGCATTATGCTGATCAGTCACTTCCAGCATCTCGAGGATGAGGAAGGCGAGGCCTTTGGCCCAGGGCTTGTTCTGCGCGGTGCAAAGGAACGGCTTTCGCCGATCTTGATGACTGCGCTGGCAACAGCGCTGGCAATCGTACCCCTGGTGTACGCCGGCAGCATCCCCGGCAACGAGATAGAGCATCCGATGGCGGTGGTCATTCTCGGTGGCATCGTCACTTCCACGTTGCTCAACCTGTTTATCGTGCCCTCGCTATACCTGCGCTTTGGGAAGGGTTGGAATCTGCCTTTCCGCCGCAGCGCTGGCAGCGCTCCTTGATTACCCTGATGGACCGGTTCGGATGGCGAAAAAACGGCGTTCGCCCAGGGGAAAGTCCCAGGACTCTGCGAAAGGGTGGTGAGATGCGACGTCTTCGAGTCATATTCGTACCGGCGGTAGCGGTTCTTCTGATTTCCGCTTGGGCATGCGGAAGTGACACCTCACCGAAGGCGACTTCCGATGGTGGGATCCCAACGGAAGCGGCCTCCGATGGCGAGGGGTTCCCGGAGGGAGATTGGCAGAATCTCCTCGAGATAGACCCCAACATCTTCGACAACTCAACCGTCATCGACAACGAATGGTGGCCCCTGACGCCGGGGACGCGGCTCGTCTATGAGGGGTTCAGCGTCGAGAATGGTGAGAAGCTTCCGCATCGCGTGGAGGATACTGTCACCGACCTGACCAAGGTGATCAACGGCGTGCGCACTCTCGTCAGTCTGGAGAAGGACTTCAGCGACGGCAAGATGATCGAGACGGAGATAGTCTTCCACGCCCAGGACAACGACGGAAACGTCTGGCACCTGGGCCAGTTGCGCGAGACGTACGACGAGGTGGAGTTCGTCGGTGGCCGTGTCTGGTTCGTTGGAGTCCCGAAAGGCGCGAAGGCGGGCATCAGGATGCAGGCCGATCCGCAGCTGGGTACGCCCAGCTACTCCCAGGGGTTCGCGCCCGTTCCGTTCGCCTGGACGGACCGCGCGCGTGTGTACCAGATGGGCCAAGAGACGACCGTTGCCACCGGTAGCTACGACGACGTCATGGTGATCCAGGAGGCGGACCAGGAGACGGAGCCCGGTGTCTTCCAGCTCAAGTACTACGCGCGCGGTGTGGGCGTGGTTCGCATTGGCTACCTGGGCGACGATCCGGAGAAGGAAGAGATGGAGCTGGTCGAGATCACGAAGCTCAGTCCGGATCAGCTGGCGGCGGCGCGCACTGAGGCGCTGGAACTTGAGAGGCACGCCTACACCTACGGTCTCACGCAACCCGCGGAATGAGGTGCGTACACGGCCTGGCCGTGACGCTTGGACGAAGAGGAGGTTTGTCATGCTCAACGATTATCGGATCCGGGTTGCAGTACTTGGCTCGCTGGCTGCGCTCCTGCTGGTCGTGACCAGCGCCGGGGCGCCTACATCTAACGCAGGGGCATCCCGCGATACGCCTTCGTGCGGGCGGATCGCCGAATTCGATCCCAGCGATTTCTCCGACCCGACCAACATCGACAACGAGTGGTCACCCATGGTTCCGGGGACGCAAATGACCCTCGTGGGCGTCGCGGACGACGCTCCCCATACGGTGGTGTCCACGGTCACCGATCTGACCAAGGTGATCAGCGGCGTACGCACGGTCGTCATCCTGGAAACTGACCTCAGCGAGGGCGAGGTCGTAGAGAGTGAGCTCGCCTTTAAGGCACAGGACGACGAGGGGAACGTCTGGAACCTCGGTGAGTACCCGGAGGAGTACGAGGACGGGGAGTTTGCCGGAGCCCCAGACACCTGGATCGCCGGCGTTGAAGACGCTGAGGCCGGACTCCTCATGCAGGGGGAACCGCGGCTGGGGACGGGCTACATCCTCCAGGGGTGGGTGCCCAGCATCGACTTCCTGGACTGCGCCAAGGTGTTCAAGATGGGCCAACAGGTCTGCGTCCCCTTCAGCTGCTACGAGGACGTTCTGGTCACCGACGAGAGGAGCCCGCTCGAACCGTCGGAAGGCCACCAGCGCAAGTTCTATGCGTCTGGGGTGGGTAATATTGCGATCGGAGCCACCGGTTCGTCAGGAGAGGTCCTGGAACTGGACGAGGTCGTGCAGCTCAGTCCCGAGGAGCTGGCGGAGGCGCGCGCCGAGGCGCTGAAGCTGGAAGAGCGTGCCTATAGTATCAGCGATGTGTATGGTGAGACCCCACCCGCGGAATGAGGGGGAACCGGCAACTGAGCGTTGCCACCTCCGCCGTGCGGGCGGCGTGCCCTCGGGGCGGCGGCTGCGCGGGCTGATCGATGAAAGTGGTCGGCGACGGGGGTTGAGCGAGGAACGATGGGAGCCGCGTGTGTCCTGATAGAGTCCACCAACAGGCGGTGGTTGCTCTGTCCCGTCCGCTAGAGTCGTAGTGGCTTGGCGGCCACCCCGCTTTCGGCGATAATGGTCTCCCAGGGCAACGGTTATGAGGAAGGGCGCGTTTACACAAAAGGACTCAGTAGCGCTGGAGTTCCTGGGGCATGCCTGATAAGCCCTGGAATGTGGAGCCTTACGTGACGCAAGAAAGACTTCGTA
>Ga0214473_10009576_pt1 | contig 11442 bp, 8 predicted proteins | sample RVTome_7_FD_203509 | JGI IMG/M metagenome (GOLD analysis project Ga0214473, IMG submission 203509) | Soil microbial communities from uranium-contaminated site in the Upper Colorado River Basin, Wyoming, United States - RVT98D197 | ecosystem: Environmental > Terrestrial > Soil > Contaminated >...
GCCGGCGCCGGGCGCACCCGTCCCGAGCCGAGGCACGAGCGAGCGTGGTGCCCTGAGGTCACCCGTAGCCAAGGGAGCCGTGATGGACACGCCCATCGAACGAACCTGGACGCCCGGGCCGCGGGCGGCGCTGGTCCTCGCCGTCTGGATCGGGCTCGTCACCGGACTCGCAGAAGGTCCGCTGGTTGCGCTGAAGCGGACGCTCTTCCAGCCAATCACGTTCGAGGGCCCGAGCCTGTACTGGACCAGTCCGCTGGCGCACGCGGCGCTCTTCGGTATCGTCGGGCTGATCCTGGCTGGTCTCGTTCGGCTCGGACCTCCCGCTCGCACCTCCCGGGTGGTGGCCTTCGTCCTAGTGTTCCTGGCTGCGTGGAGCGGGCTGATGGTGTTCCGGCGACAGATCCACCAGGTTGCCGTCCTGCTCGTCGCCGCGGGGGTCGCGGCGCAGGCGACACGCCTCCTCGCGCGGAACGCGGCGGCGGCGGACCGCCTCGCCCGCCGCTCACTGCCCTGGCTGGGAGCGCTGGTCCCCATCCTGGCGGCGCTGGTGTACCTGCAGCCGGCGTTGGCGGAGCGCTGGGCGCTGGCCGGGCTCCCGACCCCTGCGCCCGGCTCCCCCAATGTCCTCCTCATCGTCCTCGATGCGGGGCGCGCGGCGAATCTGAGTGCCAACGGCTACGAACGACCCACCACGCCCGGTCTCGAACGCCTGGCGGCAGGCGGGGCCCGGTTCGAGCGTGCGATCGCCACGGCGCCTTGGACGTCCCCGTCCCACGCAAGCATGTTCACGGGGCACTTCCCCCACCGCCTGTCGGCGGGCTGGGGCACGTCGCTCGACGTCGCCCATCGCACCTTGGCCGAAGAGCTCGGCGCTCGCGGCTGGGCGCCGGCGGGTTTCGTCGGGAACACCTTCTACGCGACGCGCGAGGCTGGCCTGGCCCGCGGCTTCGCGCGCTACGACGACCAGATCCAGCCTACCGTCAAAGGCATACTCTTGGGTTCCGCCGCGGCGCGCGTGGCCGCCCGCGCCGTCCTGCGGGCTGCGAGGCAGCGTCCGGCCCTCAACCGCAAGAGCGCATCGCAGATCAACGCCGCGTTCCTGCGGTGGCTCGATCGGCGTGGGGCCGACCGGCCGTTCTTCGTCTTCATCAACTACTACGACGCACACGCGCCCTACCACCCGCCGGCTCCCTTCGACTCCCGGTTTCAGCCGTCAAGCCCAAGTCGCGTCGAGCGGCTCGTCGCCGCGTACGACGGCGCCCTTGCCTACCTCGACCACGAGATTCGCGGGCTCTTCGCCGAGCTGGAACGACGCGGCCGGCTCGCCAACACGTTGGTGATCGTCACGGGCGATCACGGCGAGGAGTTCGGCGAGCACGCCGTTTTCGAGCACGGCCACAGCCTCTACCTTCCGGCCCTCAACGTCCCGCTCATCATGACCCTACAGGGCCGGGTTCCTCCCTCGGTGGTCTCGGAACCCGTGAGTCTCAGGGATCTTCCGGCAACGGTCTTCGACGTGCTCGGTCTCGAGGGGTCGCCGTTTCCCGGCATGTCCCTCGCGGAGCTCTGGACCGGCGATGGCCCGGCCGGGCCGGCGCCGAGGCCGGTGCTCTCCGAGGTGCAGCAAGCCCTGGACGCACCGCCGGAAGCACCGACGCGCCGAGGGGACATGCGGTCACTGGTCCTGGGGGGCCTTCATTACATCAGAAACGGCGACGGCGCGGAAGAACTGTACGACCACGTGCGCGATCCCGTTGAGCGGAACAACCTGGCACCGCTCCAGTCCGCGGAGCTCGATCGGCTGCGAGCGGTGCTTGACAGCCTCCTGTCGGGTGCCACCTCGCCGGTCAATCCGACTTCGCGGTAAGCCGGCGTCCGGCCTCCGCGGCCTTACGGCACCGGGCGGGGTCGCTTCGGCACTCGGTCGAGCGCCCGGCGGAACGTGGCCAGCGTCTCCGGATCCGCCGCATCCATGAGGTTCCGCTCCTCCCGCGGATCGTCCACGACGTCGAAGAGTTCTTCCGACCCGTCCCCATTTCGGATGTAGTGCAACCGTCCGGACACCAGGGCGTGGAGGTCGCCGAGCCGGATCGGCCCGGTCCGGCCGGCGGGCAGGGCCGGTGACAGATGGACCTCCGCCAGCACCGGCTCCGGGGCGGGATCGGGCTCCTGGCGCCAGAAGCGACCCAGCGTCCGCCCCGGGAAGGGTGACCCGGCAAGACCGACGACCTCGGCGACTGTCGCCGGGATTTCGCGCAGGCTCACCGGCGTCTCGACCCGCAGACCCGCGGGCCCTCCAGCCGGCAACCAGACCACCAGCGGGACGTGCAACACCGGCCAATACAGGCTCGTGCCATGGTCGACGAGGCCGTGCTCGCCGAACTGCTCCCCGTGGTCCGACGTCAGCACGATCAGCGTGCTCCCGCGCAGGCCGAGCCGATCCAGCTCCCGAAACAGCCGGCCCAGCTCCTGGTCGAGATACGCCATGGACGCCTCGTAGTTGTCGAGCGCCCGTCGCCGCACCTGGCTGTTGCGCTCATCCGGCGTCATGTCGGCCCACCGCTTGTCGGCCGCAACCGGCGGGCGTCGAAACCGCAACGAGAACGGCTCCGGGGGGCGGTATGGGCCGTGCACGTCCATGAAGTTCAGCATCGCAAAGAACGGCCGGCGATCGGGGCGGGAGATCCAGGCAAGCAGCGGATCGATGACGTCCGGCGCCCACTTGCGCTCCAGGTCACCATGCCGCCATATCCGCCCGATCCCACCCTGCATGTGAAAGAAGAACCGCCCCAGCCAGGTGACCTGGGGGATGGCCTTCACCGAGAAGGCTGGGTGCGCCTCCAGGCGAATGAACCCGCCGGCCAGGCCCATCTCGCGACTCAGGTACCGCGCATTGGCCACGAAGCCCGCCGTCCGGTATCCGCGGCCGCGCAGCACCTCGGTGAGCGTGGGATGCTGAAGCGCGATTCGCGAGCCCCAGTCGAACGTGATCTCGTGTGCGAAGCGCCCGGTGAACAGGGTGGCGTGACTCGGCTGGGACCACGGCGCGGGCGCCACCGCCCGGTCAAAAACGACGCCCTCCCGCGCCAACCGGTCGAGCTCGGGGGTAGTGGACCGCTCGTAGCCGTACAGGCTCATGCTCGCGCTGCGCGCCGTGTCGAGAATCAGGAGGAGGACGTTGGGCGCGCCGGCCGGCGGCGCCGGCAGCGCGGCCAGGGCGCGGCGCTCGGCGAGGACGCGCGCGCCGTTGTACCCCGCGCCGAGCGCGACCCCTCCCGCGACCAGCCACGGCGTGGTCCGCCGCACCAGGCGGGGAAAACCCTCGCCCGCTCGGGTGACCCCGCGTCCCATCTGGTAGGCCAAGCCCCCCGCCAGGAGATACATGGCCCAGGGATAGATCTGCATGCGGAACACGTTGAGAACGGAGAACGCCCCGATGAACGCCAGGACGGTGACCACCGTCCGAAGGGTCACGCGACGGGGCGCCAGGCGTGCGAGCGGCCAGAGGACGACGCCGAACGCCGCGAAGAACAGCGCGTACGAGAGCGGCGCCATCCAGACGATCTGCGGGGTCATGAGCGTCGGCAAGCCCAACACGACCCGCTTCACACCCGACGCAAGCAGCTCGACCACTCCCGTCAGGAGCGCGAGCCAGAGCGCGACGAGGACGATGCGCGGCAGCGGGACGGAGGCGCGGCGGCCGGCAGTCAGAACGGGACCAGGACGGTCGTTCACGGGTCGCTCACTTCAATTGCTTCTGAAACGTGTGGAACGCGGCCGTCACGACGCCCCCTGTGAGAAAGCACGACTTCAGCATGGCGTAGTTGTTCGCGAGCACTCGCCCCCTGGCGGAGCCGAGCCCCTGATCCCGCCCCCACGCCAGGACGCTGCAGTTCAGCGCCAGCGCCACGCCCGCCTTCTGCCGATCGGGGCGAACCGCCCCGATGCCCTGCATGCCCATTCCCAGCCCGAGCGCCCGGGACAGCTCGCGGTCTACCTTGAACGTCTGGAATCCGATGGGTCCGCTATTGTCGGCCGCGATGCGGACGCAGTCTCCGAACGTGCCCTTCCACGCATTCTCGAACCATTGGGCGTAGAGCTCCCCCGTCGCTTCGGCGCTCAGCGCGGGATCGGCGGTGTATCGCGTGCGGGTGCGCCGGGTGAAGGCCTCGCGGGCGAGCGCCTTCATCTCTTCCACATCGCTCTCCAGGGGCGGGCGCACCGTCGTGCCCATCTTGAAGATCCGGGCCGTGCGCCCGAAGACGTCGGTGACGCGCCACGCGTGGGCGCTTTCCTCGATTCGCAGCCGGTGAATGTCCCAGGTGAGTTCCAGGGTCGTGTCGGCCAGGAGAAACCCGGTCCGGGCCAGGCTGTGGCGCAGGACTTCGTCCTCCAGCGGCACCCGGCACGCCAGGTGCTGCAACCCCATCGTCCGGGCCTCGGCTTCGACCCCGTGAATCAGCCGCTCCTGCACCTCGCCCCCGCCGTGGGGCGCGAGGATGGCCGGCATGGCCGCCATCCGGATGCCGAAGACCTCGCTCTCCCAGGCCAGGGTGTCGAGTGCGGCGAGCCCCAGCAGCCTCGCGCCCTCGTGCACCCCCAGGACGCGGCTGGTCTCGCCGCCCGCGAGCGTGGCCAGCCGACCGGACAAGTACGCCGCGATCCGCTCCGGCGCCACCGGCAGATCGGCGAAAGGGAGGTACGGGTACTCGGCCAACACCGGCCCGAAGGGTGCGTCGGGCCTCAGTCGCTCGACAGTCAGGCTCACGCTCACGCTCTCGCCAGCGAGACTCTGGGGGACCGGGCGCCGTTTTCAGAACCCCGCCCGCACGGACCTGTTGCGCGTATTCAACAGATGGGAAAGGCCGGGCGGAAAGGGGGGCAAGTCTCGGACCGGACGGAGGCAACCCGCGAAGGGCACGCGCCTTGCACCTCCGGCCCCGGCATCCCCAACTTCACCCCCACCGCGACGCGGACCCATGGACCGGCACAGCGAGATCGACGGCACGTGACCGACCGGCAATTGGCAATCGAGGGAGGGCCGCCGGTACGGGACAGCTTCCTCCCGTTCGGCCGCCCCGCCATCAGCGAGGATGAGATCGCGGCGGTCGCGGATGTCTTGCGCTCCGGCTGGCCGGGGATGGGTCGGCACACGCTCGCGTTCGAGCAGGCGTTCGCCGCCTACGTCGGCGCGCGACACGCCGTGTCCGTGTCGTCGTGCACCGCCGGCCTCCACGTGGCGCTCGCGGCCGCCAGCGTGGGGCCGGGCGATGAGGTGATCACGACCCCGATGACCTTTGCCGCCACGGTCAACGCGATCCGGCAGACGGGCGCGACGGCGGTGCTGGTGGACATCGACCCGGACACCCTCAACCTGGATGCGGAGGCAGTCGAGCGGGCCGTCACGTCGCGGACCAAGGTCCTCCTGCCGGTGCACTTCGGGGGGCTGCCCTGCGACCTGGACCGCCTCCGGACCGTGGCCCAGGCGCATGGCCTCGCCGTCGTGGAGGACGCCGCGCATGCCGTCGGGGCGGTCTACCGCGGCACGCGGATCGGGGGGCATGGGAACCTCGCCGCCTTCAGCTTCTACCCGAACAAGAACATGACGACCATCGAGGGCGGGATGGTCACCACCAACGACGATGGTCTGGCCGACGAGATGCGTCTCCTCCGGCTGCACGGGCTGTCGGCCGACGCCTGGCGGCGCTTCGCCAGCCGCGAGGTGGTGCACTCTGAGGTCGTCCGCGCCGGGTTCAAGTACAACATGACCGACGTGCAGGCCGTGCTGGGGATCAGTCAGCTCGCCCGGCTCGAGGGGTTCCTCACGGCCCGGGAGCGATGGGCCGCCCTGTACGATCAGGAGCTCGCCCAGCTCCCGCTCGACCGCCAGCACCGGCCGGCCGCGGGCGGCGCCGACCGTCACGCGCTGCACCTGTACGTCGTGCTGTTGCGGCTGGATGCGTTGAGCGTGGATCGCGATCACGTGCTGCGGGCGCTACGGGCGGAGAACATCGGGGCGAGCTACCACTACCAGGCCATACACCTTCACCCCCACTACCAGCGTGTCCTCCCCTACCGGCCGGGCGACTTTCCCGTGGCCGAGCGCGTGGCGGCGTGCACGGTGACACTCCCGTTGTCCCCGTCCATGGTCGAGGCCGACGCAGCGGACGTGGTCCACGCGATGCGCTCCATCCTGCACCGCTACCGGGTTCGCAGCCTGGCCCGCCGATGACGCGGCCGGCCGCCGTCCCGGTTCCCGCCGCCCCGTCGCGGGACCGCCTGCTCCTCGTTGGGCTCGCGCTCCTGGGCCTGGCCGTCCGCCTGCCGGGCATCGGGGGAGACCTATGGATCGACGAGGTCGCCACGCTGATCCGATCGGTGCGCCCGCCGCTCGCCGAGATCGTCTCGACTTTCCAGTCGCCCAACAATCACGTGCTGTACTCGGTGCTGGCCCATTTCTCGATCGGCGTCTTCGGCGAAAGCTCCTGGGCGCTGCGCCTGCCGGCGCTGCTGTTCGGCGCGGCCACGATTCCGGCGCTCTACTATCTCGCCCGCGTGTGGCTGACGCGCCGGGAAGCCCTGGCCGCGGCGCTGGTGCTCGCCGTGTCGTATCACCACGCCTACTTCGCCCAGAACGCGCGGGGGTACACCGGCTTCCTCCTGCTGAGCATCCTGACCACGGCCTGGCTGGCACGGGCCCTGGAGACCGGCCGGCGGCGCTATTGGGTCGGCTTCGCGGTCGCGACGGCGCTCAGCGTCTACCTGCTGCTCAGCGCCGTCTTCGTCTGCCTGGGTCAGACGCTGGCCGTCCTGTTCGCGACTCTGCGCGGGCCGCGAACCGACCGCGCCACCCGGCGCCGCGCGTTCGTCCGGTTCTGCGGTTGGATGAGCGTGGCGGCCGTCCTCACGCTCATCTTGTACGCTCCCCTCCTGGTGACGATGTTCGAGTTCTTCACCACGGCCGAGGGCAACGTGGGCTGGTTCCCGTCGCTGGAGCTGCTACGGGTGGTGCTCCGGGACGCCCTGCCCGTGCGGAGCCTGCCGGTGCTCCTTGTGGCCGGCGCCCTCGGCGTGCCGGTCGTGGGCGCCGGGCTGGTGAGCCTGGTACGGCGCGCGCCTCTGCTGCCGTTCGTGTTCGTGCTGCCGCCCGTCCTCGAGACCGCCGTTGGCATGGGCATGGGCGTGGGGACGTACCCCAGGCGCTTTCTCCTGCTGCTGCTGTTCCTGATCCTGGCCAGCGTCCGCGGCGCGGCCGTGCTGGCCGAGTGGGCGGCGGCTCGTGCCCGCCGCCCCGTCTGGTCCCGCCGCTTGTTCGCCGCCGCGGTGACGGGCGGGATGGTGGCGGCGGCCGTCGGGCTGCCCCGCCTGTACACCATCCCGAAGCAGGACTTCACCGGCGCCCTGGCCTACATCCACGCCCGGCAGAACGCCGACGACGTGCTGGCCGCGGCCGATCTCGCCGACCGGCCCTCCCAGTACTACGACCCCTCCGTCCGGTCGGCCCGGACATCGGACGACATCCGCAGCGTTCTCCAGGAAGATCGGACCGTGTGGCTCATCGTCACCATGGCGGGCGACCTGCGCCGCCGGAAACCGGAGCTCTGGTCGCTCATCCAGAGCCGCTTCGAGCTCCAGGAGCGCTTCCAGGGCCTCGTGGGAGACGGCACGGTGAGTGTGTGGCGCTCGGCGTCGAAGGGCTGAAGCAGATGGACCGACCCCCGGACGACACTTTCCTGGTCACGGGCGGAGCCGGATTCATCGGCTCCGCGGTGGTGCGAACGCTGGTCGCGGACACCGGCGCGTCGGTCGTGACCCTCGACAAGCTCACCTACGCCGGGAACCTGGCGTCCCTGGCGGACGCGTTCCACCATCCGCGCCACCATTTTGAGCAAGCCGACGTCTGCGACGGCGAGGCGCTTCGTCGAATCCTCACGCAGTACCGGCCAACCGCCATCCTGCACCTGGCCGCCGAATCGCACGTGGACCGCTCCATCGACGGCCCCGGAGACTTCATCCGAACGAACATCCTGGGCACATACAGCCTGCTCACGGAAGCGCGCCGCTACTGGGACGGCCTGTCCGGCGAGGAGAAGGACCGGTTTCGCCTGCTGCACGTCTCAACCGACGAGGTGTTCGGGTGCCTCGGGGCAGAGGGGTCGTTCAACGAAGAGACGCCCTATCGGCCCAACTCGCCCTATTCCGCGAGCAAGGCGGCGGCGGATCACCTGGTCCGCGCCTGGTCGCGGACCTACGGGCTGCCGGTGATCACCACCAATTGCTCGAATAACTTCGGGCCGTACCAGTTCCCGGAGAAGCTGATCCCGCTCATGATCGCCAAGGGGCTCGAGGGACAACCGCTGCCGGTGTACGGCGAGGGCCGGAACGTCCGCGACTGGCTCTACGTGGACGACCACGTGGACGCCCTCCGCACCGTCCTGGCCCGGGGCCGTGTGGGGGAGACCTACATGATCGGGGGTCACCAGGAGCGCACCAATCTCGATGTGGTGCAGGCCGTGTGCGCGCTCCTGGACGAGCTTGCGCCCGACCGCGCCGGGCAGGCCCACGCCCGCCTCATCCAGTTCGTGCCGGACCGTCCGGCCCACGACTTCCGGTACGCCATCGATCCCACGAAGGTCCGGCGCGCATTGAGCTGGACCCCGCGGGAGACGTTCGAGAGCGGGCTCCGGAGGACGGTCCGCTGGTACCTGGAGAATCAGGCATGGTGCCGTCACGTCCGGTCCGGCGGGTACCGCGGCGAGCGTCTCGGACTGGGGTCGACCGCATGAAAGGCATCGTGTTGGCCGGGGGCTCCGGCACCCGCTTGTACCCCATCACCTGGGCCGTGAACAAGCACCTGCTCCCGGTCTACAACAAGCCGATGATCTACTACCCGCTGTCGGTCCTCATGGTCGCCGGCATTACGGATATCCTCCTCATCTCGACGCCGGACGACGTGCCCCGCTTCCAGCAGCTGCTGGGCGACGGCTCGCAGTGGGGCCTGCGCTTCCAGTACGCCGTGCAGCCGGCGCCCGAAGGCCTGGCCCAGGCGTTCACCATCGGGCACGAGTTCGTGGGCGACGAGCCCGTCGCCCTCGTCCTGGGTGACAACATCCTCTACGGCCACGGGCTCCCGGCCATGCTGCAACGCGCCTCCCACCGGGACCGTGGGGCGACCATCTTCGGCTACCACGTGCGGGATCCGCAACGCTACGGCGTGGCCGAGATCGACGCGGCCGGCCGCGTGCTGAGCCTCGAGGAAAAGCCCGCGAATCCCAAGTCGCACTGGGCCGTCATCGGGCTCTACTTCTACGACAGTCAGGTCTTCGACATCGCCCGACGCCTGAGGCCCTCACCGCGCGGCGAGTACGAAATCACGGACATCAACCTCGAGTACCTGCGCCGGGGCGAGCTCCATATGCAGCTCCTGGGCCGGGGGATGGCGTGGCTCGACACCGGGACCCACGAATCCCTGCAGGAGGCGGCGAACTTCATCGAGACCATCGAGAACCGGCAAGGACTCAAGGTGGCGTGCCCCGAGGAGCTTGCCTATCGCCTGGGGCTGATCGACCGGCCGCAGCTCCAGGCCCTGGCGGAGCAGCTCCGCAAGAATGACTACGGGGAGTACCTGCTCGAGGTCCTGCGCGACGAGGCGGCGCCGCGCGAGGGGCTCGCACCCGACGCGGGAAGCAGCTAGCGTAGGCTCATGACCAGTCGACGCCGTCTCGGTTGCGCCATCGTGCTGGCCGCGTGCTGGGCGTGCGGCGGCACCCCCACCGGCACCGCAGTGGGGGTGGCGTCGGTCACCATCGAGCCTGACGGCGCGACCCTCGGGATCGGCCAGAGCGTCCAGTTGGTCGCGACGCTCCGCGATGCGGGGGGCAACGTGCTCACCGACCGCTCGGTCACGTTCTCCAGCGACAATTCGAGCGTAGCTGCGGTCTCGTCCACCGGAATGGTGTCCGCCGACGCGGCCGGGACGGCATCGATCACCGCCGCGTCGGAAGGAGAGAATGACGCGGTCACGATCATCGTGCAGACGGCCCCCCCCGGCGCGCGCACGGCCGCCGACGACTTCGACCGGGCCGACGGCCCCTTGGGGCCGAACTGGAGCGGGCAGGCCGCCAACCTGACCATCGAGGGCGGTGAGGTGTCGATGATCCAGGCGAACGGGAACGCGGGGGCGGTCTGGGCCGGCGACACCTTCGGTCCGGATCAGTTCAGTGAGGTCGTCATCGGCTCGCTCAACGGCGGGAGCATCCTGGAGTTCCGCGGCATCCAGGCGTTCGCGCGCTTCCAGTCCGGTTCCGCCCTGCGCTACGCATTCCACTACTTCTCGGACGGCGGGGCCTATGAGATCAAGTTCGATGGCGGTTCGCCCGGCATCGTCCTGGCGAGTCTGCCCGCCCCTCCCCCCGCTCCCGGTGACACCATCCGGGTGGAAGTGCGCGGCACCACGATCCGCGGGTTCCTCAACGGCCTGTTGCTGCTCGAAACCACCCACACCCAGCTCACGGACGGGTCGGTCGGGTTCGTCATCGGCCTCAACCAGGGATCCCAGTTCCGGCCTCGGCGCGCCGTCACGGCCTGGCGTGGGGGAGAGCTGTAACCGTTTCTGGCCTGGTGTTGCGCCAATGCGACACCGAGACCCCCCTAGGTAAGGCCCTCCACCTCCCCCGGATCGCGCGGGCCGGGCGGCGGAGGCCATTGCAGGGCATGGACCTTGCCCCCTCCCGCCGGCAGCCCAACAACCGGAATTCGGGAAGGCGCCGTGACTTCAACCAAGCGTGTCGTAGTGCTCGGCGCCGGCCTCGCGGGCCTGCGGGCCGCGTTCCATCTCGTTCAGCGGGGCTACCGGGTGGACGTGTTGGAGAAGCTCGGCGAGCCGGGTGGGATGGCCCGCAGCCACGAGCGAAGCGGATTCGTGTTCGATCACGGACCGCATGGCTTCATGAGTCGGGACCAGTGGATCAACGACGAGTTCGAAGAGGTCGTGGCGCCCCAGGGCGGGTGGTACGGACTCACGAAGTGGTCACAGATCCACTACCGCGAGGAGTATTTCGACTTCCCGCTCAAGCTGCGGGACATCCTCCTCAAGATGAGTCCGCTGACCCTGCTGGCGACGGGCTTCTCGTTTCTGTGGACCCGCCTCCGGGTTACCGTCAGGCGGCGCGCCCCGCGGAACACGGAGGAGTACCTCACCGACCAGTTCGGCCGCGCACTGTACCGGGTCTTTTTCGGGCCGTACACCCGCAAGGTCTGGGGGGTGGACCCCCGGGTCCTGGACGCCGATTTCGCTCGCGATCGCGTTCCCACGCTTCACCTCTGGGACGTGATCCGGCGCATGTTTCGGGATCCCGCCAAGGACCAGTCCCGGACGACCCCGTCCGGCCGCGTCGTCACGCACGATCTGCACGCGGGGTACTACCCGCGCCGGGGCGCGGG
>Ga0214473_10009577_pt1 | contig 11441 bp, 7 predicted proteins | sample RVTome_7_FD_203509 | JGI IMG/M metagenome (GOLD analysis project Ga0214473, IMG submission 203509) | Soil microbial communities from uranium-contaminated site in the Upper Colorado River Basin, Wyoming, United States - RVT98D197 | ecosystem: Environmental > Terrestrial > Soil > Contaminated >...
TGAACGCGGGTGGGCGGTTTGCGGTCCCTGCCGGCTCGTTCCTGCATGATCCGCGCAACGATCTCATCCGCGGCGACGTGCTCGGGGTCGGTCAGCGTGTCCACATGGACGATCCGGCAGTCGGTGTCCCCGCACGCGCTCCAGCGGCGGACGAAATTCTCGTTGTTGCTGCCGGCGAATACGGTCAATGTCGGCGTCCGTGCGGCCGCGGCGATGTGCTGACAGGCCGAGTCGTAGCCGATGTACTCGTCGCTGCGCGCGATCAAGGCCCCCATCTGGCCGATGCTGCACCCGACGGTAATCACCCCGTGGGACAGTGCGGTGGAATCCATGGCGTCGAAGGACGTCTCGTGGGCAGTAAGTCCGGCGTCGCGGACATCCGCCGCAAGAAGGGCCGCTCGCTCGACCTCGTCGACGCCGAAGCCGGTGTCGAGAATGACCACGGTGCCGGGCATGGCGACGAGCGCGCGCAGCAGCCGCTTCTCGAATTCCAGGCCGACGCGTTTCCTCGGATTCTGGCCCACGCCCAGGTTCATCGCGATGATCCGGCGAGCGCCGGCCGACCGCAGCGAGTCGGTCTTCCTCCCGGCCTCGCTCACAAACGCATCCGGCGGCCACACGGTCGGATAGCAAAACTGATTCGTCCCGAACACTGCGTTCATCCAGTCATTGGTCCATTCGGCCATGCACCTGCCGGTGGAGGACAGCATGTGGTGTCGCGTGTTGAGGAACAGGTAGCGGTCGGCGTGCATCATCGGCAGGACGCCAAGCTGCGAAATTCGCGAATCGGGATCGATCACGAGGATGTCCTTCTCGCCGCCGCCGGCCGCCTCCTCTCGCAAAACCTCCAGAGTCGCGTGCCAACTGGCGAATCGCTCGAAGAGCCCGCCACGGCGGGCATACGTCGATTCCCGGATGCGCAGGTCTGTATTGCCGCCGAACAGGCCGCACAGTTTCCGGCTGCCAATGATGACGATTTCGGCTCGCGGAAACAGCCGCCGCAGGTGTTGGATCATTACGCTCAGGATGGCGACGTCCGCCCCGATGGTCACCCGGGACAGCAGGATGATCTTGCGCGGCGCCTTGCCGGTGTCGTAGCGGTATTGTCTCGTATGAGTGTCGATCGCCCGCTTGTACAACTGGTCGAAGGACGTGATGCCAAAGCCGGTCAACTGCCGGTCGAGGTCTCTGCCCGCCGGGACCTTCCGGCAGTGCGAGATCACCTGGCACATGACCCGGCCGTACATCTCGATGGGCAGCTCTTCGAAGTCGTCGCAAAGCTTCTCCACGATGATCTCAAACAGGGCGCCCGACGCGACGTTGCTCAGCTCGTCCGTCGAATGGAATGCGGCCATCTCGCAGAGCAGATCGATGTACTCGCCGGTGTACATGCCGCTCTGAAAGTACTTGTCGATGAAAGAGAAGGCGATCTGGCGGACCAATGAATGCAGCTCCTCCGCCTCCGTCCGGCCCTCCCGGAGCCTCAGCCATTTCTTTCTGTAGATCGCGGGGTCCATGTCATCTGCACGCATTCAGCAATCGCTCCGCCGCCGTGAAGACCTCAGCGGGCCGGATCTCTCTCATGCACTCGTGTCCCCGGGGACACACTTTCTTGTGGCAGGGCGAGCAATCCATCTCTTTTCGCACGACGGCGGTGCGCTCCAGGTTGGCGTCCGTGTAGCGCGGGTCCGTCGGCCCTATGATCACGACGGCCGGGACGTCGAACGCGACCGCGTAATGGCGCGGGCCCGTGTCGTTCGTGATGAACAGGTTGCATCGTTTCACCATGGGCTTGAGCATCTCAAGATCGATCCTGTCCGGCCGCGTGTCGATGACCTCGGCCTGCGCCCCGTCGACAATGGCCTGGAGGATCTCCTCCTCGCCCGGGCCTCCGAACAGGATCATCTTGGCATTCAGATTCCGCCGGCACAGGCCCGCCAGCTCGGCAAAGTACTCCGCGGGCCAGCACTTGGACGACCCGAAGCTCGCTCCGGGATTCATGCCGATCAGGAAATCGTTTTCCGCGACGCCGTACTTTTGCAGCATCGCATCTGCCCGCCGGCGAAGCTCCTGTCCGATATACAGCGTCGGCCTCGGCTGCTCCGGCACGTCAAACCCGAGCCAGCGGCACAGTCCCAGATAATACTCGATCATGGGGATAGGGACAACCCCCTGGCCGTTGCGAGTCGAGGTGGGACCGCCCGCCAGAAGCAGGTCGCGCCACTGGCGGCGGTATCCATACAGTGTCCGGACGCCGCTCAGCCGGATGGTCAGCGCGGACCGCATCGAGTTCGTCAGGAGTATGCCCGCGTCCGGCGACCACGCTCGCATCTGCTCCCGCATCCGGCAAAAATCGGCCCAGGATTTGTCGTTGCCATCGACAAGCCCGTCAAACCACGGGCCATCGTTCACGATGCCCCGCGTGCTTCGCTTGAGCACGCCGACGATTTTCGTCCGCGGCAGATTGGCGCGCAGGCAATCGAACACGGGCGTAGCCATGACGATGTCGCCCACCCAGTTCGGGCAGCGAACGGCCAGCGTCTCAATCTCTGCAAGCTTTGGTGCCATCACCCACGATCTCAGCCGCTACGGCGGACCTGGCAGGCCGCACGTGTCATCGGCGCCAATTCATGATGTAGAACGTCAGAGCCATCAACTGCAACACGACGCCAAAGCCCAGCGCCACAAGCACGCTCGTGCCCGCCTGGTTCGAGCTCGTCAGCAGCCACAGCGCCAGAAGCAGGCAGAACGGAACGAAGACCTGCACAATGCCCGCCAGCAGCCTCATGAGGGAGAATTCGTTGAATATGTCGGCCTTCTGCATCCGCTTGAGTTGCTCCAGGATGCTCGTCAGCAATTGCTCCACCGGTGCATTCGTAGCAGGCACCGGCTGATCCATCGCTTCGTCTTGCTGGTGCAAGCTGCCGTCGGGCGGGTCCGCAATGGATGCCGCGTCAATTTCATCGGTGAATACAGGCACGATGCGGGCGTCCTGCCCGGACCGGTGGAAATTCTTGATGATATTCACGGCTTCCCTCATATTTACAGCAACATGGTCCGGTTTGTTCTTATCCGTGGTCTCGTGGCTCGCGTGGCCGGAGCTGATGAGAATCGTTTTGCACCCGGCGCTTCGGCCGGCCTCCGTATCGCGGAGACTGTCCCCGACCATCCAGGACTTCGTCAGATCGATATCCATCTCGCCGGCCGCCGCCAGCAGCATCCCAGGCTTGGGCTTTCGCCAATCGCTGTCCTTGCGATACCTGGGCACCGCTCCGTCCGGATGAAAGGGGCAGTAGTAGATGGCGTCGAGCGATGCACCGTGGTGCGCGACCAGTTCCCGCAGCCGCTGGTGAATCTGCTCGAGGGTTTCCTCCGTGAGGATTCCCTTGGCGACGCCGGGCTGGTTCGACACGACCACGGTCTTGTAGCCCAGGAGCTGCATCTCCTTCACGGCCTCGGCTGCGCTGTCCAGCAGCTCCACCTGGTCGGGGTGGCTGATGTGGCCTGGATCGCGAATCAGCGTCCCGTCCCGATCGAAGAATACCGCCGCCTTTGACATAGCCTCCTGCGCCCGTCACCTACAGAAACACTGTTCCACGAGATCGCAGATGATGTGATACGCCAGTTGATGGATTTCCTGGCTTCGCGCCGTAACCTGCGCGTCTGCACATAAACATATATCGGCCAGCGCCTGCAGTTTGCTGTCCTTTTTGCCGGTAAAGGCGATGACGCGAGCGCCCTTCCGGCGGGCGACCTCGACGGCCTTGACCACGTTGGGCGAAGCGCCGCTCGTGGACAGGCCCCACAGGATGTCTCCCGGCTTGATATGTGCCTCGGCCTGCCGGGCAAAGACATCATCATAGGAATAGTCGTTAGCGACACACGTCAGCACCGAGGTGTCGGCAGAGAAGGCCATGGCCGGCAGGGCCCGCCGCTCCGTTCTGAAGCGGCCCACCATCTCGCCCGCAATGTGCTGGGCATCCGCGGCCGAGCCTCCATTGCCGCAGAGGTACAGCGTGCCGCCGCTCCGGAAGGTCTCTACAATCGCCTCCGACGCGGCGATCAGGACATCGATGGCCGAGCGCTCGAACTCCGCCACCATCTTCTTATGGGTATCCAGTGTCTCCCGGATCCTGGTCTGGTCAATGCCGCTCGTCACGTCTTCGCCCTCAAGGCCTTCATTTTCTCGATGGTGGAGGTCGAGCTTTTGCCCTCGACCAGGGGGGCGAGCATCACCTTGCCGCCGTAGGATTCCACGAGGTCCCAGCCGACGACGCCCTGTTTGCCGCCCCAGTCGCCGCCCTTGACGAGGACGTCCGGCCGGACTTGCTTGACGAGACCCAGCACGCTGGGATCGTCGAAAATCGTGATCAGATCCACCGTCTCGAGGCCGGAGAGGACGGCGGCCCGGTCGTACTGGTTGTTGATCGGCCGCTCCGGACCCTTGAGGGCACGAACGGAACTGTCGCTGTTGAGCCCGACGACGACCACGTCGCCTTGGGCCCGGCAGAAACGCAGGTAGTCGATGTGCCCGCGGTGGATCACGTCGAAGCAGCCGTTGGTGAAAACGACGGTCTGGCCCCGGCCGCGACGCCATTTCAACTCTTCCAGCAAAGCATCGAGCGAGCGGAGCTTGGTGCTCCCGCCGCCATACTGCCCGGCGATCTCGTGCTCGATCTCCGACACGGTCACGGTCGCCGCCCCGAATTTCTCGACTTCGATGCCGCCCGCCATGTTGGCCAGATGTACGGCGGTCAGGTAGTCGCTCTCGGCGGCCAGGCTCACCGCCAGGGTCGCCAGAACGACATCGCCCGCGCCCATAACGTCATAGACACTGCGGGCCCTGGCCGGCACGAGCTCGTTCGTATCTCCGGTGGCTAAGTAGGCGCCTTCCTTGTCGAGAGTGATTACGACGGCGTCGAGTGCCAGGTCGTCGAGCAGTCGTCGTGCAGCCCGTGCCGCATCAGAGGCGGTTTCAACGGCAAATCCCACAGCGGCTGCGGCCTCCTGGCGATTCGGGGTCAGCAGCGTGGCGCCGTGGTATTGCGAGTACTCGCGGCCGAGGGCTGGATCGACGAGTACCTTCCGGCCGGCGTCCCGGGCCAGCTCGATCATCCGACTGCACAGCGCCGGGCCCAGCAGGCCGGGATTGTAGTCCTGCAAGCACACCACGTCTGCCTGTGCCAGACACTGCTCGTAGCGCTGCAGGACCTGGTCGCTGATCTCCGAAGGCAAGGGCTCCGTCGTTTCCTGATCGATTCGGAGCAGTTGCTGCTTGTGCCTGTGCTGGGCCAGGCCGATCAGCCTTTGTTTCGTAGTGGTGGGGCGCCCGGGCACCTCGTACAGGCCGGATGTGTCCGCACCAAACGCCGCCAGCTTTTCCCGGAGAATCTCGCCATGGCCGTCCTGCCCGATGACGCCGATGCAGACGGGGGTCGCCCCCAGCGCCGCCACATCGGCCGCCACGGACGCCGCGACGCCGCATCGGTACTCCGTCTGCGTCACCTTGAGAACCGGCACGGGGGCCTCGGGACTGATGCGCACGGCATCGCCGTACACATACACGTCCAGTCCGAAGTCGCCGACGACCACGATTCGTGGCGAGCCAAGATTCCCTATCGTTTTCAGCAGTCTTTCGTACATACACGACAACCGGATCGATGCGGCTCCTACTTCCCGGGCTTGTGCAAGTGCGGCATTTTACCATTCAGCACACGATCCATCAAGTCGGTCAATTGCTCAGAGCCGGTCATGAACTCCATCTCGATGGCAAGATGGGCCATCGGCGGGTCATTCTCCGTCGGCATCAGCCGTGCGATCTTGGTCCAGTCCTTTTGCGTGGTTACGATGTAATCGACACCTTGCTCTGCGGCCCGCCGGCGGATTTCGCTGAGGCAGTTGCCGGTGTATGCGTGGTGGTCATCGAAGCTTTGGCATCCGACGAGCACACAACCTATATGGCGGACGGTGTCGAAAAACGCATCGGGGTTGCCCAGGCCGCAGAAGGCGTATACCCGCTTGCCACGCAGCTCTTCCAGGCCGATCTCCGACCCTCCGCAGGTGGTGGCATTGACCGGTGCATGGATCGCCTTTGCGATGATCACATCCGGGTTGACCCGGCGCACCTGCCCTTCAATCTGCGCCAGGCTTTCCTCGGAGACCTGATCGCAGCGGGTGATCACCACCGCATCAGCCCGCTGCAGTCCGGCAATGGGTTCCCGCAGCAGCCCCGCCGGCAGCAATTTGCCGTAGCCGAAAGGCGCCGTCGCATCGATCGTCACGATATCGATGTCGCGGGCGAGCCGTCGATGCTGGAATCCGTCATCGAGGAGCAGCACCTGGGCGTTGTGCTCGCCGATGGCCCGCTTTGCCCCGGCTACGCGGTCCGGATCGACAACAACGTTCACGTCCGGGCATCTGGCGGCGAGCACGGCAGGCTCGTCACTGTATTTCTGATTTTCGATTTCTGATTTTTGATTTGTTGCCCTATACCCGCGCGTCAGGATGGCCACGCGAACGCCCTTGCTTTGGAGACGCTTGGCCAACCAGGCCACGAGTGGCGTCTTGCCCGTGCCGCCGACGGTCAGGTTGCCGACGCTGATCACCGTTGCAGCGACCTTGTGCGCCCTGAACAGACCGGCTGAATACAGACCGTTGCGCAGACGGACGACGAGCAAGTACGGCCACGAAAGAAGCATGAACAACACGCGCAGAAGAAGGGCACGTGGACCCGAAATGTGCCCCGATACGAGATTGCGGTACGTCTCTTGATTCAACGGGTGATTCCCACCTTGGCTCTATGATCTTCGATTCGTAAATCGTAAATCGCAAATCATAAATCACAATTGCACAAGCATGGCATCGGCGACCTCCCGCGCCTTTCCGGCCCCGAAGAGCAGCTCGACGAGCTTGAGCGCGAAGGCGATAGCCGTGCCCGGGCCCTGACTGGTCACACAGTGGCCATCGACAACGACAGCCTCGTCGGAGGCATAGGCTGGGTCCAGCTTGCTGCGCATGCTCGGGAAGCAAGCCGCAGTCACGTTCGCCAGCAATCCGTGCGGCTGCAACACGACCGCCGGCGATGCACAGATCGCTCCATACAGACGCCCCGCCTGTTTCTGCTGCTTGAGCTTCTCGATCAACGGGGCCGAATCCCTCAGATGCTCGGCCCCCGGCATACCGCCTGGTAAAGCGATGCAGTCGTAGGTTTGATCCACACAGTCGGAGATCCTCGCGTCGGCCACCAGCTTCACGCCCCGGCTGGCGGTGATCTGCAGTTCTTCGACCGATGCGACCGTGACCTCTGCGCCGGCGCGACGCAGCGTGTCGATGATGCACACGGCCTCAATCTCCTCGGTCCCATTGGCAATCGGAACGAGCACTTTCTTACTCATGATCGATACCTCGCTTTCCCATTGTTCGAGCCGACAGCCGGCAGGCTTACTCTTTGATCTTGTCGATAATGGCGTCGGCCATCTCGCTGGTTCCAACGGCGGTCGGGTCGTCGCGGTCGGCTTTCAGATCATACGTGACGCGCTTGCCCTCGGCGATCACCTGCGCGACGGCGTTCTCCAGCCTGTCGGCCTCGGCGGTCTTGCCGAGGTGGCGGAGCATAAGGACGCCGCTGAGGACCAGTGCCGCCGGATTCACCTTGTTCTGTCCCTTGTATTTCGGGGCGCTGCCGTGCGTGGCCTCGAAGATGGCGCCCTTGAGGCCGATATTGGCGCCTGGGGCGACGCCTAATCCGCCGACGAGTCCGGCGCACAAGTCGCTGACGATGTCGCCGTACAGGTTCGGCAGGACGAGCACGTCGTACAACTCGGGCTTCTGCACGAGCTGCATGCACATGTTGTCCACGATGCGGTCCTCGAACTCGACGTCGGGGTAGTCCTTGGCTACCTGCCGGCTCACTTCGAGCCAGAGCCCATCGGAGAACTTCATGATGTTGGCCTTGTGCACGCTGGTGACTTTCCGCCGGCCGTTCTCACGCGCGTAGTCGAACGCGAATCGCACGATGCGGTCGGTGGCGGCCACCGAGATCGGCTTGATGCTGATGCCGGAGTCCGGCGTGATCTTACGCTTGCTGTGCTTATTCAGCCAATCGATCAACTCCAGCGCGTCGGCCTGGCTCTTCTGGAACTCGATGCCGGCGTACAGGTCTTCCGTATTCTCGCGCACGATCACCAAATCGATGTCCTCGTACCTGCTGCGAACGCCTTTATAGCTCTTGCACGGCCGCAGGCACGCGTACAGGTCCAGGCTTTGCCGCAGGTATACGTTGATGCTGCGAAAGCCCGTCCCGACGGGCGTCGTGATCGGGGCCTTGAGGGCCACGCCGTTCTTTCTGATCGACTCGACGGTCGCATCCGGCAGGGGGGTGCCCAGCCGGGCCATCACGTCCTCGCCCGCCTCGGCGATTTCCCAGTGAATCTTCACACCGGTGGCATCGATGCACCGCCGGGCCGCCTCGGCGATTTCCGGCCCGATGCCGTCTCCGGTAATCAACGTCACATTCGTCATCTCTTGTACTCCACAGCCACTTCGAAAGCCCGTATGTTACTATGCCGCTGACATCCGGTCAACTGCCTGTGCAAGCGACGCGGTGCAAGGGCTATCCTGCCTCGCCTGTTTCCCGCCGATCTCCCACATCTTGACAGGCGCCACCCAGGGGAGGCTGTACGACAGAAAAGTGGCAGTTGGGCTGGGTGGCAGCGTCAAGGCCACAGGCCTTGGCGATGGTTGCACCGCATCCCAAGAAGGCCATCGCCAAGCTGCGCTTGACGCTGCCCCCAGGGGTCCAGGGGACCGAGAAGCACTGGAAGAACAAGAATGTCGCGGGCGCCGCCTACGTCCCGCTGTTCCTGGGGGCCCGTCGGCATCTCCAATCAATGCCCCACTATAACCGACCTTCAATGGCGAGATCTCCATTCCCACCCCGGCGACATTGTCGTGCCGTGCGAAAGGCATCCTCGGAACGCGCGGGGGCGGATTTTCTTGCAGGTCCGAAAAAATTTGCTAATTCATATTGACACCTGGGGCCGATAATCATAGGGTTACGGCTCATCACAAGTCGAATGGGGTGGCAGAAAAGGTCGGAAGAAGTTTGAAGGACTGGCAGGCAAACAGAATCTAGCAACGAAACACGAGCTGAGATTTGACTCTGATTTGTCGGCGAACGGATCTGCGCGGCCCATGCTGTCGCGGCAGCCGGCACCGGATCATTGGTTGGCTCATTTTGAGTGACGATGACAGAGTGGATTATGGTTGGCCCTGAGAATAGCCCTCGTTATTGCATTGGTTCTGAAATAACTCCCCCGTAGCACAAGCATTTTGCGCTAGCGCAAGCGGTGAAGCCGGCAATTGCGCCAAGTCCGGTACGTGGCGGTCCCGGAGATCGTCTAAACACATTCTGTAGTTCAATTGAGTGAGTGAGTGTAAATGGTCAAAGGAAGAACCAGGTATCTCGTTCCAACAGCTTTATGTGTTCTATTGTCCCAGGCGGCGTGTTTCGCCGCCGACTATTACGTGGATGCCGCGGGCGGCAACGACAGCAACAGCGGACGAAGTACGTCTGCTCCCTGGAGGACGCTGGCGAAGGTCAATTCCTACACGGGATTTGCCGCCGGCGACCGGATTCTGCTCCAGCGAGGCCGGACCTGGCGCGAGCAGTTGATCGTGCCCAGGAGCGGCGTGTCCGGCAGCCCGATCATCTTCGGGGCCTACGGCACAGGCGATAAGCCCATGCTCAAGGGCTCGGCCCTCGTGACCAACTGGGCGAGTGCAGGCAGCAACCGATGGAGCGCCTCCCTGGGCTCCGCACCCAATCAGGTGTTCTTCAATGGGGTCCGCGGCGCCAAGAAGGGCGGCACGAGCAGTCTGACGGCGGCAAGGGACTGGTACTGGGCCTCCGGCGTGCTGTACGTGTACGCCACGAGCGACCCGGACAGCGCCTACACCGGTCCGGGCATCGAGGCCTCCGTCCGGCCGTCCACCCGGACCTATGGCATCATCCACATGGCCGGCCGTGAGTACGTGACGGTCCAGGACATCGATGTGTCCCAATCCGCCAGTTACGGCATCTACATCCGGCCCACCAGCCGCTACATCACGGCACGAGGCTGCGATGTCGGCCACTCCCTCGACGGCGGTATCGTCGCATCGACGGGAACCACGGCCTCGACGCAGATCACCGTGGAGAATTGCTCCGTCCACCACAACAACGGCGGCTTCAAGGAAGGCGCCCCCGGCGTGGCCACCTACCACGAAGGATTGACCATGGAGGGTATCGATGGCTTTACCGTCCGCGGCGTCCAGGTCTACGCCAACTACATGGAAGGCGTGAACTTCAAGCGCGGGGCCCGCAACGGCGTCATCGAGAACTCCCTCTTGTACGCCAATGGCTTGATCAACCAGTACATCGAAGGCGCCACGAACATCCAGATCCGCTACAACAAGATTTACGACTGCACTTACAATGCCGGAATCGAGTTCGGTCTCGAGACCAACACGTATCACAACGACACGGTGAGGATCTACGACAATCTGTTCTGGGGCAACTCGGGCGGCGTCTCGTTCTGGTCCGCCAACGTGACCGCGCAGACCCGCAACATCAGCATCTACAACAATACGTTCTTCAACAACTGGGAGGCGATTCGCTGGAAGAGCGGCGCCACCGACAACTATAGCGGCGCCAACAACATCAAGAACAACCTGATCTGGCAGAGCAGTACGTCGAACTGGGCGATCCGGGATTACACGAGCGGCCGCCAGGCGTTGAGCCGCACGACGGTCGCGTACAACGCCTTCCAGCAGGGCGCTGCCACCGACACCACGGGCACATCCGCCAAGGTGATTACGAACCCGTATCTTCTGAACGCGGGTTCGCGCGACTTCCATCTCACGAGCAGCTCGCCCTGCATCAATGCGGGTACGAACGTGGGCCTGACACGCGACTTCGATGGCGTGGCTGTTCCTCAAGGCGGCGCGCCGGATCTCGGAGCCTACGAGTACGGCTCTGCCACCCCGACAACATACACACTGGCTGTCAGCGCCGCCAATGGGACGGTGACCAAGTCACCCAACCAAACCAGCTATGCGTCGGGTACGTCCGTATCCTTGCAGGCGACGCCGAGCAGCGGCTATACGTTCACCGGCTGGTCGGGCGACCTCACGGGCACCGCCAATCCGGCGACGCTCGTGATGGACTCGAACAAGTCGGTCACGGCCAACTTCACGGCTGTGTCCCCCACGACGTACACCCTTACCATCAGTGCGGCCAACGGGACGGTGACCAAGTCGCCTAACCAGAGCACGTATGCGTCGGGTGCGTCCGTATCCTTGCAGGCGACGCCGAACAGCGGCTACACGTTCACCGGCTGGTCGGGCGATCTCACGGGCACCGCCAATCCGGCGACGCTCGTGATGAACTCGAACAAGTCCGT
>Ga0214473_10009578_pt1 | contig 11440 bp, 9 predicted proteins | sample RVTome_7_FD_203509 | JGI IMG/M metagenome (GOLD analysis project Ga0214473, IMG submission 203509) | Soil microbial communities from uranium-contaminated site in the Upper Colorado River Basin, Wyoming, United States - RVT98D197 | ecosystem: Environmental > Terrestrial > Soil > Contaminated >...
CTTTGGCCAGGGGACGACGCTGATCACCCCAATACAGGCCGCAGCCTATGTGGCTGCTATCGGCAACGGTGGCACGCTGTATAGGCCGCAACTGGTCGAACGAGTGGAGGATGCCAACGGTGTAGCCGTCCTGAATTTTTCCCCGCAGGTTAAAGGCACTCTGCCCATTAGCGCCAATACATTATTAAATTTGCAAACTGCTATGCGCATGGTGGTCACCGACCCACGCGGCACGGCATACCGCCGTTTCACCGGCTTTAGCATTCCGCTCTTCGGTAAAACGGGTACAGCCACCGCGGGTGAAGGTCTCCTCCCTCACGCCTGGTTCATCGGCTACACAGATGCCGGCCGCCCGGAAGAGCCCGATATTGCCATGGCCGTGCTGGTGGAAAACATGGGCGATGGCTCTGAGTTTGCGGCTCCCATTTTCCGCCGTGTAGCCAGTTATTACTTCTTTGGCAGCGCCGGCCCGCTCTATCCCTGGGAGACGGATTACGGCGTGATCGATCCGATTTATTTTGATGAAACGCTGCAGGCCGCCGCGACGGCCACTGCTGAGGCAGGCGCCCAACCAACCCCTACGCCTTAAACTACATGCAGAATAGTCGCGGCCTGGTGGTCCGCTCGCAGTCCGGTTTTTATGTAGTGGAAACTGCGCGTGGAACCCTGCAAGCGCGCCTGCGCGGCCGCTTGAAACAAGGAAAGCCGCAGGGGGACATCGTCGCGCTGGGGGATTGGGTAGAAGTGTCAATCGCCGAAGGCGGAGAGCCCATGATCGAAGCCGTGGAGCCGCGCCGCAGCGCACTGGTGCGCCGCGATCCGCGGCCTCAAGGGGATTACGAGCAAGTCATCATCGCCAATCCCGACCAGGCGCTTTTTATTTTCTCCTGCGCCGACCCCGCCCCGCGTTTCCGCATGCTCGATCGCTTCCTGATCATCACCGAGCAGCAGGAGATTCCGGCTCTTATTATCGCCACCAAGACGGATTTAGTCGGCATGCCTGCGGCCAGGCAGCTGTTTGGCCATTACGCGGGAATTGGTTATTCACTCATTTATACTTCTATCAAAGATGGCAGCGGCATCGAGGAATTTCGCCAGGCCTTGAGAAATAAAGTCTCAGTGTTGGCGGGGCCTTCCGGAGCGGGCAAATCTAGCCTAATGAACGCGGTGCAACCGGGCTTGGATCTGCGCGTCAGCGAGATCAGCCAGGGCACGCGCAAAGGTAAACACACTACGGTGGAACGCCAGATGCTTAAACTGGATCTAGGGGGCTATGTGGCCGACACCCCCGGGCTCAAGGCCCTTGCCTTATGGGATATTCAGCCTGAAGAGCTGGATGGCTATTTTCCAGAAATTCGCCCGTTAGTGTCCAACTGCCAATACCCTGATTGCGCCCATCTGGAAGAACCGGGCTGCGCAGTTCGGGCTGCAGTGAAAACGGGGCGTATCCATCCCGCCCGCTACGAATCCTATCGTGCCTTGCGCATAGGCGCCCAGGATTAGGAAGCTTGCCGTTCCTGGAAACATTTTTTCTCGATTACAATCCGGTTTCAAGTCCCTTTACCCGGCAGTAAGGGTTGAACCTTATTGCCCGCTTTTGAGTAGCTAACTATTAGCATCGCCGGTGGAAAACGCGTGGAAGCAGCTGAGACCAGGTCTCTTGTCTTGAAATTGCAGGATGGCAGTCTAGACGCGCTGGGCGGCCTTTATGATCGCTTCAATCGCCTGGTCTTCAAGACGGCCCTGGGTGTCACCGGCGATCCAGATGTAGCCTCTGATTTGTTGCAAGAAGTCTTTTTACGTTTATTCCGCTTTGCTGAGCGCATCGATCCTAGCCGGCCATTAGAACCCTGGCTATATCGTATGACCCTCAATCTTTCGTACACTTGGGTGAAGCGCCGCAAGTGGGCGCAGCCGCTGGAAGACATCAGCGAATGGTTGGCAGGTGATGGCAAGAGCCAACCCAGCGTTATGGCCGAACAGCGGGAAGCCTGGGATTTCGTGGAACAGGCGTTATCCAGATTGCCTTTGGCGCAGCGTACGGTAATTGTGCTTTATTACATTGACGAATGTTCTCTGCAGGAAATAGCGAAGATCCTGCGCATTCCGCCAGGGACAGTAAAATCGCGGCTCCATTACGCCCGCCACACTTTGAAAGAATACATGCGTTCACAAGAGCAACTGGTTAAAGGATTGAACTTTGAATTTACCTAGAATGTTTTCAGAAGACATGGTTTTCGAACGCTCCCTCCAGCGCACGCTGGGCAATTGGGCTGGCAACTATAACCCTCGGCCGGGAACCCGGGCTCGTTTGATCAGGGCTGCCAGGCGCGAAAAACTTGCTTCGCAATCGGATGTTCTCGTTGAAGGTAGGCATGCCTATCGCCCGATAGATCTCGATGCAAATTCTGGGGTGATGGGCGCTTTGCCGCTGTTCAACCAATATTTTTGGTTAATTTTTTCAGCTCCCGCAAGAATTCGGCTCTAGAAACGAACGCCGAAAACATACGAGAGGAAATGCGTTTTTTCGACGCAGAATTTTGGCCAAAATGGGGCGTGATTGACGCCTCTACAAATTCGAGTATAATTTTTGCACTCATTTTCACGAGACGCCGCATAGGCGTCTAAATTTTAAGGAGAGAAGGAATCCATTGGATGGCCGAACCTCTACTCAACGTAAAAGATTTGGAGACCACCTTCAAAACCCCTGATGGGGTCATCCACGCGGTCAACGGAGTTTCCTTTGCACTAAAAGAAGGGGAGACATTGGGAGTCGTGGGGGAAAGCGGTTGTGGCAAAAGCGTCACTATGCTGTCAGTTTTGGGATTGATTCCTTCCCCGCCGGGAACGATCGCTGCGGGAGAAGTATTTTTTTCCGGCCAGGATTTGCTGGACATGTCTAACGAGGAGCTGCGCCACGTGCGCGGCGCTTTGATCAGCATGATCTTCCAGGATCCGATGACTTCGCTGAACCCGGTGATGACCATCGGCAAACAATTGCAAGAACCGCTGATGCTTCACCTCGGCATGAACAAAAAAGAGAGCCGCAACCGCGCCGCAGAGCTGCTCGCTATGGTAGGCATCCCCAATGCCGAAGATCGCCTGGATGATTACCCCCACCAATTCTCAGGTGGCATGCGCCAGCGCGTAATGATCGCCATGGCGCTTTCCTGCAATCCTCAGATCCTCATCGCCGATGAACCCACTACTGCGCTGGACGTGACCATCCAAGCCCAGATCATGGACTTGGTCAAGCGCCTGCGCGATGAGCTGGGCATGTCCATCATCTGGATCACCCACGATTTGGGCGTGGTGGCCGGTTTGGCCCAACGCGTCCTCGTGATGTACGCCGGCTATATAATTGAAGAGGCCCTGGTGAAGGAGCTCTACGCGAACCCCGAGCATCCTTATACCATCGGCCTATTGGGCAGCCTGCCGCGTGTGGACGAGAAAGGCCGCCATGAGTTGTATTCCATCGAGGGTCTGCCACCGGTGATGTACGCGAAGGCCGATTCCTGTCCTTTTGCGCCGCGTTGCAAATGGGTCAAGCCAAAGTGCAGAGAGCAAAACCCGCCTTTATTAAAAGTAGGGCCAAACCATACAGTGGCCTGCTGGGTAGATACGAAAACGAATAAACTACGCCAATGAGCAAAAAGAACGGCAAGAACGGCGCTCTGCTGCAAGTAAACGATCTGGTGATGCATTTCCCCATTTATCGGGGAGTCATTCGCCGCCAGGTGGGCGCGGTGCGCGCCGTGGACGGGGTCAGTTTTGACGTAAAACGCGGCGAAACCCTTGGGCTGGTGGGCGAATCGGGTTGCGGCAAGACCACCACCGGACGCACCATTTTGCAGCTCTATAGACCCACCGCAGGCAGTGTTGTGTTTGACGGGGTGGACCTCGTGGCTCTTAAAGGCGAGCAGCTGCGCAAGATGCGCCGCAAGATGCAAATGATCTTCCAGGATCCTTATGCCAGCTTGAACCCGCGCATGACCGTGGGTGAAATCGTGGGTGAACCACTCGAGGTTCATCATGTGTCAAAAGGCAAGGCAACCCGCGAGCGGGTGAGGGAACTTCTATCGGTGGTTAAGATGAATCCCTCTTTTTCGGATCGCTACCCACATGAATTTTCGGGTGGGCAACGCCAGCGCATCGGCGTGGCCCGCGCCCTGGCGCTTAACCCCTCCCTGATTATTTGTGATGAGCCGATCTCCGCGTTGGACGTTTCCATTCAAGCCCAGGTGGTCAATCTGCTCGAGGAGCTGCAAGCTAAGTTCAACCTTACTTATTTGTTCATTGCCCACGACCTTTCCATGGTGCGCCACATCAGCGACCGCGTGGCGGTGATGTATTTAGGTGTTATAATGGAATTGGCTGATCGCAACGAAATCTACGAGAATCCCCTGCATCCCTATACGCAGGCCCTGCTGTCCGCCATTCCCATTCCAGACCCGGTCGTAGACGCCAAACGCAAGCGCACAATTTTGAAAGGGGACGTCCCCTCTCCGGCCAACCCGCCTTCGGGTTGCCGCTTCCGCACGCGCTGCCCAATTGCGGAGGCGCTTTGCGCTGAGGAACGCCCGGAATTCCGCGAGCTTAAACCTGGCCACTTTGTGGCCTGCCACTTTGCCGACCAATTTGTGCAGTAAAATTGACATACTCAAAGGAGGTGAAATTAGCTAGAACCGAAGAAGTTGACCCACAAACAGTATCTTAGTAATCCTTTCGAAAGAAAGAGGAGAGAAGAACGATGCGTAAACTGTATATTTTCTTAGGCCTCCTGGCCATCGCCAGCTTCGTGCTGGCGGCTTGTGCGCCAGCTGCCGGTGGTAAACCATCAACTGGTGGCTTCGCCTCCGCTGATCCGACCACTTTCACCGAAGTAACCATCGGTGACATCCTCTCGCTGGATCCCGCCTTGCTCTACGATACGGCCAGCGGCGAGGTGGTCCAGAGCGTGTACGAGACGCTGATCTTCTACGACGGCGAGAACACGGACAAGTTTGTGCCCCAGCTGGCCGAGTCCTGGGAAGTTTCTGACGACGGCACGGTCTACACCTTCAATATCCGCACGGGTGTGACTTTCCACGAAGGTGGCGAAATGACCCCGTCCGATGTAGCTTACTCCTTCCAGCGCGGCCTGTTGCAGGGTGGTTACGCCTCCCCGCAATGGTTGCTGTCCGAGCCCTTCTTTGGCCCTGGAAACGATGATATCTCTTTGGTTGTGCAGCCTCGTGTCGCACAGCAGATTACCGATATGATCGTGGCTGGCGAAGATTTAACGGGGCTTCCTCTTGGTGTAGACGAAATCGCAGGTAGTGAAGAAGGTGGCCCGACCGCTTTAGAAGAGGCTCTTGCAGAGGTGGACACTACAGATGCTGAAGCCGTTTTAGCTGCAGTTTCTGGAGTTGTGCCTCAGCCCGCGGACGATCGAGAGCTTATGGCCACAGCAGGCGCTGACAATCTGGTGGCCGCCTGCGAACAGGTCAAGGCTGCCATCGTGGCCGATGATGCCGCGGGCACCGTCACCATGACTCTGGCTGGCCCCTGGGGTCCTTTCTTCCCGACTATCGCCCAGACTTGGGGGTCTGTGATGGACAAGGAATGGGTGGTTGAGAACGGTGGTTGGGATGGCTCCTGCGACACCTGGCAGAACTTCTATGCTATGACAGATGAGGAAAACCCCTTCACTGGCATCGCCAATGGCACCGGCGCCTTCAAGCTGGACCATTGGACGCCTGGTGAAGAGGTCGTCTTAGCCCGCAACGATGCCTACTGGCGCGAACCCGCCAAACTCGAGCGTGTAGTGATCCAGGGCATTGATGAATTCGGTACCCGCTTCGCAATGCTGCAGGCAGGTGATGCTGATTGGGCTTACGTGGACCGGGCCAACAGCCCCCAGGTAGATCCACTGGCTGGAGAAGTCTGCATCTGGAACGCAGATACCGTTTCCTCTGACTGTACCGTTGTGGATGACTCTCTACCGCTGCGCATGGCCAAGGGTCGCCCTGGCTTGGTCGAGGACGTGATCATCTACAACTTTGGCATCGCCGCTGAAGGCAACCCCTACGTGGGTTCCGGCGCGTTGGATGGCAATGGCATCCCTGCCGACTTCTTTAACGACGTTCATATCCGCAAGGGCTTCAGCTATGCCTTTGACTATGACACCTACCTCGCCGATGTGTTCCTGGGTGAAGCTGTGCAGCCTTTCTCGCTCCCGCTGCCTGGCATGCCCGGCTACGATGCGAGCGCGGCGCACTACAGCTATGACTTAGACGCCGCGACTGCGGAGTTCAAGCTGGCGGACCTGGACCAAGACGGCATCGCTGCCGGTGATGATCCCGAAGGCGACGTCTGGACGACCGGTTTCCGTGTCCAGATGATGTACAACCTGGGCAACACCAGCCGCCAGAACGTGGCCGAGATCTTGGCCGCTGGCCTGTCCTCGGTGAACGAGTTGTTCTCCGTTGAAGTGCTCGGTCTGCCTTGGCCGTCCTACCTGGCTGCCCAGCGCGCTCACCAGATTCCGATCATGACTGCCGGCTGGCAGGAGGACATCCACGACCCGCACAACTGGTACCAGCCCTACACCACGGGCGCCTATGGCAGCCGCCAGGGTATGCCCGATGACCTGAAAGACCAGTTCCGCGTACTGCTGGAGGCCGGTGTGTCTGAGACCGATCCGGCGGCCCGCCACCAGATCTATCTGGAGTTCAACCAGCTCTACTATGATCTGGTGCCTGGTGTGCCGATCGCTAATCCCCTCGGACACAGCTTCAGGCAGCGCTGGGTGCAAGGGTTTGTGAGTAACCCACTCTTCTCCGGCATCTACTTCTATCCCATCAGCAAAGACTAGCCGGTAGAAGAAGCTTCAAATATGGGGGCCTGGCAACAGGCCCCCGTATTCCCGGCTTTTCTCCTGCGTTGTGCATTGAAGGCGTGTTCAATATGCAACGGATGAGAAAATCCAAGCAAGGTTGAGGTCTTAGATGGCCAATTACATCCTTAGGCGCTTATTGTTGGTACCTGTCTTGCTGTTTGGGGTCACTGTGCTCATCTTTGCCATGCTGCAATTTCTAAGCCCCGCTGAGCGCGCCGCCTTATATATTCGCGACATCCCTAAAAATGAAAAAGCCATGGACGGCATTATAAAAATCTATGGATTGGATGATCCGATCCACGTCCAGTATTGGCGCTGGCTGACCGGGCACGTGGATTCGAACACCGGGGTCAGGCGGGGTGGGATTCTCTTTGGGGATTTCGGCTATTCGCGCACTGCTTCTCAGCCCGTAGTTGAACTGATTAAAAACAAGTTTCCCAACACCCTTGACCTCACCCTGTGGGCGGTTGCGCCTGTGATCCTGGTGGGCATTTGGCTGGGGGTGCAGGCGGCAGTGCATCACAACGGTCTAATCGATCAAGCCGGCAGGGTCTTTAGCATTGTGGGCACATCCTTGCCCACCTTTGTCTTTGGCTTGTTGGCGCTCATGTTCTTTTACGCTAACCTGGAATGGTTTCCGCCAGGGCGCATGACCCCTTTGATCAGCCGCGAAGTTTTCTCCCCGGATTTCCAACATTACACAAGCCTGTTAACGCTTGATTCTTTGTTGAACGGGCGCTTCGATATCTTTTTGGATTTGCTGCGGCATATGATCTTGCCGATCCTTACTCTGTCGTATATCACCTGGGCCACCTTCCTGCGCGTCACCCGTTCTTCCATGTTGGAAACGCTGCGCATGGAATATGTGACTACCGCGCGTGCAAAAGGTCTGCCCGAAAGAGACGTGATCTATAAGCATGCCCGCCCGAATGCGATGATCCCTGTCATTACACTAGCTGGTTTCGCGGTCGTTGGCTTATTAGGCGGCGTCGTAATCACCGAGACGGTATTTAATTACCCCGGCATCGGCCAGGCGGCGGCCAATGCAGCCCAGCAATTGGATGTAATCACGGTGCTTGGGTTTGCTTTATTTACCGGTTTGATTCTGATTGTGGCGAATTTGGTGGTGGATGTGCTTTACGCTGTGATCGATCCACGCGTCCGCCTTTCCTAAGGAGAACGGCCATGGCCGAAATCGTAACTTCACCAGCTGGGGATATCAACCTCCTAAAAGAGGCTTCACATTTGCGCAAAATCGGCGCGGTGGAACGAGTGCTGGGCCCCGAAAATTATCGGGTCCTCACCGGTCTGCTCAAAACACCGGCCTCCATATTGGGCTTTATCCTCATTGGTCTATTTGTTTTCATCGCTTTGGCCGCTCCGCTGATTATGCCGCCGGTCACGAAAGATCCCTATCAGATGCCCCGCGATGGTTTTAGCGCCGAGCCTCAACCGCCGGGGTCTGCTTGGACACGCAATGCCCCCGAACTGCCCTTCTGGTGGAAACCCATCATGAAGACAGACCAGTGGATCCACATTATGGGAACCTCTCAGGGACAGTATGATATTTTTTACAGCATCATTTGGGGCACACGCACGGCCTTCCGCACCGGATTTGTGGTTGTAGTAGCCACCTTCATCATAGGCATCACAATCGGTTCTATCTCCGCTTATTATGGCGGGGTAGTGGATAACGTGATTATGCGCATCGTGGATGTGTTCCTCACTTTGCCGTTTATTTTGGCCGCCTTGATCCTGGCCGCGATTCTTACTCCTAGAATTGGCCGAAGCTTGATCCCTTCGATGATCGCCCTCATCACCTTTGGCTGGATGGGCTATTCCCGTATCATCCGTGGCGATATCCTTTCCATCAAGGAACGCGATTATGTGATGGCCGCTAAGGTCATCGGGGTAAAAGACAGCCGCATCCTCTTCCGCCATATCTTGCCCAATGCGATCTTCCCCTCGCTGGTGCTGGCCTCGCTGGCCATTGGCGATGTTGTACTTTCCTTTGCCGCGCTTTCTTTCTTGGGCATCGGCACCCAGGTCGGCTATGCCGACTGGGGCCAGGTGCTTAGCTTTGCCCGCAGCTGGATCACCAACTTAGGCACCTATTGGTACATCGTAATCTTCCCCGGCCTCACTCTGGTGCTCTTTGTCATGGGCTGGAACCTGGTGGGAGATGCATTGCGCGACGTGCTCGACCCGCGCATGCGCGGCAAGACCTAATTTAAGTGCCAACCTCCACGCGCAGAATCTTGCGCTGGCTGTTCTTCCCTCTTGGCTTGGCGCTGCTTTTGTCGGCAGCCTTTATCCAGGAGGGAAGCGCTTTAAACAGCCAGCATCAGCCCACCCCTACCTTTGAGCCTGATTTTGACCGCCTGGCCGAGCCCACCCTGCCTGCTGAACCTTCCCAGGCGGATGCCGGTGCACAAGATTTCTGGCTTTATTGCATGGCTTGCCATGGAGATAAAGGCCAAGGCCTCACTGCGGAATTTCGTCAGGTCTATCCCCCGGAAGAGCAAAATTGCTGGACCTCGGGCTGCCATGGGCAGCGTCACTACGAAAACGGCTTCACCCTGCCTACCGCCATTCCCGCGGTGATCAGCCCCGGCAGCCTGGACAAATATTCCAACGCGGCAGTGTTGCATGCCTTTATCCAAGCCGCTATGCCCTGGCACAAACCCGCCAGCTTGGACGACGAAATCTACTGGCGGCTCACCGCTTTTTTGTTGCGAGAGAATGGGGTTGAGAATCCCTATGACGAGCTGGGGACGGATAACGCCGAATTTATCCCTTTAGGCGTACCGGGGGATGATGCCCTGCAAACTGTGGAAGTGGTCACCTCTACTGCGCAACCAACTGCTTCTGACCTGTACCCGGATTCCACGGGGCACCTGCCATTGGATAGACAGCCAAAGTTAACGATTGTTGCCGGGCTTCTTGGAGTTTCCTTGGTAGTTTTCGGCGGGCTGTACTTGCTGCGTCGCAAGAAACCTTCCTAGCTGCGCAAAACCTCGCTTTGCTTGGCCAGTAAATCCGGCACCTCTGCCAAAGTGTGGATGCTTGCATCGGGTTGGATCGTGTCGCCGTGATCGCGGTTGGCCGGCGTGTCGGCCCGCCGCTTGATCCAAATGCTGGTTAAGCCCGCATTGCGGGCTCCCAGAATATCGGCGCCGAGCGTGTCTCCCACCATAGCCGCTTGCCCTGGCGCCAGGCCCCATTTCTCCAGCGCGATCTCAAAGATGCGCGGGTTGGGCTTGCGGATGCCGCAAGCAGCAGAGCTGAGCACAAAGTCAAAATAAGGGCGCAGCCCGGCGTTGTCCACCAGGGTTTGTACGTCGCCGTCGTCTGCTGCATTGGAAATGATGCACATGCGATAGCCAGTTTTGCGCAAGTTTTCTAAGGTAGGGATAGCATCTTCCTCGGCTTTCCAATGGACTTGGGTCACGGTATACCAGCGTTTTAACGCAGACCTTATCATTTGAGGCGAAAATTCGGGATAGCCTGAATCTGCCAGCAAAGCGCGCAGGATGGACGCGCTGGTGTATTCAACGAATTCCGTTTCGCGTTGGGCATAATATTCTTCCCAACGCCGCTGAAATTCATTTAGAAAGTTTTCCGCGTGAAGTCGCAAACCCTGTTCCTGCAAATGGTTGAGCAATTCTCGGTTGGCGGCTTGTATTACCTCTGGCCAATCTCCATCAAAATAGATCAGCGTCCCACCCAAGTCGAAAAGCAATGCCTCGAATTGCTTCACCATCAATATCCCCGTTGCAGATCAATCTTATTCAGCAGTTCCTCACCGGCTAAATAACGGCGCAGGTTTTCTTTGAAGAGCGCAAAGGCCCTATCCATATTATGCGGGCTTAAACCGGCCACGTGTGGAGAAATGATTACGTTTGGCATTTCCCATAACGGGCTATCGGCCGGCAAGGGTTCTTCGGGGAAAACGTCCAAGGCGGCGCCGGCAATCTGGTTTTTTTCCAAGGCTTGGATCAGCGCTTGATGATCGATCACTCCTCCTCGCGAAACATCAACGAGCAAGGCGCTGGGTTTCAGTGCGGCTAATTGATTTGCCCCGATCATGTCTTGCGTTTCCGCAGTGAGAGGTACGGTGATAACGATGTAATCACATTCCTTCAGCATCGTGCGCAGTGCCTTGCCAGGGTAAAGTCTGCGCACTAAATCCCCACTTGGGTCGACCTGCCCATCAACTCGATAGTCCTGCGCCCCGTCATTAAGCAAATCCCGTTTGCTGGCCAAAATAGTGACGCCAAAGGATTGCAGCAAGCGCGCCAGGCGTTGGCCCACGCTTCCATAACCGACAATACCCACCGTGCTGCCTAATAATTCTTTGGGCTGATAGCGCTCTGAACGCCGGGTGGGCCAGGCGCTGCGGCTTTGGTCAGCAAACATTTCGGGCAAGTGATGACCCAATGCCAGCATCAAAGCCAGGGCGTGCTCGGCCACTTGGGGTGCATTGGCTCCACTGAGTGATGTTGCTTGCACCTGCGCCGAGTGCAAGATAGGCGCATCTAGATGCTCTTCCACCCCGGC
>Ga0214473_10009579_pt1 | contig 11440 bp, 7 predicted proteins | sample RVTome_7_FD_203509 | JGI IMG/M metagenome (GOLD analysis project Ga0214473, IMG submission 203509) | Soil microbial communities from uranium-contaminated site in the Upper Colorado River Basin, Wyoming, United States - RVT98D197 | ecosystem: Environmental > Terrestrial > Soil > Contaminated >...
GCGCCGAGCTTGGTCAGGATGGTGTCCGCCGCGCCCTTGATGATCCGTGCCCGCGGGTCGTAGTTCTTGTAGACCCGGTGGCCGAAGCCCATCAGCCGGAAGGGATCGTTCTTGTCCTTGGCGCGGTCGACCCACTTGGCCACGTTGCCGCCGTCGGCGTCGATCGCCTCCAGCATCTCGAGCACTTCCTGGTTGGCGCCGCCGTGGAGCGGGCCCCACAGCGCGGAGATGCCGGCTGAGATCGAGGCGTACAGGTTGGCGTGGCTGGAGCCCGCCAGGCGGACAGTCGAGGTCGAGCAGTTCTGCTCGTGGTCGGCGTGCAGGATGAGCAGGATGCGCAGGGCATTCGCGGCGTCCGGGTCGACCCTGTACGGCTCGGCCGGGATGGCGAACATCATGCGCAGGAAGTTGCTCTCGTAGTCGAGCGAGTTGTCGGGGTATACGAACGGCTGGCCAACCGACTTCTTGTAGGCGAACGCGGCGATGGTCGGCATCTTGGCAATCAGCCGCGCGGTGCTGATGTCGACGCTCTCCGCGTCGCGCGGGTCGATCGAGCGCTGGTAGAACGTCGACAGCGCCGCCACCGCGGCGGCGAGGATGCCCATCGGATGGGCGTCCATGGGGAAGCTCTCGAAGAAGCGCTTGAACTCCTCGTGCAGCAGGGTGTGGCGCGTGACCAGCTCGGTCCAGGTGGCCAGCTGAGGCTGCGTCGGCAGATCGCCATGGACGAGCAGGTACGCCGTCTCGAGGAAGGTCGAGCTCTCGGCCAGCTGCTCGATCGGATAGCCGCGGTAGCGCAGCACGCCGGCCTCGCCGTCGAGGTAGGTGATCGCGCTGCGTGTCGCGGCAGTGCTGCCGAAGCCGTAGTCGAGGGTGATCATGCCGGCGTCGCGCAGCAGGGTCGTGACGTTGATCGCGGCGTAGCCCTCGCTGCCGCGTTCGATGGGCAGCGTGAAGGTGCGCTCACCGATGCGCAGCTCGGCGCTGGCGGGCTGGGTTTGGGAGTCGAGCCGCTCTGTGGTTGTGGGCGCGGTCATGGCTGATGCTCCAAGGTGGGGACGGCTGCCGGAAACTGACTTACCGCGCAACCTAGACCCCGTCGAGCGCTGCCGTACGTGCCATTGGTTGCCTGCTATGGGGCCAATCGGCCACGCTCGCCACGCTCGGGACAGGGCTAGACTTTCGGCCGACATCCTTCAGAGGAGCCACCTTCCCATGACTGAGACCATCGAGCGGCCGCGGCTGAAGATCACGTACGCGACGCTGCGCGCCGACAACGAGGAGCTGCACGAGCAGTTCGAGCGTGGCGCAGTGAAGGCCAAGGCCGAGCTGGGCCAGCACTACGCGAACTACGTCAACGGCGAGGCGCGCCATGGGGAGGGCGAGTTCGAGGACCGCTCGCCGATCGATGACGGGCTCGTGCTGGGCTGGTTCGCCAAGGGCACGCGCCAGGATGCCAAGGACGCGATCGCCGCGGCGCGCGCCTTCGCCCCGACGTGGGCCGCGACGCCGTGGCGCGAGCGAGTGGCGATTCTGCGCCGCGCGGCCGACCTGATCAGCGAGCGCCAGTTCGAGTACGCGGCGCTGATGGTCTACGAGGTCGGCAAGAACCGACTCGAGGCACTGGGCGACGTCGAGGAGACAGCCGACCTGATCCGCTACTACTGCGACCAGATGGAGGCCCACGAGGGCTTCGACACGCCGATGGGCAACCTGGGTGACAGCACGGTGCACACGCGCTCCGTGCTCAAGCCGCACGGCGTCTTCGCGGTGATCAGCCCGTTCAACTTCCCGATGGCCCTCTCAGGCGGCCCGTCCGGCGGTGCGCTCGTCGCCGGCAACACGGTGGTGTTCAAGCCGTCGAGCGATGCACCGCTGCTGGGCATGAAGCTCTACGAAGCCTTGCGCGACGCCGGCCTGCCCGCCGGCGCTTTCCACTACGTGGCCGGGCCGGGCGAGACCGTGGGCACCGAGCTGCAGGCGAACAGCGGCATCGACGGCATCGTCTTCACCGGCTCGTACGAGGTCGGCTTCGATTTGTACAGGCACTTCGCGAGCGACTTCCCCAAACCCGTCATCGTCGAGATGGGCGGCAAGAACCCGACCATCGTGTCGCGCAACGCGGACCTGGAGGAAGCGGCGGAGGGCGTGATGCGCGCCGCGTTCGGCTTCGGCGGCCAGAAATGCTCGGCCAACAGCCGCGTCTACGTCGAGCGGCCGGTGTACGACGAGTTCGTCCGTCTGCTGGTTGACAAGACCAGCCAGATCAAGGTCGGCGACCCCCTTTCCCGCCAGAACTGGCTGGGGCCGGTGATCAACCAGCGCGCCGTGGCCAAGTACGAGAAGGCCGTCGCGGAGGCGCGGCACGACGGCCAGATCGCGGCCGGCGGGGAGCGCCTGACCGACGCCGAGCACGAAGGCGGGTGGTACGTCGAACCCGCGATCGCGATCGGCCTGCCGGTCAACCACCGCCTCTTCAGCGACGAGCTCTTCGTGCCCTTCGTCGCCGTGGCGCCGATCGACTCGCTCGACGAGGGCCTGAAGCTCGCCAACGAGAACAACTACGGCCTTACGGCCGGGTTCTTCAGCGAGGACAAGGCGGAGATCCAGAAGTTCCTCGACACCATCCAGGCCGGCGTGGTCTACGTCAACCGGCGTGCCGGCGCGACCACCGGGGCGTGGCCGGGCATCCAACCGTTCGGCGGCTGGAAGGCGTCCGGCTCGACCGGCAAGGCCGGCGGCGGCCTGTATTACGTCCAGCAGTTCATGCGCGAGCAGTCGCAGACCGTCGTCGATTAACCGTCTGATCGGGCACGGCCCGGTCGACCGGAGGGACAACCGAAGATGGGCCAGCCGCAACGCTCAGCTCCGCTGCAGCGGAGCCGCGCCCACTACGTCCCGGCACTGGTCTTCGCTCTCTCGCTCGTGGTGGCGGCGATGGCAGGTCCGGCAGGCGCAACCACGCCAACGGAGCGATCGACGGACACGCCCGCGCAGACAGGCGTCGTGAGGCTCATGGCGGTGGGCGACGTGATGCTTGCGCAGAGCATCGGGCGGCGCATCGTCAGGCAGGGCCCGCAAGCGCCCTGGCGAAAGGTGTTGGGCTACCTCGACCAAGCCGACCTGCTGATCGCCAACCTCGAATGCCCGATCTCGAGCCGCGGTACGCGGTGGCCCAAGAAATACACCTTCCGCGCTCCGCCGGCAGCCGCCGATTCACTCGTCGCCGGCGGCATCGACATCGTCAACCTGGCCAACAACCACACCCTCGATTACGGGGTGACGGCGTTCGGCGACACGCTCGCGGCGCTCGATGCCCGTGGCATCGGTCATGTCGGCGGCGGCCAGGACGAGACCGCTGCCCACGCGCCGCTGATCGTCGAGCGCAACGGGCTGCGCTTAGGCTTCCTTGGCTATGCGCTCTACTTCGCACCCGGGACCATGCGCGAGTGGACGGCCGGCCCCGGAACGCCAGGGGTGGCAGCGGCACGGCCCGAAATCGTCAGCCGCGAGGTCGCGGCACTCAGATCGCAGGTCGACATTGTCGTGGTCACCTTTCATGGCGGCCGCACGAACAGCTCAGGGCCGGACCGCAAGGTGCGCGACTTGACGCGGGCCGCGATCGCTGCCGGGGCCACCCTGATTCTCGGCCATCACCCCCACGTCCTCCAGGGCTACAGCCGCCAAGGCAGCACTTTGGTCGCCTACAGCCTGGGCAACTTCGTCTTCGACTACTTCACCGGTCGGCAGAACGACTCGGCCATCCTGGACGTAACCATCTCGGCCAGCGGGGTAGAGTCGTTCTCGTGGATACCGATCGTCATCGAACGCGGGTTCCCGCGGCCCGCGCAGGGTGTCGAGATAGACCGCATCATGGCCCGCCTACGGCCCATCCAACCATGACTCGAAGCTAGCCAGAAGGACGCAGCAGCTTGCGCGCGCCCCGAGGCTCGCTCGCACTGGCCCTGATCGCGACGGTCGCAACCGTTGCGGCTCCGGCGCCGGCCGCCGCGGCGGACTCCACGGCATCCCCGGGCACCGTCCGGCTGATGGCGGTTGGCGACGTGATGCTGGCGGGCAGCATCGGCAGGCGAATCGTGCGCGACGGGCCGGCCGCGCCCTGGCTAGATGTCGCTGCTTACTTCGCGGCAGCCGACCTCGTTGTGGCCAACCTCGAGTGCACCATCTCCGTGCGCGGCACGCCGTGGCCGAAGCGGCACAGGTTTCGGGCACCATTGCGCGCGGCCGACTCGCTGGCAACGGCCGGGATCGACATTGTGGGCCTCGCCAATAACCACTCGCTTGACTATGGCGTCCCCGCGTTCACCGACACGCTCCAACTGCTCGACGAGCGCGGGATCGGGCACGTGGGCGGTGGTCGTGATCGGGCGAGGGCCCGCGCGCCTGTGGTCGTTGAGCGAAACGGGCTGCGCGTCGCCTTCCTGGGCTACATCCTGCCCAACTCCGGGCCAGCACCCTGGTACCCGCCCCAGTGGAACGCCACCCAATCCAGGCCAGGGCTGGCAGTCGGGACGCCCGACACGGTCGCCGCCGACGTCACGGACGTGCGAGCCTCCGTCGACGCCGTCGTCGTGCTTTTCCACGGCGGCCTGGAGCATCGGGCTGGACAGTCCGACCAGGTGCGCGAATTCACCAGCGCAGCCGTCCGCGCCGGCGCGGCACTCGTGATTGGCCACCATCCGTACGTCCTGCAGGGATATCACAGCGAGGGCAGCAGCCTGATCGCCTACAGCCTGGGCAGGTTCGTGTCCGACCGTCTACCCGGTCCGTCCCGCGATTCGGCCATCCTCGACGTGACCCTCAGCGCGGCGGGGGTGTCGTCCTTCTCCTGGATACCGATCGTCATCGAGGGAGGCTTCCCCCGACCGGCCGTGGGGGCCGAGATCGAGCGCATCATGGGGCGACTCAAGGAACTGCCGTGAGCCGGTACACTTGCCGTGTTTGATGCACAGTGCATCATTTCTATGCAATGAGCGCCCTGAGCGGGCGCCCTAGACGCCGAGGGGTGAGCACGTGACCGAGCTGGCAGAGCGTCCCGAGACTCGCACCGTGCCCGACCTGCGCACGGCCATGCCCGGGCCAAAGGCGCGCCAGCACGTGGCTTTTGACCACGAGTTCACCTCGCCCAGCCTGCCCCGCGCCTACCCGCTGGTACCGGTGCGCGGCAACGGCTCGACGATCGAGGACATCGACGGCAACCTGCTCCTCGACTTCACCGCCGGCATCGCCGTCTCGTCGACCGGCTACGGCCACCCGCGCATCACTGCCGCGATCGAGCGCCAGGCGCGCGACCTGGTCCACTTCAGCGCGTCCGACTTCTACCTGCCGGTGTACGCCGAGCTGGCCGCCAAGCTGGACGAGATCGCGCCCATCGACGGCCCGACGCGGTCATTCATCGGCAACTCGGGTGCTGAGGCGATCGAGGCGGCGCTCAAGCTCGCCCGCTTCGCCACGCGCCGCCAGTACGTCGTGAGCTTCATCGGCGGCTTCCACGGCCGCACCTACGGCGCCGTTTCGCTGACCGCCTCGAAGTCGAAGTACCACGCAGGCTTCGGGCCGATGCTGCCCGGCGTGATCCATGTGCCCTTCGGCAGTGCCGGGCTGGACGAGCTCGAGCAGCGCGTCTTCAAGCGCATCATCCCGGCCAACGAGATTGCCGCGGTCTTCGTCGAGCCGATCCAGGGCGAGGGTGGCTACGTCGTCCCCGACGACGACTTCCTGCCCCGCTTGCGGCGCATGTGCGACGAGCACGGGATGCTCCTCATCGCCGACGAGGTCCAGTCGGGTGCCGGCCGCACGGGCAAGATGTGGGCAATCGAGCATTGGGGCGTCAAGCCGGACATCCTGTGCACCGCCAAGGGCATCGCATCTGGCATGCCGATCGGAGCGATGGTTGCCCGGGCGGACCTGATGAGCTGGTCCAAGGGCCACCATGGCTCGACCTTCGGCGGCAACGCCATATCGTGTGCCGCCGCGCTGGAGACGATCGCGCTCCTCGGGGAAGGCCTGATCGACAACGCCGCCGAGCGCGGACGCCAGGCACTCGAAGGCTTGAGGCCGCTGCTCAACGAGCACGGCGGCATGGTCCGCGACGTGCGCGGCAAGGGCCTGATGATCGGCGTCGAGTTCGACTCGGGCGAGACGGCAGAGGCCGTCCAGTGGGCGTGCTTCACGCGCGGCCTGCTGGTGCTCGAGGCGGGCGAGAACGTGGTCCGCATGTCGCCGCCGCTGGTGGTCACGGCGACAGAGATGGACACCGCGACGCGCATCTTCAGCGAGGCGGTGGCGGCGGTCGCCCTCGACCCGACGCGGGCGTACCACGACGCACGCAAGTGGGGCGCGCTCGACGGCGACAACGCCGGGGGCTGACATTGACGGTCTGACCCGCTGGGGCCAGATCCCTCTCGGCCCCACGTACCGACGCGGCTGCGTGAAGCCGGTGAAAAGGGCCACGTGGCACTTCGCACCATGCCGCTTGGCCCGACTTCCCGCTGAGCTTCGGTCCCTATCGTCGACTGTACGCCGCCGACGTAGTGGCCCACCGCGCCGGTCGTCTTCTGGAGGGTAACCGCAATGCGTCGCCTCACCGTACTCGTTTCGTTCATGCTCGCCATCTCTGGCGCCATCACGATTCTCACTCCGGTCGCCGCAGTGAGTGCCACTTACGTTGTCGACGATGACGGCACTGCCAGCGCTGCGGACTGCAACGCCGCCGACGTCGCCTACACATTGATCCAGGACGCTATCGACGTTTCGACATCCGGTGACGCGGTCCAGGTTTGCCCTGGAGCGTACGTAGAGGCCATCAATATCGACACGCCGCTCACACTCACTGGCATGCCTGGCGCCGTCATCAAGCCCGATAACAGCACGCCACTTCTTGACGGGGGCCTTCGGCGCGCCGCGGTGTACGTCGACACAACGGACAACGTCACAATCCAAGGCTTCGAGGTCGACGGCACCGGCGGCACCGTCAACATTGGGATCTACGGGTTCAACTCAGACAACACGGCCGTGAAGAACAACTTCGTCCACGGCATGGTGGATGACGCCGCCCAGGTTTCTGGCCTCGGCATCATCTTCTATGGATGGGGACAGGCTGTCGACAACAACCTGGTCAGGAACAACACGGTGTCCCACACCGACCACCATGGAATATGGATGGGCGCGGTCGACACCGACGGCGTGACACCGATAGATTCCGAAAACAACGTTGTCGAAAACAACACTGTGCACCACACGTGGCAGAACTCGGACGCGTTGCCGCCCTCGGCACTTTGGGGTGGAGCGATCGGGATGGACGCGGCCAATGGCGGGACCATCCGTGGGAACTACGTCCATTCCACGGGCTCCAACCAGCGTGAGATCATGTTGGTAAATGGCGCGTACGACGTGTCACTTACCAACAACACCCTGCTCCATTCGGGCGTTGCCGATTGGACCCAACCAGCCATCGAGCTGGCCGCATACCCCGGATCAAACGGCCTGACCATCACGGGCAACACCATCACGGCCACGCCGAACTCCGCGGACGGGGGCAGCCTGGTCGTGTACTTGCCCGATGTTGCCGGGGCAAATAGCTTCAGCAACAACACCCTCGAACTGATGACGACCCTTCCACCCAGCTTCTATAATGGGCTCGCGCTTGACGGGAGCCTGACTGGCAACTGGACGATCTCTGGCAACGAATTCACCGGCAGCGACCTTTCTGCCGGCGGCGCTGCCATCCGCCTCTACGATGGTCTTCCGTCCACCTCCGCAATCACCATCTCCGGGAACGACGTCACCGGTTGGGCGAATGGCATCAGGACCAGTGACCTCGCCGATGCCGAACTGCTGAGCGTGCACGGCAACAGGTTCAGCGGCAACTCCTCGTACGGAGTCCTGAATGGCGGGTCCGATCAAATCGACGCCACTCGCAACTGGTGGGGCGATATCTCGGGGCCGTCGGGCGAGGGCTTCGGCGACGGCGATGCGGTATCGGTTAACGTCACCTATGAACCGTGGTGCTTCAACATCGCCTGCACACTCTTCGCAACAGGTGGTACTGACGGCGCCGACACCCTTGTTGGCACGTCGGCTGCCAACATCATCTTTGGCTTCGACGGCGCTGACGTCATCAAGGGCCTGGCCGGTGCCGACAGGCTGTACGGCGGCCTTGGCGACGACGTGCTGAAGGGCGCCAAGGGGGCCGACTTCCTGTCCGGCGGCGAGGGCGACGACGTCCTCAAGGGCGGCAAGGGCGCCGACAGTCTCTTTGGCGACGAAGATGACGACTACCTGAACGGCGGGGCTGGCCCCGACAGTTGTACAGGTGGGCCCGGCAGCGACACAGTCACGAACTGCTAACTGTCTCGGACGTCCTTCCGAAGGTCCACGGCTGAGGTGGCCGCGGGCCAGCCAGCCAACAACGAGGCCTCGGCACCTAAGGGTGCCGAGGCCTCGATCTAGAATTCGCCGGCCCGCGGCGCCGTCCCGTGCGCGATCATCTGCAGGTGAGCGCGACAGGCAAGTTAACGACGATGCGCGACGCGATCGCCGAGCTGGTGCGCGACGGTGACAGCGTCGCCATCGAGGGCTTCACCCATCTCATCGGCTTCGCCGCCGGCCACGAGATCATCCGCCAGCGCCGGCGCGAGCTGACGCTGTGCCGGCTCACGCCCGATCTCGTCTATGACCAGATGATCGCCGCCGGCGTGGCGCGCAAGCTCGTCTTCAGCTGGCTGGGCAACCCGGGCGTGGGCAGCCTGCACGCTGTTCGTCGCTGGACGGAGGGGCCTAGTCCGCGGCTCCAGATCGAGGAGTACAGCCACTTCGGCATGGTCTGCCGCTACACCGCCGGCGCGATGGACCTGCCCTTCTTCCCGCTGCGCTCGTACGCCGAGACAGACCTGCCGCGGGCCAACCCGCTCATCCGGTCGATCGCCTCGCCCTATTCGCACGAGGTGCTGTACACCGTTCCGCCGCTCAAGCCCGACGTCACCATCGTCCACGCGCAGCGCGCTGACGCTGCCGGTGACACCCAGGTGTGGGGCTTGCTGGGCTGCCAGAAGGAGGCTGCTTTCGCCGCGAGTCGGGTGATCGTGGTGTGCGAGGAGCTGGTCGACGAATCGGTCATCCGGGCGGACCCGAACCGGACCATCCTGCCTGGCCTCGTGGTCGATGCCGTCGTGGTCGAGCCCTTCGGCGCCCATCCCTCTTACGCCCAGGGCTATTACGACCGGGACAACGCCTTCTACATCGAGTGGGACAAGATCTCGCGCGACGAGGAGTCGCTCCAGCGTTGGCTGGACGAGTGGGTCTATGGCCTGGGCGGGCGGCACGAGTACGTCGAGAAGATGGGCGAGGAGCGCTTGCTCAAGCTGCGCCCCACACCTGCGCCGAGCGGCTCCGTCGACTACGGCGAGTACCGCTAAAGGTCGGCGGTTCAAACGGCCCGCCATTAGGGGCCGAACGCCGGTGATCGCGGCACGGGCAGCGGCGAACAATGGCCTGCGATCGCGTGTGTGAGTCCGCCATTCCAGCGGAGCGCGCGGATCCGGGCCACACAAGGAGCCGGCGATGTCCAAGCCTTCCTCAATGGGTCGGGCGCGCGCTCGAAACTGGGTGCGCCGCCTGACGGCGGGCGCCGTCGCCAGCGGTCTGCTGCTCACCGTCTGGGCACCTGGCGCGGCCGCCGCTCCGCGACCCCTGTCGGTCGACGTGAACATCGGCGACAGCTGCGTCTCCGGTGAGGCCAAGAAGAACGCCTTTGTCAAGGTCGTCGTGCGCGACGCGGCGGGCAATATCAAGCTGCGCGAAGTGGCTGACACCGGGCCGTACGGTGAATGGGGAGTGTGCGGCTACGCCGACACCATCCGGACCGGCGACAAGGTCAAGGTGGTCGTCTTCGAAACCGGCCAGTCGCGCAAGTTCACCGTGCCCAAACTGACGATCGACGCGAACAGGGTCAGCGAGATCGTCTCAGGCAAGGCGCCCGCGGGTAGCGTGATCATGGTCGCGGTGTCGAGCGTGGGTGCTTCCTACGTTGGCCTGCCCGAATACGACGTTACGGAGAGCGTCGTCGCCGGCGCAGGTGGGACCTATTCGTACGACTTCTCGGCCGACGGGATCGACTTGATTGGTGGGGCGACAGCCGCGGCGACGTGGAAGTCAGCCGGCGGCGCCGTACAGGTTCATCGCCTGACAAGCGTGCCCGGCTTGATGGTGACCATCGGCCAGGCCCAGTTCAGCGGCAGCTTCAAGCCCAACGCACACCTCGGCATCACTGTCACCCACGGCGCCAGCCAGGTGGCCACCGGCGATGCGATCGGAGATTCGTATTACGGCGGTCAGGTCTACGGCCAGTTCGTCGATGCAGACGCCGAGCCTTATGCCATCGCTACAGGCGACTGGATCAACGCACCGGCGCTGGGCTCGGACGGCACGTTCCAGGTGCCACAGATCGACGGGTCGGCCAACCTGTCCACTGAACGCGTTTCTGGCACGTGCTTTGCCAGCGGCCTGTATGTCGTCGCCGTTGCCGGTCCGGACTACTACGAATTCGGTCTCACCTTCGGTACGGCTGCCGCCAACGGCACGTTCACGGCCGACCTGTCCGACCAGCTGAACATCCGGAAGAACTTCACTGTTCAGATAGGCTGTTACACAGCCAACGCTGATCTGGTCTTGGAGAGCTTCGTCACGCACTGAGGTCTGCCAGCCGGTGGTGAGCCAGGCCGTACCGGCCTTCTCCGCTTCGGAGATGATGATCGTCGCCGCCGCGCGCGAGCTGGCCGGCCAGCGCGTGTGCTTCGTCGGTGTCGGCCTGCCCAACATCGCGGTCAACCTGGCCAAGCGCACGGTCGCGCCGGACCTCGAGCTGGTCTACGAGGCGGGCGTGTTCGGTGCCCGTCCGGCGCGGCTGCCACTGTCGATCGGTGACCCGACCATCGTCACCCACGCCACCGCGGTGACGAGCATGTTCGAGCTGTTCGGCTACTACCTCCAGGGTGGGCTGATCGACGTCGGCTTCCTGGGCGCGGCACAGATCGACCGCTGGGGCAACCTCAACAGCACCGTCATCGGCGAATACGCCGCGCCCACGACGCGTCTCCCCGGCTCTGGCGGCGCGTGCGAGATCGCCCAGAACGCGAAGGCGATCTTCGTGATCATGCGCCAGGGCCGGCGCTCGTTCGTGGAGCGGCTCGATTTCAGGACGTCGGTCGGCTCGCGCGTTCGGGTCGTGGTGACAGACCTGGGCGTGTATCACCTTGTCGACGGCGAGCTGCAGCTCGACGCGCTCCACGAAGGGGTGACGCTCGACCAAGTGCGCGAAGCGATGGGCTGGTCGCCGCGCGTCTCACCCGATCTGGGCCGGACCGCGCCGCCCAGCGTGGACGAGCTGCACCTGATCCGCGAGGAGCTCGACCCGGGCGGC
>Ga0214473_10009580_pt1 | contig 11439 bp, 7 predicted proteins | sample RVTome_7_FD_203509 | JGI IMG/M metagenome (GOLD analysis project Ga0214473, IMG submission 203509) | Soil microbial communities from uranium-contaminated site in the Upper Colorado River Basin, Wyoming, United States - RVT98D197 | ecosystem: Environmental > Terrestrial > Soil > Contaminated >...
GGTCACCGGTGATCAGATCCCACGTGCGATCGCCGTTGATGCGGACGAGCTCGGCGGCGGCGCGCCCCACCTCGTGCACGCGGTCATAGCCGAAGCCGGGAACGCCGCTGCCGGCGTACAGGGATCCCCGGAACGCGTACATCGACGCTACCGTCTCGTTGCGCGCGCCGCGCCCGGCGCCGTTGCGCAAGACAGAGCGCCACCGGTAGGGCGGCTCCCCCGCGGCGTCCGTCTTCCAGATCTGGTACCCGCTCACCGGGTTGAAGGTGCCGGCGTACAGCTCGTCCTCGAAGGCCGCCATGTCGAAGACGAAGAGGTTGCCGCCGTTGCCGAAGCCCGGCGCGGAGACCGGCCGCCACCGGCCGCCGGCCGGATCCTCGCTCTCGTAGACGAGGGCGTCGATGTCCAGGTCTCGCTCGACGGACTCTGTGAGCACTCCCGAGCGGCCCGCCGGCCAGACGTAGAGCCGGCCCCGGAACGGCACGAGCATCCGGTACGCGACATTGCCCGGCCTCCCCATGCCCGCCGGCGACACCGCCGCGAACGCCTGCCCGTCCTCGGACCGGAGCACCAGCGCCCCGAGCCTGGAGATCGTCGTCACGTAGAGGGCCGGCCGCTCGTCGCTCGGCCCCTGGAAGACGATCATCCCGCGATACCCGAGATCGCGGGGCGTCTCGCTGCCGTCGCCGGCGCGGACGAGGGGCGACTGGAATGCGAGCTCCCAGCGCTCCGCCCCGGGGCTGTAGCGCCAGATCTGGGCTCCGCTCGGCCGGCCCGCGGCGCGCTCGCTCTCGATGTGATTGCGCGTGGTGCCGACGTAGAGGTGGTCGTCGAACCATGCCATCGAGTGCGCGAGCCGGTTGTGCGGGTCGCCGAACCCGCCGACGGAGATCCGCGTGAAGTCCCGGGCCACGAGGCCGCCGGGCGCGGCGGTGGAGACGGGCCCCGCCGGCGCGCTCACCGGCACCTCACCAGACGGCGGGACGAGTCGCGCCGGCTCACGCGCGCCCCCACCACACGTCGAGCCCGCCGGCGTCACGCGCGCTCGCCGCGCCGTTGGCGGCGGTGCGGGCGGCGCTCAGGCTGTGTGTGCCGATGAACACGCCGACGGGCGTCGAGACGATGGTGCGCAGCCCGTAGCTCGAGGGCGCCCCGAACCCATCACCGGTCACCCTGGTCCACCGCGCCCCATCGCGCGTCCGCCATAGGTCGAAGCCCGCCTGGCTCTGGGCGATCCGCTGCAGGAACCGGCCGAAGGCGGGCCGCGCGCGCCGGGCGAAAAAGGTCAGGAACACGCTCCAGTCGTGCGTCCCTGCGTAGAGCCAGCCGTCGTGGACGGCCATCCTCCAGATCACGCTGTTGAACTCGTTCCCGAAGCCCGGGCCGAGGCCGCTCAGCGGCCGCTTCCTCCCGGCGACCGTCTGGCGCGGCTCGCCCACGACGAGATCCCAGGTATCGTCGGCGTTAACGCGCAGGAGCTCACCCGCGGAAGGCCCTACCCCATGGGCGCGGTCGTAGCCAAGCCCGGGAATGCCCGTCCCCACGAAGAGCGCCCCCGCGAACGGCACCATGGTGACGGCGACCTCGTTCAGGTTGCCCCGATCCGCCCCTGCCGAGACGACGCGGACCCAGCGGTAGGGCGCCTCCCCCCGCGCGTCAGTCTTCCAGACCTGGCAGCCGCTCCGGGCGTTGAAGGTGCCGCCGTAGACGAAGCCGTTGAACTGGGCGAGCTCGAACACGCCGATATTACCGGGGTCGCCGAACCCGTGCTCGCTCACGACACGCCACCGTCCCGCCGCGGGGTCGTCCGACTCGTAGACGACGGCGGCGTCGGCGAAGTTCCGCTCCACGCCGTCCTCGCCGGAGCGGCCTGACGGAGAGGCGTAGAGACGGCCGTGGAGCGCGGCGAGCGAACGGAAGGACCGATTCACCGAGTTCCCGAGGCCGGGGGTCGAGACGACGTCGAAGCTGACGCCGTCGGAGGAGCGCAGGAACAGCGACCCGTGGTCGGAGATCGTGGTGACGTAGAGCGCGGGCGCTTCGTCGGAGGCGCCCTGGAAGACGATCATGCCGCGGTAGCCGACGTCGCGCGGCACCTCGCGGCCGCGCACGGAGACGAGCGGCGACACGTAGATCTGCTCCCAGGCGGCGGCGGCCGGGTCGAAGCGCCAGATCTGGGCGCGGACCCCGGGATCGGCGGCGGCACGGCTCGTGTACGGGTCGTCCTCGCTGCGCCGGGTCGTCCCGACGTACAGGCGGTCCTTGAACCACGCCATGGAATGCGCGGTCCGGTTGTTCCGATCGCCGAGGCCTTCCTGAGCGATGCGCCGAAAGTGCCGGGCGAGCAGGCCGGGCCGGCCGGCCGTCTCGACCACCGCGGGGGGGACCACCGCCGTCATGTCACTTGTAGCCGAACTGGCGGGCAAGCTCCTTCACCTCCGCCGAGAGCTCGCCCCCGTCGGGGCGCCAGGGGAGCGGCCCGTCGAGCTCCGGCCGCTTGCCCTTCGACCGCTTCAGCGCCGGGCTGCCCAGGAAGTTGGGATCGCCTCCGAAGCGCGCGTTCGGCGGCCCGAAGCACGCGAAGGGCGACCGCTCGGGATGCAACATCTGCTCGATGGCCGCCTCGTCCGTCCGCAGCCCCATCCAGCCTGCGATCTCCCGCAGGTGAGTGTCGGGGTCGCTCAGCAGGTCCTCGCCGAGGACGCGCATCTGCTGCTCGCGCGGGACCGTCTCGAGGAACATGAGCGTGTTGACGTGCATGGTGTACCAGGTCTTTTGCGGATCGATCGTCGGCGGCTCCGTGCTGTAATCGAACGAGCCGAGCTTGATCAGCATCGTGTTGCCGAAGATCTTCAGGATGGACTCGCCCATCGCGCGCGGGTGACGGATGAGGTGAATGAACCTCGCCCGGGGGAACGCCTTCCGCAGCCGGTACAGGTACTCGACGCGCAGCACGTTGATCGGGCTCTTGTCGACGAGCACCGCCCCGTTGGCCTTCTCGGCGAGCTCCCTGAACACGGTGCCGGTGTCCACCCGCAGTCGGATCTGCACCCAGCGCTGCGCCAGCATGATCGTCTGCACCGTCTGATGCCCCGAGTAGAGCTGGGCGACGGCGCGCAGGAGCCCGTCCCGCCCGAAGCGGCGCCGGGAATAGAAGCCCCACATCTCCCCGAGGGTCTCGGCCGCGGACAGGTTGACCTCGGGGAGCCCGTACATCTGCGGATGCTGCCCCAGCATCCCGCAGACGACGGACGTGAAGGAGCGCGGGGGCGCGAGTACAAAGAGTGGATCTGGCAGCATCGCTTGGCCCTTCCCTGTGCCTGTCACGGTTGTGGTGGGCAAATCACGAGCTCGTTCACAGGCGCGTCGTCGCTCCATTTCCCCATGAACCGCTGTTGTGGCGTGTTCCCGAGCGCGTACTCCCGGTTGGCCCCGTAGAACGCCGCGTCGCAGAGAGCGTCGAGCAGCTTCCAGTAGCCGTAGTAGTTGAGGGCGTCCACCCGGCTGCCCTTGAGCCGCGCGAAGTCGATCATGGAGCGCGTCGAGATCTCTGACGACCGCATCGCGTAGGCGACGCGCGGGGCCAGGGGCGCGACGTGATTGGCCACCAGAGGCTGCGTTCCGTGGAAGTCGGACACGACGGCGACGAAGTCCTTGTTCGCCCGCGGGATCTGCGGCGTCTGACCGAACATCGCCCGCGCGTCGGCGTCTCCCGCCGCCTCGTCGTCCTTGCCGATGACGATCAGCGCCAGCGTCTCCGGCGCGATCGTGAGCAGGTTCGCCCGCGGGAGCGGGCGCGTCACGCCGTGGCCGCGGCTCGGATGCACCGCCATGACCGCCTTCGGCCGGGGCAGCCGCTCCCGCCCGCTCGCCGCCGCGATCTGCGCGGCGAGCACGCCGCCGGCCGAATGCCCGCTGATCGCATACCGCTCCCAGTCGCGCCGCGTCGGCCCCGCCGAGCCCGACGCGGCCATGGCATCGCGGATGGCGCCGAGGCAATTGCCGAGCACCGTGTCGCGTCCGGCCTTGATCGATTCCTGGTACACGGGGAACAACACCACGTTGCCGCGCATGACGAGGTGGTCGATCCACATGCCGTAGAGCATGGGCTCGGTCCCACCCCACCCGTGCAGGAGCACGATCACGGGAGCGCTCGCCGGGGAAGGCGCCGCCGGCTCGAACGCCCAGTATGCGGTGGGCCCGGAGCCGCAGAGCGTGCTCGTCACGCGCGCGTGGAGATAGCGCTTGCCGCCCGGTCCTGCGGGAGGCTGGGGCGGCGGCGTGGCCGCCGTCTCCCCTTTCTTGTCCATGTCGGTCCGAGCCCGACGGAAGCGGTCCATCCAGAACTGCTTCCGCTGCTCGTCGCTGACGGGCCGGCGATCGCCCCCCTCGCGGGGCGCGCCCGTGACGGACTTGGCCGCGTCACTCACGCGCCCCTCCCCAGCCACACCTCGGCGCCGCCCTCCGGATTCGGCGCATAGCGCCAGCCCGCCGGGGTGCGGACCGCGACCTCGGGGCCGAACGGGTTCGCCGTTCCGATGAAGAAGCCATAGGGCGTCGAGACCATCGTGCGCACCCCGAGATTGTAGGGATTGCCGAAGCCGGTGGTCGTCACCGGTGTCCAGCGCGCGCCGTCTCCGGTGCTCCAGAGGTCGAACCCGCCCTCGAACCTGACGAGGTCGTCCGCCCCGACCGACTGCACCATCCGATCGAACGCCGCGCCCAACTCCGACATGTCGCCGGGCGTCTGGCCGCCAGCCCGGCTCGTGGCGCCCATGACGAAGGGCAGCAGCGAGCTCCAGTCGAAGGTCCCGGCGTACAGACGCCCGGCATGCTCCCCCATCCGCCAGATGTAGCCGTTGAAGAAGTTGCCGAACCCCGCGTCCAGCCCGCTCAGGGGAAGCTTGCGCCCATTCGGCGAGGGACGCTGCATCCCGACGATCAGGTCCCACGAATCATCCGGGTGCACCCGGATGATCTCGGCGGCGGCGGGGCCGACCTTGTAGGTCCGATCGTGCCCGCCGTTCTGGATCCCGGTGCCCACGTACAGCGCGTCACCGAACACGAACATCGACACCGCGCACTCGTTGAGGTTGCCCCGGTGCGCCCCGTCCACGATCACGCGCGTCCAGCGGTAGGGAGGCGGACCGTCGGCGTCGGTCTTCCAGAGCTGGAAGCCCCTGATGGGATTCAGCGTTCCCGCGTAGAGCCGGTCGTTGAACACCGCCATCTCGAAGATGGTCTTGTTGGCGTCGTCGCCGAGGCCGGGGAGCGAGGCTGGCCGCCAGTCGCCCGTGACGGGATCGCTGGTCACGAAGATGACCGCCGACGAGGGCTGGTTCGGGGCGACGCCCGCCCGCGCCACCGGCGAGGTGAACAGCCGGCCGCGAAACGGCACGAGTGAGCGGAACGTCGACACGGTCGGATCCCCGAGGCCGGGCTCCGAGACCGGGAGGAACTCGAGCCCATCAGTCGAGCGCAAGATGCGCGCGGCCTGCCCACCCGTCTTGGCCGACGCCCAGGTCGCCACATAGAGACAGGGCGCGGGATCGCTGGGCCCCTGGTAGACGCTCATGCCCCGATAGCCGATCTCGCGCGGAACGCGCTGCCCGTCGGGCGCGGTGATCCAGGGCGAGACGTGCACGTTCTCCCAGCTGCCGGTCACCGGGCTGTAGCGCCAGATATGGGCCCGGAGGTCGAGGTCGAACACCTTGTCCGGGCAATTCACTGGCCAGAACGTCATCGGCACCGGGACCCGGGCCTTGATGAGGCAGAGATTGCAGCGGGTCGTCCCGACGTACAGATGGTCCCGGAACGAGGCCATCGTGTGGGCGTAGGCATTGGCGGGGTCGCCGAAGCCGGCGACCGCGACGCGCGTGAAGCTGGTCGAGCGCAGGGCTGTCCCCGGCGAGGGCGCCTCGGCGATGGACGGCACGGCAACTCTCACACAGGCCGTCCGGCGTCTGCACCACCTACCTCGATCGTCTTCTCAGCCTCATACTCATCGGAGCGTAACACAAAGGCGCGAAAGGACGCGGCAAAGGCCCGCGGACGCGTTACCGGAAAGAAGTGGCCGGCGCGGGGGATGATCACCGCGCGACAGCCCACTGCCCCCTGCAGTCCCCGGCAGCTCGGCAGGCAGTGCGACATCTCTCCGAACATCGCCAGCGTCGGCGGCCGGAGCTGCCGGACCAGCCCGAGCGGAGGCCCGGGATCGCGGAAGTCCTCCTTGGCTGTCGTCGACTCGAGCAGGCGAAGCCACCGCTTGCCGACCCGGCGCTCGCCGCCGAGGAATGGCACGAAGGCGGGGCTGGCCGCCTCGTCCGGGCGCCCGGAGCGCTCCTCGGCGAGCCTCTCCCGGGCCAGGATGTGGTAGTCGGCGACGTCGTCGGCGTCGGGCACGGGCAAGCCCGACCGCTCGAGCTGCCGCTTCCACGCCTCGAAGTGAGGCCAGTCCCTGAGCCGCTGCGGCGGCTGAAACGCCTGGATGCGGCTGTCCGCGATCGTGAGGCTCCGCACGCGCTCGGGCGCGCGCAGTGCGTACTCGAGCGCCACGACACCGCCGAAGCTGTGGCCGACGAGGTGGACCTGGTCGATCCCGAGCTGGTCCAGGAGAGCGTGGAGGTCGTCGGCCATCGCCGCCGGCGTGTATCCGCTGGCGGCGGTCTCGCTGCGGCCGTGGCCGCGCAGATCGTATGCGGTGACGCGGAACTCCTTGCGCAGGAACGGCACGCTCCTGAGATACCAGAAGGCCAGGTTGGCGGCGAGCCCGTGGACGAGCACGACGTCCGGCCCATCGCCGGTGCGCTCGTAGTTCAGACGGATCCCGTTCGCGATCACCGTCGCCACGCCGGATCCCCCCCTACTCCACGTACCCGAGGTCCCTCAGGCGGGACAGGATCGCCGCCTCGCCCTCCTCGGAGAAGCCGCTCTCATTGGCGTCGGCGGGATAGGCCGACACGGCGAGCGTCGGCTCGCCGACGCGCACCGGGCGCGCGCGCAGGAAGTGCGGCTCGAAGATCTCCTCGGGCACCCGACCCTCGAAGTTCGCCGGCACCGGCAGCCCCACGCTGTGGACGAGGAGCGAGGCGACGTCGACGATCGACAGCGTCGGCGTCGCGAGCCCGCCGCGTATGCCGGGACCTCCGGCGACGAAGATGCCGTCGGGACGATGAGCGCCTACGGGCTGCTCGCGCGGCGAGAGCGTGCTGGGCGCGTTGAGCGCGGAGACGAACCCGTGGTCGCGCAGCACGAGCGTCAGATCGGGCGCCCGGGCCGTCTCGGTCCCGGGAAACGCCTCCTCCCGCGTCATGACACGGGTCACGACCCGGCCGCCGTCCGGCGCCCGGAAGGCGAGGAGGTCGTCGATGAGCCGCCGGCGAAAGCCCGCGTACTCCGCGGGCGCGACGCCGGGCTGACCGGGCTCCGCCGCCACCCGGATATAGATACCGTTGCTGCTCGGCGCGAGGCAGTAGGCCGCCGTCTTCTTCCAATCGATCAGCCCGTACTGCACACTCATCCGCTGGGGCAGATGCCGCCCCGTCCCGTCCGCGAGCTGAGCGGCGGGCCCCCAGTGCAGGTGGCCGAGGCCCGCCAGGAACACGTTGACGTAGAAGATCTCGTCGGACGGGCCGAAGCCGTGATCCGACACCATGAACACCTGCGCGGCCGGGCCCGCGAGCTCGACGAGGGCGGCCAGGTAGCCGTCAAGGTTCCGGAAGTACTCGAGGCACAGCCCGCGGACAGTGCGTTGCCACGCGGTGGGCGCGGTGGGCACGAGCGCGGGATCCAGCAGCGGCCATGCGACGTGCTGAAGCTTGTCGGTGCCGTCGAACAGGACTGCCGTCAAGTCGCACGGATCACTCGTCATCAGGTGGCGCGTGATCTCGAACCACTGCCGCTCCCGGGTGATATGAAGCCGGAGCCATCCCTCGTACTCGTCGGGTTGGAGGCCCTGGATCGACTTCTTCTCCTGGTCCAGGTCCATCGACAGCTCCCGCGGGTTCACACCGGGCATCTTCTTCAGGGCGTCGAAGAGCGACGGCGGATAGCACGCGCGACGCAGATGGCGCCAGGAGACGAAGCCAGAGATCAGGTAGCCGGCGACCGGTCGCGGCGGGAACATCACCGGGAAGTTCAGCGACACCACGCGCCGGCCCTGGCGGGAGAGCAGCGACCAGATCGTCTCGCTCTTGATGTCGCGCGAATCCATCAGCTTGATCGACATCGTGTCGCCCTGGTACACGGGCCACATGAAGTCGAACACCCCGTGATTCCCGGGGTTGCGGCCCGTCATGAGCGAGGTCCAGGCCGGCGGCGTGAGCGGGTGCGGCGTCGACAGCAGGGGCGCAGAGGTCCCGGCCAGGCGGAACCGCCGCAGGAACGGCATCGTGCCATCCTCGATGAGGGCGTCGAGGACGGTGAACGTCGCGCCGTCGAGGCCGATGAGGAGCGTGCGTTGCATGAGCCCCTACCGGTCCAGGTGCAGGCTGAGGAAGTCGCGCAGCTCGCGCAGCGATAGATCCTCGACGTACTGGCCGTCGACCATGATGAGCTGGATGAAGGGGATGTCCTGGCGCTGGTAGTGCTCCTCGATGGCGATGACGAGCCCGACCACGTCGATCGATTCCATGCCGAGGTCCGACACCAGGAGCGTCTCCGGCCCGATGCTGCCGGAGAAGTCGGTCTCCCAGTCCCCGATCATGCCTTCGATGATCCGCACCAAATCCTGGAGGATCGCGTCCTTGTCGTAACGGCCGGCGGCGGCGCTCACGCGGATAGCCCCCTGGTGATGCGCGCGCACGCGGCGATCGCGTCGCCCTCGCGCGTCGTCAGCGCGGTGAAGACCCGCCCGGCCGCGGCACCCAGCGACCGCGCGAGCTCACCCGCGGCGGTGAGCTGGACGGCCCCCGTCGCGGGATCGAGCGCGCGCACGAGCGCGTCGCCTGGGCCGCCGGGAAGGCCGCGGCCCGCTGCCTTGCCCAGCGCCTCCTTCGCGCACCACAGCCGGACCGCCCACTCCCGGGCGGCCGCCGCGCCCAGGCCCGAGAGAAGCGCCCGCTCCCCGGTGGTGAAGGACACCGCCATCAGATCTTCCGACAAGTCCCGCAACACCTCCACGTCCAGCCCCAGACCTTCCCCGGGCGCGCAGTCGCCGGCGACCGCGGCCACCACGCCCGCGGAGTGGGTCAGCGAGATCGCGGGCACCCGCGGCACCCGCGCCGCCCAGGCGCCGCGCACCACGGGCTGTCCGTGCTCGCCGGTGGCGATCTCGATATCGGCGGGGCTGAGGCGGACGCCGTGGCGCGCCTCGATGAGCCGGCGCACCGCGTCCTTGGCGGTCAGCCGGCCGAGCAGCCATTCCGTCCGGCGTCTGTCCGACGCGAGCCCGCGCCACGCGGCGTGCTCGGACCGGCTCAGGATCAGCCGCGCCCACACCTCCGGCCAGATGGCGTTCCCCGACTCGTAGAGCTCCTTGGGGAGGCGGTCGAGCGGGAGCCGGCAGCACGCGAAGCGATCTGCGGCCCCGAGCCCATCGACCACCGCCGGCCATGCCTCGCTCAGGACGTGCTCTCCCGGCGACAGCACGAAGCGCACGACCTCGCGGGGGAAGTCGAACCGGAGGTCCTCCCACCCGGTCAACCTGATGATCACGCGGCCGCGGGCATCGACGAAGTCGATGTCCGAACGGACGCGACCGTCGGCGGAGAGCCGGCTCTTCGCGCGGCAGCGCACCGCCGCGGCCTCGCGCATCGGCGCGTAGAGGTGTGCGGATTCGAAGCCGATCGGGAACACCACGAAGCCCGTGTCGAGCCGATCGGCCGCCCAGAAGCCGACGACCTGGCCAGCGGCGTCGAGGAGCACAGGATCGATGAGGAGATCGCGGCCGGGCAGCGCAGCCATGAACCCGGTGGCCGTCCCGCCCCTGACGCTCGCCTCCGCGCCATCGTCCCCGCAGCGATCCATGGAGACGACGCTCTGGAAGGACGGGCCGTGGAACATGACCGTTCGGTAGAAGTCCTGGGGCGCGAAGCGATATGGGTGCTCGTCGCGCAGCGCGAGGTCGATCGGGGCTGGCGGCGACCCGTACTCGCCGGCGAACATCATGGTGCCCTCGATGATCGGGCGCCCGACCTCGGGGGCACCCGCGTCCCCCTCGAGGATCTGGACCTCGATGGCGTCTCCGCCGTCGGAGCGCCGCCGCTTCGCGGAGACGACCACGCTGCGCTGGTCGCCATCGAGGTTGAACCATCGGGACGCGCGAACGTCGCGTATCTCCGAGAGATGGCGGCCCGGGGTCAAGATCGAGGCCACCTCGGCCATGATCTCGAGGCTGACCGTCAGGGGCACGACCGGCATCGCGCCGAGGCTCTCGTCGAGGGCCGAGGGGCGCCCACCGATGGTGTGATGGCGAAGGAACTCGTGCACCCGGATGTCGAGGGTGCAAGCGACCGTCACTTCCTCCTCGGCGGTCAGGGACAGGACCCTGCCGACGAACACGCCGGGCGCGGGCGCCATCCCGCCTGCCGCAGTGGCATCGGCGCCGGATCCCCTTGCCGCGGGAAGAGCGGCGCCGTCGGCCGGGGCCCGCGATTCCCGGACGCGGCCGGTGGCATGATCGATCACCTGCTGGAGCGTCTTGAGCCCGACCACCCGGTCCATCTCCTCGGGCCGGATCAGGCTGGTCGCCCGCTGGAACGCCCCGAGGATCTCGATGCGCTTGATGGAATCGATGCCGAGATCGGCCTCCATGTGGAGCGAAGGGTCGAGCATGTCGACCGGATACCCCGTCTTCTCGGCGACGATGGCGAGGAGCCGCGCGGAGACGGAGTCGTCTCGCCCGTGGCCGTCGAGGTCGGCGGGCGCGCCGGCGCCGGTCGTTGGGAGCGGCGCGGGCCCCGCCGCGGTCACCGGCACGCTGGGCGTTTGCAGGGACGGCGTCGCGACCTCCGCCGCCGGCCGCATCACCTCCTGGCCGGCGCGCGCCATCGCATCGAGACCCGCGGCGCCTGCGCCCAGGAATGCCTCCATGACCTGCTGCTGGACCTCCAAGAAGATCTCCATCGTCCGGAGATACTCCGGCATGACGGTCGAGCCGGCGGCCGCGCCGATGACGGCCGGGGGGACCGCGGCAGGAACTCGGCGAGCCTCGGCAACATGTTCGGCGACCACATGGGGCGCGGGCACCGGGCTCTGCACCGCCGACACGGGCCCGGCCACCGAGGCCACGGGCAGCTCGACGGCCACGCGCATGCGCGCCGGCTTGGAAACCTCCTCGCGCCCGGGATGGTCGAGGTCGAGTCCGCGCACCACTCGCCGGGCGTAGAGGGTCTCGAGCTGCATCGGCACGCCGTGCGCGGACAGGAGCCCGATCGCATGGCTGAGCTGGGTGAGGCCGGACCGGTGGGCGACATTCATCGGCACCGACACGTGCGGCTT
>Ga0214473_10009581_pt1 | contig 11439 bp, 10 predicted proteins | sample RVTome_7_FD_203509 | JGI IMG/M metagenome (GOLD analysis project Ga0214473, IMG submission 203509) | Soil microbial communities from uranium-contaminated site in the Upper Colorado River Basin, Wyoming, United States - RVT98D197 | ecosystem: Environmental > Terrestrial > Soil > Contaminated >...
AGGGTCGTCAGCTCGCGCACGCGGCGTTCCAGTTGGCGGTTACTCTCGGCCAATTCGTCGGCGAGCTGCGAGCGCTCGTGCCGCCCGCGGACGTCATTGAGGGCGCGCTCGATGGCGGCGACGACCTCCGCCTCGCGCAGCGGCTTAACGAGGTAGTCGCGCGCTCCGAGGCGGAAAGCCTGAACGGCGTCGCTCTCCATCCCTTCGGAGGCCGTGACGAGCATCGGCACGTCCATGCCCTGCGAGCGCAAAGCCACCAGCAGATCTTTCCCGGAAAGCCCGGGGAGGGTCAGGCTGGCGAGGATGAGGTCGGGGCTGAAGTTCAAGGCCTGCTGGATCGCGGCGCCGGCGTCGTCGGCCGTGGCGACCAGGTATCCCATCGGTTCGAGGACTTGCCGCGCCAGCAGATCGAGGACGTCGGGGTCTTCGTCCACCACAAGCACTCGTTCGCGCTGGGGGACGACGCTCATATAGGTATCATAGCATGGAAGCTTCCAGCTACCAGCCGCCAGCTCCCAGCCACCAGTTCCCAGTTCCCAGTCGCCGGTTCCCAGGCTCCAGCCACCAACTCGCAGTCTCCAGCCATGAGTCTTGTGTCGTGTGTCGTGTGTCTTGTCGCCGAGCGGTCTTCCGCGAAGCGCCTGTCGCTTCCGAGCGCTTGCCGCTTCCCAGCGCCTGTCGCTTCCGAGCGCTTGCCGCTTCCCAGCGCTTGTCGCTTCTGAGCGCTTGCCGCTTCCGAGCGCTTGTCGCTTCTGAGCGCTTGCCGCTTCCCAGCGCTTGCGGCGGTCCTTGACGCGCCTTCCTCCCGACCCTTAGAATGGTCCTGAGGGTGAACCTTTGGAGTACAAGGACTACTACAAGGTGCTAGGGGTCGAGCGCAATGCGGACGAGAAGGCCATCAAGCGCGCCTATCGCAAGCTGGCCGTGCGTTTCCACCCGGACAAGAACCCCGGCGACAAAGGGGCCGAGGAACGATTCAAGGAAATCAACGAAGCCTACGAGGTGCTGGGGGACGCCGCCAAGCGGGCCAAGTACGATCAGCTGGGCGCTTCGTATGATGCGTGGCAGCGGATGGGCGGCCGGCCCGGGGGTTTCGATTGGACTCAGTGGATGGGCGAGTCACCCGGCGGCATACACGTAGAGGTCGGCGATTTGGACGATTTGTTCGGCGGAGGATTCTCCGACTTCTTTCAGACTATCTTTGGAGGGACAGCTGGGGCCCGAGGACCTGCCGGCCGGGCCCGCAGCCGCGGGCGAGATCTCGAGCAGCCCGTTGCCATCAGCCTGCAAGAAGCCTTCAGCGGAACCACGCGCGAACTTCGGCGGAACGGGCGCAAGCTGGAGGTTCGCATTCCTCCCGGGGCTCGAAGCGGGACCCGCGTGCGCGTCTCCGGCCAGGGTGAGGCAGGCGGCGATCTCTTCCTGCTTATCGACGTCGCCCCCGACCCGCGCTTCACGCGCGACGGCGACGACCTTCACACCCAGGTCGACGTCGATCTCTACACCGCCTTGCTGGGCGGCGAGATCGAGGTCCCTACACCGGGCGGCCAGGTCGTCCTGACGATCCCCGCCGGCAGCCAGCCCGGCGCGACCTTTCGGCTGAAGGGACGCGGCCTGCCCGGGCTGCAACAGCCTGCGCGCAAAGGCGATCTCTTCGCCCGCCTCCAGATCCAGCTGCCTCGATCCCTCAGCGCCGAGGAGAAGGATCTCTTTCAGAAGCTTGCTTCTCTGCGGCGCGGCTGACTCCGCCTGTAATGAGGTATCGAATGCGGACACGACGTTCTCTTGGGATGCTCGCCCTGGCTGGAGCCTTACTCGCCTGCGTGCTTACGCCGATGAACCTCGGCGCGCCCACCGCGGCGCCGGCGCTCCCTACCGCGCCGCCACACTCGACGGCCACCTCGGTACCTACCGCCGTCGTCCCTCCTGGAGGGTTCGACCCGACGAGCCTGGCCGAGCTCTACACTCGCGTGAATCCGGGCGTCGTGACGGTCTACATCTACACCAACCTCGGCCCGCCCCACAACAGCTCCGTTCCGACGGCGCAGGGCACGGGCTTCGTCATCGACGCGGAGGGTCACATCGTCACCAACCAGCACGTGATCGAAGGCGCCGATGAAATCGAGGTCGATTTTCCGGCCGGCCTGAAGACGTGGGCGACGTTGGTGGGGACCGACCCCGACTCCGACTTGGCTCTTCTCGATGTCGACGTGCCGCAGGACATCATCGTCCCTCTTGAATTGGGCGATTCCGACAGCATTCACGTCGGCGATATGGTGGTGGCTATCGGCAATCCGTTCGGTCTGTCCGGGACGATGACCCTGGGCGTGATTTCGGCCATCGGGCGCACCCTCGACTCCGAACGGGCGGCGCCTGGCGGCGATTCGTTCTTCGCCGCCGCTGACATCCTCCAGACGGACGCCGCCCTCAATCCGGGCAACTCCGGGGGGCCGCTGCTGAACCTGCGTGGCCAGGTCATCGGCGTCAACCGCGCCATCCGCACGGAATCCTTCACCGTGGCAGGGGACGCCGCCAGCAGCGGCGTCGGGTTCGCCATCCCTGTCAATATCGTCCGGCGCGTCGTCCCGGCGCTGATCGAGAGCGGACACTATGACTACCCGTACCTGGGGATTACCAGCCTGAGCGACGAGGCCTGGACCCTTAAGACTCTGGAGACCCTCGGCCTGCCGGCGGACGCCGTCGGGGCGTACGTGACGTGCGTCACGCCGGGCGGGCCGGCCGAACAGGCGGGGGTTATCGGCGCCGGTCTCTGCAATAGCGCCGGCCTCGCGGCAGGCGGCGATCTCATTATCGCCGTCGACGGCGCCGCCCTGCGCAACTTCCCCGATCTGCTCTCCTACCTGATCCGAAACACCACCGTCGGCCAGGAGGTTACCTTGACCGTGCTGCGGCAGGGGGAGGAGGTCGAGGCGGTGCTGACCATCGGCGCTCGTCCCTGATCTCAGCGCGGCCCCGCCAGGGGAAGAAAACCAAACCCGTCTTCCTACGGAAAACGGGCTTGTCTAATCGGCCGAAGCGAACTCCCTCGCCAACCCATAGAGGTCGTTCGCCAGGATTTCAAGATCTCCCTGGGCGGCGAAGTCATTGCCTTCGATCTCATCGATCGCCATCGCCAGTCGCTGGCGCATCGCACCGACCGTTTCGGCCGCGGCGGGATCCACCAGGGACTGCAGCCGCGCCAGGGGAGCGTCGGCGAGCAGCGCCGGCAGCCTGCCCCGGCTGCCCTCCCCCAGGGCCAGCGCGGCGCGCGCCTCATGCACCCGGGCCAGCGCCTGAAGAGTGAGGAGCCGCAGCTCCGCCCGATCGAACGAAGCTTGCAATCGATCGGCGTCAGCGGCCTTCGGCCGCAGCGCCTCGAGCTCTTGATTCGCCCCCTCCAGCTGAGCCGTGAGCTGCTGCACTTCCGCAACCCGCGGGCGTACCTGGAACCACCAATTGCCAAGGGCCCCCAGGGCAAAGACAACAAGGGCGCCCGCCGCCCAGACCATCGCGCGGCGGAGCCACAAGGTCAGGCGGCTGGGCGACGCGGGGGGCGGCGCCGGGAGTGAAGTCTCGGCCGAGATATCTTGCGTCATGCGCATTCCTCCAATGCTCGAGAGCGCTAGGGCGCGCTCGCTTCCAGCATTAAATACCAGGCGGCTTCGACGTCCTGCACGGCCACCAGCGGTGAGGCCGAGAGATTGGCCAGGGCCATGTCCAGACGGTTGACGATTGCAGCCCAGCCGGCCGGGGCCGAGGCGCCGCTGAGAATCCCTCGCGCCCGCCGCAGGTCTTCCCCGGCCAGCCCGGGGTTGTTGTCGGCCAGCGACAGCCGGGCGCGCAGGACCAGCTCCATCGCTCGCAACAACTGGACTCGCTCCCGAAGCGCGTCCACCGGCTCCGCGCTCTGGCTGAGCGATCCCTCCACGGCCGTCAGTCGCGCCTCAGCGGAATCGGCGGAAGACTGGAGTTCCACCAACGCCACCTCCAGATCCCGCAGCCGTTGGAGATCGCCGTGATCGCTCCTCAGGAGGGTCAGAACGGAATCCATATCGGCCTGGAGGGCGCCGAGTGCCTCCCTGTTCGCTGCTAGATCCGTCTCGAGACCGGTCAGGCGGGTTTCGATCGCATCCAACCGTGCCTGGTCGGATTGCCGCTGGGCCTCCAGGGCCGACTCGATTTCCCCGATCTGTCGGGTGTTGATCTGAACCGGCTGAATGAACCCGGTGTAGACCGCAGGCAGTCCGTAGTAGGCGCCGAGCCCGAGACCGATCCCGGCCAGGACAATCAGCAGCATGCGCACCAGAAAGCGCACCAGGCGGCGTGAGAATGACGTGGGGGCCGGTTCGGGGAGACCGGCCGCCTGCTTGGAAGTCGGAGGCTGCATGACGCTCCTTTACGGTGTCGGCGTGGAGGGCGAAGGCGTCGGATTGGGGTAGAGGGACGTGAGCAACTCGCGCAGCCCTCGCAGGAACGAATCGACACGCCCCATATCCTGCCCAAGCTCGTCCACCTCCACCGACAAGGTATCGACATCGGACTGCATCGCGGCCACCTCAGCGCTTGCGGCATCGAGTTGCGCCCGCATGCGTTCCAGTTGATCTTCCATGGCGGACATGCGACCGGTCAGACCCTCGAGCACCTGCAGCCGGCCCTCGATGGAATCGGCCTTCGATTGCAGGGAATCCATGCGGGTTTGCAGCGCGGAGACCTCGCCCACCAGCTGAACCACACTGCGCTGGCGCGAGACATCCAGCGAGCCGTTGATGCCGGCCAGCACCAGCAGCGTCGAGAAGAGGGACAGGACAACGGCCAACCCCACCAGGCCCGCATCGACCATCAGGCGCCGGCCGCCCGTGACCGACGACCAACGGGCCCCGGCCGCCTCCATAGCCTGCTCCATCCGCTCCGAAGCCTGGCGGACAAAGACCTGGGCTCCCGTGGGGGCCGATGCTTCGGGCGCCTCGTCCAGGGTCAATCGGCCCCGCAGCTCCGCCAGAGCCGCGGGGCCGATGCCCGGCACCCGCCGCAGGTCGTCCATCGTTGCGAAAGGGCGGGCGGCGACGATCCGGGCCGCCAGCGAAGGGCCGACGCCCGGCAACTGTCGCAGCTCCGCCTCGGTGGCTGTGTTTGGATTAACCAGCGGCTGCTCCTGCAAGCCGGCCACTTAAGCCGACCCCGGCCGCGGCCCGGCCGGAGGGCGCGGGCGTGGAACGTACGGCATCGGGATGTACTCCACCGATGGCCGCCGCTGCGACGTCTGCGGATAGAGGCCCATCAACCGGTAGACCTCCTCCGGCATTTCGGTGGACATGCTCAGGCCGAGCCCTCGCGCTTCATCGACACTGATGGGGTAGTCATGAGTCCATTGTCCACGGGTCAGCGTTTCGGCGATGGCCTCGGCCTTCTCCTGAGGCAGGCGGTCGCCCAGGATGCGCCGCACCGTTTGCTTCACTTGGGCAAGCGCCTTGCGGGCGATATCGGCCATGATCAGCGTCTCATCGTCCAGGGCGTTGATGTTCTTCTGCTCCACGGCGTGCAGGATAGAAGGCGCCGGGAACTGTCCGATCTGCGGGTCGACGGGACCCAGGACGGCGTTGTCGTCCATCACGATCTCGTCCGCCGCCAGCGCGATCAGGGTTCCTCCCGACATGGCGTAGTGCGGGACAAACACCGTCACCTTCGCCGGATGTTTGCCGAGCGCACTGGCGATCTGCTCCGCCGCCAGGACCAGGCCACCCGGCGTATGCAGGATCAGGTCGATCGGGACATCGTCGCCGGTCAGCTTGATGGCCCGCAGCAAGTCCTCCGAGTCCTGAATATCGATATAGCGGGCCACCGGGAAGCCAAGGAGCGAGAGCGTTTCCTGCCGGTGGATCAGGACGATGACGCGGCTGCCGCGCCGATGTTCGAGTTCGCGCAACAGGCGTACCCGCGCCGCCTCCAGGATCCGCTGGCGTATGACCGGCTGCAACGAAGTCAGGATGAGGAAGACCCACAGGACATCAAGGATTTGCATAGTCGCCCTCCGGCCGCCAAGCGCTGCTCACCATGGCCGATGCTCGTCGGCGTACCAGCGGCGGTAGGCAAACGGGCGACGCGCGAAAAGGTTAACGGCGGCCAGGCCGAAAACGAACCCGCCTACGTGCGCCCACCAGGCGATACCCCCAAACGCCCCGGCGGCTCCTAGAGCCATCAACCCCGAGGACAACTGAGAGAGGAACCACAGGCCGAGAAAGAAGACGGCCGGGATCTCGACGAACCAGGGAAGGAAGAACAACAGGATGAGGGTGGTCACACGACTGTTGGGGAACAGCAGGAAGTAGGCTCCGAGCACGCCCGCAATCGCTCCGCTGGCGCCGACCGTGGGGATTATCGAGGTCCGGGCAAAGTAGACCTGGACCAGGCCGGCCGCCAGCCCCGCCAGAAGGTAGAAGACGGCGTAGCGCGCCGACCCCATCCGGTCTTCGACATTGTCGCCGAAGATGTACAGCGTCCACATGTTGCTGAGCAAGTGGAACCACGAGCCGTGCATGAACATCGAGCTGACCAGCGTCGCCCAGGACAACGGATCGGCCAGCGACAGGTGGGCCGGGATCAGGGCGTAGGTGCGGGTCAGTTGTTCGAAGCGGGCTTCGCCGCCCGAGGAGACGAGCACAAAGAAGAGGACATTGGCTCCCAGGAGGAGCCAGTTGACGATGGGGAAGGAGCGCGCATGGACTGTGTCCCGCAGCGGAAACATCAGCGGCTCCTCAAGGAAATTTCAAAGACAATGGGCGGCCTTCGCCGCCCATTGTACTCTACCTACCCCGTCATCCTCAGCGCGACTGAACGGGGATCATCTTCGGCCGGGCTTCCTCAGCCTTCGGGATGCGCAGCTTGAGCATCCCATGCTCCACGACGGCCTCCGCCTTGGCGGATTCGACGGCGACGGGCAGCCGAATCCGGCGCTCGAAAGCAGGCGAGGCGATTTCTCGCAGCAGATACTCGCCCTCGCTGGTCTCAGGCTCGGCGGTCTTGCCGCGCAGCGTGACGACATCGTCTTCGACTTCGATCGCAATGTCCTCGGCCTTCAGCCCGGGAACAGGCGCCACCAGCTCGAACGCCTCGGCGTCCTCGTGCAGATCGATCGGCAGGCGGCTGCCGCCGCTTGCACCGGAAATCCGGGCCTCGTCAAACCAAGACACGGGCCGCGGGCCACGAAGGTAGTAGGTCAGCATCGGGTCTCCTCCATCCTTAACGGATCAGAATTGCACAGGTTGCTTATGACTCTAGCCACTCCCCGTCAGACGGCTGTCGGAGAGGCATAGGAGGCACGTTAACACTCCCGCTAACGCCGTGCTTGCCTGTTGCTGACGGCCCTTTAACAGTGCTCGCCTACACTCAACCATGGACCCGTCGGGCGCGTGCTTGGCGGGGACGACACGTGAGGTATTGCCATGAACCTGGAACGATGGACCCAAAAGGGGCGCGAGGCGCTCCTGGAAGCTCAGCGCCTGGCGCAGGACAACCAGCATGCATCCATCGAGCCGGCCCATCTGCTGCTGGCCCTGACTCGTCAGCCCGAAGGCGTCGTCCCGGCCATCCTGACGCGGCTGGCCGGCAGCCCGGCCTACCTGGTCGAAGACCTCGAACGCGATCTTCGGGCCCGGCCGCGGGTCACGGGCGCCACGGAGCAGCCCACACTGTCACGCCCGCTGAGCCAGGCCCTGGAAGCCGCCGAAGCCCAGGCGCACTCGATGAAGGACGATTACGTCTCGACCGAGCACATTCTCCTGGCCCTGGCCGCCGGGCCCGAGGCCTCGCGCCTGAAGAAGCTCGGCGTCACTCCCGAGAGCATTCTGCAATCCCTCAGTACGCTGCGCGGCTCCCAGCGCGTCGTCTCGCCCCATCCCGAAGATACCTACCAGGCTCTGGAGAAGTACGGCCGGGACCTGACCCAGCTCGCCCGCCGCGGCAAACTGGACCCGGTCATCGGGCGCGACGAGGAGATTCGCCGCGTGATCCAGGTCCTGTCGCGCCGCACCAAGAACAACCCGGCGCTCATTGGCGATCCGGGCGTCGGCAAGACGGCCGTCGTCGAAGGGCTGGCGCAGCGCATCGTTAACGGCGATGTCCCGGAAGGTCTGAAGAACAAGCGCATCGTCCAGCTCGACCTGGGAGCCTTGGTCGCCGGGGCCAAGTACCGCGGTGAGTTCGAGGAGCGTCTCAAGGCGGTCCTCAAGGAAGTGACCGACGCCGCCGGTGAGGTGGTCCTATTCGTCGACGAAATGCACACGGTCGTCGGCGCCGGGGCGGCCGAGGGCGCCATGGACGCCGGCAACATGCTCAAGCCTATGCTGGCCCGCGGCGAGCTGCACATGATCGGCGCCACCACCCTCGACGAGTACCGCAAGCACGTCGAGAAGGACGCCGCCCTCGAACGCCGCTTCCAGCCAATCCTGGTCGGCGAGCCCAGCGTCGAGGACACCATCAGCATCCTGCGCGGCCTGAAGGAGCGCTACGAGGTCCACCACGGAGTGCGCATCCAGGACAGCGCCGTGATCGCCGCCGCTACGCTCTCGCAGCGCTACATCGCCGACCGGCACCTGCCGGACAAGGCCATCGACCTGATCGACGAAGCCGCCGCACGCCTGCGCACGGAGATCGACTCCAAGCCCCAGGCCCTGGACGAGGTGGACCGCGCCGCGCTCCAGCTCGAGATCGAGCGCCAGGCCCTAAAGCAGGAGAAGGACCGAGCCTCGCGCGACCGTCTGCAAAAGCTGGAGGCGGAAATCGCTGAACTGCGCGAGCACTCCTCGCAGCTCCACGCCCGCTGGCAAACGGAGAAGGAGGCCATCGCAGAGCTGCGCCGGACCAAGGAGGAAATCGAGCGCACGCGTCAGGCCATCGAACAGGCCGAACGCGGCGCCGATCTGGAAACCGCCGCGCGTCTGCGCTACAGCACACTGCGAGAGCTGGAAGCCAGGCTGGAGGCCCAGGAGAAGCGACTGCGCCAGGTCCAGGCTTCCGGCGCCATGCTCAAGGAAGAAGTGGACGCCGAAGACATCGCCCAGGTGGTGTCCCGCTGGACCGGCATCCCCGTCACCCGGCTGCTCGAAGGCGAGGTCGAGAAGTTGATCCACATGGAGGATCGGCTCCACGCCCGCGTCGTCGGCCAGGAGCAAGCGGTCCGGGCCGTATCCAACGCCGTGCGCCGGTCCCGCTCGGGCCTGCAAGACCCCGACCGACCGATCGGATCCTTCCTGTTCCTCGGACCGACTGGCGTCGGCAAAACGGAGTTGGCGCGTGCGGTGGCGGAATTCCTTTTCGATGACGAGCGGGCCATGGTTCGCATCGACATGGGCGAATACCAGGAGAAACATACGGTCTCTCGCCTGATCGGCGCGCCCCCGGGTTATGTCGGCTACGATGAAGGCGGGCAGCTGACGGAGGCCGTCCGCCGCCGGCCGTACAGTGTCGTGCTTTTCGACGAAATCGAGAAGGCTCACCCGGAGGTCTTCAACGTCCTGCTCCAGCTCCTTGACGATGGACGACTGACCGACGGGCAGGGCCGGACGGTCGACTTCCGCAACACGGTCGTGATCCTGACCAGCAACCTCGGCTCCGAACTGTGGAGCGACAGCCAGAAATCTCAGACGTCGGCCGAGGCCGATGTGCGAGCCCTGCTCTCGCGCAGCTTCCGCCCGGAGTTCCTCAACCGGATCGACGAGGTCGTCATTTTCCAGCGCCTTACTCGCGAAGATCTGAAGCGGATTGTGGAGATCCAGCTGGGGCGGACGAGCGAACGCATCACGGCCGCCGGCTTCGCGCTGGAAATGAGCGACGCCGCCAAGACGTACCTGGCGGAAGCCGGCTACGATCCGGTGTATGGCGCCCGCCCATTGAAGCGGCTGATCCAGCGCGAGCTGCAGGACCCGCTAGCCCTTCAGCTCCTGTCCGGCGGCTTCCACCCCGGCGATACCATCCGCGTCGACCGCGGACCGGAGGGTCTGACGTTCACAGCCGTCACGGCCGTCGAGGCCGTCGCGTGATATGGCCCTCACCCGCCAGCTCGTACTCGAAGACCTTCGTCCCATTGACGATCCACAGCTGGCCGCCTGAGTCGACGGACAACCCATAGGGCGTTCCGTCGATCTCGATCCGGTCCAGGTACCGGCCGGAGAGATCGAATACTTCTACGCCCCATATGTCTCCGACATAGACGCGGCCTTGCCCGTCAACGGCGATCGACAAGGGCGCGCGCAGCTGGCCGGGCTCGTCGCCGGCGGTTCCGAAGCGATTGAGAAACTGTCCGTCCGGGCCGAAGCGAAAGATCGACTCGTTGAACTCACCCAACGCCAGCAGGTCTCCGTTCCCGGCGCTGGCCACCCGCATGGTCAATTCGGAATCGCCGGTCTGCCCGCTGACCGCCTCCTCCACTGTGAACAGCCATTCACCGTCGGCTCCGAAGATCACCAGGTCGTCGCGGTTGGCATACCACGAGGTTAAGAGACCGCCGTCGCCCAGGATAGCGACGTCCTCGAACCATGTCCCCTCGCCGTACTGGATCGACTCGATGGCCTCTCCCGTCAGCCCATCCCGCCGGACGATCTCGCCGCGCTGGACGGTATAGACACTCCCGTCCCTTCGCACCGCCATGCCCGTCAGGGGGAGCTCCCGGTCGGCAAACCACTGGGTGGCGAATTTGGCCTGGGCATCGAAGACCTGGATTCGGCCTCCCTGGTATTCGCCCACATAGATATAGCCGTCGGCATCCAAGCCAACGTGACGGGCGTCGGTGAAGAGTCCGGGGCCGATGCCGGATCCCCCGAAGGATCGCAGCTCACGTCCCAGTCCGGCCGGCGCCGTCGGTCCGTCGGCCAAAAGGCCGGTCGCGCCGGTGGCGGCTCCGATCCCCAGGGCCAGGCCGGCGAGGCCGATGGCGGCCGTGACGACCACTGCCACGACGATCACCACCGCCAGCATGCGGCCGATCCGCCGCGGCGCGTCGTTCCCGAGAGCGCCCTCTAGCCGGATGACGACGGGCCGAATCGCCTCTTTCTTCCTTGCCGACTCCGGGACGATCACGGACGTGCTGCAGTGCGGACAGCGCACCGTCGGCGGCGGATCGTCCTCGAGCTGAATCGGCGCGCCACAATTGGGACAACTGAAGGCTTCGGTCATAGCGCCCTTTCCCATCTATCGGGATCGACGAACCGCGGAGGCCGGTCCGGGGTCCCACGATGCGATCATTCCCCCGGCGTGCCGAACGGCCGCGCCGCCAGCTGCTGGCGGTAGTTGATCTGGATGCGTTCGTAGCTTTGTGTCATCAGCGGCGAGGAGATGAGGAAATCGGCGGTAGCCCGGTTGCAGGCGGTCGGGATGTTGTAGAGCACGGCGATACGCAGCAGCGCCTTGACGTCGGGGTCGTGCGGCAGCGGCTCAAGCGGGTCCCAG